>SXGT01169034.1_pt1 | contig 107264 bp, 108 predicted proteins | sample 3176221 | NCBI WGS metagenome assembly SXGT01 (sample SAMN11356862, study PRJNA531348) | freshwater metagenome | isolation source: freshwater sample F1-120 | place: China: Fuxian Lake, Yuxi | collected 2017-12-25 | reverse complement strand
GGAATAGCCTCCGTGGTTTGAGGCGATGTTGTGGATGAGTTCTTGAATAACGACAGTCTTACCTACACCCGCGCCTCCGAAGAGTCCCACTTTTCCTCCTTTTAGTACGGGGCAGATGAGGTCAATAACTTTGATGCCGGTTTCGAGAATTTCCACTTTGGTTGCTTGAGAGACGTATGAAGGAGCTTTGCGGTGAATGGGTGAGGTGATTTTGGTTGCGACTCCCTTGCCATCGTCAATAACTTCTCCGAGAACGTTGAAAATTCTTCCTAGAGTGTCTTTACCAACAGGAACGGAGATAGGAGAACCGGTATCGGTTACTTCCATACCCCGAGAAAGGCCGTCGGTGGAGTCCATGGCAACGGCTCGGACGGTATTGCCCCCGATGTGTTGTTCGGTTTCGAGGACGAGCTTTTTGTCGCCGTTCATTACCGTAAGCGCGCTGTAAATATCCGGTACATGGGTTTCAAATTCCACGTCGACGACCGGTCCGATGATACGCTTAATTTTTCCTACTGTATTCATGGTATTTATTATTAATTCTTAATTTTAACTTACACTTGCCATCCCTGCACTAATTTCTGAAATCTCCTGTGTGATGCTTGCTTGTCGCGCCTTGTTAAATACCAGCGTCAGATCGTCTATCATTTCTCCCGCGGCGTCCGAGGCATTTTTCATGGCGACCATTCGGGAGGATTGTTCGGAAGCGTTTGACTCGAGGAGCATTTGGTAGATTTGCATTCGGGTCAGTTTTTCCGCAAGGCTTCCTAAAAGTTTATCTCTTTCCCCCTCTATTAGGTAATCAACTTTATCTTTTTTGCCCTGAGCGACTTCTGAGTGAGTCGAATGGGTTTCTCCAAGTTCTGCTATAAGTTCTTTTAAGTCTGTTTTAGAAATTGGCAAAATTTGCTTAATGTTCGGCTTTTGAGTTATGGCCGAAATAAAATCGGTGTAGGCCACCAAGACTTTATCGTAATGCCCAGCAGTATATTCTTGGAGAACCAGTTTTGAAATAGGAGCGACATCGGAAAGTGAAATGTTGGTGGGAAGTTCAGCGAAGGTAGCGATGATATTCTTGCCGATTCGGCGCATAGCCACATCACCTTTTTTACCGACGGCAATGATACTTATGTCCGCGCTTCCGCTCTGCCGCTTTAGTAAAGTGACGACTTTCTTCGTTACTTGGGAATTGTACGCACCACAAAGACCTCGGTTTGAGGTAACAAAAATAAGAAGGGCATTTTTGGATTCTCGTGTTTCAAATAGTGGGTGGGAAATTTCCTCGAGGTTTTGGGCAAGCGAAGTCAAAATCTCCCACGAGTATTCAGCATAAAGACGCGAGGCGAGGGTAGAGGCCACCGCACGCTTCATCTTCGAAGCCGCCACGAGCTCCATGGCTTTCGTGATTTTCTTCGTGCTTTTTACCGATTTGATTCGGCGTTTGATTTCTTTTGAACCGGCCATAAATTAATCTCCTATAAACTTAATATACAAATGAGTATCTATCTTTTTTAGGAAAGTTATTACTTCTTTTATTGTCGATGTTTTCTCGGCATTCTCGTTAGATAATTTTTCTAGATCTTTGACTAAATTTGGAATTTGTAGAACATTAAAAATTGTATTACCAAAAGGATCAATTGTTGCCAACCACGGATACTCTTTATTTAAAATAGAATAATCCACAAAATAAAGAAATTCGACAAAATTAATCGGTGATTTTTCAATTGTTTCACCTTTTTCATTTTGTAGTTCAATATCGACAACTGATCCTGGTAAACTTTCCATATGTTTATTTCACAAATCCACTCTTGAACTCCACAATTACTTTCTTCAACTCCGCTTCGCCGGCTTCGGACCACATCTTGGTTTCAGTGACGTCCTTGTAGAAGGTTTTGGCGTGGGTTTCTGAATATTCGATAAGCCCTGCTTCAAATTCCTTGATTTTGGCAACTGGTACATCATCCATAAAGCCTTTCACAAGCGCGTAAAGAGTAACGACTTGGTGTTCTGTCTTTACGGGAGCGTATTGCGGTTGCTTCAAGACTTCTACCGCGCGTTTGCCGCGTTCGAGTTGCTTCTTGGTGCTTTCGTCGAGGTCGGAGCCGAATTGCGAGAAAGCTTCGAGTTCTCGGTATTGGGCGAGTTCAAGTTTCAAAGTTCCGGCCACTTTTTTCATCGCCTTGATTTGGGCTGAAGAACCTACACGAGACACGGAGTTACCGACGTTAACGGCAGGACGGATACCTTTGTAGAAGAGATCGGTTTCGAGGAAAATCTGACCGTCGGTGATGGAAATAACGTTGGTTGGAATGTAGGCGGAAATATCTCCGGCTTGGGTTTCGATAATCGGGAGCGCGGTGATAGAACCTCCGCCGTACTGTTTGTTACGGCGGCAAGCGCGTTCCAAAAGGCGTGAGTGAAGATAAAACACATCTCCGGGGTAGGCTTCGCGGCCCGGCGGGCGACGAAGAAGGAGGGAAATTTCTCGGTAGGCGACAGCGTGCTTGGAAAGATCATCGTAAATGATGAGCACATCTTTGCCTTGGTCCATGAAGAACTCGGCGATAGACACTCCGGTGTAGGGAGCGATGTAGGAGAGTGCGGCTGACTCTGATGAGCCGGCGGAAACGATGACGGTGTATTCCATAGCGCCGCCTTCCTCCAAACGGGTTTGCAATTTTCGTAGCTTGGAGTCCTTTTGGCCAATTGAAACGTAGACGCAAATCATGTTCTGGCCTTTTTGGTTGAGGATTGCGTCGATGGCAATCGCGGTTTTGCCGGTCTGGCGATCGCCGATGATGAGTTCGCGCTGACCTCGTCCGACCGGAATAAGGGCGTCAATTGCTTTGATACCGGTCTGAACGGCTTGGTCCACACTCTGGCGAGTCACTACGCCCGGGGCAACCTTTTCAATTGGGTAGGTTTTCTCTGACTTAATCGCGCCTTTGCCGTCAATCGGTTCGCCTAAAGCGTTTAGAATGCGGCCTAAACAGAGGTTTGATACGGGGACTTCGAGAATTTTGCCGGTAGCTTTCACTTCATCGCCTTCGCGGATTTGGCCGAAGTCTCCCAAGATGATGACACCTACGGAGTCCTCCTCGAGGTTCAGCGCTACGCCGACCTCGCCATTCGGGAAGAGCACCATTTCTGAAGCTTTGATGTCGGAGAGACCGGAAATTTTGGCGATGCCGTCGAAGACTTCCACGACATGTCCCACTTTTTCAGCCTTAACGTCGGACTGGAATTTTTCAATCTGCTTTTTTAAGTTTTCTACTATGGTGTTGTGAGCGGTCATATCGATTGGGTTAGTAAGTGGGCTTGTAATTGGTTCAGTTTGTTTTTGAGTGACAGGTCGATAACTTCATCTTTCGCTTCTATCTTGATGCCTCCGAGAAGGGAAGGGTCTTCCGCAAAATTGAGATGAATTTCAGAGGCTTTGTAACGGTTTTTCAGTGCGGTTTTTATTTCGTCGGCCGTGTGTTTGGAGATAGGGTTTCGGCTAGTGACTTTTGCACTGACAATTCCAATGTCCCGATTACGGATTCTTTCCAAATGTCCCAAAATTTCAGGCGCTTTGGAGAGTAACTTATTTTTTGAGAGAAACTCTACTGCGTTTCCAAGCGTCCGCTCCAACTCTGCGCCACTTTTACTTTTAGTGGAAGCGTAGAGAGCTTCGGCGATGTCTTTGCTGGAAATTTTGGCCATACGATTAAGAGTATAGTTTTAGTCGATAGTTCATCGGATCGAACCGAGCTCCTTGGCGGTTTTGCTGTCGAAAGAATCATCGGTTCGGCCCTCGAGCATCTTTTTGGTCGCTTCAACGATGAGCGCCACCACTTCCTGTCTTGCTTCTTCCACCATTTTTACCTTTTCGGCTTCGAGAGTTTTTTTGCCACCGTCTATCATGGTCTTCACTTCGGTTTTCGCTGTTTCAAGCATTTCCGCGCGCTTTGCCTCGGCCTCTTTTTTGCCGGTTTGGAAGATGGTGTTGGCTTCCGCCCGAGCTCTGGCGAGGGCGGCTTCGTACTCAACTTTCGTATTCTCTAGGAGTTCGGCATTGGTCCTTGCGTCGGTGATGCCTTTGCCGATTTTTTCCGAGCGCTCTTTCATGAGTTTACTCAAGGGTTTTAGGGCAAAAATATACAGAACGATAAGTACAATCGCAAAGTTGATGGCTTGGGCGAGGATGACGTGCCAGTCTATGTGAAAAGTGTTAATTATTGATTCCATTGGTGTTAAGAATTTCGTTTTTGGCGCATTTCTTCGTTGCTCGCTCCGGTGCTCCTTCAACGTATTACTCAATACGTTTCGGTTCGCTCCTCACTCGCGCCTCGAACTGCATCCCAAACCAAAATTCTTTGTAAAATTAACCGTTAGCGTTAAGCAAACAGTAGCAAAGACTTAAAATCTAAGAATGTTAATATCCTAAATCTTAAGTCTTCCAACTATCAACTATAGTGAAAAGGCTATAACCAAGGCATAGATGGCGATAGCTTCCGCGAAAGCTGACGCAATAAGCATCGGGACCAAAATTTTTCCAGCCGCTTCAGGATTGCGACCGATTGATTCCATGGCTTTTGCACCGATCATACCGATACCCAAAGCGGGACCGATTGCACCAACTCCAATTGCGATTGCTTTAGCAAGAGGCACTAGATTATTTTCCATTTTTATTAAACTATTAACTAATAACTATTAACTAACAACTGACATTTGACCTTTACCTTCTGATATCTGTTATCTCTCAAATACCAAGAGGAAACTTTCAAATCTATGAACTAAAAACTATAAACTTCTCCGTCTTCTCCCTACGCATGCGCTTCGGTGTGTTCAGTATGTTCCTCATGATCATCATGATCCTGCGCCGCGATAGTGAAGTACACAAGCACAAGAATTGAGAAGATAAGCGCCTGGATGAGTCCCACGAAAATCTCCAAAAACAGGAACGGGACGGGAAGAAAGTATGGCAAAATGTGGCTCATGGCGAGAAGAAGCACTTCTCCCGCGAAAATGTTTCCGAACAAACGGAATGAGAGCGAAGCGACCTTGGCGAATTCCCCTATAAGCTCCAGAATGCCTACAAAGAACGTAACGGGAGCCACGACAAGTACCGTAGGCTCTTTTCGTACTCGGGTGAAAATCCCCACGAGCGCCTTCAGGTTAACATATTTGTTAAAAGTTTTCCAGATTCCGATGGAAAAAATTCCGAAGAGATTGGCGCTTAGTACGGCCATGAGGGCTAAGGCGATTGTGGTGTTGATGTCAGCTGTGCCACTGCGGAGGAAGGGGATGAATGCCGCGCCGTGTTCTCCTTGTTCAATTATTCCAAAGCCCCCGATAGGGAGAAGTCCGAGCCAGTTGTTAACGAGGATGAAAAGGAACACGGAAAGCGCCAAAGGGAACACTTTGACGGAAATTGTTCGGCTACTTGTGACTTGGTCGCACAGGTTAAGCGCACCTTCCATGAGTACTTCAAAAAAGTTTTGGATTCCTCGGGGAATTTCGTTTAATTTCAAACGAATGACGACGGCGATGACAGCGATTACGATGACGGCACTGGTACTGGTGAGCAGTGCGTTTGTAATAGGAAATGCTCCGAAATGGGATACGGTTTCGGCGTAGAGGGTCGCTTCGTGTTTGATTTCAGACCCCGCGCCCGCCGCGGGCGCGGGGCTGTTTTCGTTTAAACTATTTAATTTCGCTATTTTTTCCATTTTTTTCTATCTCACGTATGTAACTAAGCGTAATGCGTACAATGCCGAACGATGATATTAAAAAACCGACACAGGTAGCTCCGAGAAAAATCCATGGCTCGGTCTCAAAATGTGCATCGAGATTTTTGCCTAAAAGCGATGCTAGGATAAGCGGAACCACTATCCAACCGGACACAGCGCTGAAAATTGCAACCGCCGGTTTCCACCATGGTTCCTTTGTATTGTCCTCTGGCATGTAAAGAAAAGGCCCTTATTGGGAGCCACGGTAATACTAACAAAAGACCGTTACATTCTCAAGTATTTCATGAGTTACAGGCCCAGGGCTTTAAGAAACAGTTCGAGCTCTTTGCCCTTAATTTCTCGCGTGGTGTTTTGCTTGAGCTTGCCGAGTTCGATATTCATAATACGAATACGTTTGAGGTTGTGAACTGAAACGCCGAGGGCTTCGGTCATACGTTTAACCTGGTGCTTTTTTCCTTCGGTGATGGTGATTGAGAAGTTATGTTCGTCAATTAGTTCGATTTTGCAGGGTTTGGTGCGCTCGCCCTCGCCAATATCGACGCCTTTTTCGAGTTTGTCTTTAAACCATGCATTTACTTCACGTTCGGTTTCCACGAGGTATTCTTTTTCGTGGTCATATTTTGGGTTGAGTAGTCGGTCCGTAAGACGGCCGTCGTTGGTAAGAATGAGGAGTCCTTCTGAGTTTTTGTCGAGTCGGCCGAGTGCAAATAAGCCTTTCATGTCGAACACTTCCGAGATCTCTTTTTCACCCTCGATCGGGCTATGGGTGACGTAACCCTTTGGTTTGTTGTAGGCAAGGTAACGCCGTGGCACATTGTTAAGTTGCGCCACGGCTCCCTTCAATTCAACAACATCTTCCACTCCCACTTTTTGGCCAAGCACGGCCTTGGTCCCATTTACCAAGACCTTTCCTGCCTCGATTAAAGCATCCACCCCTCGGCGAGTGGCCAGTCCCTTGTCGGCGAGGTATTTGTTGATTCTTACTTTTTTGGCATTGTTTTCCATAAACTCTATTCTAATCGCTCTTACTGTTTTATGCTATACTTTTACGCATGAACGAAGATATTTTAAGCAAACTCGCCGAGCACGACGCGAAACTCGACGCTATTTTCCAGTCTTCCGAAAAAATGCGCAAGTATTTTCTGTGGACGATGATTATTTCGGTCGCGGTGATTGTCCTTCCCTTAATCGGGATGGTACTAGTGTTGCCATCATTCTTTAACAGCTTGGTCTTGCCGGCGGGATTCTAAAAGACTGTAAGAAGCCGGATAGGTCATGCACACCCTTCCCGTCATTTATTTCATCGTCAATTATGGCTACGCTGCCATCTTGGTAGGCTCGTTTTTCGAGGGCGAAACGATTTTGATTATCGGAGGGCTTGCCGTTCACCAGGGTTATTTGGATTTGCCACTCGTGTTTCTTTGCTCCTTTATTGGCACCTTCCTTTCCGACAACCTTTTTTTCCTGCTCGGCAGATACAAAGGTCATGCCCTCGTAGCCCGTTATAGTTTTTTTAGCAGGTTAACAACCGTTTCGGAAAAAATTTCAGGCAGGAGCGGAGCTTTTTTGGCTTTTGGTATGCGCTTTATGTACGGTTTCAGACACTTAGTACCCTTTAGTCTCGGCATGTCGGAAATAAAGACGCGTACGTTTATGATTTTCAATTGTCTCGGAGGGATAACGTGGGTGCTTGTCATAGGTTTCGCTGGGTATTTCTTCGGCGATGTTCTTGAGGTATTACTTGGTAAGATTCGGCATTATGAGTTTTTGGTTATTGTTGTCATATTGCTTACCGCTGTAATTGGCACTGTGGCGTATCGAATTTCCCGATACGGGTTTAAGAACTTTTTAAAGAAATCTTAAGTTTGGTTGTACTATTCTCTAATGCGCATTATCGCCCACATAGATATGGACGCGTTCTTCGCTTCGGTGGCGGAACATGATCATCCTTATTTGAAGGGGTCTCCTATTGTCGTGGGAGCTGATCCGGCGGGAGGTTTCGGTCGGGGAGTCGTTTCTACTTCGAATTATTTAGCTCGCGCGTACGGCATAAAATCAGCAATGCCGATACGGCACGCATGGCGAGCGTCGGAGGAAGCTAAAGCGCGCGGGGAGAAAGGGGTCATTTTTCTCGGCTCAAATTTTAAGCGGTACGAGGAAATTTCGGAAATGGTGAATGAGACGATTCTTTCTTGCACAAGTACTATCGAGCGAGCGGGTATTGATGAGTCTTATGCGGACTTTTCCTTTTGCGATTCTTTTGAAGAAGCCAAGAAGCTCGGTAAAAAATTGAAGCTTCTCATTCGAGAAAAAACGGGACTGACCGCTTCGCTGGGGATTGGCCAAAATAAACTTCTGGCGAAAATTGCCTCTGATATGGACAAGCCCGATGGTCTCACGGTAATTAGACCGGAACAAGTTCTGCTTATTTTAGGAGAATTATCTATCAGAAAAATTCCAGGTATCGGGCCACAAACTGAAAAACTTCTCTTACGGAAAAATATAAAGACCGTTAAAGACGCGCGGGCGTGGAGTGAGGAAAAACTTGTGGCGCTTTTGGGGAAGTGGGGGAAAGAACTCTTTTTAAAAGTGCGGGGTATCGACAATACACCCCTCGAAGGTCCTTCTCCGCTCAAGTCCATTGGAGAGCAGGACACTTTTGAGGTTGATACGCTTAATTTTAAAATACTGGTCAAAGCGCTTGAGGATATCGTAAACCGAGTACTAAAGCGCTTTAGTCTTTCCGGGTTCACTACTTTTCGAACTCTGGTTTTGACTGTCCGCTTTGACGACTTCGAAACGAAGTCTCGCTCGAAAACATTTTCCGCGGAAGTGTTGGCTGGAGGAAGGATTTCAGAAAAAGCCTTGGCAATGCTCATGCCGTTTTTCGACAAAAGGGAAAATCCTCAAGGCAAGAAGGTTAGGATGTTGGGATTTCGGCTTGAGAGGTTTGATGGAGTCTAATTTTTACTTGCTTTCTTAATGTCAATTTCGCATACTGTATTCGATCATGGCTTATAAAAAAGAAATAAAGAAGTCGGTTCCCACAGACACTTCATGGAACGAGGTTGCGGGGTGGTACGACACCATGCTTGAGTCTGGCGAGGGGACATATCAGCGCGATTTGATTTTGCCCAATGTGTCGCGGATGCTCGCTCTGAAGAAGGGCGAAAAAATTCTTGATCTGGGTTGCGGACAAGGGTTTTTCGCTCGCGAGTTTTTTAAGGCCGGCGCTTCAGTGACCGGCGTTGATCTTTCAGCCTCACTTGTAAATACGGCAAAGGAACATTCCCCGAAAGAAATTACTTTTATGTGTGCGTCTGGAGACTCGCTCCCTTTTTTAAACAGCGGAACTTTTGACGCGAGCGCTTGTGTCTCTGCCATCCAAAATATAAAAAATGTAGCAGGAGTTTTTGGAGAAGTCGCCAGAGTTTTAAAATCAGGTGGACGATTTGTTTTGGTGATGAATCATCCGGCTTTTCGGGTTCCCAAGCGTTCAAGCTGGGGTTTTGACGAGGCAAAAAAAATTCAATATCGACGAATTGATGAATATATTTCGGAGTCTGAATCCGCCATTGTGGCACATCCGGGTGCCGAGATTTCAGTTTCAACGGTTTCTTTTCACCGCCCGCTTCAATTTTATTTCAAGGCCTTGTCGAAGGCAGGATTTGCCGTTCACCGACTTGAAGAATGGACGTCCCACAAGCAAAGCGAACCGGGTCCACGCGCCAACACGGAGAACAAATCTAGGAAGGAATTTCCACTTTTTCTTGCTTTGGAGGCGCGAAAAATTTAGACAGTATGGGTGACTCTCTTCCTCCATACAACCTAACAAGAAGTGCTCGAAGTCGCCATATTCGCGTTTCAGTTTTCGCGGGCGGATATGTTCGCGTGACTGCTCCGAAACGGGCCGAAAACGTTTTGATCGAGCATTTTCTCAAAAGCAAGCTTTCGTGGCTCAAGGAAAAAGTGGAACACTTTAAAAAAATTCCCGAGCCAAAGTGGACATTGGCCGAGGACAGGAAACTCTACAGAAAAGATAAAAATCGCGCTCTCGAGTTTGCCGAGGCGAAAGTGGCAGAGCTTAACGCGTTTTACGGGTTTTCATTTGGGCGTGTCTCCATTCGCAACAGTAAAACGCGTTGGGGAAGCTGTTCAAGCAAAGGCACGCTCTCTTTCAACTACAAAATTATCTATCTGCCGAAACAGGTTGCTGATTATTTGGTGGTTCACGAGCTTTGCCATCTCAAGGAGCATAATCACGGCGCAGCCTTTTGGTTGTTGGTAGCTAAAACTATTCCCGATTACGTTTTACGACGCAAGGAGCTTCGGGATTTCGATAAGACTTTTAAGTTTCCACGGTTTCTTATATAATGAGCAGATGAAAATAATAATGTACACAAAAACCGGTTGTCCGTGGTGCAGGGATGCTTTGGCTTTTTTGCGCGAACGCAAAGTTTCATTTGAAGAGAGGGAAGTGTTGTCTAATCCGACATTTTTTGAGGAATTAAAACAGAAAAGCGGGCAAAGTAAAACTCCCACGTTAGATATTGACGGAGAGATTTTAGCCGACACGGATGCCAAGGCGATAGAAGAATTTGTAAGGAAGAAGGGGTTTTTGTAATTATCAATTATCAATTTTCAATAAAATTCCAAGTTTGAAATTTTCCAATTCAGTCACTGATTCGAAAATAGACAATTGTGAATTGAAAATTCTATGAGCCATTACGCATGTACGGGGAGTTGCAAAGGCGCCAATAGCCAGCCCGGTCTCTGTGAGGCCCAGTTCTGTTCGAAAGAAGGGCAGAGCCTAATTTCCTGCAATTGTGAGGACGGTATGCATGAGAACGCGGGCAGTAAGACGGTTGATGAAGATACCGGATTACCGATACCCGAATAACTTATTATCAAAAAACTTTCGTAAGTCAGTTACGGCTACGTTATCGGGTATCCTCCAGCTCCAAACTCCAGTAGAGTCCCAAGAACATGATAATTGCGAGGACGATAAAAATATATTTAATCGGAAGAGCGAAAGCGAAGAGTATTGTGGCAAGTATGGGACTTAAAATATAGGCCCATGGGCGCATAGTCCGAAACATCCCGATGATGTTGGCCTTATCCGAATTAACTTTCTTGAAAAAATAAGTTTCGCTCATAATCTCCACCATCGAAGCTCCCACTCGGCTTATAAACAGAAGGCTCATCCATAACCAAAGGCTCTTTGTTTCTATGAAGGTTATCATGCCGGTGGAAAGCGCCATCACGATAAAACCGATGCACATCACCTCCTTTTCTCCCCAACGCGTGTCCGCCAGTCTACCAAGAGGCGCTTCGGTCAAGACGAAAGGTAGAAGCATGACCGAAAATATAGTGCCGATTTCCTGCCAGGTAAAACCGATGTAGGTGTATAAATAAATAGGAGTGTAAATGATCATCCACGAATAGAAAAATTGCAGAAAGAAACTGACCATAAAAGCCCCACGGATATTTTTTTCGTGAACAATATCACGGAAGGTTCTCATGGGTGGCGTAACCCGATACTCGGCATCTTTGAAGTGGCTTAGATTTTTTTGCACCAGAAATAACACAGGGATGAGAAGGAGCGCGGCGGCGAGAAAAATTTTCCAGTAGTCGCCGTCGGTTAAAATAAAACCGGTGATGAGCGGGGAGATAATCCAGGCTATGTTTGAAGTGGAAAGCAGTGTACCTCGGATTTTCCCTGTTTTTGAATCGGAGGTGAGACTTTCAAGGAAGACGTCTATGTTAAAGCCAATGAGGGCGATGGCGACGAAACCGGTTATAAAAAGTAAGAAAATTAGATAGTGGTTTTCGTTAAACACAAGTCCAAGGAGCGAGAAAAAATCTATCGCCAGAAGAGTCATGACTGTTCGGTAATTACCGAACCGCTTCAGGACTTTCGGGATTACGGCAAAGGCTATTATGGTGATTATGGCGGCGACTGTGTATATAAGACCGACAAAATTTTCACTCGTGATTTGTCTGAGAAAGGTCGAGTTGATGTAAGCGGGTAGGGTGGTGTGCAAGGTGAACAAAAATCCTAAAAGATAGATGACGAAGATTTTTGTTTGCCAGGTTTTTTTCGCCTCGGAATCCATAGTGGGAAAGTATAGCATTTTAGCGAATTTTTTGCTCTAAAAGACCAAGGTTTATTTTGGCAAAAGACTGTTCAAGTTTTAAACAGATTTAAACAACAAACTCGATGACGAGGCCGAGCTTTTCGGATGGCGACTTTCTACAACAAAGGTTGCCCCTATGCCTCGTCTAATACTCCGCCGAGGTTTTACGAGGGAACGGCTTGTCGCGGAGGTTAGGACGAGGTCAAACTTCATTTTACACTCCCAACAACACCGGAATTACAATTGGTCGTTTGGCGGTTTTTTGGAAGAGGAAACGCCCGACATTGTCGGTAAGAACGTTTTTCACGTAGTCAAAGTTTATCGGGTTCATACCGGCCGTTGTATCTTCGATAGTTTTTTTAATGATGATGCGTGTTTGATGGAGCAAGTCTTGAGATTCACGTAAATAGACGAAACCGCGAGAGATGATGTCCGGCGATTTTTTCAGTTTGCCGTTTGAAGCGTTGACGGAGGCGATGATGACGAACATGCCGTCTTGGGCGAGCATTTGTCGATCGCGAATGACCACTTCCTGCACGTCGCCCACGGAAAATCCGTCAACCATGACGAGGCCGTGTGGCGCACGTTCTTTAAGGCGGACAAGGTTTTTCCCACCGTTTTGAATTTCAATGATAGTGCCATTGTCGGGAACGCAAATGTGTTCCGGTGCCATACCGATATTTTTTGCCAGTTCTTCGTGGACACGGAGCATGTAGTGGTTGCCGTGCATTGGCATAAAGAATTTCGGAGCAATGTGGCGATGGAGCCATTCAAGCTCGCCCTTGTTGCCGTGGCCGGTGGAGTGAATGTAAACGTCGGAGGAACGGTAGTGGATGATTTTCGCGCCTTGTCGCGCGAGGTTATCTTTGAGTTTTTGAACCGCTTTTTCGTTGCCGGGAATAATGGAAGATGAAAGCAGAACGCTGTCCCGCGGAGTGATTTTGAAATGCTTGTGAGTTTTGTTTGACATGCGCATCAAGGAAGCGAACTCGTCGCCTTGCGCTCCGGTTACCAAGGCCACGATTCTGTCCGGCGGATGAGCATCCATTTCTTCAGGCATGATGAGCGTGTCTTTTTTGACTTTCAAGATGCCCATGCGACTCACGATTTCAATGTTATTTTTCATGCCACGCCCGTCCACCACCACTTTTTTTCCATACTTTTCAGCGGACGCGATAATGTTCATCATGCGTTCGATTTGCGAGGCGAAGGTGCCGATGATGAGGCGGCTTTTGGTGTTTTTTATGATCTCATCAAGGTTCTTGTGGACGAGCCTCTCCGGTGTGGAAAAACCCGGGTTATCCACGTTGGTCGAGTCCATCATGAGAAACAGCACGTTTTCGTTTTTGAATCGTGAGTATTCCTTTTCTTCCGCTTCAGTCGGTATGCCGTCAACGTGGTCGAGTTTGATGTCGCCCGGATTTACGATTGATCCGAAAGGAGTTTCTATGATGATGCCCATGGAGTCGGGAATGGTGTGAGTCACCGAAAAGAATTTCACCTTGAGCCCGCCGATTTTTATCGTGTCTTCTTTTTCCACCACGCGGATGTCGAGGGCTTTTAGATGCGGAAATTCGTCCTGGCGTTTTCGGATCATGACACTGGTGAGAGCTCGCGTGTAGAGCGGGGGATTGCCGATTCGTTCCATGATATAAGGAATGCCACCTATGTGGTCCAAGTGACCGTGCGTGATAATGATGGCGCGGATCTTATTCTTGCGTTCCTCGAGGTATTTGGTGTTGGGCAGGATGTAGTCTATTCCCGGGGTGTCTTCTTCTTTGAATTGAAAACCGGCGTCAATCACGATGATGTCCTCGCCGAATTCCACCATGGTCATGTTTTGGCCGATTTGTTCGACTCCGCCGAGCGGAATGATGCGGATGCTGTCTTCCGCGAGCGGCGGAATGATACTGTCGATTTTTTTCGCGCCCAAAGCCGAGCCACTTCCGGAGCGGTGATGCGGTCGGTCGAGTTTTTTGCCACCAAAACCGCGGGGGGTTTTTGAGTCAAAATGAAGGCGGGACGCGGGTCGGGCGCCTTGCGGGGAGGAAGTTCCGGTCCGGGGTGCCTCGGTGTGAATGCTGTGCCCTCCAGCAATTTCCCGGGAAGGTCTCGCGTGAAAAGGCTTCCTCAATCCGGAGGAAGTTCTCGCATGTGGCGCGCCTGAATTGCCGTGGGAGAAAGTTTTTCCGGGTTGGGCCGAAGAAGAATAGGGGCGCGAGGTGATTTTTGGTTTGTCTTTGTCCATAAGATTTCTAAGATAGTTAGGCTTTAGGCACTAGGCGTTAGGTTAAGAATTTTCCTAGTGTCTAGACCCATTTTTAGGGCCTGTCTATATTATTTAATAATGTTTATTGCTCTTTAGCGAAAATTTTCCATACGCGTTCCGTCTCGGTGTACCACTTTTCAATGTTGAGAAATCGCTCGGCGGGTGTGGTGAGGTGTACTAGGGTAAAACCTTTCAGGTTTTTTGGCACAACGTAGAGAAAATCCGGCGAATAAACAAAGATGGCAGGGTAGTCGTTTTTAATTTCCGTTTCCAAGGCGGCATATTTTTCCAGGCGACTGTCTCGGTCTGATATGGAGCGGGCCTCGTCTAAGAGCTTATCGGCTTTGGCGTTGGTGTAAAGGGCGATGTTTAAACCGGGATCGTTGCGTTGGGATGAGTGCCAAAAGGCAAACAGATCGAGGTCTCGTCCTATAATTTCTCCGAAAAGCAGAGCGTCGTATTTTCGGCTACGGATGACGTTTTGGTTGAGTTCGCCGATATCGGAAATTTTTAGGTCAACTTGGAAACCAACTTTCTCCCACATAGCCTTGAGTATTTCAGCCGTCGCTTTAAGCTCAGGAGCGTTTGAGGTGCTTATTGAGAAAGATAGGGTTGAAGTTTCCTTCTTGACTGTTTTCTCATAAACTTTTTTCTCCGCGTTCCACTTCCATTTAGCGGTCTCAAGAATTTTTTTCGCGGAGGCTATCCTCTCTTCTTCGGTTTTAGGGCTTTCATTCGGGCCAGTTTCTGGCATATCGGACAGGAGCCCGGGCGGAATAGGACTTGATATTGCGATACCTTCGCCGTTTAGCACGGTCTGGACTATTTTTTCTTTATCAACGGCGACTTCAAGGGCTTGCCTTACTTCTTTGTTGGCAAGAACGGGAGCTTGGTTTTGGTTGAAAAATACCGCGAAAATTCTGGGAAGCGGAGTCCGTTCGACTCTTCCGTTTTTTTCTCTGATATCGCTCGCTTGTTTTGGGTAGATATTCGCCATGCTTTCTATGGTACCGTTGTCATAGGCCGTTACTAGTGCACCGTTATTTTGGAAGAAACGAAGTACAAGATTTTCAATAAGAGGTTTTCCGAATGTGTATCGGTCAAAAGCTTCAAGACGATAATATACGGGAATACCCGAAGCGTTGCGCTCTATGGATTTAAGTTTGTAAGGGCCGGAACCGACGGGGTTGGTATTGAAAAGACCGAAAGGAAATTCTTCCGCCCCTACGTTATTCCAGATGTGCTTTGGCAGAATGCCAAGCGTGGCGTTTTCCAAAAACGGCGAGTATGGTTGTTTTAAAATGAGGTTGATTTGTCGGTCGTTTATTTTTTCTACCTGAACACCCTCCCAGTTGGCGCGCTTCGGACTTTTGATCGAAGGGTCTTGGGCTTTTTCTATGGTGAATGCCACGTCGTCCGCGGTAATCGGGGTATTGTCGTGGAATTTAATGTCCGGTTTTAAGACGAATGTATAGGTCAAGCCGTCGGGGGAAATCGAATAGCTTTGAGCTAGATCGGGAACCAAGGTGCCTTCGGGAGTGGCTTTGAGAAGTCCAGAGTACATAAGGGTCGTCATGTCGCGGTCAACATCGGAAAACGCCAGCACGGGATTTATAAAACGTGGCAAACCGATGACGCCTTCGGTTAGGGTTCCGCCTTGGCTTGGGATTTCCACCATGAATGACTGATTTACTTCATACAAAGTAGCTATCGCGCTTACGGAAAGAATGACGGCTAAAGCGTAAAAAAGCATTCTTTCAGTCAACGAAAAACGCCTCACAGCCTCATCGATAAGGTCTGCTTTTGGGATACTATAATGCCTGCCGAATAGGTTTTTATTTTTTTCTTTCACGAGAAGAGGTATAGCGTATAGCTTGTAACGTAACCTATTGAGAGGGATGCGTGTAATGAAATTTCTTTCATTACACGATTTGTGTTTAGCGTTACAGAACCTACTTAATTATAAGTGCCAGAAAAGCGGAGACTGCAAAAGCGATCGCAAGAATAATGGTCGCGTTGAAGGTAAATTTCTCAAAGCCTCGGCGGGTGTGGAAACCGGAACTGAAATTGTCACCCAAAGCACCTCCGAGGCCGGAAGCGGTACGCTGAAGCAAAATGCCGATGCCGAGAAGCACCGCCAAAATGACCTGTATATAGGGCAAAAGATGAGAAAATGCCTGCATTGAGGTTTAGAATAGCATACCCACGTTGGGAAAGCAAATCCAAGGGTAGTCCTCGGACGGGTGCCGTCCGAGGACTACCCTTGGATTGGAGGGAAAGTAAAAATGAAAACCCGCGAACGTACTCGTTCGCGGGTGGGAATTAGCGCATCGGCATGAGTTGGGGAAGCAACGTATGCCATGATAAGGCGACTCTGATTCTTCGTTCCCGCAGGAGATGTAAATGTTCCATGTCTACTGGATTCAGGTTCGCCCGAAACCAAAAAAGATTGGGAACCGAAGTTAGAGTACTCAAAACGTTAAACAGGTTATCGTCTACGAAATGGGTGACCCCAATCTTTTTACATATAGGACCTTTGTCCTCGTATCTCACGCAGAATTGGATTCTGTGAGGCAAAAAGATTTCATCGTAGCCCCAATGGGTAAGCCATTTACGCCTGTCGTCCCAGCGACCATCGTTTGAGCGAGACACCATATGAATTTCATCGAAGTACTGTTTCGCTCTAAGAAGAGACTCTTTGGCTCCGGGAAAATCGGGTGATTCCAGATAACTATCGTTTGGTAGGTCAAACGAGCCATGTTGTCCGTCTGGGACAGATGGACGAATTACGTTGCCAAGATCGATACCGAGGATTTTTTTCATGTCAATGACCTTTGTGGTGGTTACAGTTTGTGAGTCAGAAAAGTATTTCTGCCTCAAAGTTCTGTTTGCCACCCTTTGGCATAGAACACGATTCTTAACTGATTAAGATTAGCATTTTATTCTCTCTGTGTCAAATTTTACGCTTATAATCATAAAAAGTTATTTTTTCTTAATCTCAAACGTACCCTATCTGGTGCGTACGCACCAGATAGGGTACGTTTTTAAATTTAAGCATCAGTCTTCATAATGGAGTCACATGGCAGGCTGAATTATATTTCTCACGACCGTGAGAAATTGGCGTATGCCGCATGATGAGAGAGGGGAAGGAGAAAATGAAAACCCGCGACCGATAGAGCGGTCGCGGGGTGATAGTGGTCAGGATTTTTTTGTTGTCTCGACGCGGGAAACTTCAAGTCCAACTTCCATTAGACGGCAATCCAACTCATACAACCGTACGAACTGTTCAAATGTGAGGCGTGGAAGACCGGACGTGACGATTTTCTTGAGAAGGGGGAGGATGTCGCTTGTCTCGAGATGTTCGTCAGAGTTTGTAACGGCTGAACCGTTCGTCACGCTCATCTCGGTTTCATCGATGTCGAGTATTTGACAGAGAATCGAAACTCTCTCCGGTGCTATTTTCCCGAGGATCAGACCGTTCTCCAGGTTGGTTATCCACTGGCGGGAAACAGGTTTACAGCCTTTTGACACTGCTTTAATGTTGAATTCCACAGCAACCTTACCCTGTGTCCAGCTTTTCTTGTCTCTCGCGTTGCGTACGAGCGTCGCCCGCTTTTCAGTCGTATTCATAGTTCAATATCTACGTTTCCTGTTAAGGAAATTAACATAGTGTTAATCGTATGTCAAGTTTACTCTCTTGGCTGTAATCAATATAATGACAACAACAGTTTCTAGTTACAAAGAATGAGCTTCGCGAGAGCTTGTTCTATTTATCAGTAATAATATGTACGTATGGCAAAGAAAAATAAATCTACAGGAGCGGGTGGCAGTTCTTCAAAAATAGGTGTTATCCCCCTAGCTGATAGAGTTTTAATAAGAGAAATCGAAGGCAGTGACAGTTTGAAGAAGACAGCAAGTGGGATTTATATACCAAATTCAAAAGAAGATCATGGCTCGAAGCGTGGCGAAGTACTAGCGGTAGGTCCGGGACGATATGATGAGGAAAACTTAATTCCGATGACGGTTAAGGTGGGAGATACGGTACTCTATTCTTGGGGAGACACGGTAAAAATTGGAGAGGAGGAATTCGTTATGGTAAGCGAGAGTAATATTATTGGAATAATAAAATAAGTTTACAGTTTTTAGTTCATAGTGATTCGGAAAGACCAAGTAAGGCGGTTTTTCCCAGCTACAAACTAAAAACTACAAACTGACAACTAAACTATGGCCAAACAAATCATTTTTAATGAACATGCTCGAAAAGCCCTAAAGCGCGGGGTGGATATTGTCGCTGACGCGGTCAAAATTACCATCGGCCCTCGTGGTAGAAATGTTGTGCTCGACAAGAGCTATGGCGGTCCCACTATTACAAATGATGGGGTTTCCATTGCCAAAGAAGTCACTCTCAAGGATAAGTTTGAAAATATGGGCGCGGAGATCGTGAAAGAAGTGGCGACCAAAACCAACGATTTTGCCGGAGACGGAACAACCACTTCCATCATTTTGGTGCAGGCGATTGTCGCGGAAGGTATGAAGCAGACTACTATGGGAGTAAATGCCATGGGAGTAAAGATGGGCATAGAGAAAGCCACTACGCGTGTCGTAACAGCTTTGAAGGATATCGCGAAGCCAATAAAAACCAAAGATGAGATTCGGCAAGTTGCTTCAATCTCAGCGGAGTCCGAGGAGATTGGACGGATTATTGCCGACACTATAGATAAAGTGGGCAAAGACGGTGTGGTGACCGTGGAAGAATCCCAGTCATTTGGGGTGGAGTCCGAAATCGCGCAAGGTTTGGAATTCGACAAGGGTTATGTGTCGCCCTACATGATTACTGACGCCGAGCGGATGGAGGCCAAATTTGAGGACGCGCCCATTCTTATTACTGACAAAAAAATTGCGAGTGTCAAAGAAATTCTGCCGTTTCTTGAAAAGCTGGCTCAAACAGGGAAAAAGGAACTCGTGATTATCGCCGAAGAAGTGGAAGGCGAGGCGCTTACTACCTTTGTTTTGAACAAGTTGCGGGGCGGTTTCAACATTTTAGGAATCAAGGCTCCGGGTTTCGGCGACAAGAAAAAAGAACTGCTCTCCGATATCGCGGTTACAGTAGGCGCGACGGTTATTTCGGAGGAAGTCGGTCTCACTTTTGAAAAAGCCGAGCTTTCCGTGCTCGGCCGGGCGCACAAAATCATTGCCACAAAAGATTCCACGGTAATTGTTGGAGGCAAGGGCAAGAAAAGTGAAATTGACGCTCGGGTGGCCCAGCTTCGAAAACAGCGAAGCCTTTCCGATTCAAAGTATGAGATTGAAAAGTATGATGAACGAATCGCGAAGCTTTCCGGCGGGGTGGCTGTCATAAAAGTTGGGGCGGCCACCGAAACCGAAATGAAGTATTTGAAATTGAAAATCGAGGACGCGGTAAACGCGACCAAGGCGGCTATTGAAGAGGGAATTGTGGCGGGAGGAGGGGTGGCTTTGGTCAAAGCGTCGCAAAAAGTTTCGGAGTGGCTCAAAAGCGAAATAGCAAAGGGAAAGGAGACCATGACCAAAGAGTTTGAAGTTGGTTTTAACATCGTGCTCAAAGCGCTCGAAGCGCCTCTTCGTCAGATTGCGATTAATGCCGGCAAGGATGATGGGTCGCTTATTGTTGACCATGTCCGCAGAGGCAAGGGCACTGCCGGTTATGACGCGCAGAAAGATGAAATGGTCCCAGATATGATTTTGGCTGGCATTATTGATCCGGTGAAAGTGACTAGAAGTGGAGTGCAGAACGCGGCTTCCGCGGCGGCGATTCTTCTTACCACCGAAGTGGCAATTGCGGATGAGCCAAAGGAAGAGAAGGAGGGACCTGCGGGTGGGATGGGAGGGGGGATGGAATACTAAGCGCAAGGGAGCAATTTCTAATTTCAAACACCTAACTTCTAAAAAGACGAAGCTACCGCGACAAGAGTCGCGGTAGCTTGCTTTTCATTAAAAAACGCCTTCGATTAATAAGGCGATTACGAGAAAACAATAATTGAGCTCGGCTGTTACCGTTTTAGTCTGATATGTGTCGTCCGCGAGGCAAGCGCCCCTACCCATGCGCTGTTAGTTGCATCCGCGAGATTAGTGTGAGCGTAGGTTATGAGTTGGTACATGTTTTTCTCGGAACTGGGTCTCACATCCCAGCCCACAAAAAATTGTGTATGTGCAGTGGGGGAGTTACGTTGGCTGGCCGCCAAGACCTTCAGTTTTTCATAACCAAGAATCAGCCGATTTGTAAGAGACTGCGCCTTTTCTTCGAGTAGCGGTCTGACAGCTTCATCCTTAATGCCTTCGTTAGTGTTAAACGTAACGCTTTGTAGTAAGGTTTTTTCGCGCACAGCTACTTCTGTTTTGGCAAGGAGATATAGAACCAACAGGTAGAACAGGACTAGGGTTGCTGATATAAATTTCATACATAGGTAACAGTTTTTGTTGTGTGTCTACGCTTACTTTAGGCGAGGAGTGTTTGGCTGTCAATAAGAGGTTGTTAGCACGTAGCTTTTAGCAGATTTGCAGAAGAAAGAAGAAAACCTCCCCCGCGTCGATTTGCGACGCGGAGGAGGTTTGATATACTTCCTTCACAAGTTAATAATTAATCCATTTTTATTTATGACCCCTCTAAACATCATAATCGGCATAATAGTTATATTAGTTTTGTGGGCGATTTTTGCTTACAATCGTTTTGTCACTTTGGTCAATCGAGGTAAAGAGGCTTGGAGCGATATAGATGTTCAGCTAAAGCGTCGTTATGATCTTATTCCAAACCTCGTTAATTCCGTAAAGGGTTATGCCACGCACGAATCGTCCGTGTTTGAAAATGTCACGAAGGCGCGTGCCGTGGCCATGGGGGCGGGAAGTCTTGCCGATAAGTCACAGGCGGAGAACATGCTCACGGGCGCTCTGAAGTCTATATTCGCGATTGCCGAAGCCTACCCCGATCTAAAAGCGAATCAAAACTTCTTGGAACTTCAGCGTGAACTTTCCGACACGGAAAATAAAATCCAAGCTTCTCGACGCTTCTACAATGGTACAGTACGCGACCTCAACACCGGCATCGAGTCTTTCCCCGGCAATCTTATAGCTTCAACATTTAAATTTGGCAAACTTGAATTCTTCCAGCTTGAAGAAGAAGCTGCGAAAGAGCCGGTTAAAGTCAGCTTCTAACAACCTGCTCTTAATCGAAAATTGCAAGTTGGGGGAACATAATAATGTTACAGCCGATCTTTCCAAATCATGAAAATGCTTAACTCATTTATCCAAAGGCTAGATGCTAGTCGCTAATAGCTAACCGCTTCCTATTATGGCGAGTCTCTACACGCACCAAAGTTCGAATGTTTGGAAAACATGGTTTCTCATGGGAGTGTTTTTTGTGTTGATTATTATGCTCGGTTGGTTTCTCTCGAGCTATTACGGCAATCCGACTATCTTGTACGGATTTTTCGTAGTAAGCATGGTAATGAACATAGCGAGTTATTGGTATTCGGACAAGCTTGTGCTCGCTATGAGCGGGGCGAAACCCGCTAGCCGAGAGGAGTATTTTGATTTTTACACGGTGACCGAAAATCTCGCTATCACAGCGGGGCTTCCTCTGCCGAAGCTTTACGTCATAAGCGATCCCGCCCCGAATGCCTTTGCCACGGGACGCGACAAAGATCACGCCGTGGTGGCGGTAACTACGGGGCTTTTGGCTATGCTTGACCGAAGCGAACTTGAAGGCGTCATTGCTCACGAACTTTCCCACATTGGCAACCGCGATATTTTGCTTTCAACAGTCGTCGTGGTACTCGTCGGGCTTATCACGCTTTTGGCGGATTTTTTTCTTCGTTCCGCTCGCTTTGGTTCAGGTCGGGATAATCGCGGAGGGGGCGGTCAGCTTCAGGGGATTTTGATGATTGTCGGAGTGATTTTTACGGTTCTCTCGCCGATTATAGCGACTTTGCTTCAACTTGCCATTTCGCGTAAGCGTGAGTTTCTCGCGGACGCTTCCGGCGCGCTTCTCACGCGGTATCCGGAAGGTCTAGCTTCGGCTCTTCAAAAAATTTCGGAATTTAGCAAGCCTATGCAAAAGGCGAATCACGCCACTGCCCACCTTTTTATTGCCAACCCTTTCGGCGGGGCGAAAGTTTCGGGCTTTTTGAATAAAGCGTTTAGCACCCATCCGCCGGTTCACGAAAGAGTCAAAGCCTTGCTCGGAGAAAAAAACCATGTGGAAAAAATTTAAAGAAGAAGTGTTGGGATTGGCGGAAGAGAGGACCAAGTACCTGGCGAAGGTTACGGCGATTGACAAGGTCATCAAGCTTTTATTTCTAGGTCTCATTCCCAAGTCGGTAACGCCGAACCACATTACGGTTTTCCGTTTTATTTCAATTCCGTTTATCGTCACTCTCCTTATCGATAGCCACTACTTATCCGCCGCCATTCTATTTTTGTTTTCCGCTTTTTCAGACGCCCTCGACGGCGCGCTCGCCCGCACGAGCGGTAAAATAACGCGATGGGGAATTCTGGCCGACCCCTTGGCCGACAAGCTTCTGGTGGGGAGCGTTGCCGTGCTTCTTATTGGTAAATTTTTAAGTTGGAATTTGGCCTTGGCGATTGTGTTCATAGAAATCGTTACCGTAGCTTCCGCGTACTATCGTTACAGAGGCAAAATTATATCCGCCAAGGTTCCGGCCAAGATTAAGATGATTCTGCAGTGCTTCGGCATCATTTTCCTCTTTTTCTTCGTGCTATTCGGCGGAGCGATATGGCTTGTCCTTGCTCGTCTCACGCTCTACCTCGCGGTTGTGTTTGCTCTCTTGAGTTTGTTATTATATAGGTCTATTTAAATCGGGAAGAATGGAAAGTTCAAGTACAAGTCAGGTGGAAGTTGAAGCTCTACCAAAAATCTCGCTAGAGGATTTTCAGGCGGAAATTTTGGGTTTAACGGTTAGGGAGGAATCGGGTGAGGAAGGAACGAGTGATCTCACTCGGCATATGGGTAGGGAACAGAGAATTGACGTCGGTTCGCTTACGGAAAAAGACGCCGTAATGTGGGAGAAAATTAAAAATTATCCGAAGTATGGAGAGATTTCAGGTGAAGAGTGGTCTATCCATGTCAGAGATGTGGGAGCAAGCGGAAACATTTACAGAGCTCAGTTTCTGGGGTTCTTAGCCAATAGAAAAGGCAGGAAGATGTTGTTAAAAATGTAGAAAGCGATTAACATGCGGAAGGCGAAATAGTTTTCGACTTCGAAAATTTGTTTAGAAATATATTAGAACCAAGGAGGGTTTCTCACGGTAGTGAAGGGATTGGTTTAAAGTTGTAGTCCCGTACAAAGCGGAGACGTCGCATAGTGGCCTAGTGCGCTCGCTTGGAAAGCGAGTAGGGGTAACACCCTCGCGAGTTCAAATCTCGCCGTCTCCGCTTTGTACGGGATGAATCTCGCTCCCTCCGCCAAAATTGAAAATTCGTTTTTGAACCAACGATGTAATCGGCGAGAAACGCCGTCGAAAACGTAATTGAAGTATTAATTAAATGAGAAAGCGGTCTTGGCGACGTCCTTCTTGCTGGTTTCCAGATTTACTGAAAAAGAAAGCTATGCTATAAATGTACATCCTCCCATCAACACGGGAGGGAGTAAAACAACCAACCAAAGGCAAACTCTATGAAAAAGGCATTTGTAGCCGTTCTTTTCATCACACTGTTTTCAGCTCTTCCGTGCTTTGCCTTAGGCGAAGCAGGCGAGGCAACGGTGTCTCACGGGCCGGGAATCACCCTTTTTTGGATCGCCCTTATCCTGCTAGCCGCAAAGATTTCAGGGCTCGTCGAAAAGATCGGTCAGCCATCGGTGCTGGGAGAACTTCTCATGGGCGTGGCTCTCGGGAACCTCTCTCTCCTGGGCATTAACGCGCTCGATCCGATTAAAACGGATCCGATTATCGCGTTTCTCGCGCAGCTGGGAGTGGTAATACTCCTATTCCAAATAGGCCTTGAGTCCAACATATCAAAAATGCGGAAGGTCGGTCTCCCCGCCTTTTTGGTCGCAGTTGTTGGCGTAGTGTTGCCGTTCGTTCTGGGCACGTATCTTGTCGGTCCGTGGATTCTCCCCGGCCTCTCCGATAATGCCTACCTGTTCCTCGGGGCAACGCTCACCGCGACGTCTGTTGGGATCACCGCGCGAGTTTTCAAAGATCTCGGCAAACTGCAAACGCGCGAGGCACAGATTGTTCTCGGAGCGGCTGTAATTGACGATGTGCTCGGACTCATTATCCTCGCGGTGGTTTCGGCCATCGCCTCGGTTGGAGCGGCATCAATCGGGGCCATTTCAGCGATCACCGCCCAGGCGATTATTTTTCTCGTCGGAGCGATTGTGCTAGGCCAGTTATGTGCCAAACAGCTTGGCCGATTCGCGGCACGCATCAGCAACGGAACAGGAATGAAGTTCACGTTTGCGATTGTGTTCTGTCTCGTGCTTGCCTACTTGGCAGAACTGATTGGTCTCGCTCCTATTATAGGCGCGTTTGCTGCGGGACTTGTGCTCGACGCGGTGCACTTCACACCATTTAGTCGCCCGCAAGTGGTTGACGACGTTGAAAAGTGTATCGGTGAGTGCGAGCCTGGCCTTAAGAGCAAAATCAAGGCCGCGCTTGAACCGTTTGCCCACAGACACGTTGAAGACCTTATTGAACCAATTGGTCATCTTTTGGTTCCCATCTTCTTCGTAGTGACCGGCATGAGTGTGCGCTTGGAAACACTCTTCGACCCCAAGATTATATTGCTGGCACTCATAATCACCGTGGTTGCCTTTGTGGGGAAAATCGCCGCCGGTCTTGTTGCGGGTAAAGGGGCCGACAAACTTATCGTGGGTGTAGGTATGATACCGCGAGGTGAAGTTGGTCTCATATTTGCCGCTGTCGGTAAGTCACTCGGGGTGGTCGACGATAGTGTCTATTCGATCATCATCATTATGGTCATCCTATCGACACTCCTTACACCTCCGCTGCTTGCTTGGCTCATAAAGAGAAATTCAGGAATGATGAGACAAGAGCACAGTGTAGTCACCTAAGTTCTTTAAGTTCTTCTGACACTAATCACGAGAAACCCTGAGATAACATCAACGGGTTTTTCTTTTTTCACAAAACTCGGAATGTAAAAATGCGGCTCATTTCCTGGAAAACCCCCGATGACCTTCGCTCAGGTCGTTCGGCTGTTTTTTTGCCCCCCAAAATGCTAGGATTTTCAGATATGACGAAGATAAAAGACCTTCCAAAAATAGAGATGCCGCGGGAAAGGTTGCAGAAATACGGTCCTAAAAAATTGAAGGATTTTGAACTTCTCGCCATTCTCCTTGGGTCAGGTATCAAGGGGTTGAACGTTCTACAGCTTTCAAAAAAGATTCTTCAGACCATTTCAAAAATCGGTAGGGAGAAGGTAATGCTCGAGGATTTGTTGAAAGTGAAAGGTCTTGGTAAGGCCAAAGCCTCGCAAATACTGGCGGTGATTGAATTGACCAAACGTTTTGGCGTCGATACACCGGAAATTCTTTCGGCTGAAGATGTATGGAAACTATGTACCGATATCCGAGACTCAAAAAGGGAACACTTCGTCGCATTTTACCTCGATACTCAAAATCGCCTCATTGAGCGACAAATTATTTCTATCGGTACCCTCAATGTGAGTCTCGTCCACCCACGCGAAGTTTTTGAGCCGGCAATCAAGCTTTCTGCCGCTTCAATTATCGTGGCTCACAATCATCCTTCAGGAGATGCCGACCCATCACCGGAAGATAGGGAAGTTACCAAACGCCTCACAGAAGCGGGCAAAATCCTTGGAGTAGACCTTGCAGACCACGTTATCGTCTCAAGCAAAGCATTTTTGAGTTTTCAACGGCACAATTTTCTTTAGTGTGTTTTGACATGTATAACAATATGTATCACAGCAGGGAACGGCGTTGACCTAATGGAAAAAATGAAGTAACATGCTCTCATGTACAGGAAAATACATGAGGTTGCGACCGTAATTGCAGGATACACCTTCCGTGGTGCCGTAACGCCGGATAGTGCGGGGAGTATCCGCGTTTTTCAGGCAAAGGACCTTGTTCAAGGCGAGCCTGTCGTGAACATTGACGCGTTGACCAGGATTTCTCAGGATGCGTCTGGGAACTCAGGTTACCTTAAAAAAAGTGACGTATTACTCGTTGCTCGTGGTATGAGGTCAGGAGCTTTTCGGTCTACGGTTTTTCTTTCGGACGTACTAAATGTCATAGCTTCATCCTCCGTACATATTATTCGAGTCACTATCACCGACGTAATACCCGAATACATCTCGCATTATTTGAACTCTAAGGAGGGGCAAGATTCTCTTTCAGAGATTGTTTCCGGTTCGTATATAGGAGCGATACCACGCAAGGAGCTAGAGAACATTAAAATTCCAATACCCAATTTAAATAAACAACAAACTATCGTAGATCTACATCGAAACATTCGAGAGCAGCAGAGAATTTTGGAAAGAAAAAATGAGATTAAGGAAAACATTATCAACGCCACTTTTAAAAACCTAACCGCCAAATAAACCCATGAACACAGAAAAAAAATATACACAAGAAGATCTCAATAAGACGCTCTGGTCAGCGGCTGATTCTTCGCGTAGTAGCGTGGATGGCGGTGTCTACAAAGACTATGCGTTGACGATGCTTTTCTTGAAGTACATAAGCGACCTCAACAAAAAGCGTCACGACGAATACAAAGAGCGTTTCGGAAGCGACGAAAAGCGTATCGAAGAAAAAATGAAGCTCGACCGCTTCTACCTTCTCCCGAAGTCATCCTTCGATTATCTCTACAGCAAAATTGAGGAAGACAATATCGGCGAGGAAATAAACAAAGCCCTCCATCGCATTGAAGACGCGAACAAAGAAAAGCTTGACGGCGTATTTAGTGTTGATTTCAACTCTGAATCAATCCTCGGCAAACTTGAACAGCGCAACAAAATGCTTCGCCACTTGATTCAGGATTTCGCAAAGATTGACCTGTCTGACGTTGGTGATGACATCATCGGCAATTCCTACATGTACATGATTGAACGCTTCGGCGCGGACGCTGGTAAAAAAGCTGGGGAGTTCTTCACGACTCGCTCTGTAGCAAAACTTGTTGCAATGCTCGCTGAACCAAAAGAGGGCGACAGAATTTCAGATCCTGCATGTGGCTCGGGAGGTCTACTTCTCTTGGCTGGTGAAGAAATCGAGAAGCAAGGTTCAAAGAACTATGCACTCTACGGACAAGAATCTACTGGCTCTACATACCAGCTTGCTCGCATGAACATGTTCCTTCACGGCAAAGATTCCGCTCGTATCGAGTGGGGCGACACGCTCAATAATCCACTCTTGGTTGAGAACGACAGTCTCATGCACTTCGACGTAGTGGTCGCGAACCCTCCATTTTCTTTGAAGAAATGGGGCGCAGAACACGCTGAGTCAGACAAATACAATCGCTTCTGGCGCGGAGTACCACCAAAGGACAAAGGTGACTTTGCTTTCATTACTCATATGGTTGAAACGGCAAAGCCGAAGACTGGTCGCGTTGCAGTAATCGTTCCTCACGGTGTTCTCTTCCGAGGTGGTGCTGAGGGAAAGATTCGCGAACAACTTCTCAAAGAAAACATCATTGATACCGTCATCGGACTTCCAGCAGGACTCTTCCAGACTACTGGCATTCCAGTTGCCGTATTGGTCATTGACCGCTCACGGGAGAAAGGTGGAGCGAATGAAAAGAAGAAAGACGTACTTTTCATTGAGGCATCAAAGGAGTTCAAACAAGGCAAAGCCCAGAATACTCTGACCGAAGAAAACATCACCAAGATTTTTGACACCTACAGGAGGCGCAAGGATATTGAGAAGTTTTCTCGCAAAGTCAACATCAGTGAAATAGAAGAAAATGAATTCAACCTCAACATCACTCGCTATGTAGATACTTTTGAGGAAGAAGCTCCTGTCGACATCAAAGCGAACCTTAAGGAGCTCGCTTCTCTCGAACCTGAACTTCAGAAATTGGAAAAACAAATGGTCGAGTATTTGAAGGAGCTAGGAATCAAATAAATATATGGGAATCTTCGACATATTTAAATCCTCAGAAGCAGACATACTCCAGAACAAGCGCAACGGGGTTATTTATGTCGCTGACTTTCCAGGAGGTACAGGAAAGTACATCTCAATTGCTGAAGCAGGAATTTCTGCAGACCTAGACGTAAAAATCTCATCAAAGATACATCTTCGAGTGACCTATCTTACCAACAGCGAGAAAATAAGCGGTGTTGAAATAGCGAAGGTTTCGGGCTCTACGGTGGAGAAGATACATTTTTCAACCCTCGACTTCGAACGCATCCTTCAACTGCTGTCTTTATTTTCCGAGCTCGATCTCAAGGCGATCGCCAACAAGACCGTTGTTTTCGACGAGTCAATTATCGGTGACTCTAAGGAAGTATCTCGTTTTCTGACTCTCATCGCCGCTGATCCCGAGGGTAAGGAGAAAATCGGAGAAGTAGCAAAAAATTATGGACTCATCAAAATCGGCGACATCGACAATGTCGTGCAAAAGAAAGGAGCTGTAGAACTTTTTGATAAAATTCTTAACAACGATAGTGAGTTCAAGAAGTACAAGACTGAGCTTGGTGTGGGAAAAGATGAAGAAGTGTGGCAACGGTTTTTCTCAGACAGTTCGTGGATTCTCGGGTCGGATTTTGTGGAGATTTTGGACGAACGTCGGCTAGACGTTGAGAACATCACGGATTACCTACTCAAGTCATTTGACGGTTTTGTGGACATTGTTGAGCTGAAGCTTCCGACCGCGCCGTTCTGGACTGCCGAGTATATACCGAAGAGCGAGCTGACGGCCGCAACCATGCAGTGTAGTCGGTATATCCTACAAACCGAACGTAAAATAAATGACCTTGAGTTCAACAAGAAGATTCACAACACGCCTATCGTCAAGCCTCGCATCACACTTATCTATGGACGTTCGCAGACATGGGGTGATGCTGAAAAGGAAGCTTACCGAGTCTTGAATTCCAGTTACACCACGCTCAACATCATCACCTATGACCACTTGCTGGAACGTGCCAAGCGTCTAATCGGCATCAGTGAGTCAAAACAGGAACCCGCGGTGGAAGTAAACGACGACGATATCCCATTTTAATTATGAAGTCTAACCAAACACAAAAAAATAAAGTCCCAAGGTCTCTACACATGAGACTGATTTTGGGTGACGATCAATATGAATATATCAAAGATGAAGTTGGTGTAGAAAACTTTCTGAAAGAGCAATTTGATTATTACTACAAAGAACAGGAGGACATCATTAACAATCAAGACGTCAAGGACTTCTTTGTATTTTGGATATTAATTGTGAGCTATTACAAGTTTAAGTTTGGTAAGAATATACGGGACAGGGATGCCATAAATAAACTCAAATCGCTTAAATATTTCAATGAAATTGAAAGCCTTTATTCTTTCCGATGCAACCTTTTTAAATTTGATTTCAACTACACCGATTCCTTTAGAAAAGAGTTGAAAATAAATGTGAGCAAATTGAAGAAAATTGTTGACCATATAAATAAAGACAGGCGGAGCAGAGACAAATCTCTTATTGAGAATAAAGAATGGTAAAAAATTATGAAAACTAAACCCGCACAAAAGAATATACCTGAGGGATGGACACTAGTACCAGCTGGTGAGGTTTTTACATTTGTAAAATCATATGCCTTCTCTCGAGACAACTTAGTGAACGATACACACAACAAGGATGGTATCGGCAATATTCACTATGGTGATATTCACTCAACTTTCTCTACCCCAAGTATCGACCTGAAAAAAGTATCTGTGCCAATGATTAAGGACGCGAGCTTCAAACCAAAACCAGAGGACTATCTAAAAGACGGAGACCTCATCATGGCTGACGCCTCAGAAGACTATGCTGGAGTTGGAGTAACAGTCTCCCTCCACGGTTTAGAAGATAAGAAGGTTGTCGGGGGTCTCCATACGTTTGTTTTGCGCGACACAAATAACAAGACTGATAAATATTTTAGACAATACATCTTTCGTAATCCTGAGCTAAGAAACTCTATGCAGAAAGTTGCCAATGGAGTTTCTGTTTATGGGATTTCAAAAACAGCTATAGCTAAATTACCCTTGCTTCTTCCTCCTCTTTCAGAACAGAAGAGAATTGTCTCCATATTGGAAACATGGGAGAGATTAATTGATAATTTATCCAAGAAAATTGAAGCAAAAAAACAAGTCAAAAAGCACTTGATGCGAGATTTACTCACAAGCAAGAAACGATTAGACGGTTTCAAAAATAAGTGGCAAACGGTAGAAATTGGTGAGTTGTTAGATTATGAACAACCAACAAAATACATTGTTCACGATACAAACTATAGCGACGACCATAAAACTCCTGTTTTAACAGCTAACAAGGGGTTCGTGCTTGGATATACAAACGAAACAGAAGGTGTATATGAAAATACCCCGGTAATTATTTTTGATGACTTTACGATGGACAATAAATTTGTCGATTTTAAATTTAAGGTTAAGTCTTCGGCAATAAAGATACTGAAACCTAAAAGTAAAGACGTTAACTTGAAGTTTGTCTTTGAAAGAATGCAGTTGATTAATGTCGTTATTGGGGAACATCGGCGACACTATTTATCTGAGTATCAGTATCTGACGATAGATATACCAGATATAAAAGAACAGAACGCCATCGAAAGAATATTAACTACGGCAGACAAGGAAATAACAGAACTCGAAAGCAAACTTAAACTCATCACTGACCAGAAAAACTATTTACTCAACAATCTCATTACAGGCACGATTCGGACACCAGAGAAATTATCAATCCATAACTAAAACACCATGCTAGAAAAAGTACACTTTGATGAAGCGCGACAGTCCCAACTCCCAGCATTGGAGCTCCTTTTGGCTATGGGGTACAAGTACATCCCTGCCGAGGAGGCACTCCGCCAACGCGGTGGTGACACCAGTAATTTCATTCTCACCGATATTGCCAATGAGAAGCTCATGGAAATCAACGGCTACGAAGTCGGAGGCGTTGAATACAAGTTTGGAGAAAAAGATGTACGCGATGCAATCGATGAACTCGAACATATCCAATACGAAGGTCTCATTGATACCGCACAGAAAATCTACAACACCATCATGCCAACGAGTGGTGGTAAGACCATTAAGGTCAGTGTTGGTGGCAAGACTGCTTCCAAGAACTTCCGATTTATAGACTTCCAGAACCCAGCAAACAACGCTTTCCATGTGACAGCGGAGTTTGTCGTGACAGGAAAGCAAACTATTCGTCCTGATATCGTCTGTTTCGTGAACGGCATCCCGATTGCAGTCATTGAGAGCAAGAAATCAGGTGTCGCAACGCTTGAAGCGATTAACCAAATGAACCGCAACCAAGGTCCAGAATCTTGTCCGAAACTCTTTACCTACACCCAACTCCTTGTCGGTACTAATGGCAAAGAACTTCAGTACGGCACCACGGGTACACCGAATAAGTTCTATGCAGTATGGAAAGAGAAAGGTACTCCTGAGGCAGATGAAAACGCCAAAGCAAAAGCACTGATTGCAAAGAAGGTAGACCCTGCTATATACGCGCAGATTCTCACTGACTTAAACGGATACACAGAAGGTCACGTGCAAAAGACGAACCGCCTCCCAACCGAACAAGACCGAGGAATCGCGGCACTCTTTGAGCCTGCCCGACTTCTCGACCTCACCAAGAACTACATTCTCTTTGATGCTGGAGTAAAGAAGCTCTCTCGCTACCAACAGTACTTTACCATCCACAAGATGCTGGAGCGTGTTGCTGAAACAGAGACGAGTCCTTCAGGAATCACTCGTCGCCGAGGAGGTCTCGTGTGGCACACACAAGGGTCTGGTAAGTCACTCACCATGGTGATGTTTGTAAAAGCACTCATTGAGAATCCTCACATAAATAATCCGCGTGTGATTATCGTGACCGACCGTAAGGACTTGGATAAACAAATCAAAGATACATTTAAAAACTGCAATCTCAAGAAAGAAGTCATACAGGCAACGAGTGGTCAAAACTTACTCGACCTCATCAAGGATAAAAATCTTGCTGTTGTTACAACCTTGGTTCACAAGTTTGAATCAGCAGCCAAGAAAAAGGCAGGGTTTGTTGACGAAGACCAAAACATCTTCGTCCTTATTGACGAAGCACACCGAAGTCAGAGCGGTATCGCCAACGTAGAAATGAACCGCATTATTCCAAGTGCGTGCTACATCGGATTCACTGGTACTCCGCTCATGAAGGGAGAGAAAGAAAGCTGGAGAAAGTTCGGTGGCTATATCGACAAGTACACCATCGATGATGCGTTGGCTGACAAAATCATCCTTCCACTTATCTACGAAGGGCGATATGTCGAGATGATTCAGAACGCTGAACAGGTTGATAAACATGTTGATCGTGTGGCGGAAGAGATGCGTAAAAAGTATAACGCTAGGACAGACTCACGGTACACCCGACAGTTACAGAAACAGATAACAGCAGATATCATCAAGAACAATCCCCAGAGGATTGCTGAAATTGCCCTCGATATAGAAAAACATTTTACGACGCACTTTCAGCATACCGGACTCAAGGCGCAAATTGTTGCTCCGTCGAAGTATTCAGCAGTACTCTTTCAGAGGTTCTTTCAGGCTCGCGCAAACATCCGCACCGCTGTCGTTATCTCTGACGAGCATGATGACGGAGATGAGGAAGATACGCACAAAAAAGAAGTAGTGAAATATCTCGATACTGTTCGTGAGAATCACAGTAATGTTGGAAAGTATGAAAAAGACGCTATTGATAGTTTTAAGTACAACGATGACGGTGTTGAAATTATTATTGTTGTCGACAAGCTTCTCACTGGATTCGATGCTCCACGCAATACCGTTCTCTATCTCGCAAAAGACTTGCGAGACCACAACTTGCTCCAAGCGATTGCTCGTGTAAACCGTTTGCACGAAAACAAGAAACTCCCGAAGACCGCTGGCTATATCATCGACTACTCAGAAAACGCGAAGAATATTGATACCGCGATGAAGCTCTTCGGTAACTACGACGAGAACGACGTAAAAGGCACGCTTATTGATGTCGCCGAGAAGGTGCAGGAACTTGAGGAAAGCTACAGCTTGGTACACGACATCTTCAAGAAGATTAAGGGCTCATCCGATGATGAAGCATTCCTTCAGCTTCTTGATGACGCTCCAAAACGCGAGATGTTCTACAAAGCCCTCAATTCGTTCATTAAGAACCTGAACGAGTGTTTTGTACTGCAAGATTTCGTCCATGTCTTTCCGCATCTTGATATGTACACACGTGAACTTAAGAAGTTCATGGAACTCCGCAAGACCGCGAGCTTGAAGTACGCCGACCGTGTTGACCTATCCGAGTACAAACAATCTCTCGTGAATATTCTCGACAAGTATGTTGATGCACGAAACGTTGAGCTTTTGACGACACAAATCAATATCACTGACCGCAAGCAATTTGAAGAAGCTATCGATAATCTTGGTTCAGATAAATCAAAAGCAGAAGCAATCGCGGCACAGACTCAGAAGACCATCACTGAGAAGAGGGAATCTGACCCCGAATTCTACGAACGATTCTCTAAGAAAATCTCTCAAATCTTGCAGGAAATGCGTGACGGCAAGATGGCTGATGTCGCCGCACTCAAGCAGTTGAAGTTGATTGAGGACGATGTTGTGAACAAAAAGGACGATAGTCTGCCTGGCACCATCGTTGCCGAAAAAGGTTCTGATGTGTTCTACCGCAACCTCAGGGATTGCTTCAAGAAGTTCAACATGCCCGAGGAAGTGTTCATCTCCATCGTTTTGGACATCTTCGGCATCGTGAAGCAAGAAGCGATTGTCGATTGGTACAAGAATATCGATGTGAAGCGTCGAATCATGAATACCATCGATGACTATCTCTATGACGTAGTGAAGAAGGAGAAAAATATCGACTTATCGGATGACGACATGAAGCTCGTTATCTCGAGTGTGCTTTCACTTGCCGAAAACAATTATGAAATCTTCAGCTAAAAAAGAATTTGTATTTGGCTCATTTGTCTACCACTACGATCTCGTCATGCAAGATAGACTGACTCTCAGTCTCACCGTAAAACCAGACCTCGGAATAACCCTAAAGTGTCCGCATGGCGCGGAAGATGAGCGAGTAGAAACCTTCTTAAAAAAGAAGTGGTTTTGGCTAGAGAAACAACTAAGCTTCTTCAAGAAGTATCAGAGACGAATGTACCAGAAGGAATACGTCTCAGGTGAGGGCTACCTTTACCTCGGCAAGCAATACAAGCTCATGGTGAAGCGGTCGAGTGAAGACAAGGTGTCTATGACCAAAGGATTGCTTATGGTCTACACGAGCAAGGGTGTTCAGGACGGAAGTCACACCAAGAAGCTTTTGGATAAGTGGTACGAAGAAAAGGTTGAGCGAGTATTCCACGAAAGATATGAGCTGATGCAGGCAGAATTTGATTACAAGAAAATGCCACCACTTGTCATTCGAGAAATGAAGAAGCGTTGGGGTAGCTTTCTCGACAACGACAGGGTCGTCTTAAATCCAAAGCTCATTCACACCTCACGAGAATGTATCGACTACGTTATCGTCCATGAGTTGTGCCATATGAAGTACCGAAGCCACAACAAACTTTTCTATAATTTCTTGAAGAAGAAGTTTCCGAAATGGGAAAAAGTGAAGGATAAGCTGGAAACTATTGGAGTTCAAACTAGTTAAGGCGTAGCAAGGCGAGGTTTTGATATTTGAAATAAGGCCGATATGTATTAGAGATTCGGGGACCCTCCTTCGCACAAGGCTACGGACGGGCAAGCACTCACCTTTTTGAAATTACAAGGTCCGACCTTGTAAAATCCTTGGCTTAGAAATTCCCGCAGTCCGCGGGGTTTGGTGTATTATGGGGGAACAAATCATCCGGAATTCATCAAACGAGAAAAGGATTTTAAGAAATGGTGGAATGGGGTTATGAAGCAGTTTTCAACTTGAAGGTAGAAGATTTATACTAACAGTAAAAACAAGCGCGAAGCCAAGTAAAATTCACCAAACGAAAAAGGGATTTGGATAAAAGAGTGGTAAAATAGCCCGTATTCAATTTCTAAGTGCAACGAAGTGAGCTGATAATACCTCAAGCGGAGTCTGGAAGTCGAGGCACTTCATCGGTCGACTGTTAATCTCCCGCGCGATATCGTCCAGCTCTTCCTGCGAGACTGAATCAAGGTCGGTACCTCGTGGTAAGTATCGTCGGACGACGCCATTTCGGTTCTCTACGCTTCCTTTCTCCCATGAATGGTAGGGGTGGCAGAAGAAGAATGGAGCGTTGAGGGCACGAGAAACCTTTTCATGGTGAGCGTTTTCAGGTCCGTTGTCTCCGGTGATACTCGCGACGGGTAGTGTGGCAAGTCGCCTCGTAATCGCATCCGCGGTCGCTTGTGCGTCTCTGCCGTTGAGTTTTGTGAGGATCGTCACACGACTCATTCGCTCGGTGCTCGTATTGACGGCTTTCTTGTGTCCGTAGAGGAGTGAGTCGGTCTCCCAGTGTCCAATCGTTCTTCGTTCATTCACTTCTTGCGGTCTCGCATCAATGAAAACACGATTCTGTACAAGGCTTTTCTGTGACTTGCGCCCGTGCCTTCGGCTCCGCCGTTTCTTGCCACGCGGCAGATATTCGTACAACCGATGCTCTTTCCCAAGCTCCGAGTCGTAGATGAATTTGTAAATTGTTTCGTGGTTCACAATGGTGTGCCGGTATTTCCTGCGTAATCGTCCCGCAATGAGTTCGGGTGACCATCCTTTCTCAAGCTGAAGCAATACCGTTTTCCGTAGTTCGCGGTTGTCGAGCTTTGGCTTAAGACAACAGTGCTTCCGTCGGTCTTGATACCGGTTGCGGGCGTAGTCGGGAAGATACCCAACATCAGTACTGTTCCGCTTCAACTCTCGACTGAGCGTACTCTTGTTCCTCCGTAACCGCCGGGCGCATTCCGCTACGGATACCCCGTGGCTGCGCCATTCATATGTCTTGAGCCGTTCGGCTCCCGTTAGATGTTGGTAGTGCTTCATGGCAACGCTATTGTACAAGCGTTGCACTTAGAATTAGAACTGGCTTAGAAAAGTCGACTCTAATAAAAATGTTATAATGAAAAAATGGATACAAGCATAGTAATCAAAGCGTTAAGTATATATCTGGTGGTAGGTGGATTGTCTATTTTGTTTCGAGGTAAAACACTTCCGTTGGTTCTCAAGGATTTTATGGAGCACCGGGCGACTATGTGGCTTGCTGGCGTGGTGTTAATTTTTATGGGATCACCCTTGGTGTTTTCGGCCAATCAAACACTTTTTGTCACTGTTATCGGATGGCTTATTATTGCTAAAGGGGTAGTGTATCTTCTTTTTCCGGAAATCATTTCACGTTCTTTTACCAAAATATCTCGTCCAGCGCTTGTGATTTATGGCATTATTATTATTTTGTTCGGCGTTTATATTTACACAATTGCGTAGCTCTGCATAAGATGTCGGTAGGTTTTAAAATATAGTGGAAAAGGTGTCACCCACCATTAATCCCCGCCTGCCTGCGCAGGCAGGCCACCCAACCAAACTTTATGAATGAAAAAATATTATACGCAGAATTACTGAAACCTTCCTGGGCGCCACCGAGCTGGGTTTTTGGTCCGGTATGGACGGTTTTGTATGCGATTATTGCCGTATCTTTTGGTACGGTGTTTTACAAAGCATTCACCAAGCAAATTCCGTGGATGGTGGCTCTGCCTTTTGCGCTCAATCTTGTTTTCAACTTTGCCTTTACGCCAATACAATTTGGTTTGGTAAATAATTTCCTCGCATCTATAGACATCTTGCTCGTCCTTGGTACGCTCGTCTGGGCGCTCTACGCAGTTTGGCACGCTGTGCCGAGGCTTCGATGGGTGGTCTATGTGAACATTCCGTATCTTTTGTGGGGAACATTTGCCACTGGTTTGCAATTAACCATAACTTATCTTAATGCCTAAAACTGTGATCAATATACTTATAGTGCTTGCCGTCGCTCTCGTACTTTGGTCCGCCTGGGGCTTTTTTAGCTCTCGCGTTGAGCAAACAGAATATACGGTAGTAGAGAAAAAGAAAGATTATGAAATACGAGAGTATCCAGCGCACATTGTCGCGCAAACTACCGTACCGGGCTCTTATGGTGATTCAATGGGTAGTGGTTTTCGAATTGTAGCGGGATATATTTTCGGCGGAAATACAAAAAAAGAGAGCATCGCCATGACGGCTCCCGTAGTAGCGGAAAAAGGAGAAAGCGTCGCGGTATCAGAGAGTATTGCCATGACTGCCCCGGTAGTGGCGATGACGGAAGGTGATTCTCAAGTAGTATCTTTTAGCATGCCTCGTTCATATACTCTGGAAACATTGCCGACGCCAACTGATCCGAGGGTGAAGATTGTCATGGTTCCGGCTAAGAAATATGCGGTAACGCAGTTCTTATGGTACCGCTCGGACGCAAGAATAAAAAAAATGCAGGCAAAATTATTGTCGGCACTTGCTCGTGACAATGTAGTAACACAAGGAAGTACAGCTTATGCCGGATACAATGCGCCTTGGACTCCACCATGGATGCTTCGTAACGAGGTGTTGGTAGAAATTAGTAGTTAACTTTTGTACTCTGTGTTTGTAAAATTATTCGCAATCGCACTTCCGGTATTTATCGCGATGGATCTAGTGTGGCTTGGAATCGTGGCGAAAGGTTTTTATCGTGCACAGATCGGCATGTTGATGAAGAGTGACGTTAACTGGATCGCGGCCGTCATCTTTTACCTGATTTTTATTGCTGGGCTTGTAGTGTTTGTTATCATTCCTGCTATGGAAAAAGGCTCTTGGACGCACGCCCTTCTTTTTGGTGCGCTGTTTGGTCTTGTTTGCTATGCTACCTACGACCTAATAAACTTGGCGGTTGCCAAGGATTGGCCACTTTTGGTTACTGCTGTTGATTTGGCCTGGGGCGCGGTGATCACATCTTCCGTGTCGGTCGTGACTTATTTCGTAGCAAGTAAAATCGGCTGATGGATTATTTTCCCATGTTTGCTTTTCTCTTATTTGGACACATGAGCCAATGGTTGAGCGTTGGGAGGGCAACTTGTAGGCATTCGAGATTTGTTCTTCTCGCAGCAAATTTATGAGAACAACAAGAGAAAAACAAAAGACCATCGGCACTTTTTCCGAACTATTAAAAAAATAACATTGTGCTATTAATAAAACCATGCGCGTATGGGACATACATCCAAGACATTTATGCCGGAAGCATTTGCTGGCTGAGCACAGGGAGCTTCACGGGTTGTGGAACATTTTGACCAGACATAATGGCAAAGGCGGATATTCCAGGCATCCCGAGACCTTGCGCTGGGTAGGGAAACAAAAAGCGCTGTATAATCGGCATGAAGCATTGATAAATGAGTTTGTAAGACGTGGATACAAGCACCACACGCCACTTGATAAGCGCTTGGCGACGAGATCAGGCAGTCAGAAAGTTTTTCTAAATACCATTGAGGAGCAAAAGGTTATTTTAAGGCAAAAACCTTGTGAATGTTTATTGTAGTTGTGGAAAATACCTAGACGGCTTGTCACAAATATTAGGATGAGGTCAAACCTTATTGCGTGCAATCAGTTTTACCCTTTAGAGCATAAAACCACAAATGACCGAACTCGAGCTGGGCCGGCCCGCCGAACAAGGTATTTTTTGAAAGAAGTGATAAAATGACTTTATAAGTGTGAATAAAAATTATTATTCAAAATCATATGAAAAAAATAACGCCGTGTTTGTGGTTTGAAAAAGATTTGCCGCAAGTGATTGAATACTACAAGAGTATCTTTAAAGATAACTTAAAGGTGGTATACCTTGGAAATTTGGAAAATGGGCCGGGTGGCGAGTATCAGTTTGGCACCGTTGAAATTTTCGGTAACAACTATGACCTCCTAGCTGCCGGTCCAACATTTAAATTCACCGAAGCGGTTTCTCTTACTATTAGTTGTGAAGACCAAGAAGAAACCGACTACTATTGGAATGCGCTTACCGCAAATGGTGGAGTAGAAAGTGTTTGTGGTTGGTGTAAGGATAAATATGGATTGAGCTGGCAAGTAGAACCGAAACTCCTTAGAGAACTTTCAACCTGTTCCAATAAAGAGAAAAGAGACTATGCTATGCAAGCGATGTTTCAGATGAAGAAGATTATTGTCAAGGATTTAGAAAAATAAAATTATGGAAACACTATCAATAAACTATTTTGCGATCTTGGTCGGTGCGGTACTCGCCATGATGATTGGCGCTCTATGGTACGGCCCGCTTTTCGGTAAGAAGTGGCTTGAGATAATCGGTGCAACTTCCGTTGATTTGGAGGCAAGAAAGCAAATGCAGAAAGAGGCTATGCCGTTATATCTGGTGCAGTTTGTTCTGACCCTGTTTCAAGTTTTGGTGTTGGCGCATTTAATCGCTGACACAACAAGAGTTGGAGGGCTTGAACGATCGCTCTGGATTTGGGGAGCGTTTGTGATTCCTACCTTAGCCGGAGCAGCAATGTGGACCAATGAACAAAGTAAGATAAAATGGGCTCGGTTTCTTATCCAAGGAGGATATCAGCTGACGATATTTATCGTATTCGGATTCCTTCTGCATTTTTGGAAATAGTTATGAACATGTTTAAGCCGACAAAGGCGAAGAGTGTTAAGGAATATATCGCCTTCGTGCCGGAGGTACAGAAAGAAGCAATAGTTTTTCTGAATGGTTTTATTCAAAAAGCCTCACCAAAACTAAAAGCCCATTTTGCCAACAATATGATAGGCTATGGTTCTTTTCCATACAAAAACTACAAGAAAGAAATGATCGAGTGGCAGGTAATAGCTCTCGCGGCGCAGAAAAACTATGTGAGCATTTATATCTGTTCTATTGCTAACGGGCAGTATGTCGCCGAGAAATACAAAAAGGAATTGGGCAAGGTGAAGGTCGGGCGAAGTTGTATTAGTTTTAAGAAGTTAGAGGACGTGAATTTACCTATACTGAAAAAGGTACTTCAACTTGCGGAAAAGTATCCGGGCTTGGTAAAATAAAGATGTCGGGAAATTAGCCGTTAACCGCTATAAAACCATGAAAACTCTAAAATGCGATATATGCGATCACGAAGAATCAGCCGGAACATTTGAGGAATGGATGAACAAGCTTAAGCCGCACTATGCACAAGCACATGCCGATTTTATGAAGCAAAAAGGGGAGCTGTCACAAGGTGAACAGATGGCAGAAATGCAAAAGTGGATGGTGGAGAATAAAGCTCGGTTCGAAGTCGCCTAGATTCAAACTACCGCAAGACGTGGAGAGGGGAGGGCATCGTACTAACGCGAGTGGCAAAGGACTATCCACAGAGCGTAGTATTGCAGATATTTTTATGTCTGTGATATTATTATGTATGAAAATATTGTCATACATTCATAATAATATATGGAAACAGAAGCTAAAGGACTAATACCAAGTACAAAACCAGCACTACGAGACATTCTCAAGATCTCTTCTTTGCCGGTAGTTTTTGCTTCATTGTGTTGTTTGTCTCCGGTCATTCTTGTTCTCCTGGGGTTGTCGACCGTTAGCTTTGCTTCGTCACTCTCCGATACGCTGTATGGAGATTACAAGTGGTATTTTCGGGGAGTAGGACTGATCTTGCTTCTTATTGCCCTCGTTTTTTATTTTCGCCGAACAAAAGGCATTTGTACGATTGAGGAAGCAAAGAAGAGGCGGAACGAGATCATTAATGTCGTCGCTGTTTCCTTAATTGTGGCAATTCTGGGTTACATGTTTTTCTTGTATGTTGTTGTTCACTATGTGGGTGTATTTCTGAATTTGTGGATATAAAAACCAGTATGAACAAAGAAAGTGAAAATGTATTACTGATGAAAATACTTGGCAATGCGAACCGGCAGAAGATTTTGCAGATTGTATTTGGTGCAGAAAAAGACTTGTGTGTAAATGAGATTGCCGAGCTTGCGCATATATCCCAGTCCCTCGCTTCGCATCAGCTCGCATATCTTTCTGCCCACGGTGTGGTCGAGGGGCATAGGATGGGTCAAAAGATGTGCTATATGCCTGCGAAGGGCGAGTTATCAAACAAATTAGTAAAAGTTTTACAAGTATTATCAAATTAATTAACAAAAAATATATGGACAAAGAATATAAATGTGAAATGTGTAGTTCAACCTCAAAAGATACTCCTGGTACATGTTGCGGTGCTGAAAGAAAAGAAGCTCCGTCTAATGTGTGCGTAGCGTGCGAAACAGGAAAAGGAGAACATACTCATGGCGCAGAAAACAAAGCATCTTAATCAATATCAAGATAAGTAATTTAAAAAAGCATGAACAAAAGTATTGGAATCACACTAGGAGTCATTGTTATTTTGGTAATTGGATACTCTGTTTTATCTACCGATAAAGCCGAGAAAAAGGAAATGGTGAAAGATGACAACGGAACGGAAGTGGTGGAAAAGAATGAGGGTGCAATGATGAAGAAAGATGGTGAGATAATGACGGACAATGGAGCTCAAGATACGGTGGTTAAAGACGAACAGGCGATGGTGAAGGCGGGATCATATGTCGCGTACAGTGCAGAAAAAATTGCTATGGCGGAAACTGGTGATGTGGTGCTTTTCTTTCACGCATCATGGTGTCCTTCGTGTAAGGCGCTTAATGGAGACATAGAGAAAAATGTGAGTGCGATTCCGGCTGGAGTTACTATTCTGAAAACCGACTATGACAAGGAAGTAGAACTCAAGAAAAAGTATGGTGTCACTACCCAGCACACCTTGGTTCAGGTAGACAAAGACGGCAATCTGATTAAGAAGTGGAGTGGCGGTTCAAAGCTCGAAAACCTGCTTTCTCAAATACAGTAATATGGTTTTCTTTTTGATAGCGGTACTGGCGGGAATACTGACGGTGCTTGCACCTTGTATTTTGCCGCTCCTACCCATCGTTATTGGTTCTTCGGAGACGGAGGGGCGCCGTATATCTCGGCGCTCCCTTGTGGTGGTAGGATCGCTCTCTGTTTCCGTTGTCCTATTCACACTTCTTCTAAAAGCATCAACACTGCTTATTGATATTACGCAGATGTTTTGGAGTGTGTTTTCGGGGACGGTCATAGTGCTCGTAGGACTCGCCATTGTCTTCCCGTCGCTTTGGGCACGGATTCCGTTCGTGCAGAAGCTAAACATTCTGAGTAATAAAGCTGTTGGCACCGGATATCAGAAAAAGAACTATTATGGAGATGCGCTTATTGGTCTTGCCTTGGGGCCGGTCTTTACCACTTGCTCTCCAACATACTTATTTATCATTGCCACCATTCTTCCGGCAGGATTTGTGGTTGGTTTTGTGTATTTGCTCGGGTTCACATTGGGTCTTGCTATATCACTTCTCCTTATCGCGTACTTTGGAGGCCAGCTGGTGAATAAAATCAGCAGTCACATGGGTGCGACCAATCGCATCAAACAGATTTTTGGAGTACTGATTATTCTTGTCGGTGTTGCGATTCTTACCGGATACGACAAGAAGCTTGAAACTGCGATCCTTGATGCGGGCTACGGCGCGACGATTAACTTTGAAGAGTCACTTATAGAGCGTTTTGCTCCGAAGAAGAATGTAGAAAAGAATGATGAGGCAATAATAAAGAGTACGACTTCAAATGCTCTGGAAACAGTTACTTTGGCGGGAGGATGCTTTTGGTGCACCGAAGCGTATTTTCAGGAAGAAAAAGGAGTTACAGATGCAGTCTCTGGGTATGTTGGTGGAAGCGAACAGGATGCTTCATATCTTAAAGTGGCAAAGGGCACTACAGCACACCGTGAAGCCGTACAAATAACCTATGATCCCGAAATCATCTCGACCGAAAAGATTTTGGACATCTACTGGTCGCACATTGACCCGACCGATGCTCGCGGTCAGTTCGCAGATAGGGGATTCCAATATACAACTGCGATCTTTTATCACAGTGATGAACAGAAGGATGTCGCTCTTGATTCTAAAAAGCGCCTAGAGAGTAGTGGTCTATTCGACAAGCGGGTGGCCACAGAAGTTTTGCCACTTACCAATTTCTTTAAGGCAGAAGAATATCATCAAGATTATTACAAAAAAGCAAGTGACCATTACGAGCGGTACAAGAAGGGCTCCGGTAGGGCCGGTTTTATAGAAGAAGCTTGGGCAAAAGATGCGGCTATTAAATTCCTTGAAAGTGAACAAGCTCCTTCTATTAATATAAAAGTTAATAGAGATTATGACTATACCAAAGAAGAGATTGTGGAACTGCAAAAAAAACCTTGATTCGCTCTCATATAATGTGGTTGCGAAAAATGGTACTGAACCCGCCTTCAGAAATAAATACTGGGATAATAAAGCAGAGGGGATTTATGTTGATATCGTGACCAAAAAACCTCTTTTTTCCAGCACACATAAATATGATTCGGGTACGGGTTGGCCAAGTTTTTGGAGAGCGATTGACGACAAATCGGTGACCCTTCACGAGGAAAAATCTTTCTGGTCTACTCGTATTGAAGTGCGTGGGGAAGGCGGTCATCTCGGACATGTTTTTGAAGATGGCCCGGCAGAATTTGGCGGTAAAAGGTTTTGTATAAACTCGGCTTCCTTAATCTTTGTTCCAAAAGACGAGATGAGAAATCAAGGGTATGAGAAATATTTGTACTTGTTTAACTAAGCATTACTAAAAAGCATTTTGCTTCTAAACTGAAAATAAGACCAAACTCGAGATCGTAGGCATTGACGAGACAAGCCTTCGAATCTACCGATATGATGGGTCGAGCTGGAGCGTGCTGTCGAGTTGTTCGGTTGATACAGGAGCGAAAACCGCGACGTGTTCGACAACTGCATTTTCCGACTTCGCGCTGTTTGGTGAACAATCATCTTCAGACTCATCTTCCGGATCATCATCGGTTGGCGGTATTGTAATAGGTTGTCCGGACCCAAAGGCACGCAACTATTCGCCCCACGCATATGGAACCGATACAACATTGTGTGAGTATCCTAGCGTTAATATCAAGCAAAGTGTTTTAACCCCGTCTCTACGTTTGTCTGGCGAACCCTCTAACGCGTCAAGTTTTGTTCGCGATCTGTGGCGGGGTATGAGCGGGAAGGATGTGCAAGCCCTTCAAGAATTTCTTCTAGAACGCGGGTTTACCATTTCAGGTGGATCAACCGGCTATTTCGGATTGCAGACTGAGCAGGCGCTCATTGCATTTCAATCGCTACATAGCATCGCGCCTGCCTCTGGGTACTTTGGGCCAAAGACGCAAGCAGTTGTGAATGGTGCTTTGCCTGTAATTGTAGTGGGAAAAGACGCTCCGCAAGCCGAGCCGGTTTTGCCATCCCTGTTTTTACACGATCTTAAACGAGGAGATAGCGGAGATGACGTGAAAGCACTTCAAGAGTTTCTTACGCGTCAAAATGTGGGGCCAGCGGCACGTGTTCTTATGGAAGCCGGAATAACCAAGTTTTTTGGCGCACTTACTAAGAATGCCCTCATCGAATTTCAGCAGGCGAACAATATTTTGCCTCCCGCTGGATATTTTGGGCCAAAAACTCGGGCTTTTTTTGAAAGTATTGAGAATTTGAACTTAGAGTGAAAATTAGCCTGACTAAAATGATAGTATGAAAGTACATTAAATTGGATAAGCTCAAAGAAACCAGTATGCCAAAAGATCTTCGCAAAACCTCGCGTCCGCTCCCGATATAGAGGCGGTACGGAGTCCGTCAAAAAACTGGAAGCTCGATAACTTCTTGGTGAGAAAATCGCCTTGATGCTTACGGCGGACGGGGAAGCGATCGAGCGTGAGTGGGGAAGTATTAAAGCACCGCAGTTAGGATGTGCGGTTATGAAGTAATGAGTGCTTGCCCTAGTCGAGGCTAAGCATTGTTACCGATTCAACTAGACTAAATTGCCGAGCGCTTTTAAGAGTTCCGCCGCCCAACGGTAGATATTGTAATTTTTCACGCTGTTGCGCATGGTTTTCATTCGTCTGTTTTGCTCCAAGGGAGACATGATCAGGGCTTTGTGTATGGTTTCCGCGATTTCCTCTGCGTTGTAAGGATTGACGACCAGAGAGCCTGTCAGGTCCTTCGAGGCGCCTGTAAATTGGCTTAGAATAACCACTCCCGCCTCATCGTCGCGGGCTGCCACGAATTCCTTGACTACCAGATTCATGCCGTCGTGGAGTGAGGTAATAAGACAAAAGTTGGCAAGTCGATAAAGGGTGTCGAGCTCTTCATGCGTGTGGTAGTTTTTTTCGAGGATGATTGGCTCCCAGTCATCGGTTTTGAATTTTCTATTAACCCGTTCGGCCTCTTCAGTGACTGCCGTTTTGTATTCCTGATTTTTTTCGCCCACTTCACGGCTTTCCGGAGCGATTTGGATGAAGGTGAAATTATGTTTGTACTCAGGATATATTTCCAAAAAGGACTCAATGCCCTTGAATCTTTCCAAAATGCCTTTGGTATAATCAAGCCGGTCTACCCCGAGGCCTACATATTTGGTTTTTGTTTTTAACCATTCCGGTGTTTTTTCCTTAACTTCCGACTCCTGGCTGTTTTTCAAGTCGTCGGTAAACGCGACGCTTACCGGGAAAGGCTTTATGTATGATAGGTGACTTCCTTGGGAAATGGAAAAGCGCTCAAGATCAACCAAGGATTCAATTTCTTTTCCCACGGTTTCCATAAAGTTGTTACAGTGCTGTTGAGTATGAAAACCGATGAGGTCGGCTCCGAGCATGCCTTCCAAAATTTCCTTGCGCCACGGGCAAATACTGAATTGTTCGGCGGACGGCCAAGTAATGTGCCAAAATAAAGCCACTTGTGCGTCCGGTCTGCTTGCTTTTATCATCTGGGGCAAAAGGGCGAAATGGAAATCTTGGATGAGGACGAGGGGTTGAGACACGTTTTTAATTTCAGCCAAGAGACTTTTTGCGAAAATGCCGTTAACGCGCTTATAAGCCAGCCAGTCTTCTTTTCTAAAAACCGGACGGGTATGCGTGTGAAGACATAGAGGGTAGAGTGCCTCGTTGGCGAATCCGACGTAATAATCTCGCACCTCCGCCTCGGTTAGCCACACCCGCTTCAGTGTGTACTTTGGTTCATCCGGAGGCACAAGGATTTTATTGTTTTCATCAACCGTCTCTCGGTCCGCGCTACCGCTTCCGTGGGCGATCCACACTCCACCGCAGGCTTTCATTATGGGCTCGATGGCCGTTACCATACCGTGCGCGGTCATTGAACATTCTATTTTATTTTTTACCCTGTTATGGATGTAAGGCTCGCGGTTTGAAACGACGAAAATCTCGCGGTTTTTCAGGTATGCCTTGGTAAATTCTTTCAAACGCTCCGCCGTCCATGGCGTATCAAGTTTCTCAAGTCGCATACGGGCTTCTTGGCTCGCGCTGAATCTGGCGTCAGATAGACTTTTGGTCATTTTTGATATTTCGCCGACGAGCGGTTTGAAAAAAGCGTGATTCCCGATACCTTGAAGTTCGGGGTCCGTTTTTCCTCCGATGCGCGCTGTTTTTACCGAGTTCACTAGCTTCACCAACGGTCTGACGATAACCCAATACATGAGAAGTCCTACGATAAGCAGTAAAAAAGGAATCTGCGTGATGAGTCGCACTAGGCTATTTTCCCAAATTTGCCTGATACCGGAATCTATGTAACTTGCGTTTTGAACGAGCAAGAAAGCACCGGTCACGCGTTCTTCTTGATGCAAGGGTTCAACGAGAATATACAGATTCTTTTCTTCGTTTACCGTGAAGTCTCCTATCGGTTTGTCTATGTTCATCGACCTAGAAACAATTTCGGGATTTTCGAGGAGAAATACCGGTAAATCTTTGGAAGCCGCCACTTTTCCGCCCTTATTGTCATATACGGCAAGTCCAAGTAGGTGTTCGCGGTTGGCGAATTTGTCCACGATTTTCTGAAGTGCGGTAGTAGAGTTTCCCGCGTAATAAGGTTCCACGGCTTCTTTGAGGCTGTCAGCCAAAAGCCCTGTGCGGTACCTCAAATCCTCGGAGAGAGCCCTCTGCTCTTGATTGGCTCGGTGAAGTGTTAGACCAGCCACCACCAAAATAACAGCGAAAATAATCGTAACCACTATTAGTAGGATGTGTTTTGTGCGCATTACGGATATGTTAGCCTAAAAAACGGGGGGTAAAGTACCTTCCCGCGTTCATAGTATACCAAACAGTGTTTTGTTGTCATATCGTGTGCATTGTAGAAAGGTTTTGACACCTGTATACTTATATGTATTAAAAAAGTAATTTACTTACAATGAAAAATATTCAAAATTCGGCAGCTCTTCTTTTCATCGCGGCGGTGGTCATACTTTCGGTGGTTTCTGTCCTCGGTATATGGGATTTTTTTAGTAAGGATGTCATTGCAAAGTCTTTTCAAACTCTCGGTCTGCTCTCGATAGTCGCCATGGTTGTGATAGTGGCTGGCCGTTTTGTCGGAGGTCCCGCTGACCCCACTGTCATTACCGTTCCGGATCCGATTTTTACCACTATAAGACGAGTGACAGTCAATGTATTAATAGTTGCCTCGGTACTCCTAGCATTTCTCGGCGTGTGTGCTATTTGGGAGGTTATTTCCGATAGAGAGATTGTCTACAAATCTTTAAGCTCACTCGGTATACTGGCTTTTTCGGCTTTTATCATTGTAATGACGTCACTCGAAAGAGAAGACAGCCCTATTTTAAAAAGGGCTGGAAAGAGTTCTGCAAAGGGCGTGCTGGGAACAATTCTCATTGTTTATCTCATTTTCGTGCTATTAGGGGCATTGACGTAACAAATTTTCATTGACGGCTTCATCAATCTGTCTGTCATGATAGAAATTGTGGAAAATACTCAAAAGGGCTTTGTTGTTCCGGCCCTTTTAGGGGTAATCGCCTTTTTGCAAAAGGTTTTTGATGCGGAAAAGTTTTAGCATATTTTTTAACGCGAACCTTCAGGGATATGGAAGTTAGAACCGCAAAAAAATTTTTAGCTGTAACATACAGAGTATGGGCAGTTTTAGCAGTACTGTCCTTTATGGTTTTGTATTTGTCCTTTATTGGCAGTTCGATGTCCACTAAAGGGCAGGATGAAAAAATCATTCCGCTTTTTATAGGACAACGCACGCTTTCAGTATACGTAGCCGACAACGTCGAGTTACGAGAAAAAGGACTCAGCGGAATGGCTTCTTTGCCCGAAGGTTCCGGTATGATTTTTGTGTTTGAAGAAACAGGTGTAAAGGGGTTTTGGATGAAGGACATGAAATTCCCGATTGATATCATCTGGCTTGACGAGGCCAAGCGGGTGGTTTTTGTTAAAAATTCGGCTCTACCTTCTTCGTACCCGGAAGTTTTTGCTCCGGCTGTTTCGGCTCGCTATGTTTTGGAAACTCCCGCCGGATTTGCGGAAGAAAATCGCGTAAAAATCGGTGATATGGTTTCTTTTTAAAGTCCCTTTCAATTTAGGTATATTTTTCAAGTCCTTATCGGGAGACAAGTTTACAGAAATTTATTTGTATAGTTCAGTATGACTTTGGGGCTTGTCCACAGACGTTTTTCTTCTCCAAATGAAGTACAATATTAAGCGACACGCAAAAAATTACTCATTTATAAATTTCGTTATGGTAAGTAACAAGAAAGGCGGAGAGAAGGACTCAGTTTTTATCAAGAGCGTTCAGAAACGCGACGGTTCTATTGTTCCGTTTCAAATTGAGCGAGTAGTAACGGCGATTCACAAAGCCATGATCCAAACCGGCGAAGGTTCCGAACCAGAGGCTCGGCTAGTGGCGAATAAAGTTCTTGCTGATTTGGTCCGGATCGTCAAAAAGCATAAAAATTTTGTTCCAACGGTTGAAGGTATTCAAGATTCCGCTGAAAAGGAACTTATTTTGAGTGAATACGTAAAAACCGCCAAGGCATATATTCTGTATCGAGAAAAACGCTCAAAACTTCGCGAAAAAGGTTTTCATGTGCCGGAGAAAGTGAGGAAAATGGCTATGGACAGCAAGAAGTATTTCAAGAATCCTCTTGGAGAATTTGTTTACTATAGAAGTTATTCTCGTTGGGTTGATGCCGAAAACCGGCGAGAGACCTGGATTGAAACGGTAGACCGATATATTGGGTTCATGAAAGAAAATTTAGGCAAGAAACTCAAGGAAAGCGAGTACTCGGAAGTTAGGGAAGCGATTTTGAATCACGAGGCAATGCCTTCCATGCGGTTGTTGCAATTTTCCGGTAACGCCGCCCGCAACACCAACGTCTGCGCTTATAACTGTTCGTTTATCGCGCCGGAAAGTTTTCGCGACATCGCAGAGATTATGTATATTTCAATGTGCGGTACCGGTGCCGGTTGGTCTGTTGAAAGTCAGAATGTGCAAAAATTACCCCAACTTAAATTGCAAAGTGGCAAAAAATTGGCAACTCATGTTATCGGCGACAGTAAAGAGGGATGGTGTGACGCGTTCATTCTAGGTATGAATACGTGGGCGGGGGGCGCCGATATCGATTTTGATTTTTCACAATTGCGACCAGCTGGGGCGCGACTAAAAACTATGGGCGGAAAATCTTCCGGTCCGGAACCGCTTCGAAGATTGCTCGCGTTCACTCGAGAGAAAATGTTGAAGAAGCAGGGCAAGCGACTCTCGAATTTGGATGTACACGATATTATTTGCATGGTGGGCGATTGTGTCGTATCCGGAGGCGTACGACGAAGTGCTATGATTTCCCTGTCCGACCTCGACGACCAAGATATTCGGGACGCGAAAAAGGGTCAGTTTTACTTGACTGAACCCCAAAGAAGTCTTGCCAACAACTCGGCAGTGTATATGTCGAAACCGACCACGGCGGAGTTTATGAATGAATGGGTGGCGCTTATGAATAGTGGTTCGGGTGAGCGAGGCATTTTCAATCGCGGTTCTCTCGCCAAAACGCTTCCGGAAAGGAGATTGAAGGTTTTGAAGGATTATTTTGATCCGTCTGGCAAAAATATTGTTGGTTCAATAGGCACTAATCCTTGCGGTGAAATTATTTTGCAGTCAAAGCAGTTTTGCAACCTTTCGGAAATAGTAGCTCGCAAGGAGGATGACGAAAAGTCTTTGCTTCGTAAAATGAAGATAGCCACGATTTTGGGCACTTATCAATCAACACTCACAAACTTTCCTTATCTTTCAAAAGAATGGAAAGAAAATTGCGAGACTGAAAGGTTGCTCGGTGTATCGATTACAGGTCAGTGGGACAGTCCGGCGGTTCGAGACGCCAAGGTTTTGCAAAAATTGCGAGCAGAATCGATAAAGCAGAATTTGATTTACTCGAAGCGTTTTGGAGTTAATCAATCAACGTGTATTACTTGTGTGAAGCCTTCAGGTACTTTGTCTCAAACTGTTGATTGTTCTTCCGGCATGCATCCACGACATTCGCCCTTTTATGTGAGACGTATTCGTATTTCCGCCACCGACGCGCTCTTTAAAATGCTTCGAGATCAGGGAGTACCGTATCATCCAGAAGTAGGTCAGCCTGCCGACAGCGCCACGACCTATGTGTTGGAATTTCCCGTGAAATCGCCAGGAGGTTCTATTTATAAAAATGATTTATCTGCTATTGAGCAACTCGAGCATTGGAAATTGGTTAAGGAAAACTATACCGAACATAATCCTTCGGTGACGGTTTCGGTAGGGGATAATGAATGGATCGCAGTGGCTAATTGGCTTTATGAGCATTGGGATATTGTTGGAGGACTTTCGTTTTTGCCCCGCGACAATCATGTTTACCAGCTCGCTCCGTATCAGGAAATTAACGAGGCTACATACAATGAAATGGCAAAGCGTCTGGCTCACATCGATTTTTCCAAGATCATTACCTACGAAAAACAGGATGAGACGGAAGTCAGAAAGGAACTTGCTTGCGTGGCGGGGGTGTGCGAGGTTGTATAGGCAAAACCTGAAATTTATTAAGAAAGTCCCGCGCCGTAAGGCGCGGGACTTTCATATGCTCTGTGTCTATAAGCCGAATTCTGTATCCTGCCCTTACGGGCAAGACGGTAGTTATTTATCTGCGATCGTTGTTGCCAACGACCTGAAGCGGCACTTCGCGCTTGCGCGCGACACGGCCTTGCACAGGGGTAAGGATTTAGCCGTTGCACCCGAACGCATTACACGTCCGGTTACGCCCTTGCGGGCGCCCGATACGCTTTCGAATATCGGCGTCACTGTTCGCACCTCGTGGATTGCTCCAGACGGGGGTTACCCGCTACCTGTTTTCTCCCGCAAAACGCGGGGGACTGTGTTCGGACTTTCCTCCAAACGCCAATAAATTGGCGTCCGGCAACTACCCAACACAAAGACTGGAACATTGTAACATAAAACATTAACAAAATCAAGGAAGTTTAGTGCCCGTTTTAGGTTTTCTATATTGATATGTGGCTCTTGATTTATTATAATGTCCAACAAGAAGAAGATATTTTATTTTTTTAAAAAAAAGAACCATGGAAAAAGTCTCAATAGAACTCAATCAGTCGGAAGGAGGTGCACCCTTGCACCGAGGTGGTTTTTTGGAAAGAGTCATATTTATTATTCTTATCATTGTTCCGTTTTTATTGCCCCTGTTTTTCATTCCGTCGAATTCTTTTCCGGTTCCGTTTAGCAAGATGATCTTGCTTTCCATAGGAGTTATTGTGGCCTTAGGATGCTGGATTGTCGGCAGGCTTAGGGACGGGCATTTCGTCTTACCCAGCCGGATTTGGCTTTTTTCCGGTTTGGGTGTAATCGCGGTTTCGATTCTGTCGGCCCTTTTCTCCGGTTCACTCACATCGGCTTTTGTAGGACAGACGCTAGAGGCTGGGACCGTTGCCTCGGTCGCGATATTTTTTACCATGATGTTTTTGGTGCCTACGGTTTTTAAGTCAAAGGACCTGATCTTTTACGCTTATATCTCTTTTTTCGCCGTTTTCTTTATTCTGGCGGCTTTCCATGGCGCGAGACTATTGCTGGGCCCCGGTTTTCTTTCCCTGGGCATTTTTACGGATATCACCTCTAATACTGTGGGTAAATGGAACGACCTAGCGGTGTTTTTCGGAGTAGGTACGGTGCTTTCTTTGGTCACTCTCGAACTTATTTCTTTGAGTCGGTTTTTCAAAATCCTGGCTTATGTCGCGCTTGTGGTGTCATTATTTTTTCTCGCCGTTATAAATTTCACGCAAGTTTGGTACATTACGGCTCTTTTCGGGCTGATTTTTCTCGTCTATGTTATTTCCTTCGACAAGAGTGAAGAATTTGAGGAAAACATTGCGATTGAAAACGGAAGTGACACAGCTACGAAATCAAACCGCAAGGTTCCGCCAACATCGCTTGCGGTATTGATTGTTTCCTTGCTTTTTATCCTGGGTGGCAACACGATTGGCGACGCGGTTTCGGGTATTTTTAAAATCAATTCAGCGGAGGCTAGGCTGTCTTGGACCGCCACACTTGATGTAACGAAAAAAGTGCTTTCGGAAGATCCGCTTTTAGGCGCCGGGCCGAATCGTTTCAGGACGGAGTGGCTCAAGCATAAACCGGAAGCTGTTAACTCTACTGTCTTTTGGAACGCCGAGTTTGATTCGGGGGTCGGTTTCGTACCTACGTTTCTGGCGACCACGGGAATACTTGGAGCGGTAAGTTGGCTTTTGTTTTTAGGCACCTTCCTGTTTTTGGGTTTCCGTGGCATTTTTTCTTCATCGGATAGCAAGATATCTCGGTACCTTATAACATCATCTTTCTTGGTTGCCCTGTTTCTTTGGATAATAAACGTTTTTTACACGCCCAGTCTTTCAATTATCTCTCTATCATTCTTTTTTACTGGTCTTTTTGTGGCCACATTACATCAAGGTGGAGTAATACAGTCAAGGGTCTTCTCTTTCACGGAAGATCCGAAAAAAGGGTTTGTGTCGGTTCTGGCTCTGGTTCTTATTCTCATAGGCGCCGTGACCGCGGGTTATGCTTTCGTTGAAAAATTTATCGCGGCAGTTAGTTTCCAGAAGGGAGTTATCGCTTTTAATTCAGAGGGTAACGTGGATAAAGCAGAAAAGTTTCTCGTTCAAGCGATCGCTTTTGACGCTACTCCTGCCTACTATCAAGCCCTTACTCAGATAGATATACTTCGTCTCTCTCGGCTCCTGGCCCAGGATTCAAATGCGGTTTCTGCAGATGCTCTTAGAACGCAGTTTCAAAATGTTTTTAGTAGTGCCTTAAATCATGGACAGCAGGCGGTCGAACTCGACAGGACCAATTATCAAAGCTGGTATGTTTTGGGTCAGGTGTATGAAGCAGTCGTGCCTCTGAAAATTCCCAATTCAAATGCCTATGAGAGCGCCAAGGCGGCTTACGAAGAGGCCTTTAAATATAATCCGAAGAGTCCCGCTCTCTTGCTTACCCTTGCCCGGCTTGAGGCTTCACATGGAAATAACGCGAAGGCCAAAGAATATATAGCGCGTTCTTTGCAACAAAAAAACAACTATACGGACGCTATTTTCCTTCTTGCTCAAATTCAAGTGGCGGAAGGGAATTTAAAGGATGCCATTTCCTCGGTTGAAGCGGCTTCAATTTTGGCTCCGAACGATAGCGGTGTTTTCTTTCAGTTGGGATTGTTACGCTACAATGTCAAGGACTTCTCGGGCGCCGTGAGCGCGTTTAGTCGGGCCGTAGAGGTGACACCTTCCTATGCTAACGCCAAATATTTCTTAGGTCTTTCTTATCAGCGTTTGGGACGTGTGGAAGAGGCTATAGGGCAGTTTAAAGATTTGAAGGTCACTAATCCCGATAACGCGGAGATTGACCTGATTTTGAAAAATCTTTCCGCCGGTAAAAACCCTTTCACGAACGCCGCGCCTCCGATTGACAGCCAACCTGAGAAGCGTCCCTCACCTCCAGTTCCGGAAAAGGAAGCGCAATCAAAAAAATCTTCATCTCCCTCAAAAACCTCGGACGACAGTTCAACTCTCTAAAGAGGGAACGGCTTAAAGGTTTTCATGGTAAAAAAGGTTTTACACATCCTAAATCGAGAGATAAGCGGACTCCATGAGGCCGCTTATCTTTTAGGAGCGTTCGCTTTAGGTTCGCAAGTTTTGGCGCTTGTGCGCGATAGACTTTTCGCTTCCACCTTCGGAGCGAGCCGTGTATTAGATCTATATTATGCCGCTTTCCGCATTCCGGATTTCATTTTTGTGACAGTAGCTTCGGTGGTGTCGGTATCGGTTCTCGTGCCGTTTTTTATAGAAAAGCTCAAGCAAGGTGAAAAGGAGGGTAAGGGCTTTATAGATAACAGTTTTTCTGTTTTCTTTGTCGCTATTATAGCAATTTCGGTCATTACGTTTTTTCTGATTCCGTTTATTCTCCCGTTTATTCTGCCGGGTTTTGGTGAGGACCCGCTCAAATCTAATTTGATTATACTGGCACGGATTATGTTACTTTCTCCAATTTTTCTCGGCATCTCCAATTTTTTGGCAAGCATTACTCAAATTTACAACCGTTTTCTAATTTACGCCATAAGTCCGCTTCTCTATAATTGCGGAATCATAGTCGGTATCGTTTTCTTGTATCCTATCTTTGGTGTCGCGGGATTGGCGTGGGGAGTCGCGTTTGGAGCTTTTCTCCACTGCGCGATTCAGGTGCCATTTATCCGGCAGAAAAACTTGTTTCCCGCTTTCAGTTTTTCTTTCGATTTTTCTTCGATTAAACAAGTTGTATTCATTTCATTGCCTCGCACTCTTACGTTAGCTTCAAACCAAATAGCCACTTTTTTTCTGGTTGCTTTGGCGTCTCTTATGGGGGCGGGTTCGATTGTTATATTCAACTTTTCTTGGAACCTTCAATCGGTTCCGCTCTCAATCGTGGGAGCGAGCTACGCTTCGGCGGTTTTTCCTGCCCTATCGCGATTTGTCGCACAAGGTGAATGGGATAATTTTATAAAAAATGTCGCGCTTTCCGCCCGTCACATTATTTTCTGGTCGCTTCCTCTGATGGCACTTTTTGTGGTTTTACGGGCGCAAATTGTGCGTACCGTTCTCGGCGCGGGAAATTTCGATTGGTCAGATACCAGGTTGACGGCCGCGTGTTTGGCGATTTTTATTCTTTCGGTAGTTCCACAAAGCCTCCTTCTTTTATTCGTTAGAGCGTATTATGCTTTGGGCAAAACAAGGAAACCTCTTATAATCAACGTTTTTTCATCAGTCAGTATAGTCGTTTTGGGGTACTTGTTTATGCGCTGGTTTGAGGAAATCCCCTTATTCCGCTATTTTATCGAATCTCTCTTTAAAGTGGAAAATCTTTCCTTGAGCGTTGTTTTGGTTCTGCCTTTGGCCTATACATTGGGAACCGGTATAAACGCTATTTTGCACTGGTGGTCGTTTGAGAGGGAGTTTAGAGGTTTTACCCGTTCGGTAATCAGCACGTTTTTTACGAGTTTCTCGTCGGCGGTTATCATGGGATACGCGACTTATTTGTTTCTTAACGTTTTTGACGATATTTTTAAAGTTAACACGGTTGTGGGGATCTTCCTTCAGGGCTTCTGCTCGGGAATTTTGGGTATAGCCATTGGAGTTTCTGTCCTAGTGCTTATGAAAAATGAGGAAATTCAGGATGTTTGGAGGACGCTTCGGGCAAAAATTTGGAAAGCGAAAATCACAGGCACCGATCCGACAGAGGTGGCTCTTTAGGTTCCAACTTTTTTATATACTGCTTTTCTGTTAGTATGACGCGTATGGACTTAAAATATATTCGGAATTTTAGCATTATTGCTCACATCGACCACGGCAAATCCACACTTGCCTATCGTTTGCTTGAAATTACCGGTACGATTGAAAAGCGTAAAATGCAGGACCAAGTGCTGGATTCTATGGAACTTGAGCGTGAACGGGGAATTACTATTAAGATGACCCCCATTCGGATGACGTACGCTTTGAGCGGAGTTTCCTACACGCTCAATTTGATAGACACCCCGGGACACATCGACTTTTATTATGAGGTCTCACGAGCCCTAAAGGCCGTTGAGGGCTCTATTTTGCTTGTTGACGCCACTCAGGGCGTGCAGGCTCAAACTCTCACAACGCTTGGCATGGCGAGAGAGGCGGGACTTACAATTATTCCCGTGGTGAGCAAAATTGATTCACCTCTCGCTCGAACCGCAGAAGTTAAAAAAGAAATCGCTACCTTGCTTCAGTGTGCCGAGAGTGAAGTGCTTGAAGTCTCCGGCCGCACGGGCGAAGGTGTGGAGCATCTTTTGGCTGAAGTTATTCGACGCGTACCACCTCCAAAAGAGGAAATTCTCCAAAGTGACAGTTTCCGTGGTCTCGTGTTTGATTTTCAGTATTCAAATCACACCGGTGTAATTGTGTATGTTCGCGTGTTTGATGGAGCTGTTAGAAAGAATGAAAAGCTTCTTTTTAAAATTGCCAATCGAGAATTTACACCGATTGAAGTTGGTATTTTTTCTCCTCAAAATGTGCCAAGAGACTCCATCGGGGCGGGAGAAATCGGTTATATTGTCACGGGAATTAAGGAGCCCGGTATTGCTTCGGTCGGAGACACCATTACCATGAGTCGGAAGCCTCTGCCGGCGCTTCCCGGATATATGACCCCCAAACCGGTGGTGTGGGCTTCAGTTTACCCCGAAAGTCAGGACGATTTTAACCTGTTACGACAGGCTTTAGATCGTTTACGTCTTTCCGATTCTTCGTTTAGTCACGAGGAAGAATCCTCAGGTCTTTTGGGGCGAGGTTTCCGTTGTGGATTTTTAGGCATGCTTCATCTGGAAATTATCACCGAGCGTTTGCGCCGAGAATTTCAATTGAAACTCGTGGTGACAACTCCTTCAATTACTTACGAAGTGGTAGATAAGCGGGGGAAACGCTTGGTGGTATACTCGCCGACCCTCTTTCCGCCTTATGGGGACATTGAAAAAGTGTTTGAGCCGTGGGTAGAGGTCAAAATCATTACTCCCTCGGATTATCTTGGCGCGATTATGCAACTGCTTTTCAAGCATGAAGCGGTGGTGGGGGAGTCTGAAAGTTTCGGGGATAATCGAACCTCGCTTGGTTTTGAAATGCCACTTCGGGAGCTTATGCGGAATTTTTTCGATGAATTAAAAAGCGCCTCCTCGGGGTTTGCCTCGCTTTTTTACAAAATTGGCGGTTTGCGGGAGGCTGACGTGGTGAAACTCGATATTTTAATTGCCGAGGAAGTGGTACCGGCTTTTTCACGGGTGGTGTCTCGAAAACGGGCTGAGGAAGAGGCGGAGGCGGCGGTTGAAAAGCTCTACACGATTTTGCCGAGACAAATGTTTGTGACGAAGATTCAAGGGGAAGCTATCGGAAGGATTATGTCTTCCCGAACTCTTTCAGCCATGAAGAAAGATGTAACTCAACATATGTACGGGGGCGACATTACTCGTAAAATTAAACTTCGGGAGAAGCAGAAGAAGGGCAAGAAGAAGATGAAGGAGATTGGTCGTGGCAAAGCCAATATCCCGCAGGATGTGTTTATCAAAATGATGCGAAGCGAGTAATAGGCTTTCGGTATAAGAAAATTTTCTAAGTACGAACTTATTGAGACACTTGAATCAATCGGTTTCTGTTAATAGGTTACAGACCCCCAGATTTCCGGGGGTCTTTTTTCTTGCGGATTAGGAGTATAGTCCCGGCAGATAGAGAGCCACCATACTTATAATAATGAGCGAACAAAGAATGAACCAGACTACCTTGAACCTCTTTTGATATTTTTTGTCGAACATTTTAATGGAAGTTTTAGTTGTTGTTAATTATTTTTATAGAAACAAAAGCATAATCGATACATAGTAGTATTTTCGGAGTTGTTTTGCAACCCCGCACTTTCCACTACATACTGCCCGCTGGATACTATATACTTATCCCATGCGTGAGTTTGAACACAAAAGAGGTATCAGACGGTTTCTATTGTCACCCGTGGTTTTGATTTCCCTAGGCGCGGTTTTTATCTTTCTCGTCCGCGCTACTTGGAGCATTTATGAGAAAAATCGTGATTCAAGAACCGAACTCGGTTTGGCCGAGGAGCGGTTGGCCAGGCTTCAGGAACGCCAAGAAACGTTGACGCGATCCATAGAGAAGTTGCAGACGGAAAGTGGCGTTGAAGCGGAAATTCGCAATCGGTTTCAAATGGCCAAAGAAGGGGAGACCGAAGTGGTGATTGTTGAAGCTCCGTCAGCACCAACTTCTCCCGAACCTCTCAAGGTAGGATTTTTTCAAAAAATTTTGAATTTCTTTACAAGGTAAACATACAATATACTAATGATACAAATTACTTAAATAATGGAATTTGCAATTTAGCACAAGTGGTATAGGCTAGAAATTATAAATGCGGGTATAGTATAGTGGCAATATGCGTGCTTCCCAAGCATGAGACGCGGGTTCGATTCCCGCTACCCGCACATTCTTAAAAACGGTAGCACGCTGTTTTCAAGAATGTGTGGGTAAGAAAGCGCCAGTGCGCTTTCGTGCGGAAATCGAAGCCAGATTGAGCCGAGCGTCTTCGCGAGCCAATCTGGGTACTGAACCTGTAAGGTTCGATTCCCGCTACCCGCACAAACAAGAAAAAGTTTTTTTGTGTTTTGTGAGGATCGGAGGCAAACTGTTTTGCTTCCGGCGGAATCGAATGGCGTAGTCATGTTTCGATAGCAAACGAGACAGACGAGCCGGGGTCGCGACCGAAGCGGCTGACGAGCCTACGAGAGTTGTGACCGATCGCCACTATCTTGTCTGTTAAAAATTGAAAATTCGCCCCTGTAGTTAAATGGATATAACAGTCCCGTCCTAAGGGATAGTTGTCAGTTCGATTCTGGCCGGGGGCACTATAGTTCGTATTAATTGGTATTGACGGCATCTTGTGCGGAGCAGAGCTTCACATTTCAGGCTTTTTTGCTATACTCTCTTTATGAATCCTGAAGAACGAGCTTTATTGGAACGATCGGTTTCTTTGAGCGAAGAAAACAACCAAATTCTTCACGGTATGCGCCGAGCCGCCCGTTGGGGTTTGGTGTCGAAGATTGTTTATTGGGGCGTTATTATAGGGATTTCTTACGGCGCGTATGTATATATACAGCCTTACGTTGACCGGCTTACGAAAGCTTACGATGATTTAAAGGGTGTTACCGATACCGTGCAAAGGGCGGGAAGCCAGGTTAACGGGCTAGAAGGTTTTTTGAACAGCCTGCCGAAATAAAGTTTGACCTCGTCCTATAACCGCCACAGAGCGGACGGGATATTTTCCGTAGACACAATAATACTTTTTTGCTAGATAAAATTAGATTATATGCATTGAGATGCGTTTGTTTACACATCTGGATGCTGAAAAAATGATTCATGATCGGATGAAAGTTACGGGTTGGGCTCGTTCCCAATTTAAAAAAACCTATGTATCCCATAAGCCTTGCAAGTATGGGGAAACGACCATTTAATCGCTTGCCTTACGGTACGGTTCAAGTTATAGTTTCCGATACGCAGATGTTTTATCGTATTCTTGGTTACATTGATGGTGTAAAAGAACAACTACAACAATATATGCCGAGGTAGCTCAGTTGGTAGAGCGCTTGCCTGAAGAGCAATAGGTCCCCGGTTCGAACCCGGGCCTCGGCACCGAGACACGCCAAACGCATTGAGGGTTAAAACTGCGAGGTAAATAAGGATGCTATAGCTTTCTTATTTACCTCGCTGACCGTTTGGCTTAGAACTTCTTTTTTTGTATAATAACCGAGCACTTTAAACAACCTTGGAAAGGGGGTTGCATATGTTTTTCATAAAGGAAATTAACGCATAAACAGACATACTAGTGGCGAAACCGTGTCTCCTTCGCGGGCCTGTGCCACGGCCAAGATGAATCAAGCAGAGGTCGGTGTGTCTACTGCTTTTGCTCTCTGCCGTGAGGAATATGTCGTTGTTCCCTTCCGAAGGATGTTATGCCAAGCTACCTTTGAGAATTTGCGCTTCTCACCAAAAAGGCAAACAACGAAGAGTGCAACTCTGGATACCGAGCAGTCCCAGGTAAAGGGAGCTATGCTTCCCAGCTCGAAACAAACACCGGCACAACTCTGTTGTACCGTTTTCTTTATTGTGACTGCGGAGCACCCCGTCCGCCTTGCGGCGGGGATGAATACGCAAGGACATACATGTGTCGGCTGGCGATTTTCTACAACAAAGTTTGCCCCGTTGCCTCGCCTAATACTCCGCCGAGTCTGCGAGAAGACAACTCTGCTGCGGAAATTAGGACGAGACCAAACTTTATTAAAACAACTTCGATTGTTCCGGTTTTTCGGCTTTCTTTAGGCTTGTTTCCACCAGCGGGGGTTTTTCTGGTGTCTTTCCCGATACAATGTCCGGCAATTTTTTAAAGTCCGCTTTTAGCTCATTTAAAACCCCGGTTGCCCGTAGGGCAGCTGCCGGATGGAAAAGAGGATAAATAGTTCTACCGTCAATTTCCAGCACTTTTCCGTGGTCTCGGGTAATTTTGGCGAGAGGTAGAAAATAATTCATGGAAAAGCGCCCTAGGGTCGCGATTATCTTAGGATTAATAATTTCTATCTGTCTTGCGAGGTAGGGTTTATAACTTTCGATTTCCTCCGGCAATGGGTCACGGTTTTCAGGAGGGCGGCGTTTTACGATATTGGTGATATACACGTCTGAGCGCTTCCAACCGATGCTTTTCATCATTTCGTCGAGGAGTTGTCCCGATCTTCCCACGAAGGGCCGTTTTTGCAGGTCTTCGTTAAACCCCGGTGCTTCTCCTATAAAACACACACTACAATCAATGTTGCCCTCGCCGAATACAAGATTAGCTTTTCCCTTGAGGGGGAGCTTGGCGTTTTCGAGTTCTTTTCTCAGAGCTTCAAGTTGTTCCTTTTTTCCCATGCTACCATTGTAACTCTTGTGTTGCCTCAAAGAAACTCTCCGCCGCGCGAAGCGCGGCGGAGAGTTTCTTCTACTTTCTACAAACTATGCACCAAAAACTAATCAGTTGGATTTCACCTTGAGTCTCGTTTGCTTTCCCTTATCCACCTTCGGCAGTTTTATGATAAGTAGGCCGTGCTTCTCCACTGCTTCAGCACTTTCAACCTCGATTTCTTGGGGCAGAAGAATTGTCCTGGAAAATGAACCCCAATACAACTCTTTTGTAAAATAGTCCCCCTCATTGGCTTCATGTGATTCTTCTCGGCTTCCCTTGATAGTAACCATATCCCTCGTGATGGAAATATCAAGATCTTCCGGTTTTACTCCGGCAATCATGGTTTTTATGACGATGTCATTGGCATTCTGATAGACATCAACGGTAAGCTGGCCGTCGTCGGTTTCGTCTTCACCCCACTCTTCTTTTATGGCTTTTTTCCCGTTACGTTTGGCAAGTCCGCTTTCAGAAGCATCCTCGCTTTCGTCGAAATGAATCGATCCCGTGAGCCTCTCAAAAAAAGATTTTTTATCTTTTGGCATAAAATAATAGACTTTTATTAACAATTGAATTGTACACTATTTACCGCACGGCACGAACTTACCCCATGTGGACAACTCATGAACAAAATTCTACTCCCAACCCCATGTTTTGAGATGTTTTACTTTTTGAATTCCGACAATTAGCACAAGTAGGGCAATCCAAACTGAGGCAAAGATTATGAATAGATTGCTTATTTTGTAGTTATGACCGAACAAGCTAAGTAGTATGTTACCCTGCGCGTGGGTTGAGATAAAGATGTTAAAGGTTGCGTGTGTAACAACGGACAGAACTAAACCGACAAATAAATATATCTTTCTAACAATAAAATTTTTGCGGAAAGAAAGTCCCAGAAGGAGGCCGATAATGCCGGACGAGAGCACATGAAGCAAGGTTGCGCCGATGAAGCGCAGATTGCCTGTTATGAGGCTTTGCATCGCGCCGGAATTGGAAAGGGAGGTGACTAGAAAAAATGCGTTTTCCATGGCCGAAAATCCCAAGGCCGCCGTTATAAGGTAAATCACCGGGTCAATCGGTTCGTCGTTTTCCTGGGTTCTCAGCCCCGCCACGTAGGCCGCGATGAATTTGAATAATTCTTCAACTGCGGACCAAAGTACGACAACCAGGAACACGCTAAAGGCGTACTTTTGTTGGATGAATTGCTCGACCGGCAGAACGAGAGGCACCATGATCATGCCGGCAATGAAAGTTTCAATAAGCATGCCTCGAGGTTCGGGATGGAGACTGTCTTCCTGAAGCCAAAACCAAAGCCATAAGAGGGCGGGGAGGATGCCGCCGGCGAGAGCAAAAAATAAAATTTGTGGAGACATTGTGTTAATCATCACTAACCAAGAAACAAGCTTCAAACACTAATCAAATCCCGATTTTCCAAGTCGGCCATTCCTGCACCATAAGCATATCAGTTTTTTCGGCTGGTTGTTTCCATGCTTGCCAGATTTCCTCGGTCACAAATGGCATAAAAGGATGAAGGATGGTCAGCATTTTTTTCAGGGTGTGAAGCAAAAACTGTTGGCGGGACAATTTTTCCTCCGCGGTACCATCTTTCAAAATCAGCTTACTTTCCTCAATAATTTTATCCGCGAAGTTATGCCAGATGTAGTGATAGATTTTTTCTGCCGCCATATAGAGGCGGTATTCCTCAAGGTCCTTGGTGATGTCTACAATTAATTCATGGCGTTCTTTTCGGAGTTTCGCGTCAGGTTCGGTATATTTTTTAAAATCTTCCTCGTAGGAAAGTTCAGCGGTGTTTTCCAATACAAACCGCGCGATGTTCCAGATTTTGTTGGCAAAGTTTTTGTAACCTCGGATTTTATCCTCTGAAATTTTTGTGTCGGTACCCGGTGTGTTACCGATGACGAGCGCCATTCGTCCCGCGTCGGTGCCGAATTTTTTCGCTACATCAATCGGGTCGATACCGTTGCCCAAAGATTTTGACATTTTTCTTCCTTGACCGTCCCGTACCGTACCGTGCAGATAGACGGTGCGGAAGGGGACCGCGCCAAGCGCGTAACCGGACATCAAGATCATGCGGGCAACCCAAAAAAACAAAATTTCATAACCGGTTTCAAGCACGTCAGTCGGGTGAAAAAGCGCTAAATCCTTTGTTTTTTCAGGCCAGCCCAAAGTTGAAAAAGTCCAAAGGCCGGAAGAGAACCAAGTATCGAGAGTATCTTCGTCTTGAACCCAATCTTCTCCAATTGGAGCATCAATTCCAACATAGGTCTCCGTTTTTTCCCCACCTTTGACTTTCGGCCGGTACCAAACAGGAATTCGGTGTCCATACCAAATTTGCCGTGAAATGCACCAGTCTCGCAAATTATCAATCCAATGGAAGTAGGTTTTTTCAAAATGCTCCGGGAGTATTTTGATTTCCTTATTCGCTACCGCGTCGCGCATCAACTCTTTGAAAGTTTTGTTACCACGTTCCGCAACGGGTTTATTCACGTTGATAAACCACTGATTCATAATTTGAGGTTCAACAATACCTCCTGTGCGTTCGGCTGTGGCAAGGTTGTGTGTATAAGGTTCTTCTTTTACAATAAGTCCCTTTGCGCGCAATTTTTCCACGACTTTCGCGCGAGCCTCGGCAATTTTAAGACCCGAGAATTCTCCCGCGATAGCAAGTAATTTCCCGCGAGCGTCTATTATCTGTTCTTTCTCGAGTTTGTGCCGCTCGGCTATTTCAAAGTCTGTGACATCGTGCCACGGTGTAATGGTCATGACTCCCGTTCCGAACTCCATATCTATGGCTTCATCTTTTACCACGGTTGCCGTGATGGGGCCGTTTATCCATTCCAAATTTATTTTTTGACCATCTTTATAATCGGCGTAGCGGGTGTCTTCGGGATGCATAACAACGTACTTATCTCCGAATTTAGTCTCCGGACGAGAAGTGCTTATCGTAAATGGGCCATATTTAAAATAATAAAGAGTGGTTTTTTCTTCTTGATACACAATCTCATCATCCGAAATGGTTGTTTGACCTTTCGGGTCCCAGTTTACAATCCTATGTCCTCGATAAATCAGCTCGTCATCGTACATTTTCTTAAACATTGTTCTCACGGCGAGATTCCGGTTCTCGTCGAGCGTAAAAGCTTCGCGCGACCAATCGCACGAGGCCCCCATAATTTTTATTTGAGAAACAATGGTATCGTGACTTTCTTTGGCAAAGGCCTCAACTCGTTTCAAAAATTCCTCTCGCCCAAGATCGTGGCGGTTTTTGTTTTCCTTTTTGTAAATATCTTTTTCAACCCGTGCTTGGGTGGCAATAGCAGCGTGATCAGTGCCGGGGAGCCACAACGTGCGAAATCCCGCCATCCTTTTGTAGCGGATAAGAATGTCTTCGAGGGTTAACATCAGAGCGTGACCCATATGAAGTACGCCCGTCACGTTGGGCGGAGGCATGATGATAGAGAAGCGTCTGGCGTCTAGCGGATAGTGTTCAAGAGGGAGTTTATCAGGGTTAAAATAACCACTGTTTTCCCAGAGTGTGTAGATTTTTCCCTCAGCGTCTTGGGGATTGTATGGTTTCAGAAATTTCTGGTTCATGCCAAAAATAATAGCAGAATAAGGGGTATTTTGGAAACGTACTTAAATATTTAACCCCCGTCACTCAAACAGTGACGGGGGCGGTGTGTGGGAAAGAATGGGTTGTAGAACTAATCCTGTTTGGTGCGATTTAGTCATGTCGCACTATTTTCCTTCCAGTTAGCTCAATAGCGACGGCAATTATGTGCGAATGAACGCGCAGTGTGTTTGCCATCACCTTGAGCTTTTTTTTTCCATGGATGTGTCCCTTCGGGATCTTTACCAGAGGTCTTACGACGTGGCTGTCCCTACATTGGGTGGGACTTGACTACTGGTTGAAGGCATCCGGATGCCCCAAAACCAATTCAACAACCCAAAATCAAATCTGTGCGAAATCCTAGCATAAGCTGATTTTTAGTCAAGCGTTTCGTCTTGGGAATTTGGAAAGCTTAAGTTTCCCTTAGCTGTAATTTGAAGTAGCCTTGTCGCTTCGGTTACCGCGACTTTTTGATTGCAATATCCGGCAAGGGCTATCATAAGAGCGTTGTCGGTGGCATGATCGAGGGCGGGGAGTCTGAGAGAGATGCTTCTCTCTTGTGCCAGCTTTTCAAATGCCGAGCGGATGTTTTTGTTGGCCACGACACCGCCACCGAGAATGAGAGTTTCTGCTCCGTATAGGTCTAAGGCCTTTTTTGCTTTCTCAACAACGACTTCAGTTGCCGCATCCTCAAATTCTTTGGCGATTGCCATTTTCGTCCCTTCACCAAGAGGTCGGGGCAACTTTTGAACTAAGTATAAAACAGCGGTTTTTAGTCCCGAAAAGGAAAAATCCAAGTCTTTGGAATGTATCATTGGTCTCGGTAGTCTCAATTCGTAATTCATAATTCCTGATTCCTGATTCGCGCGTCCTCGCGCTTTCTCCGCAAGTGCGGAAATCTCCGGTCCGCCCGGATAGGAGAGCCCTAGTATTCTCGCCACTTTATCAAAAGCTTCCCCTACGGCATCGTCTCGAGTTTTTCCAACGATTTCGTAGCTCCCCATGCTTTTCATAAGCACCATTTCCGTGTGACCTCCGCTTATAAGAAGAGCTAGTGCTGGAAAGGGGATAGTTGATAGTTGATGGTTTGTAGTTGATTGAGAAGACGGAATATCCTCGCTTCGCTCTAACAGCGAAACGAGGATGTGGCCTTCCATATGATTTGTCGGAACCACGGGAATATCCCACGCTACCGAAAGCGCTTTGGCAAAATTCACTCCCACCCACAGCGCCGGTTCAAGGCCGGGTCCTACGGTTACGGCAATGTAGTCAATTTTCGGTTTTTCAGTCTGCGGAAGAAACTTGAGTAACTGTCCTAAAAGTTCAGGTTCTCTGTTCAATATTTTTGTGAGTTTTTCTTTTGTTTCCATTCCCAACTCGTCGTTTGTGGTTTCTAGTTCAGAAAAACCAGACTCTTCTAACGTTTTCTTCAAAAGTGGAGTTAGGTTTTTCTGATGTTCTCTCTTGGCAAGCACCGGAAAAACCCCGCCGTACTCTTTATGTATGGCGATTTGAGACAAAACATTGTTTGCCAAGATTTTAACCTTGGCTGGTAGTGGTGTAGCACCTTCAACCTCAATTTCAATGAGGCTTAGGGCTGTTTCGTCACACGAGGTTTCTATTCCAAGTACAATCATGTTCGTAAGTTTTCATACTATAGCGTATTAAAAGATTTTTCACACGCGGGGCGATCCGCAGTTACAATAAAAAACAGCCGAGACTTTTTAAGGTCCTTAGGCTGTTGTGCTAGATCGAATTTGTTTTTAGCGGGTTACTTTTTGAGCTCGGAGGAAGCCTTGCGGTCCCGATTTCTCAAAAATGTACCCGTTGTTGCCCATACCCTCGGTATGGTTGTGAACGGTCACATGTGACCATTCCGTCCACGGCCGAGTAACAATCTGTGATCGCCTTATCTCGTAAGTCCCGGATGGGCCCGTGAGAGAGACGACCACGAAGTTTCCGGCCTCGCTAATGGTGAGTAGAGCTGGAACCGGTTGGGGTACTGGCACTATGGTAAACCCCTCAGACAAAGCGGAGGTGTGTACTCCGTCACTCGCCGTGAACTTTAGGGCGATGTGAGTTGTTTTACTCGCATCCGCCGATCCGACAGTCCAAGGGTAGCTGACTGTCTTGATTTCGCCAGCAAGCAGGTTGGTTAGTGTTCCCGCTCCGACCAACTTGCCGTTCAATTCCCAGTTTTCCCACGATCCACCGTTCACTGATACCAGCCAACTGTAGGCGACTGTTCCGGTGTACGACCCGTTCCCGCTGTTGGTTATTGGTGCGGAAACCGTCATTTGACTTCCGGTAACGATCTCTCCAGATTTGCTTAGCTTAGGCGTCCCCACTGTCAGAACAAATGTTCCAGGTGGGGGAGTTACGCGAAATTCTTCGGAGAGCCCAGAGACGTACTCTTTGCCGTTCGACGTGAATTTCAACTGAACGCGTCTGTTATTCATGTCCGCCACTCCGGCAGGCCATGTATAGCTTACCGTCACCGATTGGCCGGGAACGACGCTGTCCAGGGTTCCCGCTCCGACCAGCACGCCATTTTGAGATTCCCAATTAACCCCAAGCGCGCCGTTGACCGAAACCAGCCAACTGTAGGAAACCTTCCCGCTAGGAGCGTTCCCGCTGTTGGTTATTGGTGCGGAAACCGTAAGCGAACTTCCTGTTGTCACATCTCCCGATTTGCTCAAACGGGCAGATGTTGTCCCTAGGATCGCAACAGGTGTCGGTTCGATGACCGGAGCAGGTAACACCCAGAACTGTTCGGATTCACTGGATGTGAATTGTCCCGCCGATGAATTGAACAGGAAACGAAGTTTCTTAATCTCGCTTGCTTGCCCGGTTCCTTGTCCCGTTGCCCACGTGTACTCAACAGTTCTCGCTTCCCCTGCAAACAAGTTGGTAATTGCTCCTGCGCCAACCAATGCTGTCGAGGGAAGTGTCCAGTTAATCCACACGTTATTGTTGATTGAGTACTGTATCCAGTAGCTTATCGTACCCGTGTAGGCGATCGTTCCGCTGTTGCCCACTATTGCCCAAATCTTGAGAGGAGTTCCGTTTGGAATTTCTCCTGATTTGCTCAAGTATGTGGATCCTGCCCCGAGTTTAACTGTCGGTGTTGGCGTGGGTGTCGGAACCGTAACGGTAACCGTCTTGGTTTTGCTGTGGGTCAACCGATTTTTGTCGGTCACCACTAACGTCACCGTGTAGGTTCCGGACGATTTGTATTCATGCGTCGGGCTCAGAATCTCGGCAAAATCACCAAAGGTGTGAGTTGTCCCATCGCCGAAAGTCCAGTGTGTCCCAACGAGGTTGGCAGTCCCTCCGGTTGAGTCTCTGGAAAGGTCGATGAACTGAACGTGTCCCGCCGAGATCGTGCCGATATCGAAGTTAGCTGTCGGTGGCAAAGGCGTAGGCTCTTGTACGTTGAACGAGAGTGCCTTTGAGATCGGTGCAAAACCATCGACTGTATAGGCACAGCTGATTGACCACGGTTTGTGATCCGCGATAAACCTCCTGATTTCCTCCAGCATAGTTGCGTCCTTGGAGTTGGCTATAAATGCGTTCGCCACGCCCGCAATGACCACTTCGTTTATTAGAGGGTCCCCGTTGCTGTAGACTTTTCCGTCTGTCCAATCCGTTCCAATTCGGGAAACTGATAGACCCGGGAATGTCCCAGTGAAGTTCATCTTGTTCTCGGAGTCTGAACTCCCAATTTTGAACTTAACGGTGGATGCCTTGAATTTCGTCGGGCTCCAATAGTGGAAGGCGAACCGAATCTGGTAGCCCCCACCGTTTTCGGTGAGAGTAGTCATCCACGGTTCACCGAGTTGCCCAGGGGCAAGCGGTGTGAAGTTTGCCGGCGGTTGTCCGACTGGAACTCCACCGAGCTTTGTGCCTTGCAACGCATTCTCCCGTTGCTGTGGCCACGAAGTGTTGGTCGTGTTTAGACTGACAAAGGCGTAGATCTCGCCCTTCGGACCGCCACTAATGTTTTGGCGTCCGATGCTTTGTTTGGCAATTTGCCGTGCAAGAGCGATGCTTTCGCCGTCGTCGCCGAGTGACTGACTGACCTTTAGGCCAGCCTGAGATTGGATGCAGGCGCAGAGCGCGAGCACCATTGCAAAGAGCTTGTTCATAATTTTTTTACCGTCCTGTGTGTGGTTGTCTATCCGTACTAGGAGCCGTGGTGTACGACACCCGATTACCTCCGCTCTTGAAACTACTCATTTATTGTTGAGTTGTCAAGATAGTTCATGAGCACTCCTCCGTGTAAAGGGTACAAAAAGTTTCACAGAGTTATTTGTATTTTGTCAACCATCTGAAATACTGTCCTTTAAGGATTTCTGAGGTTTTTAGGCTTTGTGAAAGGAGGCTCAGGGACAGGCGCGCCTGTAAAGGACATTCCATATATTTTTGATGTCCTTTTAAATTGAGAGAGGTATGTCCTTTAGAGTCTTATCGTTTCTTTACAAAAGTCATTTTTGTTGTCAAAACTTTATTGACAATAAAATGTCTGTTATATAACATGACCTTTCAACGGCTTATAGCCCGTACTCTCTGAAATTGAAAAATAACCTACACAACAGTTTTTTAGGACGAATGCGCTTTCTAATGGCTCACGTTCTAATCGTTACCTTGCTTGCAGGCTCTTTGCCGGCTTCTGTTTTTTCGTTGACCACCTCGGCATCATCAGGAGATGAATCGGGTGGGGCTTCACCTGCGACCGTCCCCTCTGTTGTTGAAGCTTCTCTTTCTGTGGCTAACAGTGGTTCTTCGGGCGATGAGTCTGTAGCGACTCCCTCGGTTTCTGTTTCTACGGTTAGCACCGATTCCACAGTCCCTCGGACGTCAGGCTCTCTCGGCGATGATGTTATTTTTACGCCACCTACTGGTAGTTCTCTCGGTGACGGAACATCAAGTGCTTCACACACATCGGCTTCAACTGGAGATGGAAGTAGCATTTCACCGAAGTCATCAGGCTCTCTCGGCGATGAGGGAAATACATCTTCGGTTACCTCAAGTTCACTCGGCGATGGTGGTACCGCTCCGCGTACCAGCGGTTCTCTTGGCGATAGTGGTGTTGTTAATTTACCAAAAACTTCCGGATCAACTGGCGATGACGGTGGCAAGTCGGTGACTACTTCCGGTTCTACCGGTGACGGTGGAGGTCTTTTGCCTCCACGAGCGGGTTCAACGGGTGATAATACAAGTACGGTTCCAGCTACCAGTGGTTCTACCGGCGACAATGGAACGGTATTACATACTTCAGCCTCTACTGGAGATGAAGGCAACATTTCGACAAAGACCTCGGGTTCGACAGGAGACGAAGGCAGTACGCTTCCTACTTCCGGTTCTACCGGTGACGGGGGAACTGTACCACATACTTCGGGCTCAACAGGTGATGAAGGAAAGGGTGTGCCAAAAACCTCTGGATCAACTGGGGACGAAGGTGGAACTATCAAGACTTCAGGCTCTACGGGAGATGAAGGAGGAAAGCTAGTTGTTTCAGGTTCAACCGGAGACGAAGGCGGTAAACTTCCTACTACCGGTTCTACCGGTGATGAAGGTGGTACTTCAATTAAAACTTCAGCTTCAACTGGCGATGAAGGTGCGTCCTCGATCAAGACAGCCGCTTCCACAGGTGATGAAGGAGGTACTAAACTTAAAACGGTAGCTTCAATCGGCGACGAGGGAGGTAGCATTGTCAAAACTTCTGGTGGCTCCACCGGTGATGAAGGCGGTAAGACCCTCGCCACTGCAGGTTCTACAGGTGATGAAGGGGGTACGACACCCAAAACAACCGGCGGTTCAACCGGAGATGACGGCACTGTAAAAACACCAGCTGTTTCAGGTGGTTCAACTGGAGATGGAGGTGGAGGAGGTGGTGTAGTAACACCCCCGGCTTGTCCCATCGCGACTATTGCAAGTCCTCTTTCCGTGAGCGTGGTATCGTCTCAGGTTTTCTCATATACTTTTGCGTCAGTCACTTCGCCTGCGAGCGCAAACCCAGTTACTTTCACACTTGGCGTTGCTTTGCCTACGGGTTTGAGTTTTAATTCAGCTACCGGAGTCATTTCAGGAACGCCAACCCAGACAGGAACATTTAATATTCCCGTCACTTTGAGCAGTGTCTGTGGAAGCAGTACCGCAACCTTAGTATTAGCCGTCACTCCTCTCAGCGTAGCTGTTTGCGCTATCCACAGTGTCTCAAGTTCTCTTTCCGTCACAGCTCCAATCAATCAAGTTTTTTCACACACGTTTACCGCCACAAGCACGCAAGCTACAACCACCACACCAACTTTCACGATGTCAGGCTCTCTTCCAACGGGCTTAACTTTTTCAACCAGTACGGCCACGATAACAGGAACTCCAACGCAATCCGGTATTTTCAGTGTCTTTGTAACTGTGGCAAACCCTTGCGGTAATTCCACGGCCACCTTCACACTTACAGTGTCAACCGCTTCAGCCGGAGGTGGTGGTGGAACGACAACCCCTCCCGCAACGGGTGGCGGTGGCGGAGGTTCTACTGTTAATCCTCCCTCTGGTTCAGGTGGTGGGGGAGGCGGGGGTGGAGGCAGTGTTTTCGTGCTTGTTTCAAATCCATCCGTGTGCCCGAGCGGTCGCGGGTCGGTAACGGTTAAGTGGTATACAAACTATGAAACCAGCAGCCAGGTGGTCTATGGGACAAGCACTGTCCCTGTTCTAGGAGGGGCTCCGCTTTTCGGATATCAATACGGAACGGAAAAAACGAGTGTCGGTACGACCACGCATAGTGTTTCTATCTCAGGTCTTGTTTCCGGAACCCAGTATTTCTTCCGTCCGGTCTCAGGACTATTCCAAACCGGGTATACGGGTACAATTGGTTCTGAAATAAGTATTGTTGTTGGCGCGAGTACACAATGTGGAAATATTGTCCCTACTCCCGTACCAGGTAATTTGAATGCCTCGTGTCCCTACATCACGGATTTTATGCGGAGGGACTTTAATAACAACACAGAGCAGGTATATAGGCTTCAGAATTTCCTGAGAGTGGTCCAAGGCTTAGATGTGAGTGCCACAGGAGTATTTGACGCCAAAACTGAAGCAGCTGTTGTCTCGTTTCAGAATCGGTACGCGATAGAAGTACTAAAACCGTGGGGGGATTCCGTAAAAGCTACGGGTTATGTTTACATCATGACAAAACAAAAAATTAATCAGATTATCTGCGGAATGTCTACGCTAAATTCGGCAGATCAAAAGGTGATAGAAGCATACAAAGCTGTCCAGCCACGCGATGGGAATGATAAATCGACTGAAACTGTTGGGATTGAAGTGGCTCCGATTGACGAGAAAGAACCCCCAGTAATCATTATCGGTCAGTTGAAAAATAGCGTAACGACTTCAAGCCCTGACACTTCGATTGACGCGGCATCGAATTTGGCGACAGTCTCCGCAGCGCAGGGCACCACGACTCCCGACATTCCATGCCCCTTCATTTTGTGCGATAACGCGCTTGTTCAAACAGTAGGAGGAGCCATAGAAGAGACCTTAGGTTGGCCAAACTTCTTAATTAGAGCGGTGGAATATTATGTAAAGGACAGGATATAAAGGACAGATTAATAATGTCCTTTATAAGGCACCCCTCTGTTTAAAGCTCGAGCAAAGATGTAGTTCTGTCTACGTTATGTGGAAGCCAAAGCAATGTAATGTCGGTCGCTACTCGACCAGTACAGGTTTCCCATCTCGCCGACTCGATATGGGAGAACATTTTCGACTCCCAGACGCAAAGCATGCAGATGCTTTACTTAGAGTCACAGATTTTGAGCGTAGCGAGAAATCTGTGACTCTACGGAAGCCGCGAGTACGCTTTCGGTCACGAATTTTTACTCGCCGTCGCTCTTAAAATTTCTTGACCACGACTCGCGGTTCGACTTTGCTAAGTCTCATTCCGCTCCGTCCTTCGACTCCCCGTAGAGTCTGCAAAAAATATAGTCAGCCAATGCTTCACATTGCCCTTCTTATTTTTGTGACTCTACGGGGAGATTCGACCCTTACAGGGTCAGTACACCTTTCCCATTTTTTCGGATTAAGAAATCCTCAAAAATATGGGAGAAGGTTTTCGACTCCCCGTCGCAAAGCATTCAGATGCTTTGCTTAGAGTCACGAAAATTGTGCTCCGCAAATTTTGTGACTCTACGGGGAGTCGAACCCCGATTCCAGCCTTGAAAAGGCCGTGTCCTAACCATTAGACGATAGAGCCATGTATCAGCAAAGCCATGATAGCATTTTTTGTAAAAATGGCAAAAAGGTGCTATATTTTCTGGGCTTTGAAAGGAGGCGTGGGTGAGCGGTTGAAATCACCGGTTTCGAAAACCGGCATACTCGAAAGGGTATCGGAGGTTCAAATCCTCCCGCCTCCGCAATGAACCGTAAGGACTGCTAAACGCAGTTCGCGCAGTTCATTATTGCGAGAGAATGGTGGTTTGAAAGCCGGAGTCACCCAGGGGCGGAACAAAGCAAGGTCGCGAGTTTGTCAGTAGGCAGAAACTTGTGACAAATCCTCCAGCCTTGCCAGGTTTGTAATATAAGGGCGGTTAGCTCAGTTGGTAGAGCACATCGTTGACGTCGATGGGGTCAGAGGTTCGAATCCTCTACCGCCCACAAAATAATGAGCCTTGCGAATATATATTTTGCGAGGCGGTAGAAAAGCGTGGGACGCTTTTCGCGAGGATTCGAAAAGGTTCTCCCATGTCGAGTCTTCGAGACGGGAAATCTGTACTGACCCAGTAGGGGTTGAAATTTCTCTACCTCCCACTGTATAACGTTACAAAAGAAAAGGATCCTATCGGAAGTTATGAGAGCGTTTCCTTACTTGCCATGGAGCCACATATAAATATCTTCGAGCGCTTTCACCGCGTCGCCTGCGGCTATGTTGTTTTGGTGGTATAGGCCATCCGTACAATCGCCCGCCGCCCAGACACCATCGCCTGAAATTGCCTCATCTGCTTCGTTACGGAGCCTCTGCGTTCCGCTCGTCGTAGCGGAAACTACGTCTCGCGTACCGCCTTCTCCGTGCCTCGCATCTGAGGCAATTTCAGGCGGTGGTAACAAATATGCCCTCTGTGTGCGAGGATCGACAACTACATTTCCAAATTTATCGAGCTCTACCAGCTTTGATACAAAACCCGTGGCCGGAGTTGAACCAATTTCAACAAAAATGCCTTGCACGGGAAGTTCCACTTTTTTGCCAGATTCTTTTTCTTTGTAGACAAGAGTTTCTACAAATTGCCCTCCCTTCACTTCTAGAATTTCGGTGTTTAGAATCGCACGCATTTTGGGGTTAGCCAGAACCTTTTTTACCGTAACAGGGTCGGCTTTGAATTCATCATTTTTGTGAAGCAGGACAACGCTTTTGCAGTAGGCAAGTAGTTGGGCGGCAGTTTCAAAACCGGCGTTGCCACCTCCTATAACCGCAACATCCATGTCGGCAAAAAGTGGTCCGTCACAAGAGGCACAGTACACGATACCTTTGTTTTCGAAAGGCGCCGCCCCAGGTACGTCCAGCCTTCTTCGACTACTACCGGTTGCAATAAGCACGGTCTTTGCCTCGTGAGCCTCCGAAGCGGTTTTTACAAAAAAGCCGTTTTTGCTTTTTTCCACAAGTTCGACAACCTCACCCTCTTTGAGGGTAACTATATCGCCGGCATACGTCTTTAGGTGTTCCTTGAGACTTTCGGCCAGTTTGACGCCACTTATTGAAGGCGTGCCAATCCAATTTTGGATGTCGATTGAAACCGAGCTTTGACCACCAAATTCCTTAGCGATAAAAATTGTCCTTAGGCGTTTGCGGGACGCGTAAACTCCGGCGGCTACAGCCGCCGGACCGCCCCCGATGATGGCTAAATCGTAAAGGGTAGATTCAAGATTCATGATTTAAGATTTAAGAATAAAACAGTGAAATGATTATAACAGGACGCATTGAGAAAACAAAACTGCCCCGTTCCGCTTTGCGGAACGGGGCAGTTTCTTGAATCTGAAATCTTGGATCACTTCTTCGTTCTGCGAAGAAAAGCCGGTACTGCGCTCCAGTCGTCCTCGTCATCATCAATTGTGATTTTCTTGTCTTCAGATTTTGGCGCGGGTGACGGAGAGGCTTCGCGGGAAGGGGTCACAGGAGCGGAACTCACGGAGTTGTAGATTTTACCTTTCTCGCCGGGTTCACTGTTGAAAAGCGTGCGCTTGCCTGTAGTGTCCGGGAAACCTGAAGCGATGACGGTAATCTTTACTTCACCTTTCTTCAGCTTTTCATCCCGAACCGTACCGAAAATAACCTTAGCATTAGGGTCAATTGATTCGGTAATGACTTTGGCGGCGTCTTGAATCTCGAACATGGTGAGGTCGTCGCCTCCGGCAATCGAGAAGAGCACTCCTTTGGCGCCATGCATGGAGAGTTCAAGCAGGGGAGAGTTGATGGCGTTTTTAGCGGCCTCCTCAGCTCGTTTTTCTCCGGAAGCGCTACCGATGCCCATCAAAGCGGAACCCGCGTTTTCCATAATGGCACGAATGTCGGCAAAGTCTATGTTGATGACACCGGGAGTGGTGATAAGGTCGGAAATTCCTTCAACGGCTTGTTTCAAAATTTCGTCGCACATACCGAAAGCGGCTCGCGCGGTGGTTTCTTTGCTGATTGTAGAGAGCAAGCGGTCGTTTGGTATAACAATGATAGCATCTACGGTTTTGCGAAGCTCCTCAAGTCCCTGCTCGGCCAGCTTCATACGCTGTTGACCCTCGAAGAAGAAAGGCTTGGTGACAACCGCAACGGTGAGCGCTCCGATTTCCTTAGCGGTTTTGGCGACTACGGGAGAAGCTCCAGTGCAGGTTCCTCCTCCCATGCCTCCGGCGATAAAAACCATATCGGCCCCTTTGATGGCTTCTTGGATTTCTTCCTTGGTTTCTTCTACCGCTCGTTTGCCGAGTTCTGGATTCATGCCCGTGCCGAGTCCTCGCGTGAGATTTTTGCCTATATGGATTTTTTTCTTGGCGAGCGTGTTGTGGAGGTCTTGAGCGTCCGTGTTAACTGCGATGAATTCAACCCCTTTTACCTTGGAGTTGATCATGTGATTGATGGCGTTTTTTCCCGAACCTCCGACGCCTAGTACTTTTATTCGAGCGAAGGCCTCAACTTCCGGCATGACTTGTGGCATATAGTTTGTTTGTTAGTTTGTAGTTTAAGGGAAACCGGAAAACGGTAAATTGTGAATAAGCTACAGGGCAACGTTTCGATGAAGCTATCATAACAGAAAGGTCAAAATAAATACAAGGGTTGACAGGCCACTTAGTCTAGAGTGTAAAAACACGATGAAAACCTCTTGTTTTAAGGGTTTCGCGTGGACTCAAAACTGCTCGGAGTAGTTTCCTTAAGGCTTAATTTACTTAGTTTCTAAGGCAAAAACTGCTTAACCCAAGCGAAAACGCCGTTTTTTACTCCCGCAACGTCAATGCCTAGTGGATCGCGATCTTCCTCGCTCAAACCTAAAATGCATAATCCCAAGGCGACAGACCATGAGGCATCTCTGATTTGGCCCTTTCCGGCGTCGCCGAAGTGTATCGTTGCGACTCGGGAGGGAAGTTTTAAAGAACTTTTAGCAGACTCGCTTATCATTTCAACGTTTGATCCCCCTCCTGTAATAATAATACCGGCTGGCAGAAGGCCGTTTCGGCCGATTTTCTTCAAATGAGCCTCAATAAGCTCAAAAATATCCGAAAGGCGCGCGCCTATAATTTCATCCAGTTTTTTCTTGGGATATGTTGCTCCGACTATAGTTCCTCGTTTTATGTCTTCCGCTTCTTCAAGGGGTATTTTAAGACCAAGAGCGATATCATTGGTAATGTCGTTACCACCAAGAGGGAACACCTCAAGGGAAATTGGAACATTGTTTTCGAAAACTGTGATTGAAACGGTTTCAGATCCGATATTGGCCAGCACGCAACCGGAAATCTTTTGGGCCTTCGTGATAGTCACGAGCGAAGCGGCTATAGGTGAAGCCACCACGTCTTCCACAGCGACTCCTGCGTCTCCCAGGGTTTCGATCAGCTCGTTAAAATGGTTTTCAAGACAAGTGATAAAGAGAGTTTTTACTTCCAGTTTATTTCCCTTCATGCCGGACGGTTTTCCGTATACCGGTTTGCCGTCAATTTTAAATTCAATTGGCACGGTATGCAAAACTTTTCGGTTTAGAGATAACTGTTTGGGAATTTCAGCAAGACTAACTTCAACCGCTTTTTTGGTGTCGAGGTCTGTAATTTCATAGTCGGCTCTAGAAATTATGACAGTGCCGTTTGAAGTTACGGCCGACAGCCCTATTCCTCCGAGTGAAACGAAGGCCTTCTTAATTTTTAAGCCAGCCGCTTTTTCCGCTTGATTTAACGCGGACCGCAGACTTCCCGATACCTCCTCGGAATTCAAAATATATCCGTGTCGCAATCCTCGCGATTCCGCGTAACCAACGCCCAGAATTTTAGGAGAGGTTTTGTCTTTTTCACGCACGGTTTCAGAGATCACCACTTTTATTTGGTAAGATCCTATGTCTATTCCGACTGAAATGTTGCGGGACATGGCGTGTAGCATCTAACGTGTAGCGTATAAAGGTAGTCGCGATTTTTCGCGTCACACATTATACGTTTCGCGTTACATATTTTGTATATACGAACTTGAGAGTTGGTGCCGATTTCAAACACCGAAAAGTTTTCTGACTTTTCTCTCTTCACGCTCCATTGTACTACCATGCTTGAATCCTTTCAAATGAACCAATCCGTGGATAAACAAGAAACCGACGAAGTTTTTGAACTCTCGCCCAAATTTTTTCGCCTCTTTTTTTGTTTCCTCCAAATTGATGAAAATTTCTCCATGAGATGCGTCAAACGGGAAGCTCAAGATGTCGGTTGCACAGTCTTTTTGGCGATAGGTGCGGTTTAGAGTTCGCATGGTCTCTTTTGATGCGATGACAAGGCTCAATTCATAGCTTGTTCCCACAACCATATCTTTCATAGACGCAAAGGGCAATTCCGCTATCGCGGAATTGCCCTTTTTAGATGCGTACGTTATTGAAAAGGTGGGTGATTGGGATACCATCGCTTATCTGATAGTTTTCTCCTGCATTTTTCCGAGTTTTATCAACAAATCAACTTCTTTGCGGCGAGTCAATTTTTTGAGAGCACGCTTCTTGCGTGTATAGGTTGAAGCGTTACGGTCCTTGTAGCGAAGAGAACGGACACGCTTTAAAATGCCTGAACCTTGAACCCGTTTGGTAAAACGGCGCAGAACAGCAATGCTGTTTTCGGTTCCCGCTTTGACGACTTCTACGTTTATTGCCATAGTCGGGTTATATTAGCACAAAAGGCTTTTTTCGCAAGCCACTCTGTAACCACCTTTGTCCAAGGGTAGTCCTCGGAAAGTCCGAGGACTACCCTTGGACAGGCTCTTCACGCCCTAAACTACTATAGTTTTTTCAGGTATTTCGGCAATTCACTTACTTTTACGGTCTCCTGAGAGTGATTTCTCATATTACGGACTATTACACTGTTTTCCAGGGCCTCCTTTTGTCCCATGATGATTGTGTGCGGTATTTTCATGCTTTCCGCCATGCCGATCTGGTAGAACATTTTGTCACTTGAAATAGCCTGATACACGGCGATTTTTTCTTCCCGCAAAAGCTCGATGATTTTCAAGCTCTTAAGTTTTGCTTCACAACCGAGCTGAATAAAATAGATTTTCGGTTTGAGGAAGTTTATGTTTCGACGTTCGTGGGTTTGTTTGAAAGACATGTGAACGCCGATACCGGGCAGATCGTATTTCCAACCGAGTTTTTTCGCCACATTGGCATAACGTATTCCCACGGCAAGTGGCTCACACACGCTCTTGCTTTCAGGGTTGTGAATTTCAAAGACAGTTTGACTTGAAAAAGCTCTGTTGCCGACCAGAAAATGGTCTATTTCGTAGGGTATTTCAAGAAATTCCAGGTACTCCAGAACCTCCTTGAAATGACGGCGAGAAGTTTCGGACAAGAAGTTCATCGATTTCGGGGCGCTCTCCTTGATGATGCGACACTTTTCATTTTTACAGGCGAGCAAGCTAAACACGTCCTTCTTGAAAAGCTGTCGGCAGTGCGCGGGGAGTTCTTCCAGGTTTTTTCGATAGTAGTTGCTTAGCTCTCTTACGAATCGCGAAACTGTCTCCCTGTCGCCGATACTATTTAGATGCACTGACAAGTTTTCAAAATTCGCGTCTTTTAGGATTTCAAAACTCGTTTTTATTAAAAGCGCCTCGGCGATACCGCTTGCCGCTCCCATGACTTCCAAGGAGATATTTTTCTTTTTGCCGGTGGCCCGATCGTTTCCGCGGGAGAGAGTCGGTTTGTCAAAATAAAACAAAAGCGGTTTAGGGGAGTGCTCGAGCTTCTTTTCTTGATACATTCTAAGAAGTGCCACTTTTTCCTCAACGGAGAATTGGCCGATGGCGTCAAAAGCTTCCCTGCCACGCAATTCCGGTTCGGTTATCGACCGGGCCTTTTTTACGTCATCTTTGGTTATTGCTGGCGTCTCGGCTACCGTGAACCCGTAATAGAGGGCGATCTCCGCCGACCGGTCAATGTTTCTGTGAAGGTAGGTTTCTCCGCGAGATTTTCCGATCGGCGAATTTTTTTTGTGGCCTTTTTTGTTTGAGCTCAGCATGTTTGAAAATTTATCGCACCTTCCCGTACCCGTCCTTTATTTCGCAAAACCTTCGATTTTACCGGGAAATGTTCCTATCTTGTCAAAAGGGAACAGGCGCAAAATGGGTCGTCCCACAATGGCCTTCGACTCAATAGAACCCCAGTAGCGCGAGTCGTAGCTGACGGGACGATTGTCTCCCATGACAAAATACTGTCCGGCGCTTAAGACGGCCTTCATTTCAAAGTCTGATTTGGCGTATGAAAGGAAAGACTGGTCAAGTAAAAACCCTTTCGGATTTTCAGCGTTTATCACGGTAATTTTCTCGCCCTTAAGCTCGAGTGTCTCGCCGGGGAGGCCGATCACTCTCTTGATGAGATATTTTCTTTCATTCGGTCTTTTAAAAACCACCACTTCGCCCCTTTTAGGTGTTTGGAAACGGTAACTTATTTCGTCAACCAAGAGATAGTCGTTGTTCATGAAGGTCGGTTCCATCGAGGGACCTGAGACTAGAAAGGGTTGAGCGACATAAAACCTTATCGGCAAGACAATTAACGCCGTAAGTATCACAAACTTTACAATGTCGACCCAAGATTCCTTTTTTTCTTCAGGCTTTTTCGGTGAGAGCGATGCCGTTTCGGCGGAGGTGCTTGAAGAAGACGAAAAATTTTCAAAATTTTTTCTTTCTTCGCTCGTCATCGTTAAATTTTAGTACTTTGAGTCGCTTGACGCAATAGCATATGTCGTGCCACAGTGATTTTTTATTAGTTTTTTTGTTTTCGGTGTCATAGAATTTAGTTATTATCGCTAAAGTTGAATTAGGAGTCAGGAATTATGAATTAAGAAGGAGAAGAAATCCTAAACTTATCAATTTATTTGAGTCCTAATTTACCAGTTCATAATTTATGTCTCATATTATTGTAGGTTTAGGCAATCCTGGAGAGGAATACGAAAACACTCGTCACAATACTGGGCGGATTATGCTGGAAGCCTTCGCGAAGACGAATGATTTTCCCGAGTTTGAGTTTGATAAGCGATTGAAAGCGCTTATTTCCGAGGGGAAGATCGGAAAGGAGAAGGTTTTACTTATCGAACCGGAAACTTTTATGAACAAATCAGGTCTCTCTGTATCACCGCTCATCAAAAGCAAAAAAGCCGCCGAGCATTTGGTAATAATTCACGACGATCTGGATATTCCTTTCGGAAAATTCAAAATTTCTTTCAACAAGAGCGCGGGAGGACACCGTGGAGTTGAATCCGTCATTAGAGTCGTCAAGACAGAAGGCTTTGTTCGTGTCCGTGTGGGTATTTGTCCCATAACACCCGCAGGTAAGCTGAAGAAACCCCAAGGGGAAGAACCCGTGAACAAAGTTATTCTGGGAAAATTCTCTCCCGATCAGAGGACTGTTCTCAAAAAACTTTCAAATAGTGTCAATACCGGCCTTGCTGTTATTGTTGCCGACGGTTATCAAAAGGCGATGAGCCAGCAGGGGAGTTTTTAGCTGGGGATTCTCCGCAACGCAAGAGAAAAAATAAAATTCGTCCCTGCACATTTAATTTGTACGATATATCGTACAAATTTATTAATACCCAGGAAACCCCAGACTCCAGGAGCGCCCTTTGTTTTCGTCGGTAGCTCTGGAGTCTGGGGAGGAGGTTATTTACATAAACAAAAAATCCCATTGAAGGGGATTTTTTGCTGAGCATATTTTGTTTCAGTTTGCCGAGCATTCGGGCCTATTTTTTGTCTCCAACGAAAGATAGCGCCATTTTCTGCTCTTTGGCGTCAAAAAGCGTAATTTTGAACGAGTAGGTCTTGCCGAGTTCAAGCGCGGAGCGGAGCTTTTCTTCGCTACCGAATTCCGAAATGTGAACCAAGCCGGCCACTCCTTCTTCGATTGAAGCCAGCGCGCCGTGTTTGTTGAATTTAATAACTACGCCCTTGACCGCGTCGTCTTTTTTGTATTTCTTGGCGGCGTCAATCCACGGATTTTCCTTAAGGGCCTTGATCGAGAGGGAAATTTTGCCCTCCTTGATCTCGATAATTTTAACGTTCACTTTTTGACCGATCTTAAAGAGGGCGCGAGGGTCTTCTACGAGTGCCCAGTCGATTTCCGAAATGTGAACCAGTCCTTCAAGTCCCTCCTCGATTTTCACGAACACACCGAAGTCAACTATGCCGGTGATGTCTCCCGAAACTTCATCTCCCACGGTATATTTGCCGACAATTTTTTCCTTGTCTTTTGATTCGGGACTCTTCTCGGAGAAAATCAGTTTTCCCTCTTTCGGAATGGCGGAAATAACAGACACGGAAATTTTTTCACCGACAAGTTTTCGTAGCTCTTCCTGTATCTTGTCCTTGTCGCCGTCTGCTACTCGCGGGTAGTGCTCGGTCTTAAGTTGGGAAGCAGGAAGGAAACCGGCGATGCCTTGCCATTCGAGGATAAGTCCGCCTTTGTTGGCTTCCTTCACGGTGAGTTCCAACACTTTTTTATCGCGAATAGCCGCTTCAGCTTCGCTCCAAATCATGGCAGTGCGAGCTTCGCGGAGGGAGAGTTCAATATAGCCGTCTTCGTTTTCGACGTCTACCACTTTGGCGGCAATCTTGTCACCGATTGAAACTTTCTTTATGACATCGCGGGCGTTGATGTATTCCCGACCGTAAATAATGCCGGTGCCGTATGGAGGCAGATCAATGTAGACTTTTGATTTTTCAATATTTAAAACAGTACCCTCGACAAGATCGCCGACCGCTGGAGGGTTGGCGCTATCTTTTATAATTTTACCCATCAAAGTTTCCTTCTTCTCTTCCTCTACTTTCACTTTACCGTCCTTGGAGATTGTATCTACGAGATTCGCGGCTTCTTTGAGTAAGGCTGATTCCGAATTGTCCTTTTTCATTTGTAATGGCGAACGTGAGGCTTGTAGGCCCGCGCCTTCAAGGTTAATTCACATTCTTATTGTTAAAAGCCTTAATGTAGGCTCCGTCAACATGGCGGAGAGGCTTGGGTGGAATTATACACGGAAACAAGGTTTCAGCAACCTAGTATTGACTTTTGGGAATTTTTCAGTAAAGTAACGGAAGCAAATTTCGAGCATTATGAAAAAAATGAAAAAACTAGCTACGCCGGTCATTAAGAGGGTCTTCCCTGTAAATCTCGGAAAGGTAAAATCCCACAAACATTTCCGCCGGATACTTCGGAGCAAGGGGATGCGAATTACCTCCAAGGCGAATGACATTTTGGCATACGCACCATCAAGTAATTTCTTCAATTTGTGTCCCGAGGTAGTCTTGCTCACAGATGTTTCCGTCGAAGAGTTGGGGTTACCCGATAATTCCTTGTACGGGGACATACTTTACAAAGGGGTGCGCGAGGTTTTTTGGGAAAATAGCCCCTATATGCTTACCCCGATTATTCCAGCCCATGCCATTGAGCTTCGTGCTATGTACACCTATCAGCCGAAGAATGAGTGGCTCCGGTGCGCGATGGATGGTGTGGAGCATCCGATGGGCAACAAGATGATCTTCCGTTTGGTTCATGGGAAAAACGGTGTGGTGTATTTTGACACCGACGACGGCGGAGACTCCGACGACCCGTTTGACGACCACGTCCGATTCATTTGGAAGCTCCTTCCTTCGGGCTACCGCCAAAGTTGCAAAGCGGTGAACCCTGAGTCAGATCTCGCCCTAAGTTTAAAGTAGTCTCAAATCTCGACATTACGTCGAGCTTTTTTATTGGTACAAGATTTAGCCCCGGATTTTCGCCGCGAAAATCCGGGGCTAAATCAGGTTTTCAAATTTTTACTTTCGTGGCAAGTTTGTTATAGTAGTGGTCTCTTCATCTGTCCTCATACAAATTAAAAACTACCAACTAACAACTATATTTATGGTTATCACATCCCTCGGTTTTGAGGCCTTCAAAATTCAATTCGGCGATACTATTATTGCCATCAATCCGATTTCCAAAGATTCAAAGCTCAAAGCCTCTCGTTTTGGGGCGGACATTGCGCTTGTTTCTTTAAACGACAAGGATTTCAACGGTGTCCAAAATGTTACTCACGGCGATCGCGCGCCCGTTGTCGTGGAAGGTCCCGGCGAGTATGAAGTGAAAGGTATTTTTATAAAAGCGTTCAAAAGTGACTCTCATTACGGGCTTCCCGCCGGTTCCAAGGATGTTCGCATCAATACCATCTATAGTATCTCCCTTGAAGGTATGAACCTGTGTTTTTTAGGCGCTCTCGATTCAAAAGATTTGTCGGTGGAAACCAAAGAAGCGCTCGACGACATTGACGTGCTCTTTGTTCCCATCGGTGGCGATGGTGTACTTTCGCCAGCTGTAGCTTACGAACTGGCGGTCAAACTCGAACCACGGCTCATTATTCCCATGCATTACAATGACCCCAACGACAAGAATCTCAAAGTATTTCTCAAAGAATATGGTGAAGAGGGGATCAAGCCGGAGGAAAAACTAACGCTTAAGAAAAAAGATTTGGAGGGGAAGGAAGGGGATGTCGTCGTGTTGCTGGCTCAATAATAATTAGAATATTGATATTAAAAATGCGAATGCCACGAATCCCGAATAAGAAGTCAACCGTTCGTCACTTGTAGTATTCGGACGTCATTCGTAGATTCAGATTACATCATGTTTGACTATTTGGAACAACTTCGCAAGAAACCAGTCGCATACCGCAGGCGGGTGGTTGCATTTTCCTCGATCTCGCTGACCGCGCTTATCGTGCTTGTGTGGCTTTCCACCATCTCTTTTCGGGCGGACCAGATTTCCGATTCCAAAGTCGTTAAGGATGAATTAAAACCGTTTCAGGAAATCAAAGACAGTATAGGCGCTTTTTACACTTCGCTCACGGAGGCCGGTACCCGTCTGTTTAGTCCTAGCAATGCTACAAGCACGTCGGTTGACTTGTATCGAAAAATGTGATAATTTTCTTGGCAGAAAGAGACCGAACCATGTAGGCCTCTGAAGAATTAAAAAACAGAAAAATCAACCAGGAGGGTTTGTGCCCAAATTCAAAAGCAGGTACGCCGAAAAACTAAAAAATCGGCAAGAGGGGGTGGAGGAAAAGCCGTCGCAATCTGCGACTCAAGCACCAGTGGTTCCCAGGGATACCGCTAACCCAGAAAAGCCAGTAAAACCGAAACACACCAAATATGGCATTCTTGCTTCCAATCTCGTCGGTACCTTGCGTACCGAGAATATGGATGATAAGCCGGGTCCAGAGCGTGACCCCGGCAAAGATTCCTTCGCGGTAACGGTTGTTTGTTACCGCTTGGGTGAGCAGGGGAAAATCGAGTTCTTGGCTTTTGTGTATTCAAAGGTAAATGGCGGTGTTTTGAACAAAACCTACCGTTTCCCCACGGAAACAGCCGAACAGACTTTGGATGAGACGCCGGGAGGAGTTGCTCTCTCCTGTATCAAGCAGGAGGTGTTGGTCTGCGATCCAACCTCTACCGCCAAAATCGGTGAAATTGTTCATACGGATATTGTCGTAAGCGACAGTCCGAAAAAACAGGAAGAAAACCATTGCGTGGAAATTCTGTCACCGCCGGTTTGGTACGAAGCGGTGGAACTCATGAGTATGATGTTTCAACGGGGCATCAAGTCTCATCGGAAGTTTTTGGAAAAGGCTTTACGGTTTCTGGTCAACACACTGGGTAACGACTCCGTCAATCGGCGTTACCTGAAAGTCCTAGAGGACTGGAAAGGTCATATTCTTTAAAGCCTCAAGTTAGGCGCAAGGCATCCAACAGGGTGCCTTTTTATCTTGTTGCATTTTTTGGGAAATACTGTATCCTATCAAACTATGGTAGTCCGAATGCGCGCCAATCGCGGTCACAGGGATAATCGACGTTCCCACTTCGCTTTGAAGGAGGCCCGTTTTTCCTCGTGCAAAGATTGTGGAGCATCATACCTTAGACATCGAGTATGTACTACCTGCGGTAAATACAAGGGCATTCAGATATTGAATGTTCACGCGAAGATTGAGAAGAAGGCAAAGAATGTGAAGGAGAAGGCAAAAGAAGGAATTAAGAATTAGGAATTACGAATTAAGGCGGGCGAAAGACCCCTTCCATAATTCATGATTCATATTTCATGATTCGATTTTATGGCTAACAGGCACCTTGCAAGATCGACAGTTCTACAAACGCTCTTTGAGTGGGATTTTAGCGGTCAGCGTCCGGATACGGATCTTGAGCGCATTCTCGAGAGAGATGTTGCGGAATTTGCCCCCGGCATAGGTGACACGTCGTTTATGAAAGACCTTCTACGTTCTATCGTGGAGAAGATGCCGGATATTGATACTATTATCACGAAGGCTGCTCCCGATTGGCCTCTCGCCAAGATTTCCATCATCGATCGCAACATTTTGCGCATCGGTCTTTATGAACTGCTTTTTGCCGATAAAACCGAAGTGCCGGAGAAGGTGGCGATTAACGAAGCCATTGAACTTGCAAAAACCTACGGCGGTGACAATAGTGGGAAATTCGTAAACGGCGTTTTGGGTTCGGTCTACAAAGAGCTTGGTGAGCCGGGCAAAGACGCGGTGTCTAAAAAAGGCAAACGAAAGCCCGCGGTTCCCTATGAGAAGATGCTTGTTCAGAAACTTGGTGGCGCGGTGGTGTACGCGCGAGAAGGTGGCGAAGTGTATCTTGCCTTGGTTCACGATATTTTCGGTCACTGGACACTTTCCAAAGGAAAGATCGAGGGGGAAGAAAATGTGGAGCAGGGAACGATACGAGAAATTAAAGAGGAATTGGGTGTCGATATTGTCATTAGGGAACAACTGGGGAAAAACGAATACATCGCTTCCGATCCCGAGAAAGGCAAGATTAGAAAACAGGTTAATTACTTTTTGGGTGAAGCCAAGTTTGAAAATTTAACCCTCGGTTCATCAGGAGGGCTTGATGATGCGCGATGGTTTAAAATGGCGGATATCGTGTCGCTGAATATCTATAATGATATCTTGCCTATAGTGACCAAGGCGGTCAACATTTTATTAGGAAGTAAAAGTTAATTGCAAGACGTGTAGCGTATAGCGTGTAGCGCACAGAAAGAAACTTTTTGCGTTACACGTTGCGCGTTACAAGTTATACGACCTTATGGATTTCTCAAAATTCGAAGATCAACTTGGCATATATTTCAAGGACAAAAGCTTGCTTCAAAAGGCATTCACACATCGCTCGTACATCAATGAAAACCGAAAAGGCGCGCTTGAGCACAATGAGCGGTTGGAATTCTTGGGCGACGCGGTGCTTGAGCTGGTTGCTACGAATTTTTTGTACAACAAATATCCCGACAAAAACGAGGGCGATTTGACCTCATATCGCTCCGCTTTGGTAAATGCCGTAACACTTTCGGAGGTCGCATCAAAACTTGGTATGAATGAGTTCTTGCTTCTTTCTCGAGGCGAGGCCAAGGACACTGGCCGTGCGAGGCAATATATTTTAGCCAACACTATGGAAGCTTTTATCGGGGCGATTTTCCTAGATCAGGGTTACGAAACAGCTGAAGTGTTCATAAAAAAATACGTTTTATCGCTTATTGACGATATTGTGAAGAAGAAAAGTTGGCTTGACGCCAAGAGTTTTTTTCAAGAGAAAGCGCAGGAAGTAGAAGGTATCACTCCCTCATATACCGTAGAAAAAGAAACCGGTCCGGATCACGATCGTCATTTTACCGTGGCGGTTTTCATCGGAAAGGAAAGGGTGGCCGCGGGTGATGGAAAATCCAAGCAGGAAGCGGAACAAAAAGCCGCAGAGAACGGGCTTAAGGCGAAAGAGTGGAATTAGAAAAGTGAATCAGGAATTAGGAATCCCGCCCGAACGACTGGCGACTACAGCGTCCAGTCGGGCGGGTAGGAATGGGGAAACTACCGCGGGCAAGCGAAGCTTGCCCGCGGTAGTTTAATCACGCATATCCCTTCACCTCAAATTAGATACATAACCTCTCTACCGATTTACAATAACTATGCGACCGCATAGTTATTGTAAATCATGAATTCTGATAAGTAGGGGCAGGAAAATTAGTGGGAGGATTCTATTTTGTTGCTAGGGGAGAGGTCCCAGTTTAATTGCGATTTTAATTTTTGCACAGGTGTGATAGTGTTCAAATCGGGTAGAAAGGAGGCGGAGCGGTTTTGGCCGTTTTCGCTAAAGTTGACATAAAAATGTGCAATAAGGATTCGTCCCGAGCACACAAAAAGAAGACTGACAATGAATGCGTCCAACAGTGCAGGGTTAGATTTGAGTGTATCAGATTATATGCTCGGCGGCTTTCAATTTCCGCGTCACGAAATCAAGCCGAACGAATGGTTTCTTACAGTTCTAAAAGTATTAGAGCAGGTACGGCCTAGGCTTCAGTATTTCTCTGGTTTCAGCAATTTTTGCTCATTTTTTCCATTGCCCGGAATAATCTACGGCGAAAGAAGCTTTTCGGATATAAGTCACTGTGTCGAGTTATGGAAAGGAAACAGTGATAAGGAAATCGAGGGCCATCATGCTCTTTCCGCGAGATTGTTTCTGGTCAGAGAGGGACGTTTGTTTCTTTGCCACTCCGCGGAGATAGGCGATCAGCAAAGACATGTGATTGACTGGTTGGGTGAGAGCGAATTACTTGAGTTTATAAAAGTCAACAATCTTGTATACCCTGCAGGGTATACAATTCTCGAAGGTCTTTTGAAACTAGGAAAATTTACCCTGATGAAGATCGATGAGCGCAGGAAGGGGATTCAGGACACGGTGGATGAATTGGAGGCCATCATGGGAAGAATTTCTTAGACATGCAATTTGCCAGCGAGGGATGAGCATATCCCTCGCTTTTTTTATTGTCCTGAAAAAGCTATAATTTGCCGTATGTATTTAAAGAGTCTGGAGTTGTCGGGTTTCAAATCATTCGCCAAAAAAACGGAACTTAATTTTACGACCCCTATTACCTCCGTTGTCGGCCCCAACGGTTCGGGCAAATCAAACATTGCCGAAGCGTTTCGGTTTGTTTTGGGTGAGCAGTCAATCAAGTCCATGCGTGGCAAGCGGACGGAAGACTTGATCTGGAACGGCGGTGGGGACACGGCGCGCGCCAACAGAGCGAGCGTGAAAGTGGTTTTTGATAATAGGAAAAGAATTCTCAACGTTGACTTTGATGAGGTGTCTATCGAAAGGGTGATTTACCGGGATTCGTCGAGCGAGTATTTTATAAATGGCACGCAGGTGCGGCTCAAGGATATTATCGAGCTTTTGGCCGCCGCTCATATCGGCTCTTCCGGACACCATATTATCTCTCAGGGCGAAGCGGATAAGATTTTAAATGCCAATGGTAAGGAGAGGCGCGAAATGCTGGAAGACGCTCTTGGTCTTAAAATTTACCAATACAAGCGCGAGGAAAGCGAACGCAAGCTCGAAAAAACGGAGGAGAACATGAAATCGGTGGAATCACTCCGTCGAGAGATCGCGCCCCATTTGAAGTTTCTGAAAAAGCAGGTGGAGAAAATCGAGCGTACGCTTGAGCTAAAAGAAGAGTTGCGAAAAATCTATAAGGAGTATTTCAAGCGGGAAGACTTGTATATCAAAGAGCATAAGCGTCTTTTGGCCGAAGAGCGAGCCAAACCGTCTCTGGAATTGAGACGGCTTGAACACGAACTCGCGAAAGCGAAAGATATTTTAACCAAGTCGGCCACTCATGATGCCAAGTCGGACAAAATTATCTCGCTTGAAGGCGACCTTTCCGAAGTCCGAATGAAAAAAGATTCGGCGGTTCGGGAACTCGGAAGGATAGAAGGTGCGGTTTTAAGCGAGGAGAGGATTATTAAGCGTGAGCGGGACATTGAAGAAAGAGAGGGCTGTCAGACCGTTCCACTCAAAGAAGTAGAGAACATTCGTGAAGCGGTGGAAAATCGAATCCGAGATATCGGAGCGAACCGCGATGAAAATTCCGTCACGGCCTTTTTTGAGTTTCTTCGCAAGATATTTTCCGAATTCGTCTCACGTCACAAACATTCAAATGGCGGGAGTATGCGAATGCAGTCCGAAGAGGAGTTGAAAAGATTAAAAGGCGAGAAAGGAACCATCGAAACCGAACTTCGCGGACTTCAAGAGAAGGAGGCCGGGTTGCGTAAAACGTACGCGATGCTCCAAGCAGACATTGAGCATGAAAAAGATTCAAGCAGGGAAGCGGAGCGCGCGGTGTTTCGTATCATGAGCGAGGAAAATAAGTTTCGCGGAGTACTCTCGGTGGTTGCCGCCAAGGAAGAGAGACTAAACTTGGTTGAGCAGGATTTTAAACGCGAGCTTCACGAAGGGGCGATTCTCTTGGGGCGGGACGTGCTTGATTTTGATGTTTTTAGCATTATCGATGAACAAGGTGTAACTCTAAATCCTCAGGCGATTGCGCTCGAAGATCGGTCAAAGCAGGAAGAACGCCGGCGCCATATCGAGAAAATGAAAATCAGGATTGAAGAATCAGGAGCGGGTGGCGGGGACGAAGTGCTCAAGGAATTTAAGGAAACGGGTGAGCGCGACGCGTTTCTCGAGCGTGAGCTTGTGGATTTGCGCGCGTCAGCGGAGTCTTTGAGAAATCTTATTGTCGAGCTTGAGCAAAAACTTGATTTGGAATTCCGTCAGGGTGTGGAGAAAATAAACACGCAGTTCGGTCAGTTTTTCACACTCATGTTTGGAGGAGGCACGGCCGCGCTTCAAATTGTCCGCGAGGTGAAAAAGAAGCGAAGTGATACAGATTTGAATTTTGGAGAGGATGGAGAGACGACCGGAAGCCTTTCGGAAGAGGAAGGTGAAGTGTCGGAAGGTATTGAAATTGAAGTGAGTTTGCCTCGTAAGAAAATCAAAGGCCTGATGATGCTTTCCGGCGGGGAACGGGCTTTGACCTCCATCGCCCTTCTTTTTGCGATTTCTCAAGTTAATCCGCCACCTTTTGTCATTCTTGATGAGACCGACGCGGCACTTGACGAAGCCAATTCAAGAAAATACGGTGATATGATAGAGAGCCTTTCCAAGCTTTCCCAGCTTATTTTAATCACACACAATCGGGAAACCATGTCGCGCGCCGGAGTGCTTTATGGAGTGACGATGAGTTCGGGCGGGGTTTCCAAACTTCTCTCGATTGCGTTTGAAGAGGCCGTGGCTGTTGCCAAATGAGGTTGACACCACTCTCTTAATTCTGTAGGGTTTTGCAAGTACGGTAAACTCGGACATCACATAGGTGTCAAAGTTGTTTTCAACTATGAGTGCTAACAATGGTGCAGTTAAGTACCGTGGAGCTCTTCCTACTCGAGCAAAGGCGTATATGGTAGCTCATCATCCCGAGGATCTCAATTTGTTAGTGGTCGCAAGGGGAGTTGGTGCGAAAGTTTGGGAGTTATCCAAATTTTTCAAGAATAGAGGCACATCGTTTGCGGATTTTTTGTATCGGGTTCGCATCGGTAGAGCCAAAACGCTACTCGCCAATTCGGAATTGAATGTACCCCGGGTTTCGACGAAGGTGGGCTTTCCCCAACCTTCGAAGTTCAGACGAATTTTCCGGCGGTTGGAAGGGGAGTCTCCAACGCAATTTCAAAGGAGGGTCTTAGAGGGTTCTTGTAAGGTTAAAAAGCCAACAAGGCCTCTCCAAAAGAAAATCAGATCGGGCCATTAGCTCGGTCTTTTTAATTTTCCAAAGCGTAGTCGATGGTTCTACGCTCCAAATCCGCGCTGACGACTTTAAATCTGATTTTGTCGCCTAAGGAAAATCGTTTCTTGGTTTTTTCGCCGACGAGAGAATAGGTTTTCTCTTCGAGGTTATAGAAATCATCTCCGAGGTCGCGGAGTTTGATCATGCCTTCGCACCTTGTGTCCTTTTCCTCGATATACATTCCCCATTCAGTAACGCCAGAAATAATGCCGTCAAAAACCTGCCCGATTTTTTCCTGCATGTACTCAACTTGTTTATATTTTTTGGAATTGCGCTCTGCCTCGGCTGCCGCAATTTCTTGTTCCGAATTGTCACGTGCCATTTTTTCGTATGATTGCCATTCTTGTACGGGAATCGAAGTGCCGTTCAAGTGGTGGAAGAGAATGCGGTGTACCAAAAGGTCGGCATAACGGCGGATGGGGGAGGTAAAGTGAGTGTAATACTCAAAAGAGAGTCCGAAGTGACCGATATTCATAGTCGAATAAATGGCCTTTGCCATGGAGCGCACTGCCGCGGTTTTTATCATTGATTCTTCGGCTCGGCCCTCGATTTTCTCGAAAAGCATCTGCAAATCCTTGGCGGAGACGTTACCTTTACTCATGGCAAGGTCATGTCCTAAGGCTTTTAGGAACATGCCGAGGTTGCCGATTCTTTCTCGGTCCGGCAAGTCGTGCACTCGATAGATAAATGGTTCTTTGCTCTTCTTTTTCTCACGAGCTTTGTAAATGAATTCGGCCACTTCACGGTTGGCGAGAAGCATGTACTCCTCGACGAGCTTATGGGTATCGAGTCGTGCTTTCTTGTAGATACGGAGTGGTTTGCCGTTTTCATCCAACTCAAATCGCACTTCATCCTGCTCGAAGTCAATGGCGCCTTTTTTCTCCTTTTCCTCACGGAGTTTCTTGGCGATGGAGTTTAAGATAAGTAGGGGTTCTTTGTGTTCCTCGGATTTTCCGTCGAGGACTTCTTGGGCAGATTCGTAGGTGAAGCGTTTTGCTGAATGGATTACGGTTTTGCCGAACCAGCGAGAAAGCACGTTTCCGGCCGGAGAAATTTCAAATACCGCGGAGAAAGTAAGTCGGTCTTCGTTAGGATTTAAACTGCATACCACATTGGAGAGAGCTTCCGGAAGCATGGGAATGGTGCGGTCAACAAGATACACCGAAAAACCTCGCTTGCGGGCTTCTCGGTCTAGTGCGGTGTGCTCTTGCACAAAGTGGGAAACATCGGCGATGTGTACGCCGATCTCGAAATTGCCATTTGCCAATTTTTTAAAAGAAATGGCGTCGTCGAAATCCTTGGCGTCAATGGGGTCAATGGTGAAAGTGAGGGTTTGGCGAAAGTCTCGTCGTTTGGCGAGTTCGACGGGGGATATAGTGCCGGTAAAGTTTTTTGCTGCCGTTTCCGCTTCGTAGTCAACTTCGGGAGGGAACTCCGTGTCAAAGCCTTTCTCAAATACGATGGCAGCCATCTCCACTTCATGGAGGCCTTTCTTGCCGATAATTTTGAGAATTTTTCCTTCGGGGTTTTTCTTCGGGTCGGTCCAATCACTTACTTGCACGAGTGCTTTGATGTCATCCTTTGCCTCTGGAGTTTTGTCCCCAACAATGACAATATCTTTGTACATTTTTTTGTCATCAGGGATAAGGAAAAGCCGTCCCTTTTCATGTTCTAAAGTGCCGACAAATTGCATTTTGTTTCGTTTGAGTACTTTTATTACTTTGCCAGTGACTCGTCCTTGCAATTTTTTGGGCAAAGTGACAATTTCCACCTCATCTTTGTTTAGAGCGGTATTGAGGTTCTCCGTTTCTATCAAAATATCCTGCTCTTGGCCTTCCACTTCAAAAAATCCGAGGTTTTTGCCTGCTATGCGGATGATTCCTCGCAGGGTCTTTTCACTGTTTTCTTTGCCCTGCTTTTTATTAGCCTTGTTTTTCATGTCCGCCACACTATAGCACACTTATTGACTTTTGCCCGCTTCGGGTTCTTATCTGGGCAAGGCGGAAATAAGTTTTTCCTGCCCAGTTTGACCCTTTGCGGGCTTTCTGTTAGGATACAACCCATGTTAAAAATCAGATTACAGCGGGTGGGCAGGAAGAATGTTCCGACTTTTCGCGTGGTTTTGACCGATTCGAAAAATTCGACCAAGAGCGGCCGTTTTCTCGAAGTTTTGGGTTCATTTGATCCTCGAAACGACGCGAGCAAACTTATTCAAGTTGACCGAGTAAAATACTGGATTTCCAAGGGCGCGAAGCCTAGCGGTACGCTCCATAACTTCCTGGTTCATACGAAAGTGATTGAAGGCAAGAAGATAAATGTTTTGCCTAAGAAGAGACCGATTGTAAAAGAAGCCGATAAAAAAGAGGCAGAGGTCGCTTCTTCCAAGGCGGAAGCCGTCGCTCCGACTCCGGAAGCTCCCGCGGAGGAAGTTAAGGCCTAAAGAGAAAGTCCCTCGTCCCGCGAAGCGGGACGAGGGACTTTTCCCCTTTACACCTTGCTCTTTATGCTTTACACTATTACGTAGCAGGCTAACGAAAGCGGACAGATATTACAGTACCGCGTAATTCGGTCGAAACTGCTCAAGATTTTAAAAACAAATACAAGCTGACTGACATGAAACAAGAAGGTGACGTTCAGTTTCTCGAGTATGTAGTAAAGGCTCTAGTTGATAACCCGAACGATGTTAAAATTGTCCGGACTGTGGATGAAATGGGTGTACTTTTGACACTCTCTCTTAATCCCGCAGACATGGGTAAAATTATCGGACGAATGGGTAATACGGCAAAAGCTATTCGCACCCTTCTCCGAGTTGTCGGTATGAAAAATAACGCGCGCGTGAATCTAAAGATTAACGAGCCGGAAGGCGCCGCTCCTCGCGAGATCAAGACCAACAAGACGGTGGATGAAGCGATGGAGGATCTAAAGATTTAAGAAAGATTCAAGAATCAAGAGTAAAAAAAACCGCTCCGAGCTTCGCTCGGAGCGGTTTTTCGTTTTCTTGTTTTTTTAAGCTAAAAGCTATAAGCTAACAGCTAACAGCTTTCTTCCATGACTTTCCACATAATCACTCTTTTCCCTCACGCCTTTGACTCCTACCTCGGGGAGTCCATTTTGAAGCGTGCCATTGAGGACAAAAAAATAAAAGTAAAATTTTATAACCCGCGCGATTTTGCCGAAGGTAAGTTGACTAAAACCACCAAAGATGGGTCGTCCGGCCAGCAGAGCTGGCTTAGGAAAAGAGTAGACCGTGCGCCCTACGGCGGCGGTCCCGGGATGGTGATCCAGGCCGAGCCTGTCATACGGGCGATAGAAGACGCCCGTAGAAGTTTGAAGTTTGAGGTAGGAAGTAATAAGAGGAAAAAGAAACTATCAACTGCAAACTATCAACTACAAACTCCAATCATCTGGCTGAGTCCCGCCGGAAAGCAATTTACCAATGAGTTCGCCAAAAAAATGGTGGGGAAGTCGTCTGACATTATTATCATTTGCGGCCGGTATGAGGGAATAGACGCGCGGGTGAAAAAAGCCTTTAAGGTGCAGGAAGTTTCCGTCGGGCCATTCGTCTCAACCGGCGGGGAACTTCCCGCGATGCTTATGATTGATGTCATCTCGCGGCAAGTCGAAGGAGTACTCGGCGATTTTAATTCACTTGAGGAATCTCGCGTATCAAGCTCCGACGTGTACACTCGGCCCGAGGTTTTCGAATATAAAAAGAAAAAATATCGTGTGCCAAAGGTTCTCCTTTCCGGCAATCAGGCCAAAATCAACGACTGGAAAATGAATCGTAAAAAACCATTATGAAAATTACCACCTTGTGTTTTTTGAAACGAGAAGGGGAAGTGTTGCTTGCCATGAAGAAACGCGGTTTTGGTGAGGGAAAATTTAACGGTGTTGGAGGAAAAGTGGAGGTGGGTGAATCGGCGCTTCTGGCAGCCATCCGAGAAACGAAAGAAGAAATTGGGGTTCTGCTTGAAGAGAGGCATGCTGTATATACAGCTAGGCTTGCATTTTCTTTTGAAAATAGACCGGAGTGGAATCAGGATTGTTTCGTATTCCTAGCCGATAGCTGGAAAAATGAACCTGTCGAGACCGAAGAAATGTCGCCTCGGTGGTTTTCCACGAAAAAGTTACCTTTTGAACATATGTGGGTTGATGACCGACACTGGCTTCCGAAAGTGCTGTCCGGTAAAAAAATAAGGGCGCGTTTTCATTTTGACGCCGAAGGGCGTGAAATAAAGTCGGCGGAAGTTAAGGAATATAAAGACCTCGATTTGTCCGAAGTTCTTTAATAAGGATTTAACCTTTGTATTAAAAAAGCGAGCTTGTCCATAGACTTCTCGCTTTGGTTCGCGGAAACTAAATATTGACGCCATTTTCAGGCACAAATTCGCCTTTATTCGCTGGAGTCGTTCCTAAGGCCTCATCATCGAACCGGAGGAACATTCGCACTGAAATGTATCCAATCACACGGCAGGGCTTTTCGTGTCTAAGGTTTTTTTGGCCCTCTTTTGCCAAGTAGATGCCTTGAGTGCCAACCGGTGGGCGCTCTCGTGTATTCATGTTTTCTGTAGGCTGTTTCAAACTGCATACAATATAAACACAGGGTTCACAAAAGAGCAAGTGTCACGATTTTCACCAAAGCTATCAACCTTATTTAGGTCAGTGCAGAAGGAGAAAATTTTTTACCGGTCGGAGTTCCTCTAGCAAACAGCGGGCTTATTTATCATCTTGCGAATAGGCACTTCCTTTATGATTCTTAAAATTTCGTCATCGTCATCGGTTACGGTGTAGAGAGATAGGTGTTCAGGGTCCACGGTTTCTTCTTGCTCAAGAAGGATGTTTTTCATAAAAGTTTCCAGAGGTCCCCAAAAATCCTTTCCAACAAGAATAATCGGCACCCGGTGAATTTTTCTGGTCTGAATCAGGGTCAGGATTTCAAACATTTCGTCCAAAGTTCCAAAACCTCCCGGAAAAAATACGTATGCTTCGGCGGAAAAAGACAGAGCCACCTTTCTCGCAAAAAAATAGTCGAATTCCATAGCATCGGTCGTATATGAGTTAGGAATTTGCTCCTTAGGCAACTGAATGTTTAGGCCAACCGATTGGTTGCCCGCCTCGAAGGCTCCTCGGTTGGCAGCTTCCATAATTCCGCCACCACCACCTGTCAAAATAGTGTAGCCTAAGTCGGAAATTTTTTTGGCCAACAGACGGGCCTTTTGATAGTGAACGTTGGTTTCCAAAAAACGTGCCGAACCGAAAAAGGTCACTGATTTTTCATACTTGTTTATGAATTGAAAAGCCGCCGTGAACTCTCGGTCAATACGGTGTACTTTCCCTTTTATAATTCGGTGAATTTCTCCACGGGAGAGCTGGCAGGGCAAGGGGTCGGGTCCTAAGTTTTCGTTCATGGTTTTGAAATAATCGTTAACTTGAGTCATATTGTAGCGGAAGAACTGCTTTTCTCAAAATGCGCGTATTATGCTGATTTGGCGAATGATCAAGCCGTTTGCTATACTGTAAATGTTATTAATTTTTAAAAAGCGCATGAAAAATCTATCAAGACATGAAATAATCGGAGTGGTGACGGCCCTCGTAGTCGGTTTCGGTTTCCTGTTTTTTGGCCGGTTTATTTTTAGCATCGGCCAAGACGCACCGTCAAATTCCGATAAGTCGGCGACAGTTACGGCTTTCTCGCCGAGCGACAAAGCAGAACGTTTTGATAAGGATGACGTGCTTTTGGGTGTGGGCGATGAGGCTAAAACGGGGGACAGGGTATCAGTACATTATACTGGTATGCTCGTTGACGGCACCGTCTTTGACAGCTCATATGGCAGCGGAGTTCCAATAGAATTTATTCTGGGCTCGGGAGAGATTATTAAAGGTTTTGATCAAGGAGTTATCGGCATGAAAATTGGCGGAAAAAGGAATATTACCATTCCTCCGGAACTCGGTTATGGTTCTAACGCGGTAGGGCCGATTCCGGCCAACTCCACACTTATCTTTGAGGTGGAGCTTGTGGCTATCGGTGAATAAGTGTAAAGACTGAAAACAGCCCCGTCCCGCTTTGCGGGACGGGGCTGTTTTCGTAACATTTCTCAACAAAAACTGGTTTTATCCTTTGGATGGATCGTTTTCAAGCCTCTTTCTCTCTTTGCGTGCCCGCGCGCCAAGTGAAGAGGAGGGTTGTTGGATTACCAACACGTTTTCGCTTGTCCGCGGAAATGTTCGCCTTTCTCAAGAAACGCGCATGCCTATTTTAAGGGCGATCGGTTTCGGGTTGGTAATCATAATTATTCAGCTCCTTGTTCCCCGTGTTTTTTTGAGCGTTGAGGAGACAGTTGTTTCCGTATTCAACACCGCTCAAGTTTTCATGAGTGTTTCCGAAAAGGCGATTTTGAAGAATGATCCGGATCTTCCGTCTTCTCGGCGATAGTTTGTCAAAGCCGACGCATTCGCGTCGGCTTGTCGTTTTTAGACACACTTTCTGTTATGCTTGCGAGAATGGGTTCAATTGACTTTAAAATTGAAAAGAAGTTACCACGCGGCCGTCTCGGCCGCGCTGGCACTCTGACGACCCCTCATGGTGCCATAGAAACGCCCGCTTTTGTTGTTGTGGGAACAAAGGGAAGCGTGAAGTCGCTTTCCCCCGAACAAGTGAAAGATTTGGGAGCGCAGGTGGTACTTGCCAATACGTACCACTTGTATTTACAGCCCGGGGAGGAAACCCTTAAAAAGGCCGGCGGTATCGGAAAATTCATGAACTGGGACGGTCCTACCATGACCGACTCGGGTGGATTTCAAGCATTTTCACTAGGCGCGGCTTTTGGTCTAAAGCTCTCAAAGATTGGTGGAGAGCTAGACCAACCGGATTCTGCTCAATCCGGTTCGGGCAAAAAAAATAGCAGGCTTGCTCTGGTTCCGCAAGGTCACGATAGAGATGAGAGAGAAGTCATGACACAACTTGCGAAAATAACCGAAGATGGAGTGGAATTCAAGTCTGTTCTTGACGGTAGTACTCATTTTTTTACGCCGGAGCGGTCGATAGAAATTCAACACGCGATAGCCGCCGACATGATTTTTGCCTTTGATGAATGTACTTCACCGATTGCACCTTTTGAATATCAAAAAGAGGCTCTGGATAGAACTCACCGATGGGCGACGAGGAGCCTCGTTCGACACCAATTTCTTGAAAGTACGCGAAACAAGGAAACCGCGTCACAAGCCTTGTTTGGGATTGTGCAAGGGGGTCGCTTTGAGGATTTGCGGAAGGAAAGTGCCAAGATAATCGGTGCTATGGATTTTGACGGATTTGGCATTGGCGGGTCATTTGAGAAAAAAGATATGAACACCGCCGTGGGTTGGGTTAACGCGATTCTACCTGAGGAAAAACCTCGCCATCTTTTAGGTATTGGTGACCCGCTCGATCTTTTCGACGCGGTTTTGGAAGGTTGTGATCTGTTTGATTGTGTCGCGCCGACTCGCATTGCCCGACATGGCACTCTGTATACAAATCGTGGCGTCATTCATATTACAGGCGCGGCGTATCGCAACGATTTCTCGCCTATTGTGGAAGGTTGCGGTTGTTATGCTTGTAAGCATTTTACAAAGGCCTATCTCGGGTATCTTTTCCGCGCCAGGGAATTTTTGGCGTACACTCTAGCCTCCATACATAATTTGTACTTTATAGTAAACCTAGTAAAAAAAATGCGACAATCAATTCTTGACGAGACATTTGAGCGAATGAGGGAGGACTTTGTAAGAGATTACACTTTCAAATAAAACCACTAGTTTAAGCGGTTTTTTGTTGTGAATTTAAGTTTAACGCGGTATAGTTTTCTCGTGAACGAAACATTTAAATTGAAAAGCCAATTTAAGCCCGCAGGAGACCAGCCTAAAGCTATTTCCGCATTGATTAAAGGCTTAGAGAAGGGCTACCGAGACCAGACACTTCTCGGTGTAACGGGTTCGGGTAAGACGTTTACTGCGGCAAATATCATTCAGTCGGCTCAGAAGCCGACCCTTGTTATCGCGCACAATAAAACTCTGGCCGCCCAGCTCGCTCAGGAATATCGAGAGTTCTTTCCCGAAAATGCGGTTCACTATTTTGTTTCTTATTACGATTATTATCAGCCGGAGGCCTATTTGCCGGTAAGCGATACATATATCGAAAAAGAGGCGCAGATAAATGAAGAAATCGAGCGTTTACGACACGCTTCGACTCAAGCGCTTTTGACGAGGCGAGATGTGATAATTGTGGCTTCGGTTTCTTGCATTTACGGCCTTGGCAGTCCTGAAGAGTACGCTAAGGTGAATATGAAAATTTCCCGTGGCATGGAAATTTCTCGCGGGGATTTTCTACGTGCACTTATCGACATCCATTTTGAACGTACGAACGCCGACCTTACTCCGGGGCAATTTCGGGCGATAGGGAATTCCGTGGAGATTATGCCGGTGAGCGAGCGGGTGATTTATCGGATTGGCATTGAAGGAAACAAAATCGAAAGCCTTTCGCTTATTGACCCAGTGTCGCGGACGCATCTGAAAGATTTGGAAGTATTCTTCCTGTTTCCGGCCAAGCATTTCATTACCGATAGTGAGCAAGTGAAGGTTGCCCTGCAGAGCATTAAGTCGGAATTGGCGGAGCGGTTGAAGCAACTTGAAAAAGATAAAAAGCCGCTTGAGGCGGAACGCCTCAAGCGACGGACGAATTACGACCTAGCCCTTATTCGCGAGGTTGGTTATTGCAACGGCATTGAAAATTATTCCCGTCATTTTTCGGGAAAACTTCCGGGCGAGCCTCCCGATACCCTGCTTTCCTATTTTCCGAAAAAGTCCGACGGCACTCCCGATTTTCTCACGGTAATTGATGAATCCCACGTCACTGTGCCTCAAATCGGCGCCATGTTCGCTGGCGATTCTTCTCGAAAGCAGTCGCTTGTCGATTTCGGTTTCCGGCTTCCTTCCGCGCGCGACAATAGACCGCTGAAGTTTTCTGAGTTTGAGGCGCGGGTTGGTCAAGTCATTTACACGTCGGCGACCCCGGGCCCTTATGAGATGAAAAAAAGTTCGCAGGTAGTGGAGCAGGTGATTCGACCCACCGGTCTTATAGATCCGGAGGTGTCGGTCCGACCCATTTTGCAGAGCGGTAATTATAAGGGGCAAATTTTTGACTTTATCGAGGAGGCTGGAAAAACCATCCAAAACAAGGAACGCGTCATTGCAACCACTCTTACTAAAAAGATGGCGGAGGATTTGAGTGTTTTCTTGAAGGAGAAGGGAATTAAGTCGGAATATCTTCACAGCGACATTAAAACTATTGAGAGAATTGAGATTTTGACCAAATTTAGACGAGGCGAGTTTGATTGTCTGGTGGGGGTCAATCTTTTGCGGGAGGGTTTGGATTTGCCTGAACTTTCGCTTATTGGCATTTTGGATGCCGACAAGGAAGGTTTTTTGCGAAGCGAAACGTCTCTTATTCAGATAATCGGTCGCGCGGCGCGAAATGTGAATGGTAGGGTTGTTTTATACGCGGATACCGTTACCGGCTCAATGGAGAGGGCTATTCAAGAAACGAAACGCCGTCGAAATTTGCAGACTGCCTACAATACGGCGCATAGCATTACTCCGAAAACCATTTCAAAGAAAATTCAAGATATTACCGAAGAGCTCGATTTGCATAAAAAGGCGGTACGGACCCTCGTTGCTTTGGATATGTCGGGCAATCCGAAAAACCGAGTAAAACTTATCGCGAACAAAGAAAGACAGATGAATGCCGCCGTAAAAATTCTTGACTTTGAAACGGCCGCGTTGTTGCGGGATGAAATCGCGGAACTTCAAAAACTGTTAGACAAAGAGCCGGCACCCGAACCGGAATTCAAAAAGGAGATTCCGGAGAGGTTATTGCTCAAGTCTCAAAAAGCGAGAAAACGGAAAATGTTTTAAGAAACAGGGCTTTTGTCCAACTTGCATAGGAAGCGATATGTTCGCATTTACATCAATAGGGCGTCGGGTCAAATTGCGTAGGTTTATTTTGGCGACATATAAGGTTTCCTTTTGGGAAAGGTTTTCAGTATCCACATCTTTATCTTATAGACGTGTTATAATTTAACGCATATTTACTATAAGATAATAATTTTTTATATGGCACTCAAATCAGCGGTAGGGCTTGCTCATGGGGAAGATTCGCATGCGACAGGAGCTAATGCTTGTCAGGAAGCTGTTTCTCAGCTTGGAAATTTGCAACCGAATTTGGTTTTGGTTTTTGCATCTCCGCAGTACAATCAGGAGCAGGTTTTGTCAGGTGTAAGGTCCGTGGCCAAGAGCGCTCTAATGGTAGGAGCTTCGACATCGGGAGAAATTACTACCGCCGGGCCGGTAGCTCGGCACTCGGTGGCGGTTATGGCCATTGTTTCGGATGATATAAAATTTTTCGCTGGTGTCGGGGAAAATATTGCCGGAGGTCCCCGCGAGGCCGGAAAAGTGGCGGCCGAAGCCGTAAAAAAGCAGGCTACAGAACCCCTGAAGGCTTTTATGATGTTTCCTGATGTCCTCGTGGGAAACGGTGCTGATATTGTCCGTGGAGTCTTGGACTCCTTGGGAGAGCATTTTCCAGTGGTGGGTGGCGCGGCTGGAGATGATTTTCAATTCAAAAAAACTTATCAATATTTGAACGAAAAAGTTTATTCAGGAGCTGTTGTCGGTCTCGGCTTTTCCGGCAATGTTAAAATAGGCATTGGTGTTAAGCACGGTTGGATACCTATCGGCGTACCGCTTAAGGCTACAAAAGCCGAAGGTTCCATTCTTCACGAGCTTGATGGCAAGCCGGCTATTAGAATTTACGAGGATTATTTCGGAGAGGAAGTCGCGGCACAGCTCAAAACCGAAACCTTGGCTCGTTTGGCCATTACTTATCCGCTGGGCGTTAAAACACAAGGGAGCGATGAAATGCTGATTCGCGACCCCTTAACGGTTGACGCCAACGGTTCGATTACTTGCGCCGCTGAAATTCCAGAAGGTTCAAGTATTCAGCTTATGATTGGCAGTAGAGAAGAGGCGGTAAAAGTGGCTAAGCAAGCGGCGGCAAAGGCTTTGTCCGAGCTTGGTGGTGTGCCCAAGGCGGTAGTTATTTTCAATTGTATCGCACGCAATAAATTATTCGGCACTAAGGCTGGAGACGAAATTTCCGCGATTCAAGAGGCGATTGGCAAAGATGTTCCTCTCATCGGTTTCTACACTTACGGGGAGCAAGCCCCCTTAGGAGGAGAGGTAAGAAATCTTGAGAAGTGCAATTCAGCATTCCACAACGAGACGGTGGTTATAGCGGTTCTCGGTGAGTAATTCATTGTATCCCGTGGGCGGGAAAGTATGCATAAAAAAGAACAAGCAGTCATGGCTGGCTTCGCCGAAGCTTTGGCGAAGACCGCGAAAGATTTTTTCGGCGATTCCCAAGTAAATAATATAGTGGGTCAAAGTGTCACTGGAAAGCTTTTTTTAGGAACTGCCAAGCATGGTTTTTGGAGGAAAAGGGTTGGTAAACCTATTTTTCCCGCGGGTTTTGACGTTGTGGCTTATAAAAAGGCCGTTGATGCTTTGGTCGAAATTTTCTACGAGGCTTTCGGATTGGATTTTACCAACATCAAACTGGACGAGATATACATCTCGCTTGAACGCCGGTTTGATCATGAGCTTGTCCGGAGCGTATTGTTGTCATATTTACCGGTGCGTTTTTTGGAAAAGAGAAGGGTTCAGTATCTTTCAAAAGAGGAGCTGGAGAAACAGGTTTTGGCGAAAACCAACGAGCTTAAGAAGCTCAATGAGGTCTTGGAACAGAAGGTTCAGGAAAGAACCGAGGAGCTGCGCAATCTTTTGCAAGAGCAGAACGTGAGTGCCCGTCTTTTGGTGAGGAGGGATTTGGAGCTTACTCTTGCGAACGAGAAGCTTCGCGAACTTGATGAGCGAAAGTCGGAATTTTTGAGCGTGGCCGCCCACCAGCTTCGCACGCCTCTGTCGGGTATAAAATGGACGCTTTCTATGATTATACATGGTGAACTCGGCCTTCTTTCTAACGACCAAAAAGTTTTTCTGATGAAGAGTTATGAGAGTAATGAGCGTATGATAAATATTGTAGAGGAGATGCTTCACGCCGATAGAATTGATTCTGGCAGGTATCGCTTAAATCTTGTTAGTACAAACATTTTGGATATTGTGGACAACGTTTTGTATGAGATCTTGCCAGGGGCGAAAAAGAAAAACGTGGGGATTCAACTTAATCGAGACGCGAAGGAATTTCCTAAGGCAATGGTTGACCAGGAAAAAATTCGAGCCGTATTTCAAAACTTGCTTGAAAATGCGGTGAAGTACTCAAAAGAAGGTGGTATTGTATCGGTGAATGTGTCCTTACAGGACCGGGCGTTCACAATTTCGGTGAAGGATAAAGGAATAGGTATTCCATCAGACCAGCAAGGGGATATCTTTTCTCGCTTTTTTCGTGCCAGAAACGCTCTTAAGATGGAAACAAGTGGCACCGGGCTTGGATTATTTATAGCTAAGAGTATAATAGAGAAGCATGGTGGTAAGATTTGGTATGAAAGCACCGAAAATGAAGGTTCAGTTTTTTATTTTACTATATTAATTAATAATTAACCCTCAAATAATGGTCCAAAAAATTCTAATTGTTGAAGACGACGAGTTTTTGGGAGATGTACTCGCCCAAAAACTTAGAGGCTACTTGTTTGAGGTTGTTGTGACCCGAGACGGCGCGGACGGGCTTAAAAAAATTTTGGAGTGGAAACCAGATCTTGTATTGCTCGACATTATTTTGCCGACCATGAACGGCTATGAAATTCTTGAAGCGAAGGCGAAGGACGCGACTATCAAAAATATTCCCGTCATTGTAATTTCAAATTCTGGCCAGCCGGTTGAGCTAAACAGAATACTCGCTCTAGGAGTGAAAGACTACATTGTAAAGGCGCAATTTGACCCCAACGAAGTGGTGGCCAAAGTTAAGGTGGAATTGGGTCGCGAAAAAGCTGAGCATTCGAATGGAGCGATTACCGAACCGGCTTTGGAAGGTAGAAAAGTGATGTGGGTGGAGGATGACAAATTTTTGAGCGACATAATTTCTAGAAAATTGTCAGGGGAAAAATGTGTTTTGATTCATTCCGCCGAAGGGGAAGGAGCTTTGAAACTTGCCGAGAAGGAAAAACCCGACATTATTTTGCTCGATATTCTTTTGCCGGGCATTGATGGTTTTGAAATTCTGACGCGACTCAAGGCGAATGCCTCTACTAAAAACATTCCGGTGATTTTACTTTCAAATCTCGGCCAGCAATCCGATGTGGACAAAGGAGAAAAGCTTGGTGCGGAGAAGTTTCTCATAAAAGCCACTGTGACTCTCGATGAAATTATATCGGAGATGAAAGCCGTCATATTCCGGAAGAAGTCCTAGCATTGAAAAACGGTATAAATTTTATACCGTTTGCTTTTTGCCTTCCCGCTACTCTCAGATTAAGAGCCCGCATAAAACGTTGGCGACGGAGGTTATGATTAGGGATGCGAACGGTTGCCTCGGAGTAAACTCGAGTCCGAGTGAAGGCGCTTTTTTACGCAACTATCACATTTTTTTCCTAACTAACCTCTTGTTACATTTGTTTTCATAGAATTTTCCTTCCCAATCTCCCAAAGGAATTATAACAAATCTTGCGTTTAAGCTTTACATTCTATATACTTTTTCCAACTAAACCCTAGGGACAACCTAGGGGCAGAATGTGTATGAATGACAACGATAAAATAATAGTAAAGGGGGCTCGCACTCACAACCTGAAAGACATCACGGTCGAAATGCCGAGAAATAAAATGATTGTGTTTACAGGGCTTTCCGGCTCTGGCAAGTCATCGCTAGCTTTTGACACGATTTTCGCGGAAGGCCAACGGCGCTATGTCGAGTCCCTTTCTTCCTACGCGCGACAGTTTTTGCGTCAGATGCAGAAGCCCGATGTAGACGAGATCATCGGTCTTTCTCCGGCAATTTCGATTGACCAAAAATCGCGTTCAAACAACCCTCGTTCTACGGTCGCGACTATCACTGAAATTTACGATTACTTGCGTATTTTGTACGCTCGCGTTGGCGTGCCACACTGTCTTCTTTGCGATCGTCCCATTAAAAAGCTTTCGCACGAGGAGATAATTGAGACCATTCTTGAGACGGTGGAGAATCTGGATAAAAGTTCTGGTGACAAAAAAGTCATGGGCGTGCCCTACAATACTTTGAAACTTAAAATTTTCGCTCCGCTTGTGGTTGGTAGAAAAGGCGAATACTATCAGCTTCTCTATGACTTATTGGGTAAGGGCTATACGGCGGTCAAAGTTGACGGTCAGCTTAAAAAACTTCGGGAACAAATTATTCTTGCAAAAAACAAAAAGCACGACATTGATGTTTTGGTGGATGAGTTTTTCCTAAGCGAGCTCAAAGATAAGAAATCCGGTGCGTTTGAAAGATTGTCTGAGTCTGTGGAGCGCGCTCTTGAAGCTTCTCAAGGCCTTATAAAGATTGAAACTCACGAAACTGAAAAACTTATTTCATCAAAATTCATGTGCCCGTATGACGGCTTTTCCTATCCCGAAATAGAGCCACGTCTTTTTTCATTTAATTCGCCCTATGGAGCTTGTCCTGAATGTAACGGTCTAGGGACTAGGCACTTTTTTGGCGATGAAGTGTGTCCAAAATGTTTCGGTAATCGAGTGCGTGAAGAAGCCCTCCATGTGTTTTTTGGAGGCACTCCAAAATCAGGTGGTCTTAACATATCAGAGCTTGTCGGTCTTTCAATACAAAAAGCTCAGGAATTTTTCAAAAACCTAAAATTAACCGCCAAAGAGCGTGAGATTGCCAAGGTGGTGTTGAAGGAAATTGAAGCCCGGCTTGATTTCATGATAAATGTTGGCATTGAGTATTTAACCCTTGATCGCCGCGCTCATACGCTCTCTGGCGGTGAAGCCCAGCGTATTCGCCTAGCATCCCAACTTGGTTCCGGCCTAGTCGGAGCTCTATATGTGCTTGATGAACCAACCGTCGGCCTCCACTCGAGGGACAATGACCGCCTGATTAAGACCTTACTTCATCTACGAGATATAGGTAATACGATTATTGTCGTCGAACACGACGAGGATACGATTTTTTCCGCCGATTATATTGTAGACATCGGACCTGGCGCGGGAGTGCACGGCGGGAACATTGTGGTGTCAGGGTATCTTGAAAAGCTCTTAACCGCCAAGAAAAATGACTCAAAATCGGTAACTCTCGACTATTTGCGTGGCGAGAAAAAGATCGAACCGCCCGAAGATCGCCGTGATAAAGACAAGGGCGCGATTAAGATCCGTGGTGGCAAGATATTTAACATCCAAAACATGAGCGTTGATGTCCCGCTTGGACGCCTTGTCGCGATTACCGGGGTATCAGGCTCGGGGAAGTCGTCGCTTTTGTACGAGATTCTCCACAAAAACCTTCAGGCTCGATTTGAACGACGCTATCGCAGTGCAGAAGTATTCAATTGCGCAAGCTTCCAGGGCACCGAGTATCTTTCGCGAGCGATTTTAATCGACCAAGGTTCCATCGGTCGTACTCCTCGCTCGAATCCGGTGACGTATACCGGAGCTTTTACCTTCATCCGTGAGTTGTTTGCCGAAACTGCTGAGGCACGCGTGCGAGGTTGGAAAGCCAATCGCTTTTCTTTCAACGTGAAAGGCGGGCGTTGCGAAGCCTGCCAGGGTAATGGGGAAATCGCGGTGGAAATGCATTTTTTGCCTACAGTCTATGTTCCTTGCGAGGTCTGTGATGGTAAGCGGTTTATGAAAGAGACCTTGGAAGTGACATACAAAAAGAAAAATATCTATCAAGTGCTCAATATGACCGTCGAAGAAGCCCTGAAATTTTTTGAGGACATTCCGGCAATTGGCGATCGCCTAAAAACGCTCTATGAAGTGGGACTTGGCTATCTAGAACTCGGCCAGTCGGCG
>SXGT01157633.1_pt1 | contig 107989 bp, 129 predicted proteins | sample 3176221 | NCBI WGS metagenome assembly SXGT01 (sample SAMN11356862, study PRJNA531348) | freshwater metagenome | isolation source: freshwater sample F1-120 | place: China: Fuxian Lake, Yuxi | collected 2017-12-25 | reverse complement strand
GGAGAAATGAACGCAGAACAATTATGGGATACTACAATGAATCCTAAAACTCGTATGATGAAGAAAGTTACTATTGTGGATGCAGTTAAATCTGATGAGGTCTTCTCTAAATTAATGGGAGATGATGTTGACCCGAGAAAACAATTTATTGCTGAACATGCGTCGGAGGCGCAGATTGATATCTAATGGTAGAAAAAGAAAATGGAAATAATGAAAAAGAAAAACAGATTGATGTAGAAGTCGCTGCGATGGAACAGAAACGTAGAGAGAAAGAACAAATTGGAGATGAGAAAGGAGTCTATGGTGTGGAAATTGTTGAAGAAATGGAACAGGCATTTATCGATTATGCTATGTCTGTTATTGTTGATCGTGCATTGCCGTCAGTTGAAGATGGGTTGAAACCTGTTCATAGAAGAATTTTATATGCGATGAATATTATGGGTCTTGATCCAAACAAACCTACGAGGAAATGTGCTAAAATTGTTGGAGAAACAATGGGTAATTATCACCCTCACGGAAACTTGGCAATTTATGACGCCCTTGTAAGAATGGCGCAGGATTTTTCTTTACGTTATCCTTTAGTTCATGGTCAGGGAAATTTTGGAAATCAAGATGGAGACTCTCCTGCTGCTGATAGGTATACTGAAGCAAGATTAAGTAAGATTTCTGCTGAATTACTCGCAGATATTGAAAAAGAAACAGTCAAGATGAGACCTAACTTTTCAAATGACTTGAAAGAGCCTGAAACTTTACCTGGAAAATTACCTAATCTTTTACTTAATGGAGCTACAGGTATTGCTGTGGGAATGGCAACTAATATTCCTCCACACAATTTAAGAGAAATTTGTGATGCAGTTACAGAATATGTTAATAATCCAAATATCACTTCAGATGAACTTGCTAATTTTGTAAAGGGTCCGGACTTCCCAACTGGAGGAATGATTAGTGGTGCTATAAAAGATATGTATCGCACAGGTAAGGGCAGAATAATTATTCGTGCTCGCACAGAAATTGAAGAAGATAAAAAAGGAAAATCTTCTATTATCGTTACTGAAATTCCTTACATGGTTAACAAGGCTGACCTTGTTAAGAGTATTGCACAACTTGCAACAGATAAAAAACTACCCGACATTTCTGATTTGAGAGATGAATCTGCGAGAGGTAAAGTAAGGATAGTTATAGAATTAAAGAAAGGCGTTGAACCAAAATTCACTCTAAACTCTTTGTATAAATTGACGAATATAGAAACGAGTTTTGATGCTAATCTTTTAGCTCTTGTTGGGAAACAACCTCGTGTTTTGAATTTACGAGACATTATTATGGAGTATGTGAAATATAGACAGCTTGTTGTTCGTAGACGTAGCGAATTTGATTTAAAGAAAGCACAGGACCGACTTGAAATTGTTTTAGGATTATTAATTGCTCTGAAAGATATTGATGCAATTGTTACATTAATAAAAAAATCTGAAGATGCTAAATCAGCATTTGAATCTTTAATGAAGAAATTTGAAATGTCTGAGCGCCAGGCAAAGGCAGTTCTTGAAATTAGATTGCAACAGTTGACTCATTTAGAAATTGATAAACTTAAAGATGAAGAGAAAAAACTTCGTGAAATAATTTCTGAATTAGAAAATATTTTATCTAGCGAAAAGGAAATTCTTAAAGTAATCAAAAAAGAAATTACAGAGATTAAAGAGAAATATGGAGATGATAGACGCACTAAAGTATTGAAGAGAGTAGATGAGATTACTGAACAAGATTTGATTGAAAAGAAGGATGTCGTCGTAATGATTACTAATTCTGGATATATCAAGAGAGTAGATGTTAAAGCGTATAAGGAACAGAAACGCGGAGGCGTTGGAGTAACTGGAGCAGATTTGAAAGAAGAAGATTTCGTAAATAGATTGATTACTTGTTCCACACACGATAATCTTTTGTTCTTTACTTCTCGTGGTAGATTGTATTGGCTTAAGGCAAATGACGTTCCTGCAAGTGAAAGACAAAGTAAAGGTAAAGCAATGGTTAATTTGTTGAATTTACGAGATGAAGCAATTGCTAATGTTCTATCTGTTTCTGATTTTGAGAAAGGATATTTGATGTTTGTGACTAAACTTGGAATTGTGAAGAAACTTCCTTTGAAAGATGTCTCCAAACCTCGTAGCACAGGTGTTCGTGTGATGAATATGCCTATGGATAATTCAGATACTTTGATTAGTGTTATGAGAGTTGAGGACAATCAGGAAGTTTTACTTACTTCTAAAGATGGAAAAGCAATTAGATTTAACGCTGATGAAGTTCGTTCAATGGGACGTTCTTCTTATGGTGTTAAAGGAATTGAACTTAATACTAAAGATGTTGTTGTTTCATTAGTTCCGGTTGAGCAGAATAAGAAAATGTCTATACTTTCAATTACTGAAAAAGGTTATGGTAAACGTAGTGCGTTAGATGAATATCGTTTGACTGGTAGAGGAGGAAAAGGAGTTATTAATATTAGAACTGAAGATAGAAATGGCGACGTTATTCGTTCATTACCTGTGACTGATGATTCATCTATTATTGCTACAACAACAAAAGGAATGATTGTTCGTATATCTGTTGATGATTTACGTGAGATGGGTAGAGCTACTCAAGGCGTCCGTATAGTTAAGTTAAAGGAAGGCGATAAAGTAGCTGACGTCGTATTAGTTGCAGATGAAGAAGTAGTTGATGAAAGAGGAAAGTAGAAATATTTAAATATCTATAGATATCTCTAGATATTATGAGTGAAACTGAACAAATAAACTTGAAGATTTCTAAAGAACTTCTTGAAGCCGCTCAAAAGTATGTGAAGAACTTTGGGTATCGAAATGTTCAAGAGTTGGCTGCTGAAAGTATAAGGGAAAAAGTTTTTGAAAATAATGAATTTGATGAAAATTTTTCAAATAAAGAGATAGAATTGATTGATTCTCTGATAGAATTATCTGTTAAAAAAGGAGATTTGATTTCTGAAGAGAAATTAAAGAAATTATTAATTGGATGATTTATCAAATAAAAGCTTTAAAATTTTTCGTTGAACAAATTAAGGACTTGAATGAGCAATCAAAGAGGATAATTAATGATAAAATAGAGCTGATTAAACAAAATCCTTATCGTTATAAAAGAATTAATTCTAAACAATATTCTAAAGTATTTAGAATAAGATTTTCTATTGAAAAGAGAGAAACTCGATTAATTTATGTAGTTATTGAACCTCAAATAATTTTGGTTTGTTTGATTGATAGAAAAAATGATTATAAAGATTTGGAAAAATATCTAAATAAAATTAAAGAGGAAATTTGCATTTAGTTTATCGTCTTAATTTATAAGTTTTGGTGGATTATCTCTTTTAGAGACAATATTTTATGATTTAATTTATTTTCGCTCAATTATACTTCATTAAAGATATATTTAAAATAACCCTTTTCGTTTTTTAGTTATGCCTGTAATACATAGTCTAAATTATCTGAATGGCCAATCAAGACTGGCTGGACATGACATTTCTGTTGGGATGGTTGTTCGGAAAATAGCTCATGAAGGAATTGATTCATTTTGCGAGTCTCATGAATTTTCAAGAATAGAAGTAAGAGATGCTTTGAAGTATTGTATGAATGAAGGATGTGTATCATCGTTTGCTACTTTTTGCGAAGGGTGTAAGAAAAATCCTTACTATTCACAAAGAGAATCTGCAAGAAAATTTTGGGAAGTCGCTCGTAGTTGTTACAATAAAGAATTTAATGAAGAGTGATTGAAACAACGAATTTATTAACTTCTTTTTTATTTCTTATCTATGGTTTTAAGTAATATTATTATTGTTTTTCTTGCTATTGGATGTTTAATAATTGGATATTTAATTGGAAATATTATTGCTACGCGCAAGCGAGATAAGTATTGGTCTGGCGAAATTGAAGGACATCGTGCTGATGCAATTGCCCGTTCTCGTGCTGTTCTTGCAGGGCATTTTTCTGAACAACTTGCTCCTTACTTACCTAATTTTCCATTTAAGCCGACAGAATGTAAATTTATTGGAAAGCCTATTGACTTCTTAGTTTTTGAAGGTCTTGATGAGAAAAATGTTCAGAAAGTGCATTTTGTTGAAGTCAAGAGTGGAAAGTCTAATTTAAGTGGAACTGAAAAATCTTTGAAAGATTCAATTCTTAAGGGCAGAGTTGAATGGCACGAATATAGAGTTAGTGAAGATATTGGATAGAATTATTTTTTACCATAAACCCATTCTTCGCAAAATTCGCATCCTTTCTCTACAAGACAGGGTTTGAACCCTGTTTGACGTGCCTGAATGATTGCCTTTGCAGTATCTATTAATTCTTTTCTTACTTCTTGTAATGAAAATTGAGTTCTGGAGCTATGAATCTCTTTTGCTACTCCTTTTGAATCTATGTTGAATTCTAAGGGGTGGTCTTTTTGGAGCATTTCAAGAATCAAAGTTTTTGGAGTCCCAAATTCCCTTGATGCTAAAGCGTAAAGACCTAATTGCCAATTTCTATATTTTGGTTTAACGTCAGATTTACCAGTTTTATAATCCACAATGGTCACGTCTCCATTATCAGATATATCTATTCTATCTGTGTATCCTATGAAATGAATTCCTTCTAAAGTTATAGATATTTTCTGTTCAACTAATGAGTTTTGATTATAACGTCCTTTATTTCTTTCAACAAAGACTTTAATCATTTGCATAGCTTCATCAAGATTAGATTCTTTGAATTCTTCCATTTGTAAAGTTTTAGCACAATCTTCAAATTCTTTTATGCTTTTGAGTCTTTTTGAAACGCCTTCTTCTAAAACTTTATGTACAAAATTACCTAAAGTAATCGCTTCCCATGATTGAGGTGTAGGTTCTGGCATATGGTAAATATATTTGTATTCATATTTTTTCTGACATTCATCAAATTTTTGCAAAGAACTTGAAGAGAAGCTTAATTTTTGTAAGTCTATGGTGTCAGCTGTTTTTATTTCAAGTTTATCTTCTTTCTTTTTGTATAATTCTGCTTCATCTTTAATAAAATCAATATATTTATGTCGATCGTTCCTCTCGGAACGTCGATCATCCAAAAATCGAGCATCTGCATCGATTTTTTGATTTTCTTGATAATTTATTTCTTTTAAGAATTGGCTTGGTTCAAATTCTCTTTTTCCATATTCTTTAGCATAAGTCATATATAATCTTTTTTTAGCTCTTGTACAACCTACATAGAAAAGACGACGTTCTTCTGCAAGCTGACTTTCATCATCATTAGATTCATTTATTGAAATAATGTTTGTATTTTTATGTTCTAGAGGAAATTTCTTTTGTGCCAATGAACACATAATAACCGTAGTATACTCTAAACCTTTAGTTGCGTGATTTGTCATTATTCTTATCCCCCTTTTTGTAATTATTGGAGATTCAATTGAAACATTTAATGCATCAAGAGTTTCAAGATGATGAATGAAAATTCCCAATTCTTTAGATTCACTTTCACTAAATTCTTTAACTAGATTATTGAATTTTTCTAAAGATAGTATTTTTTCTTGACTTTCTTTTGTACTGATATTATGGAAGCCTAATAGCTGATATAATTTTGTTAATATTTCCGTAGTTTCACTTTTTTCTGAAACATCAGTTATTATTTTAGATATGGCTTTTAATTTTGTATTTGCTTCTTGCGATATTCCTTTGATTCCTCTGATTATTATTTCTTTAGTTATACACTCATTTCCTTGCAAATCTCTTAATGCCTTTGTGAATTGAATTTCATCATCTTTGTTTAATGATGCAGAATGCATCAATTCCCACCAAGAACCATCTCCTCCCTTCCCAGAATTTTTGTATTTATTTATTAAATTCAAGTATGCTCTGATTTGTTTGATTATTTGAGATTTGAGCAAGGATTCTTTATTTAAATTTATGAAAGGTATATTTTGATAATCTAATTCTTTTTTTAACGCATTTGCTTGCTGATGTGTTCTGAAAATAACGCATATTTCTTCAAAAGGGGTTTGTTTTTCTATTTCGTCTTTTATTAACTCAATTATTTTTCTAACTTCTTCATTTGCGTTCTTTAACTCATATACTAAAATGTTATTTCCAGACTCATTATACGCACTTTTCACTTCAAAACATTCTGTTTGGATTTTATAGTTATTCTTTATCAATTCATGAGCTATTGCAAGTATCTTGTTTGTGGACCTATAAGACTTATCTAATTTGAAAATGTCCGAATCTTCTATATCTAACTCTTTTCTTATTTGATTGAAATTGTCTTTGTAAGCTCCTCTGAATCGGTATATTGATTGATTCAAGTCCCCAACAATAGTCAAATTTCTATGTAGAGCGATTAATTTTATTAAATCACATTGTAGTTTATTAGTGTCTTGGAATTCATCAATTACAATATATTTGTATTCTTCAGCGATTTCTGGATGTTTTTCTAATAATTCTAGGGCTTTATGATTTAAGTCGGAATAATCTAGCCCATTTTTTATAGATTTTATCTTTTCATATGATTTCCAAGCCTGTATGAACTTTCTTTGTTTTACTTCTTCTTCTATTTGTTCTTTTTTTGATTTGAGAGTTTCTGATTCTTCAGTTTTTATTTTCTTTAAATGTGCTGTATTTACTTGAAATTTTAGTTCCTCTAATTCTTTAGAAAGTTCATCAATATCCTTTAAACTACTTTTGACATTTTTTTCTAATTTTTCCACAGAATATCCTAAGTCTTTTGCAATACTTATTTCTTCAATGTATTTTGTGCATAATTGGGGGTGTGTTTTAAAATATTTATGAAGAAGTATTTTTCCATCATCTGGAAGAATTATCTTAAACTCTTTTTTTATTCCTATTTTTTCTCCGTGCTTTCTTAATATGTCTGCACAAAAAGCGTGAAATGTTCTTATTATTGGTTCTTGATTATTTTTTAAGAAAGGAAATATTCTTTGTCTTATCGTATTTACTGCCTCATTTGAAAATGTAAGGCATACTATTTCTTCTGGTTTGTATATTTTCTTTTCAATCAAATATTTTATTTTTTCAACGATACTATATGTTTTTCCAGTTCCAGCTCCTGCAAGAATTACGCAAGGTCCTTTGAATTTTTTTATGTAATTTTCCATAAAATTTTATTGAAAATAAGTTTAATTATCTGCCTGTTTTATTATTGAATAAATCTGGATTTCTAATTCTTAAAATTTTTGCAGCGGCTGCTTTCATTGTGCCGTAATGTCTCTCGGTTTCTTTAAATGAGATATTTAATGCATAAGCGAAAGTATTTGATGAGTTTATTTCTCTCTTAAAATCTGCTCCAGATAAATATTCTATTAATGGTCCATCTCTTTTTGAATCTGAGCATATTCTTGTCGTTTCTCTCCAAAGTTTTTCTTTTTCTTCTTCAGATAAATTCTTTATTTCAAAATTATTTTCTCTTGCTTTTTGGGTTATCAAAAAAGCATAATCTTCTCTTATTGGATAAATAATCATCCGATTATTTCTCCTTGTCCTATTAAACGCCAGTGATTATTAATGTTTCTGGCTAGTCCTATCTTTGTATTTTTAAATGGCACAATTGGTATCTTTAAAGTTAATTCAGCTTCTTTCGAATTTAATTTATTAATCATACCTACGGTTACAGATGTATTTATTGAAAGCATTATGTTTTCGCTTGGTTTTAAAGGAGTTATTTGAGTCATTCCAGGTATGTCTTTGAATAATTCATAACTTATTTTGAGTTTTGTAGCGATTTCTGGCAATTTTCCATTTATAGAAACTATACATCCTGAAAATGCATCTGATTTGCCTAAACTCATATCTAATTCTGTTTCTATTGAAGCACTTCCTCCTGGTGTGAGCTCTTCTACTTTGTGAGAGCCTTTGAATATTGAAGCGATTTTTGTTTTGATTGGTTTGTATTTGAATTGATTTGCTTCTTTTATCATAAGTCCTGGTTTTATCTCCAAATAATCTCCTACTTTTAGAGAACCTGTTTTCAAAGTTCCTCCTAAAACTGTTCCGTGAAGATTTTTTGGTTTTGTTCCTGGTTTGTTTATATCAAAACTTCTAGCAATAAGGAATATGGGGGTTTCTTTCAAGTCTCTTCTTGGGACAGGAATTTCACATAAAGCTTCATAAATTTTTTCTATGTTTATTTCTTGTTGTGCAGATATCGGAATTATTGGAGAATTTTCTGCGATTGTTCCTTTGAATTCTTTACGAATCATATTATAATTCTCAATTGCTTTCTCTTTCGTTACCAAATCTATTTTATTTTGAATTATTATTATATTTTTGAGGTCCTTTGCTTGTAACGCCATCAAATGTTCTCTTGTTTGAGGTTTGATGCCTTCGTTTGCCGCTACTACTAAAATTGCTGCATCAACTATCGCTGCACCTGAAAGCATTGTAGCCATTAACATCTCGTGTCCAGGGGCGTCTATGAAGGAGATATATTTTTGAGGATTTCCTTTATTGTCTATATTGTATTCTTTATCTTTTGAGATAGTTATATCTGCATATCCTAATTTTATTGTGATTCCTCGTTTTAACTCTTCAGAATGTGTGTCTGTCCATTTCCTGCTTAATTTGTATAATAGCGTTGTTTTTCCGTGGTCTATGTGACCCGCTATGATGACGTTTAATGTTTCAAGTTCTTGCATATTTATTGAGGATTTTGTAGGTTTTTAAGTATTTACTAGCCCTTTTTTGTTAATATATCTCTTCAAAATCTATTTATTTTTATTTAATCTTTGTTGATATTCTTTTTGTTTTTCTCTTGCCTTAGTCATATTTTGCTCAAAACCCAACATTATTTCATTAAACTCTTTCTTGTTAATTTCTCCTTTTTTATAATATCTTTTCTCTGTTTCTATTTGTAGCTCTTTTATCTTTTTTTGCAATTCTATTGATTTCTTTAAATTTATTTTGCTCATTTTTCTGTCTACAAAAGGTTTATAGATTATAATTAGTGAGAGGATCATAATCATGGTGGCCCACCAATATTTTAAAAGATAATATTTAGTTATGGCTAAGTAGTTTCCTATTTTACTTCTTTGTTTTACTATTAAACTCTTGCTATATATTCCTTTGTTGTCGCTTGAATCTGTTGCTCTAATCTCTACGTTTAATGAACCTTGACTTTCTGATTCTATTAAATATTCATTACCATATACTCCATCTTTCTTTTCTATTAAACTTAATATCTTACCATTAGATAATATTGCATTTACTTGTGCTCCTCTGACTGGCGAACCATCTGTATATTCCAGATTTGTGCTGATTTTTAATTTTGAATTTGTAAATATAACTTCATCTAAACTATCTAATTTGAATTTTATTTCGGTAGAAGTTATTTCTATGGGCAAACTAGTTCCTCCTACTTTTATGACTTGATTTTGCTTGTTTTCTGCAAGCGCTTTTAGGTATCTCTTTCCCATTGGCTCGATTTGTTTTACCTTATATTCTCCTGAATATATTCCAGGTTGCACTTCTTTTAAGAAAATTGTTTCTTCGGAGGGCGTAGATATAGATACATTTGCTCCCTCTATAAGATATTCAGAGTCTTTAACTTCTATAGATATGGGAATAATCTCTCCTCTTTTGAAATTTCCTTCTGAAATAGGAGTCAGGAAATTTACAGAATAATAATTAGTCCCTGAAGATATTTGAATATGAGTAACACCTTTATTGAAACCAACTCTGCCATCTTCTGATATTGCTTCGACTTCTATATCCCAATCTCCCTCTGGATCCGAGAATTTTACAGGATAAACTGCTAAGAATTTACCTTCTTTATCAGTGGTTGTTTTGGTCTCGAATATTAGAATATCTTGTTTTTTGCCCTTTATTTTTATTAAATTATTATCTAATGCTTCATTTTCAGCAGATTTTACTGTTCCTGTTAAAAACATACTTTTACCCTTTGTGTGTTTATCTGTTAGATTAAAATTAACATTTAAGTCATAGGCTAAATTTACCAGTATTTGCGCTTCGTTATACTGTCCACCCAGGTTAGAGATAATAGTAATTCTATGTTGTCCAGGATTTATGTTGCTTTTTATATTTGCTTCTGATGAATACATTCCTTCAGAGTCTTCTTGATTATGTTTTAGAATTATATCTTCTTCAAAAAGATCAGATTTGGCTTTAATTGAAGCAGAATTTGTCTTTTCTCCTGCGAAATATATTTCTGTTTTTATTGTCCACTTACCATAGTTTATTTTATCCCCGCTTAATGGATATCTTGGGAATATTCCAATGACTGATTGAACTCCTCCGTCTCCTCCAATTATAGGAGTAGTACTTACTTGAGTTCCTGAAGTGGTATTTGTTTGGCCAAGTCCCGAAGTTCCTATCCCTGAAGATGAATTTGTGTCGCTACAATCAGATGGACAATTTGAAAATGTTTCTAATCCATTACATAAATTATCACCACATGATTCTGATGACGTGCAAATATTCCAGCTACAAGTTATACTACATGTTTGGGTTCCAGAATATCCATTAGAAGTGGTGCAAATTTGTGAGCCTCCATCACAAGCTTCTCCAGATTCTAAAACTCCGTTACCACAAATAGGGTTTTGGTTCCAAGTGCATTTATGAGTCTGACAGGCGCTTTTTGTAGAGTAGGTGTTACAAGCCAGATGGTTAGTTCCTTGACATTTTCCATTATTAGCTGTATAGATACAATTTGCTGAAACACACGCTGCTTGATTATCTTCGTGTTTTGAGCAAGAATGAACAATTCCTGAACAAGTTTGAGAAGACACGAAATTAAGACTTAAGATTATAGATATTAATCCTAAAATAAGAAAGAGATTTATTGTTTTATTCATTTTTCTTTAGCTCCGAGAATATTTCTTGTTCAGGATATATTTCTATTCCCCGTCTATTAATTTCCATAGCTACTATTTTCTTTTCATGAGCAACTCCTCTAAGTTTTAATATTTCTATAGCATTTTCTCGTATATTTTCGTGCCTCAAGTTATATAATACCAAGACTCCATCGGCTAAAAACTCTTCTACTCCTGTTTTGCTGTAAACTGTTGGCATTTGTTCAGTTTCTGAGATTAATAATGAGTTCACTCCTATTTTTTCCAAGTATCTGAATAATTGTTCTATATATATTCTATAATTTGTTGATGCATCTTCAAATGCAGCGGATAATGCTGTTAATGAGTCTATTACTACCCATTGTGGTTTGAATCCTTTAGGCATAAGTCCATTCATTTCATTAACATTCATTTTTAATTCTCCTTTTACATGAGCTAATCTTGCTTCAACTTGTCTGGCTATTTTAAATGGATCAATTCTTATTATTTTAATCTTCTCAGTTCTTTTTAGTTTTTTAACATCCCATCCAAATTCTTCCATGTGTTCTTCTAACCTTTCTTCAGATTCTTCAAGGGATATGTAAAGAGCCTTTTCTCCTTTGTTTGCAACATTGTTTAATATTTGAAGACATAATATCGTTTTTCCACTTCCTGCTCCTCCAGCAACTAACAATGAACTACCTTTAGGAATTCCTTCAAATGCTAATTTATCTAACCCTTCTATTCCGGTGTTCATTCTTTTTTTGTTTGGGTTTGTTATTTTATGATGGTTTTTGATTGAAACCTTAATTTTCTCTCTTTCTTCATTTATTTGTTTGGCTAATTCTTTTACATTAAGCATCCTATTTGGAAGATTTTCCTTTTTAATTATTTTAGGAGTTTTCTTTCTTCCAATTGCTTTCTTATTTTTTAATATTGACCTTTTTTGCATACTTTTGACTTTATTTAACAAACCCATCTAAATTTTATACCTCTCCATTATTTTTTTGTAAATCTTAAAATCTTCTGAATTTGAAAATTCGTTAATAACCTTATCTGGTAACTTTTCAAAAAGTCGATCTATAAATTTTAAAAACAACTCCATTTCTCTTTCTTTAGGATGTTCGTTGTCTTCATGAGCAATATTATTTCTTTTTATTATTTTTATAAATATCATTAAGATTGATATGAATAGAACTGCTCCAATTAGAATAAAATACATATTCTTCGTTTTTGGAATCTTATTTTCTAAGTATCCTTTTTCTATTATAAATATTACAGATATTAAAATTATTAAGATAGTCAATACTTTCAATTCAGGGAATCCTCTTTTCTCTTTTGTTTCGTTCATTTTTCTATTTTTTAGAACATTCAAATATATAAGGAAAATAATTCCTAATATTCCTCCAGCAACAAAAAGAAATCTTATTTGCGAGGTGTAAAAGGGCAGTTTTGGTAATTCAAACCATTTTGTTTCTATTTGCTCTCTTGTGTTTAATGGAATTTTTTTAATCTCTTCGTTAAACGCTTCAATCATAATAGAATCTTCTTTTGCAAAAGCGAATGTTAATTTGTCTGAAAAGCCAATAGGTGCTATAAAATAAATCTCTTTTAAATTATTATTTTTTATTGTTTGTGATGCACTTCCTATGTCGGATACTGCAAGATCTGTTTTTTTAGATAATAAACTATCTATCGCTTCAAAATCATTATTTACTACTATTAGTTCAATTCCCGGATAATTTGTTTTCAAATAATTTTGTACGTCATATCCTTCTCCCGTTGCTACCTTTAAGTTAGCGTTATTTGCATAATCTAGAGTCATCTTTTCTTTTTTATTAGAAAATAGTCCTATTGGTATTTCGATATAGCTCTCTGTAAAATCTAAGAAATCTGATAATTCTGATGAGGAAGTTAGGGAAGTTATCATGTCAATATCCTTCGATTTTATTCTGTCAAATAATTCCTGTGTTGAGTTCGAGGTTTCATATGCCCAAGTAATGCCAAGATTTTCAGTTATAATATTAAGATAATCTATTGAAATTCCTTCTACTTTTTCCGAATTATAAGACCCGAAAGGAGGATAATTAATTATACCTACTTTTATATTATATTCATTTGATTTTAGCCAGTCTTCTTGTTTTTCTGTAAACGCCGAGTTTAGAGATGCAAATAAAATTATTCCTATTATTAGCATCAAACATATTCGTTTAATCATCTCTTTTCCACTCCTTTAGATAACATATACTGCTTAAGCATATTCCTATATAAAAGATAACATAAATCAAATCTATTATGTGGCCCGTATAGTAAGACCCATTTAATATTAAATCTGCAAACAAATTATCATAAACTATTCTTGCCAATAGTCCGAATAGAATTATATAAAATCCTTTAAATGTTTTATCTTGGTTTACTATAAGTGGCCCAATAATTGTTAATAATATTCCGATTATAATAAAATCATAGATTGGATAAATTTCTTGAATTATAAATGAGATGCCATAAATTCCAAGATTGAAATATTCTCTTAAACTTATTATTGCATTTATTATAGCTGTTAAAATTCCAGCTGTTAAAATTCCAGCCTTCCAACGTAATGATTCTGAAAATATTGATTCACTGAAATGTAAAAATGACCATATCAATAAAATATGAGAAATATTCCAAGAAATATCTGGCCAGCCCCCTATAGGAACTAAATTTTCTAAGAATAATTCATTTAAAAACCACAAAAGGTCCCCTAAGAACATAAAAATCAAAGATAAGGTTAATATTTTGTTTCCTTTTGGATCTATTCCTTGCTTACCTGCTTCCGAATATAAAAAGGATATAAGTGAAATCACGGCTATTAAAGAGATTGAAGATGTGAAAAAATTTCCCCAAAGCACAGAATTGATGACCAATATCTTACCAGATAGAATTAAAATTGCATAAATTAGATACAATGTTATTTGTATTATAAATAAATATTTTGCAATTTTTTTTGCTAAATTAAGGTTTATCATGTTTTCAGAGTTTTATCTACAAGGTCTCCTATTATTTTGATGGCTGGTTTGGATTCATCTTCTGTTTCTATAAAAATTATTCCAGCAAGTTCGTAACTTTTTATTTTAGATATTAGGTATTGTAAAAATCTAATAGTCGTTTTTTCAGAATTATAATTAAGAACTCCAGATAAAGAGTCAAGTATTAAAAATCCCAATCTTCCATTTAAAGCCGCTTTAGTTATACATATTCCTAATTCTGTAAGTGACGTTGGACCTTGTAACTGCACACAATTATCTGTTTTGATATTTTCGTTCAAAACTCTTGAAATCGCATCTAAAAATAAAACTTTATCTTTTTCAAATCCTTTTAAATTTTTCAATATTTTTGAGTAAGGTTTACTTATTGAAATATATATCCCATCTTTCTTTTCTACTTTTGTCATTGTTGAAAGAATTTCACTTATCTTCTCAAAATAGTTTTCTTTTTTTGTAATTATTAGCATTGATTGGCCATCTTTTAATGAAGAAATCTCTTTTTTCAAACTCATGTTTATTTGAACCCTTCATAACGAACAATTTTTTTTAAATGTTCTATACGTTTTACTAAATCTATAAATATCATACATCACCTTTAATTTAGAGTTTAACTTTATTTATAAACTTAGTGAATTGTTATTTTTGGAGAAGATATGTAAGATAAATTTGATTGAGTTTTAGACCAAGTTTGATTACATTCATTTAATAAATTATATAGATTTGATGCCTTTCTTTTTGATATAAATTTATTGCGCAACTGCTTCTGCAGGTTTTTCCTTTGGTTTGTTCTGGTCTGGGAAGATTTCAGCAAGAGGTTTTACTCCGTGTTTTGTTACTATAAGATTTATTTGTGCAGTTTTTTCAGAAATTTGTGCTCCTCTAACTGTTTTTCTTAATCTTAATCCGTTTACATTTTGTCTTGGTTTTTTACCTGCTTTTCTTGGTCTTTTATGCATTCCCCATCCATATGTGAACATTACTCTTTTCATTTCTGGACCTTGAATATCTGATTTATGAGGGAATCCAGAACTATCTGTTGCTCCTGTGATTTTTAATGTGCATCCAGATAAAGATTCATCTAATTCCGAACCCTCTATTATTTCTCCTAATTTTTTTCCAATAAGAAGTTCACTTGAAGATTCTATCTTCCAAGATTTTCCTTTATCGGATATGTTTAATTTGAATGGCATGATTTGTATTAAAAATATAGGTTTTTAAGGTTATCTCTTAGTTTATCTTACTAACAGGATAAATATTGCTATGTTTATTATCCCTGCCAAAAAACAATATGAGCAGAATTTTTTCAGTATTATTATCTGCACCATCATAAGAAATACAGAATATAATGTAGCGATTGTGGATGTTATTTTGATTATATTCATTATTGGAGAATATCCTGAACTGATAACGAATATACCAACTATCAAAATTATGTAATATCCTAATCCAATTATTTCATTTCTTATTCCTAAGATATTTGACCATTTACTCTCTAGAACCTCATTACAAGACTCCGAATCTATAAGACAAATAACTCTTTTGTTTTTTATCCTAGACCTTGTTAGATAAATATATATTAAAATACCTATAATTGCGAATAGAATTAACCAAATTTTAGTTGCCACATTTTCTGAATACTTGCTTGTTTTTATTTGTTATGCTCTTGATGTATCAGACGTTAGACATTTAAACTTTGAATTGATTGTTATTGCATGGGCTCTACAAAGAAAATTAGAAAAATGAATTCTAAAATTAGTAGCAAAATTAAGAAAGTGGAAAAAATAACTCATGAAATAATAGATGATGTATCTTTACCTAAGGATATGTTGAACTTACCGACTTTTCTGAATGTCGCCAGAATTGTTCTAACATTTGTAATTTCTTATATGATTGTTGTTGACAGCAACATAAAATTGACTGTTTTTGTTTTTGTTATTGCGGCCATTACTGATTGGTTTGATGGATATTTTGCACGGAGGTATAAATTGACTAGTGATTTTGGACGTAAAGCAGATATGTTTGCAGACAGATTTTTATGGGTGGGAACCGCACTCACTCTAATTTTTGTTTTTGGTGTGAAAGGAAGACTTGAACCAATTCATGGGCTACAGATTTTGATGATTATGACTCGCGAAATAATTGCACTTCCATTCGCTATAGCTGGTTTGTTTAGCTATTCCCTATTTCCTCCTACAAGATATATCGCTAAACTGACCACATTTGTTCAGGGATTTGCTTTGCCTTCTTTGATGCTTAGTATATTTTATCCTGTTTGGACTTATGTTTCGTTACCCTTATCTTTGGTAATTGGTGTTGTAGGTGCTATTTCAGGACTACATTATATTCACGATTTAGAAGTTTTGAGAGAAAGAAAAAATAGAATATAATCTATTTCCCCCAATCTGATTTCTTTTTGCGTTTGATTTCTGCTATTTCCATTAATGTTTTTATTTCAGATTCTGATAGAAGATCTTTGTTTTTTTTGAAATCTTTAAATTGAGATTCTGAAACTTGAGAGTAAAGGTATTTTTTATTGGCTAATTGCCTTTCAAAATTAACTCCCGATAATGACATTGCTACTTCTTTTCCTTCTGTAACTTCTTCTAAAGACGTTTTGTCTTCTTGAAGAGCCTTCACTCGCGATATTTGTTCATCTGTTTCGTCTATCAAAGGTATGTTTTTCTTTACATCCCCAGCTAATACTTTGATACCAAAAATGGCTGGATTTGAATTTCTAAATTGATATTTATGAAGAATTTCAATCTTACATATCGTCGCTAATTGCATTAATCTTTCCTTCTCTATTTCATTGTTTCTTTTAGTTCTCCAAGATTGCAAATCTTCTATTAATTTGTATACTACTTCGTTTGTTAAAACTTTGACATGCTTTACTTTTGGTAATTCTTCTTCTTGTTCAACATTGAAACCGATTATTATAGCATTTAATGGATTCATCTCAAGGTTTGCTTTTGCTGTGCCTATGTCAGACTTGCCTATTGGACCAATCCCAGCTTTTACTACGGATATGTTTGATTGTTTTAACAAGACCAAAAGAGCTTCTAAACTTCCTAAGGAGTCCGCTTTTGCTATAATTCCTTCCTTTTCTGTCGTGATCGTATTTTGAAATTCTCTTTTGAATTTTTCTTTTATTTCTTTTAGATTGTTTTCTATTTTTTGAAATGGCATTCCTGAAAGAATTCCTTCTTTATTTGTCAATTGTAATCTCAAACCCGTTGCTGCTATGGCTTCTTTTGTTGCTTTGAATTTTAAACTTAAAGGCATTATTTCTTCAAGGCCTCTAATTTTTGTTATTATTGGCTCTCCGAAAAGTGTAGCTATTGCAATCTCATCTCCCTCCCTTAACACTCCATCATAAATAATTGATTCTGCTGTTTCCATTGATTTTTCTTTTTTAATTTCTAAAAGAACTCCTTTGGTTTCAGATGATAGTTCTAGTTTTTCAGCCAAAAATTTTTGAGATAAACCACATAGAACAAAAAGCAATTCAGATATCCCTTCTTTTGTTCTTGCAGAGCATGGCACAATCGCTATTTTTTTTGTGAAATCGGAGATATCATAAAATAATTCGGAGTCAAATCCGTGACTTTGTAAAGCTCCTTGAAATGTTCCTAATGAAACTTCAAATTCATCTTTTGTATGCGTAGCTAAACTTTCTATGGACTTTTTTATTGTTTCTTTTTTGTGCCAACCAGATAGGGTGTCTACTTTATTTAACGCCACTACAAATGGAGTCTTGTTTGATTTTAGAATTGAAATTACTTCGGCTGTTTGAGGTCTTATTCCATCTTTTATGTCTACTACTAGAATCGCTAAATCTGCTAAAGAACCTCCACGTTTTCTTAAGTTTGTAAATGCTGCGTGTCCAGGAGTATCTATGAAAAGAAAACCAGGTATTTTTAGACCTATTTTTGCTTTTTCAAGTAAAGGGCACATTTTTTGTATTTGTTCAAATGGATATTTTGTAAATGAAATTTTTTGAGTTATTCCTCCGGCTTCTAAACCTTGAAGGGAGCTACCTCTAAAACAATCTAATAAAGAGGTTTTTCCATGGTCTACATGACCTGCAACTGTTATGATTGGTTGACGTATCATATATTTTTCAGTTGAGAGATACTTTTAAAGGTTAAGTGTTTAGAGAATTTGTGAAATTTGTTTTGTTATTATTTTGCTTATTATTTATCTCGTTATTATTAACTAGTAATTTATTCGTGATGAGTGATGACTTGAATGTGGATGAGAAAGAAATAATTGATTTTGATAGAACTCACACTCGAGCGTTATGTTCTGGACAAACTTGTCGCGATTTTCTTGTTTCTTGTTCTGGTTCTAAAATTTTAGATTTAAAGCCAATAAGTGGTTTTGTTACTTTTGGAGATGATTGGGTTGATTTGAGAGAAGATAGAAACTTGTGTTAATTACATCTCGGTTTCTTCGTAATTCTTGCTTGACTTTTTTGCTGATGGCTTTTCCTTAACTGCTGTTGGTTTTTGTGATTCTTCTGTTTGTATTGGTTGTTGAATTACAGCTTCAGCCAATTCTTTTTCATCTATGCTATTGATTGCTTGTTTAAATGCTTTAAAATATTCTGCTGGGATTCTTGTTCCTGCTTTTGTAAATCCTGTATAACGTTCTGATTTTACGAACTCTCTGATTGTCAAACCTCTCTTTCCACCGAAATCATCTACTCTTATGACTATATCAGTTTCCTGATTTTTTGGTATTCTATCAATATCTTTTTCCATATTTTTTAGAACGATAATGCTTATATAAAGTTATTTGTGATTTTATTTATGCCAAATAATAATAAACAAATTGCTAGAGAACTTACGTATTTATTTAATGAGGAGTATTTTCCTAAAATCTATCATTCAAATGGCGAACCTAATTCAGAGACGCGCATTGAGGTTTATAGGCCTATTTCTTTTAATGGACTTAACGCTCCAATTTTAACTGGCAAAAGGGTAGCCGATTTTTCAGTTTATTCTAATAGCTCATCTGAACAAGATTATATTCATGAAGCAGATATTCATTGGTTAGATAGAGATTTCTCTACAAAATATGCTCCTAATATCATGGACTTTTTAATTAACCATAAGGTTAATATTATCCGTATTTCTACCATCAGATGATGAGTAGTTTGAAAATTGGTTCTATTAGTTTGAAGAATCGATTGTTCTTGGCTCCTATGGTCGATGTAACTGATTGTGCTTTTCGTTTACTTTGTAGAGAGCAAGGGGCTTCTATGGCCTATACAGAGATGATTTATGTTAATGCGATTTTACACGAAAATAAACCTACTTTGAAGTTGATGACTATTGGTGGTATGAAAGATAGACCATTAGGTTTACAGGTTACTGGAAATAACCTCAAGGAGTTTTCAAAATTTAGCAAATTGTCGCTATTGAAAGATTATGATTTAATTGATATAAATTGTGGATGTCCATCTGTTAAAATCGTTGGAAGTGAAGCAGGAAGTTATTTGTTAAACGATCCTGATAAAATCGCTTCTATGATTAAAGTGCTTAAAGATAGTGGATTGACTGTAACTGCTAAAATTCGTTTAGGTTATAAATTGAATAATGTTTTAGAAGTTTCACGAAAAATTGAGAAAGCTGGAGCTGATTTATTGACGATTCACGCAAGGACTGCTGAACAAAAAAATAGTGAACCAGCAGACTGGAAGTGGATTTCCAAAGTTAAACGCGAGATTGGAATTCCTATTGTTGGAAATGGCGGAATTGTAAATGGAAAAACTGCATCTGAAATGCTTGATATTGCTGATGGAGCTATGATTGCTTCTACTGCTATCGGAAATCCATTTGTTTTTCGCGAAATTTTGAGATATTTAAAAACTGGAAAAGAAAAAGAAATTACTAAATTAGATAGATTATCTGTATTCTCAGAATATTTGAAATTGACTGAAAAGTTCGATATATTTGATATTTCTCACGTTAAGTTTTTGGGCTCTGGATTTTTGAGAGGATTCGATGGAGCTTCTAACGCCCGAGCCGAAATGATGAAATTGAAGAGTTTTAACGAACTTGAGAGATTTGTTAAGGGAATTAGGAAAACTTAAAACCTCTTTTTATTTAGATAATTTATGGATATTCAATTGTATAATACATTAACGCGCAAAAAGGAGATTTTCAAACCTATCAAGAAAAATCAAGTAGGGGTTTACTCATGTGGGCCTACAGTTTATTGGTATCAACATATTGGAAACTTAAGGGCTTATTTGTTTTCGGATATTTTGAAAAGAGTTTTACTATATAATCAGTTTAAAGTAAATCAAATAATCAACGTAACTGATGTTGGGCACCTTACTTCTGATGCTGATGAGGGCGATGATAAAATGGAAATTGCAGTTTTAAAAGAAGGAAAAACTGCTACCGATATTGCAAACTACTACTTTAAAATATTTAAATCTGATTTTAAGAAATTAAATATTCTTGAGCCTACTGAATGGGTTTGGGCAACGAAACATATAGGTGAGCAGATAGAGTTAATTAAAAAATTAGAGAAAAAAGGATTCACTTATAAAACTGAAGATGGGATATATTTTGATTCTTCTAAATTTAAAGATTATTCAAAACTCGCTATGCTTAAAATTGAGGGATTAAAAGAAGGAAAAAGAATTTCTGCAGGCGATAAAAAAAATAAAACTGACTTTGCTTTATGGAAATTTTCATCTGAATCTGGAAAGCGACAACAAGAATGGACTTCTCCTTGGGGAGTTGGTTTCCCTGGATGGCATATTGAGTGTTCTGCAATGTCTATGAAATATTTGGGAGAACATTTTGATATTCATACTGGTGGAGAAGATCATATTCCAATACATCACACAAATGAGATTGCTCAAAGTGAGGCAGCAACTGGAAAAAAGTTTGTCAATTATTGGTTACATGGGGCTTTCTTAGTTGATAGCGATGGTAAGAAAGTGAGTAAGAGCACAGGTGGACTTTATACTATATCTGAATTAGAAGAACAAGGATATAATGCACTACACTATCGGTATTTATGTTTGCAAACTTCTTACCGAAAACAACTTCAGTTTAGTCTTGAATCTCTTGATGCTTCCAAAAATGCTTACGAAAAAATAAAAAGAAAAATCATCAGATTAAGAACTGAAAAAAATTCTGGAAATACAGATGTTGAACATCATAAAAAAGAATTTTTAGAGGCTATCAATGATGATTTGAATATGCCTCAAGCCCTTGAAGTAGTCTGGAATGTTATTGAGGAAACTGATATGAATACTCGGACAAGACTTGCTTTACTTGAAGATTTTGATAGGGTTCTTGGATTAGGAGTTAAAGATATGAAAGAAGAAAAATTGGTTGTGCCAAAAGATGTTCTTAAATTGCTTGAAGCACGTCAGGAAGCTAGAAAGAAAAAAATGTTCGCAGAGGCAGATATATTGCGTCAGAGAATAAAAGAAAGAGGATTTGCAATTGAAGATTTAGCAGAAGATGGACCGACTTTAAGAAAAATTTAAGTTATTGAGACTCTTTGAGATATTCCAAAAATTCTTTTCTGAATTCATCTTGATGTCCTTGATATTTTATTGGAATTCTATATTTGTTTTTGTGGCCATTAGGTATGTCACCGAGAACTCTTCTTAAAAATCTTGCAAGTCCAACTCTAACCTTTGCTTCTGCTTCGTCTAGATTATTACGCATTTTATCAACTTGATCTCCATAATCATAAAACTTAATTATTCTTGGCCCGACAGGTTTTTTCATACTTTCGACTACAGAATCATATTTAATTATTTTTCTCATTTCTTTTTCAGGCACTTCAAAAAATTCTCTTTGAGAAATTATCCTTCTTTCGATATGGTAAAAATCTTCAGGGTCCATGAAATTATCATTTTTCAAGGTTTTTAAGATTAATTGAGATTGTCAGGTGTATCTTCCTTCTAGAATTTTAATATTAAAATAATTTCTAAAATCGTCTTTTAATCTATCTAAATTATTCTGGTATTTTTCAGGAATTTTTAGTCGATGATCTTTTCTGCTTATTATACAGCTTGTCCCATATAACTCGTCCTTCAAGAAGCCATATAGGGCAGATCTCAATATTATCTCTTTTCTTTCTCTACTTACTCTACATTTTTTTAATAATGGATTATTTAATTCGGAATCCAATTCTATTGCTGAAACGAGGTCTTTTTCAGACATTCTAAAATAAGATCTGTTTTCTTGCTTTTCGTATGACTGGACGACTTTCAAACAAATTTGTTGAGTATCCTCAAATACATTTTCTTTGTTCATATTTTATTTTGCAGTTTCTTTACTGCATCTAAAACTCTTATATCTGGAGATAATATATAAACATGGTCATTTATTGAACGCACTGCGCGATAAATTCTTTGTAGAAATTCTCTATATGCTTTATCTCTATAAAAATCCCAAAATGAATCTGGATGTGTTTTTTGAAGTATTTTCCAGAATGTATCTGATACATTCGGATTGGGATATTTAGTAAAAACAACCGAATTACACATATTTCCTGGAAAATCCACTCCACGAGAACATTTTGTTGTGAAAAGTTTATCGTTTAAACCTTGCTTAAATATTGAAACCATTTTTCCTGTTTTGTCCTCTTCTTGCTGTTCTCTTAAACGCTCTTGAGAGGTCAAGTTAATTAAATGATGTCTTATTTTTTCTTCTTCTGTTGGTAAATCTTGGAAGGCATTCACATGAATTAGAGTTGGTCTTTTTGCTTTTTCTACTATTAAATTTAGAGAATTTAAATAATCTTCACGAGAATGTTGGCCACCTGTAAAATTAGCATAACGACAATCTCTTTCTTTTCCAGTCATTAAAATTTCTATTGCTCCTTGTTGAAGCGTTTCCGCTTCAACTTTTTTGAAATTTTCAATTCCAAATATTTTTTTCAGAACTTGTTGAGATTGCAGAGTTCCAGACATAAAAACTAATGCCTTATTTTTGTTAAGAAGTTCTTGTATTTTTGGTTGAAGATTTGTGCTAACTAGCTTGACAAATAAGTTTTCTTCTTCTTTTCTGAATGTAGCATAAACATCTTCTGTTAAATCTTCAAAATTTTTAGCAAGTTCAAGAGCTTTGTTTGCATAACTATTCTCATCCAATATTATTTCAGATTCTAGTTCTTTGTCTTTTTCCATTAATTTGAATATTTTTCCAAGATGAGTCTCATCAATATGGAATACTTGGTTTTCATTTATACCAAGAGCTTTCTTGTTTTTTTCTTCCAAATTAATCAAATCCAATATACTGCTTACTGTATCTCTTGTGTTCATTGATTCTGGAATTATGGTGTTCAAACTTGATGCGAATCTTGTAAGATTTATTTCTTCTTGTTGGAAAAGTCCATCAAGAAATTCGTCTGCTTCGTCTATTATTTCTACTTCTGTTGCAGGTTTTCTACCTATCGCTAATTCTGCTTTGTATTTTGCCGCATTAAATATTATTATGTCTGCGTGTTTATATGCGAGATATTGGTCATAATAAGAACAGCCTTGTTTTCTATGATAGAAAGTATATTCTCTACCATCACACCCATTATATTTTATTTTTTTAGCATCTTTTAATTGAGCTAATTCATATGTTGATGGAACTATTGGTCCCCAATAAGGATTTGATGGAGCTATCGACAAACGCTTTATGTGTTTGTAATCTGGAACATCGTGGCCTGAAACAAATGGATTATTTCTAAAAAATTCCGTTAATTTATTGTAATTTTTTTCGGTTATCTTTATGTTTTCTGGAAGTTCTGGATCTGCGCAAGATACTCCTGGCTCTATTATTGAATCGTGGTTTTCTCTTCCGGTTAGAACAGCTATTTTCATCCTTTGTCCATTTGTTTTATATAGAAATTTCTTTCCAGTATAATCTTCTTCATATTGTCTTTGCAAAGCCTTTACTGGAACTATTATTGATGCCTTTCCAAGTTTTCTTGCAATATTTAACGCAATCGCCGATTTTCCTGTTCCACACGCTCCGTGAAGAAATATAATTTTTGTTCCTTCTTTGATTAAATCGCTTATTTCTTTTACAATATCTGTTTGGGTTTTTCCATTTGAAAATCTTAATGGCTCTATTTTTCCTTTTTCGTCGTTTAAATCCCAGTATTCATTTTCAAATATTATTTCTGATTTTTTTGTTTCTTTTATTTCTTCTAAAAATTGAAGTTTATCAGATGTCTTTAGTTTCGTTTCTTTTATTTCTTCTAAAAATCCCTCTGGTAAAATCACTGTTTCTTTTGGTCTCCATTGATTTACTGAATTTGTGCTTAAACTTTGAAGTCTTCCTTGCCCTCCAATTTTTATCATCTCTTTTTATTGATAACTTTGTTTTAAAAGTATTTGTGCTTATTGAGTTTGCAAAGGTTTTAAAGGGATTTTATGTTTGAAAAAATAACTATTCTTGCGGGGATGCCAGAGTGGTCAAATGGGATACGTTAAGGCCGTATTAGCTTAGTGCTTTCCTAGGTTCGAATCCTAGTCCCCGCATTAGAAGGATTCGAACGTTCTTCGAAACTGATGTTTCTCGAAACTTCAAAACAAGAATATATCAAAATGTTTGAATTGAAGAATTACATTTTAAACATCCAAAATTTAAGGATTCAAAGATTTTCTGATTTTGAAGTAATCCTAGTCCCCGCATTTTTTTATTCCGTAGCGAGTCTCCGAGCATGTGAGGAGGGGTCGAGCAAGAGAAGAATGAGAAAATAATTTTCTTACTTTTTCTTAGATTTTTTTTCTTTTATTTCTGATTGAGTTTGATTTCTTGAACCAATAAATATTGAACTCGCAATTATTAATAATAAGTTTATGTAATATAAAGGTCTTGAATAAAATTCTATTAATGAAATTGTTCCGTTGGAAATTATTACAGGTATAAAAAATAACAAATCTATAATAAATCCTGTAACTATAAAGACTAACCCTAATTTTAGACCTTCTTTTATATTTCTTTTAATTCCGTTTTTGTTAAAATACCCTATTGAGGCCATACAAGTCAATAAGACTGGAATGCTTATTGTGATTATCCAATATGCTGTGGGATTATTTTGAAAGAAAAAAGAAGGATATATTTTCGCGAGAATGGTGGATATGACTCCAATTATAAAATTTACTAGGTAAAGTGCTAATGCAATAAGTATTCCCCTTTTGATATTCATATTATATAGGTATCTGATGGGTTTAAATGCTTTACTTTATTTTTATATTTATGAAAGGACTTTGGTTTAAGGCAAAGACTTATGGTTATGGATGGTATCCTTGTTCATGGCAAGGATGGGTTGTCACGGCTATTTATTTCTTGATTTTACTTTTTGCTTTTAGATTAGTTGATATAACCTCTCAATCTATCAGCGATACTCTTATAGAGATGATTTTTCCTTTCGTCATTTTAACTTTTCTTTTTATTTTGATATGTATTAAAACTGGTGAAAAATCCAAATGGCGTTGGGGAACTAATAAGCATAATCCTTAAAATGTCTTTTTAATTTAAATTTTGAAAGCCCTGATGGCACAATGGCACTGCGTCGGTCTCGAAAACCGATTTCCTCACGGATATCCCAGTTCGATTCTGGGTCAGGGCGTTACCAGAATCGAAGTGCTCGTCGCGTCAAAGACGCGTCGGCAACTTAAATTTTCGTTTCACTCAAATTAAAGTGCTCGCTAACTGTGGTTATCGGCAACTTCAAAACTAGTAAATTTTGAAGTATTCTGGGTCAGGGCGTTTTTCAGGAGTTTATGGAATTTTTCGTTTTGATAGACTGAGAAGCTCTTTACTCCAGAGTAGCGAAGGCATTTGTTTTTAAACTAATGATTCTTATACTATTAATGAAAAAACAGAAATGTTATAGTTGTAAAAAGGAATTTGAAACTACTTCTAATGCTCGCTTTCCTAGAAAATATTGTCCAAAATGTAGTGCTAAAAAGAAAAAAATGTGGGAAAATCAGTGGAAAGTCAAATATGAAGATTTAGATGATTGAAATTAATAATTAATCTTTCTTAGTTTATTAGTTAAATTTATATATTATTTATTTTTTTTATATTTATGAAGAAGATTTATTTTGCTTTGTTATTATTTGTTCTTGCGTTCGGAGTTTTTTCTTTTGTAAGACTTTCGGTTACTAACGGATTTGAAGACGATGATGAATTTGGAGAGGATGAATCTGACGATTTCTTTGGAGATAATGGCGATAAAGGATTTGGTGGAAATGCTGTATCTGTTAAAAATGTCTCACCAATTATAAATGGCAAAATTAGTTTGAGTTTATTATCTCCACATAATTCTGTAAATGATTGTTGGGTGTCTTATAATGGAAAAGTTTATGACGTAAGCTCTTATTTGCCAAAACATCCTGGTTCTACGGGTGCTATAAGTCCGTTTTGTGGAACTGCGGAAGGATTCAAAAATGCCTTTGAGAAAAAACACGGAACTAAAATGGTGTCAGCCCTTATGAAATTTGGAGTTCTAATGGGAGATTTTGATATTTTGGGAGAAATATGACTTACTCTAAAGATTTTGCACCCGTAATTTTGAGAATTTCTATGGCTCTGGTTTTCCTTTATTTTGGATTTTCACAGACAATAAATCCTGATGCTTGGGTTTCATTCGTTCCTGAATTTGTTATTCCCTCTTTTATGACAGCCAATAATTTAGTCATGTTAAATGCTCTTTTTGAAATAACTCTTGGATTTTTTATGATTTCTGGGTTATATACTTGTTTTTCTTCTTTATTATTGGGGTTGCATCTTTTTGGAATTACTTTATCTATTGGATTTAATCCATTAGGGATAAGAGACTTTGGATTGGCCTTTGCAACCCTTGTTGTATATTTTAATGGGCCTGATAAATATTGTTTAGATAATAAATACATTAATTTTTCTAGAGCTTAGTTAAATTTTCTATTCTTTCTACTAATTCTGGCTGAATATAATGGTGTATTGTGACTGTATAGCTGTCTTTCCATTCATTATTTTTTTTGTCAAACCTTTTATGTCCAAGTTGTTCTGCTATTTCTGTAAATAATTTTTTTATTTCATCTCTACTTGCTTTTTTATGTTCTTTTACGAATTCTTTCGCTTTGCTTGTAGCGTAAAAAGAGCGAACTATATGTGGATAAAATTTAATCCCACAATAGTTTTCAAATGCCTTCATAAAATCTGTGTCTTTCAAAAGTTTATTATTGTCTTTCACAAATATAAAATCTGACTTTTTCTTGATACTCAAATTTTTCTTTAACCTATTTATGTATTCTTTTGAAAATTCTTTTGAAATCTCCATTGGAACCCCATCTTTTGCAAGATATCTGAAAGTAACCTTATTTTTATTTATAGAGATATCATTTTTTGTTAGTGTTGTCAAACCTTTGTGCCCATTTTTATTATAATTTATTTCGTTGCCTACACGCATATAAGTTTTGAGAAGAGTATACATTGGAACTGCATAAATATCTTCTTTATCTTTCAAAGCTTGTTTTGTTTTTTCTTCTAATTTTTTATAAATCTTCTCAAAATTTGAAACTTTTTTGTATTTGTTTTTTGTTGCTTTTTCTTTTTTATCTAATGTGTAACAGTATGCGAATTTTCCGTTTGGATTTTGATATATCGCGTCCCAATGGTCGTGTGAAGATTCATCGTGAAATGTCAAATTAGGCGCGAAAATTGAGAAAGCTTTGTCTATTTTTTCTCCTGTTGGAAGAATAGATATTCTTGCTCCTTGAATTTTTCCTTCAGGAGAAATCTGCCCATTGATGAAGTTTGGATTTTTTGTATCTATTATTTCGTTTAATCTATTGTGTTTTTTGAAGGAATTTGCTATTTGTATTGCATTTTGAAAATTTTTATCAGATAAAATCCATTTATTTTTCCTTAATTCATACAATTGTAAATCCCTGCCTATACGAATTGTTCCATTCTGTTGATTTTTTTTAATCATTTTAAACTCTTATCTTAAGGAGCATTAATTTAAATATCTTGTTTTATTTTTTTTAGTATGGGATTTGATTTTATGCTTACATTAACGAATGGTTTTTCAAAACTACTTCCTCTTCTTGAAATTATTTTGATATCCATATTGATTATTTTTTTCTTTAATTTCATCGTTATTTTCATCAAAAGACGACTTCTCAAGAAAGCAAAATCTAAATCACAAGTTTCAACAATTAAAATATTCTCGAGAATGGTTAATCTTGTTTTTATGTGGGTTGTTATCTTGTTTGCTTTTTTGTCTTATTTCAAATCTTGGGCAGGAATAGGGGTCGTTGCAGGATTGCTTACTGCCGCAATAGGTTTCGCTCTTCAAAAACCAATTACTGGAATTGCAGCTTGGATTATGGTTGTTGTGAAAAGGCCGTTTCAAGTAGGTGATAGAATATCAATCGGTACGGTTAAAGGAGATGTTTATGATATTTCTTTAACTCATGTTTATATTGATGAAGTCGGTGGAACAATAGATTCCGAACAACATTCTGGTAGAAATGTTCTTGTCCCTAATTACAAACTTTTTGATGAAGTGCTTGTTAATCACACTTTAATGCACGATTTCGTTTTGGATGAAGTTTCTCTCGTAGTAAAATATGATAGCAATTTAGATAATGCTTTGAAAATAATCAAATCTCTTGCTGAAGAAATAACTGGAGAATATGCTAAAAAAATAAACAAAGAAGTAGTTACTAGAGTTGCTATAGTTGATAATGGTATGAAAATAAAAGTTTTATTTTTTGCTCCAGTTCAACAACTCTCAAAAGTCAAGAGCGATTTAAGTGAGAGAATCTATAAATCAATATTAAAGAATAAGAGTGTTGAACTAGCTTATAACAGATTAGACATAGCCGTTAGAAAAGATAAAGCTTTACTTTAAAAAGGAAGTTTTGTTGGAGAAATTATGGAGTCATTTAGAAAACTTGGTTTGAGTCACGATATGCTGAAAGTTTTACAAGAGGCAGGTTTTACAGACCCAAGTGACATTCAGGAGAAGGCAATTCCATTAGTTTTATCTGGAAGAGATGTTTTAGGCAGTTCTGCAACAGGTAGTGGCAAAACTCTTGCTTTCGGTGCCGGAATAATCGAGAATATTAAATCTGGAGAGGGTATAAAAGCATTAATTTTAACTCCTACTAGAGAATTGGCAGAACAAATTGGCAAAACTCTTCATAAATTTTCAAGATATAATAATTTGGAAATAGTTGAAATTTTTGGAGGAGTTTCGATTGAACCTCAAAAAAGAGTTTTGCGTCATGCCGATATTGTTGTTGGAACTCCTGGCAGAATTTTAGATCATTTAAGACAAACAACTCTAAATCTTTCACATTTAAAATATCTTGTTCTTGATGAAGCAGATAGAATGTTAGATATGGGATTTATAGATGATGTTGTTACAATAATTGACCAATGTCCTAAAGATAGACAAACCTTACTTTTCTCTGCGACACTTTCTCAAGATATTGAAAGAATTGCTAAACACTACATGAAAGATCCAGTTTTAGTTGAATCCGCATCTAAGGTTGACCCTTCGAAACTTAGACAAGTTTATTATGATGTTCCAAATAATCTGAAATTTTCTTTACTCGTTCATTTGCTTAAAGAAGAAAAATCTGGTTTAGTGATGGTATTTACAAATACAAGAAGAAATGCTGATTATATAGTTCATAATTTGCAGAGAAATAATTTTGATGCTATGGCTATTCATGGAGGTCTCGCTCAAAATAAAAGATCTAGCGTTTTAGAAACATTTCATTCAGCCAAAGCTCTTATCTTGGTGTGCACAGATGTAGCGGCTCGAGGACTCGATATAAAAAATGTTTCACATGTTTACAATTTTGATGTTCCAAAAACAAGCACAGAATATATCCATCGTATTGGTCGAACGGCTCGTGCTGGAAAAGAAGGAATTGCTATAACAATAGTTACTCAAAGAGACTATGAAAACTTTCAAAGAGTTATGTCTGACCCTTCTTTAACTATCGTTCAACAAGATTTGCCTCAAGTTGAATCTATCCCCGTTCGTTTTAGAGAGGAATCTTCTGATAGAGATAGTCGTGGCCGTTTGACTTTCGGAGGACGTGGTCGTGGATTTGGTGGAAGACGTGATTTTGGAGAAAGAAGGTCTTTTGGTGGTCAAAGTAGAGGTGGAGAAAGTCGTGGGGGTTCGAGATTCGGTGGTTCGCGTGGAGGAGATTCTCGTGGTGGAAGTAGTGGTGGAAGAAGTTTCGGAAGTTCAAGATTTGGACGAAGATAGTTTTAGAAAGATTTAAACACATTTGAGTTTTGAGAGAGTTATGAAGATAGGATGGCAAGATTACAATATAAATGGAGAATCAGTAAAAGCTCTTGTTTCTCAAATTGAAGAAGGAGATAGAGAAATTCTTAGAAAGATTTATTTTGATTGGAAAAGTCTTAGTGCTGGAATAAAAGCAATATCTACAAGGGGCTTAAACATTCCAGGAGTAGTTACTGAAAACGCTTTTTGTTTATTTTTTGAAGATTGTATAAGAATATCAAAGACAAAAAAAGGAAAATGTGCTTATGATTGTTTAAATACTAAAACTGGAGAGAAGATACAAATTAAGGCTGCTAGCATATATCCAGATGCTACTTCTTTCTCCCCAAGTTCAGATTATGATAAAGTTTTCTTTTTAGATTTTTCAACGGGAAATGGTTCTTTCAAAGTTTATGATATACCTTTAGAATTAATTAAAAAAACAATAGTAAATAAAAAGAAAAATGAAACATTTGAAGATCAGCAGAATCAAAGGAGAAGACCTAGATTTTCTCTAATTAAGGCAATAATTATTCCTAAACATCTAAAGCCGATTAAAATTTGCCAATTATAAATTTATTTCTTTTTTTTAGCTTCTTTATCCCAACGTGAAGATTTACATTTTGGGCAGATAAGGGGTTTTTCTAATCTTGAACGTGGTTGCCAGATATATTCACAATTATTACATTTGTAACCTCTGACTTTTATTTCTATTTCAGGCATAATCGGCAAAGTTTATTTTACTATATAAAGTTTAACTTTATGAACGAAAAATTTATATACTTTAAATTACTTTACAAAGTAATACTGTACTTAGTAGTGAGTAAATTAATTTAAAGAGGACTCAATCATGAAGATTATGAAAAAAGAGATGAAGACTATTGATTTATTTGCAGGAGTTGGAGGTATAAGGTTAGGATTTGAAAAAATAGGATTTAAGACGGTTTATGCAAATGATTTTAATAAATTATGCAAGGAAACTTATGACTTAAATCATGGAGAACCTAAGCTCCACATAGAAGATATAAACAAAGTTGAAATTAAAGAGCTACCTAAATTTGACATTCTTCTTGGAGGATTTCCTTGTCAGCCGTTTAGTATTGCAGGACATAGGAAGGGTTTCAAAGATGAAAAGGATAGGGGTAACTTGTTTTTTAGAATTGTAGATATACTTAAAGAAAGAAAACCAGAAGCTTTTCTTTTAGAAAATGTAAAGAATCTAAAAGGTCATGATAAAGGCAGAACATTCAAAATAATAAAACAAAATTTAGAGGAATTAGGTTATTCCATAAAATCTAAAGTTCTCAATAGTATGATTCATGGAAACATGCCTCAAAATAGAGAGAGGATATTTATCGCTGGTTTTCTAGATAAGCAAAAAGCAGAAGCATTTGATTTTCCTTCCGAAACAAAATTAACAAAAAGCTTTAGAGACTTTGTAAAAGAAGAAGTTGAAGATAAGTATTATTACAATAATAAACCTCTTTATGAAAAAATAAAACAAGATGTTAATTCTGAACAGACTGTTTATCAATGGAGACGAAAGTATGTTCGTTCAAATAAAAAATGTGTTGTTCCAACGTTAACTGCAAATATGGGTCGTGGAGGTCATAATGTTCCATTGATAAAAAATTCTAAAGGTATCAGAAAACTTACTCCCAAAGAGTGTTTTATGCTTCAAGGTTTTCCAGATAGTTTCAAGTTACCACCAAACTTATCAGATAGTGAACTTTATCATCAGGCAGGAAATAGCGTGACTGTTTCAGTTATTCAAAGAGTTGCTGAAAATATGAAGAAGGTCTTAGATGGTGAAAGAATAAACTCTCAACTCTCGTTAAATTAACTTTAAATATTGGTTAAATTTTAGGTAAACATGTTTGACATTAAATTCTTACGTGAGAATCCTGATGCTGTAAAGGAAAATATTAAGAAAAAGGGTAAGAAAGATAAATTGAAAATTGTTGATGAAGTGCTTTCTTTAGATAAAGAATGGCGCACCTTGAAGGGCCAAGTTGATGAAATTAGAGCTTCACGCAATAAAATTTCTAAAGAGATTGCAGATGCTAAAAAATCTGGAAAAGATGTTAAAAAGTTATTGAAACAGGCTGGAGAAATACCTGTGAAGATTGAAAATCTTGAAAAAGAAATGTATTCTCTTGAAGAGAAATTATCTGAGATGCTTTCTAAAATACCCAACCTAATTCATAAGGATGTCCCTATTGGAAAAGATGAGTCTGAAAATAAAGAATTGGAAGTTATTGGCAAACCTAAGAAATTTGATTTTTCTGTTTTAAGTCACGCTGAACTTGCTGAGAATTTAGGAGTTGCTGATTTTGATTCTTCTGCTAAAACTTCAGGTAATGGATTTTACTATCTTCAAGGAGATTTAGCTTTGCTTAATCAATCATTGATTAGATTCGCTTTAGATAAACTTGTTCAAAAAGGATTTACTTATGTTGAAACTCCTTTAATGATTCGTGGAAAAGTGATAAAAAATGTTACTGATTTGAATGATATGAATAATCAGATTTACAAAATGGAAAATGAAGATTTGTATTTGATTGGAACAAGTGAACATTCAATGATTGGAAGACATATAGACACAATTTTACAAGAGAAACAATTACCTCTGAAAAATTGTTCTTATTCTATGTGTTTTAGGAAAGAGATAGGTTCTCATGGGATTGATGAGAAGGGTCTTTATCGTTCGCATCAGTTCAATAAAGTTGAAATGGTCGTAATATGCAAGCCTTCTGAATCTATGAAATTCTTTGAAGAATTGAAAAAAACAACTGTTGAAATATTCAAAGAGTTAGGAGTTCCTATTCGTGTTTTAGGAATATGTTCTGGAGATTTGGGAGATTTGAAACATATTCAAGTAGATATTGAAGCATGGTCTCCTCGAAAAAATGGATATTTTGAAGTGGGCTCATGTTCTAATTTGACTGATGCGCAGGCTCGCAAATTAAAAATAAGAGTTGACCCTGGAACAGGAGAAAAGTATGTTCCCCATACTTTGAACAATACTGCTATTGCTACTTCTCGTGCGATGGTTGCCATATTGGAAAATTATCAACAAAAAGATGGGTCTGTAAAGATTCCTGATGTTCTTTTGCCGTACATGTATGGGAAGAAAGTTATCAGTAAGAATAATTGATTTTGATAACACTCATACTTAAAAACTGAAAAAACTGCCGAGTTGTTCAGGAGTTGGTGATGGGAATAATAATAGATGAAACTTTTTCTGATGATGATAATCTTATTCTTAACAAAGTTGAACAAAGACAATTTGATTCTGTGGATTCTGCAGAACTGAAAGCGAGTGCTGCTGTGTTGGAAACCAATTCAGAGATTTCGGGACTTGTTTCGTATGATTTGATTAAACATAATTTGACTTATCAATTACCTTATCAAACTATCGGGGCTTTACATATTTTAAAAGAAATGAATGGTTCAGCACTACTGGCTGATGAAGTAGGTTTAGGAAAAACAATCACTACTGGAATTTTATTGAAAGAATGTATTGTTAGAGGTTTTGTGACGCGTGCATTGATATTAACGCCTCCTTCTCTTGTTGATCAGTGGGTAGCTGAATTAAGGGATAAATTTAATTTAGATTTTAAAATAATTGAAAATGAAAGTGATTGGAATAATGTAAATTTCGCTATTGCTTCTGTTGATAGAGTTAAAACATTTGATAAAGAAAAAGGAGCTTTTAGGCATGAAAAAGCACATTCAATTCCTTGGGACATTCTGATTGTCGATGAGGCGCATAAAATGAAACAGCGAAATACTACTCGTTGGAGATTTGTTGATAGAATGCAGAAAAAAAGATTTTTACTTTTGACTGCGACTCCATTTCAGAATGATTTGGTGGAACTTTACAATTTATTACACTTATTAAAAAGAGGGCATTTAGGAACAATAAATGAATTTCGTGAGAAATTTCTGTTTAGGGGGAATAAAAGATATCCTTTGAATCCTATTGAACTTAGAAGACGATTACAAGAAGTAATGTTACGAAGACGTAGAGATGAGACGGGCATTGTGTATAAAAAAAGAATACCTAAAATTGAAGTAGTTTATTTGACTAAAGAGGAAAAGGGAATTTATGATTCTATCTGTGATTTACTTAAGACCAAATATTTTTCTGTAAATGGCGACGAATTGAGGGGTAAACTAATAGTCTATGCAATTTTGCCAAAGGTTACAAGTTCTTCTCGTTCTGCTGTTGAATCCTTGACTAAAATTGCAGAAGATGAAAAATATCATTCTGAGACAAGACAATTAGCCCAAGATATTATTGATAGATATAAATTGCTTAAAAAAGATTCAAAAATTGAAAAGTTAGTTGAAATAGTGGATAAAATTCTCAAAGAAGATGCTAATGCAAAGATTTTGATGTATACTCGTCATCCTACAACTTTGAAATATATTGTTGAAAAACTTGAACCTTACAAACTAAAAATAGTGGAGTTTATTGGTGGACTTGATAGAGAAGAAAAAACTTTGCGAATTAATCAATTCAAAAAAGATGCGCAAATAATGATTAGTACCGAAACTGGAGCTGAAGGATTGAACTTTCAATTTTGCAACTATTTGATTAATTATGACTTGCCCTGGAATCCGATGTCAGTTGAACAGAGAATCGGACGTCTGGACAGAATAGGCCAAACTAAAGATATGTACATTTACAGTTTGGCTACAAAAGACACTATGGAAGAACATGTCGTTGATTTGATTATAAATAAGATGTGTTGTATTGGATTAGTTATAGGTGAGTTGCCTACAATATTGTTTAATTTAGGTCTTGATGGGCCTGGAAAATATGGAGTGAGCAAAATAGAAGAAATGTTAATGGACTCATTTATTGATTCTAAAAATAATCTTGAAATATTTGCTCAAGATGTTAGTAAAATAAGTGAAATTATCTCCCAAGGTTTGAAAGAATATAATTCTTCTAAAGAAGCCACTGCTAAAGTTTTTGATGGGGAGATTAAATGACTAATAACGATTTACGCAATTTCACAATTAAATTTTTCAAAGAGCTTGGAGCCGTTGTTAAAGAATCCGAAGATGTTCTTTTGATTACGCAAGTTCCTCTAAAGTTTCAAAAATTTTATGGTAAAAATGAACCATACACTATAGGATTTGATGGGTCTAAATCCTCACTTTCTGTTGAAATAGTAACCAGCGAGAGTTATTTGTTAAAAACTATGAGGGGTTATCTTGATAATACTGGAGAATCTGTTCTTCAAAAATTATCTTATTCTTTACAAGCAGACTCTTTGGTTAAATCCAAACTTCTTCTTAGAAATTGCTCTATCTCAAAAATAAATCATAGTATGATGTACAGACCAATAATTAAATTTACATTTCAAACGTCTTACAAATATCTTAATGACGAAGATAGATTAGTTAATGAGATTTATACAGAAAATAATAAAATTATCTGTCCAGACATTAACAAATTTAAAATTGATTCTCTGAAAAACAAAGATTTTGATACACCTGATTTAAGAGTCAATTATGAACTTGCAAAAAACAAAATAAAAGATTTGATTTCTCCAAAAACAAATTTAATAGCGAATCAACTCGAAGATACCCTCTCCAAAGAAGTGCAAAGAATAAAAGACCATAATTCACAACAAATTAAAGAAATTGAAAACCAAATAAACAGGGCATTGATAAAAAATCCTAACTTAGATCTTTCTATCTATGAATCTCAAAAGAATCAGTTCATTTCTGAAAGAGATTTACAAATTACTAATGAAGAAAAGAAATACGCTTTAAGGATAAATACAAAACTTCTTACTACTTCAGTTATTCTCATTCCCATTTATAATTTTGAAGTTTTTTTCAAAAATGAAAATATAATTAGACTTGTGCTGTTATCCTATAATCCTCTTTATGATAAATTTGATTTTCCTAATTGTGATTTATGTAAAAAAATGTTGAATGAAATAATTCTTTGTAATGGAAACCACCTTGTTTGTCGTGATTGTGGAGCAGAATGTTCAGATTGTGGAAAAGTTTCCTGTAATCAATGTCTGAAGCAAGAATGCGCAGTTACAAAACGAAAGATATGCAAACAATGTGGAGCTGTATGCTCTAAATGCCGATTGTTCAAAAATAAAAGATTTATGGTTAAAGATAGTTTGGGACGATATGTTGTTTGTAGAAATTGTGGTTAGAAATCTTTTTTATTTTTGATATATGTGACTAACTCTTTACTTATTCTGGGTTTTTTGTTTATTAGAGGATAATAATATGGGAGGTCTATTGACTCTATTTCATTAATCTTGATTGTTAGTTTATCTTGAAACTTCATCTTGTTTAGATTTTTTCCTTGAATTATTTGTTTTAATACGTATACTGCATTATCTGTGCTGAATTGTTTTTTACCAAGATTTCTTGTTTCCATTCCTCTTATTTTATCAGTTATTTCTTCCTTCGTTCTTTTTTTTGGAGGATAATCTCCTAAAATTCCTCCGATTATAAAATAATTAAATTCTTTTGAATCGTTATGTGTTAAAGTTTTTCTTGCATTTGGGTCAAGAATGCACGCATTTTTTAGAGGCATATTTTTTATTGAACTTTTAGAAACTTTTCCAAATTCTTTCAAAAATTTGCTATTTGTATTTGTGAACCAAAGATTTTTTTTAGGAATCATTTTTGAGATACTTTCGTATTCTATTTTACACCAAGGCCATAGTTTTGGTTCTAAATGCTCTATAATTATTATCTGTTTCATTCTATTTGAAGTTATCAAACTATTTATATAGCTGATTGTTTTTTAGGTTTTATGAAGAACAAACAGATAATTATAATTCTTGCTGTTTTAGTTATACTAATCGTTGGGACTTTTTTTATTTTTAATAGCAATAGCGGGACTAATTCAACATCCGTTTCTGTCAAACGAACTTTTTATGATTCTATAACTGGAGAACCTACTAAAATAATTTACGATACTACTGGTGATGGAGACTTGACCGCTTATCAAAATGATTGTGATAAACTTGGCGGTTTTTTTGAACCTTGCGGACATATTTGTGAGCCTAACGCTACTGCCTGTGTTGAAGTGTGTGGAGTTACCTGCACGTTTTCTAACAAAGACTAGTTTTAACCTTAGATTTATATAATATCTTTATGTTTTGTTTTTATGAAAAAAACATTTTGGTGGGGCGTAGGATTTTTGATAGTTATTGGTTTGATATTTTATGTTTCTTTGAAACCTGGAAAACTTGATGATTTTGCTAAATGCTTGACTGAAAAAGGAGCTATTATGTATGGAGCATATTGGTGTCCACATTGTCAAGAACAAAAAGCTTTGTTTGGTAAAAGCTGGAATTTTGTAAATTATGTTGAATGTTCTTTACCTAATGCTGCTGGACAGACTCAAGAATGTCTTGAAAAGGAGATAAAAAGTTATCCAGTTTGGGAATTTTCTGATGAAAATAGGGTCTCTAGTGCTTTGGGTCTTGAACAACTTGCTGGTTTTACTGGATGTCAATTACCTAGTGCGTAATCAAACTCTTCTCGTTCGATTCTAATAATGGACCTATCGACATCGCCACGCAAAGCGTTGCGAATGAATTCAATTCTTACGAATTGTATTTAATCAAACTCTTCTCGTTCGATTCTAATAATGGACCTATCGAGAATCGAACTCGAATCTTTCGACTGCCAGCCGAACATTCTACCATTGAACCATGGGCCCTTAATTCTTAATGTTTAATAAGGTATTTTAAACTCTTGGATTATTCTTTTTATATGCGAAAGAAAATACAAAAAATACCTAAAAATGTAATGTTAAAATGTCCATTTTGTTCTGAGAAGAGCAAGGCAATAGTTTCTATTGAAACAAGTCCTCAAAATTATGTTTGTCCAAAATGTTCTTCTGAAGTCAGAAATCCTTTGACTCAATGTTGTGTGGTATGTGCTTTTTCTGGTAAGAAATGTCCTCGCACCCTTTTTATGGAAGCGAAAGTCAAAGGATTAGAAATTAGATAAAATTTAGTTAGCTTTTTAAATGATTTTTTTCTAAGTATGCTTCTATGATAAAACATCCGTGGCATGAAATATCTGCTGGGAAAAACGTTCCAGAATTAGTAAACGCAGTAATTGAAATTCCAAAAGATTGCCAATTGAAATATGAATTGGATAAAGATACTGGGATGCTTAAACTGGATAGAGTTTTGTATTCTGCTGTGCATTATCCTGGAGACTATGGGTTTGTTCCTCAAACTCTATGGAGTGATGGAGATCCGTTAGATATTATTATTCTCACAGGTAGACCTGTTGTTCCTATGACTCTTGCTGAAGCTAGACCAATAGGAGTTTTCAAAATGATTGATGGAAATGAAGAAGATGACAAAATACTCGCAGTTTATGAATGTGACCCGCGTTTTAAAGAGTTTAGGGACATATCGGATGTTCCTAAACATATAATTGAAGAAATAAAACATTTTTTTGAAAGTTATAAACAATTACAAGGAAAAACTTGCAAGATTTTAGATATTCAAGGCGTATCTTCAGCTAAAAATGTTATTGAAGAGTCTATTGAAATTTACAAAAAAAAGTATTCTATCTAATCTTTTCTTGAGCAACTGAAATTAATTCATTTATTTCTTCAAGGGTGAATTTCATGTTTCGTCTATATCTTCCTTTCAATTCTATTGCTCTTGATTTATATGCGACATATAACCAGTTTATTATATCATGAACTTTTTTTGTTTTTGGTTCTGTATAAATATCTCTTATTGAAATTAAAGCCGCATAAGGGTTTGTGCAAAATCTTGTTATCTTACCTATTTCTGACAAATTTTTTCTTACACGATTATTTTCTACATTTCTTTCCATTTCATCTTCGATTATCTCTTTAAATAAATCCAGAAATCTGCTTCGCCCAATTTTTTGATACGATGCTTCTTTTTCGGCTAATTCTTCAATTGTTTCCATAAACTTATAAGTTTGGAGAAATTACCATTTTTATGTTTATTGATGTTCATTGTCATTTAGATATGCTTGAAAAAGAAGGCGTTTCTGTTAAAAAAGCAATTGCTAATGCTGTGAAAAAAGAAGTTAATGTGATTGTGGTCAATGGCGTTAATCCCAAACATAATAGAGATATTATTACTCTATCTGAAGATTTTTCAGAAATTAAACCTGCTTTAGGAATGTATCCTACTGATGCTTTATCTATAACTGATAATGTAATTAATGAAGAAATTGATTTTATTATCCAAAATAAAAATAAAATTTCCGCTATTGGAGAAATAGGCTTAGATTTGAAAGAAGATGAGTCACATAAAGAATTTGACCGACAGAAAAAAGTTTTCTCTAAATTTGTTAATCTTGGAATTAAACTGAACAAACCAGTCATTGTTCATTCTCGTAAAGCTGAACTACAAACGATTGAATTACTTGAAGAGTTAGGGGCTAAAAAAGTTATAATGCATTGTTTTTCAGGAAAGATGAAACTTGTTGAGAGAATTGTTAAAAATAATTGGTGTTTATCGATTCCTGCAAATTGCAAATATAGTCATCAATTTCAAGATGTAATTAAAATAACCCCAATTGAAAATTTGTTTTGTGAAACTGACTCGCCTTATTTACATCCGGACAAAAAATGGCCAAATGAACCAGTAAATGTAATTGAAAGTTATAAGAAAATTGCAGAGATTAAAGAGCTTAAACTGAAGGATGTTGAGAAAAAAATAGAAAATAATTTTGTAAGGTTATTTGGTTAGATTTATTAATCTGGAGATTTTTCTGTTATTATGGATGTGATGGATATTATTGGTTGGATTGGTGCAGGGCTTTTGCTTCTCGGATATTTTTTATTGATTCATAAAGATTTGACTTCGCGTTCTAGATTGTATCAATGGATGAATATTCTTGGCTCTTTACTTTTGGCTTTTCATACACTCGATGCTAAAGTATATCCCTCATTTGTTACAAATATTTTATGGTTTTTGGTCGGACTTTATGGAATGTTTCACGCTGTTAAACATTTTAAGAAGATGAAGAATATTAGAAGTAAAGATAACATTAAAAGAAAATAATTTCTTTGACTAACCATTTTATTGGCACAAAAGGATTTATAATCTCATTTTAATTGATTGATTCGAGGTAAGATGGTCAATTCGCTTATTGGTATTCACGCTATTCTTGGTGAGCTTGGAATTGCCTCTTTTTTATGGGTTTTTATTGAAATGCTAAATCCAATGCCTTCACGCTTGAAGCGAGCAAAATTAGTCGCTCTTTTGGGAGTCGTTTTCTTTTTTGCTTCTTGGATTATCGGAGGATATTATTATGCTACTGATTATGGGACGTTAGTAAAACCGATTATAAAAGAAGGACCTCAACCTTGGGCTCATCTCGTATTTACCGAAGCTAAAGAACATATTTTCTTATTTTTACCATTTTTGTCCATATTTGCTTACGCTCTTATTCGGAAATATCAAGCTCCATTAAATGGAGATAAAAATCCAGTTGTTAAAAAAGCAATTTTAATTTTATGTATTGCTATTTTAGTTATTGGGGCAATGATGGCTGTGATGGGATATATAATTTCAAGTGGATATAGGGTAGCTTTGGAGGCAGGAATATGAAAAAAATAAAGTCTATGAGTTTTGCGACTATTTTTGTAATTACTTTCGTTACAGCTATTACTATATTTGCTGAATTGTCTGAAGGTTTCAAAAATATTTTGAAATCAATTACAGGACACCATTGGATTACTAAAAGTGTTTTTTCGTTTATTTTATTCTTTGGAATTTATTTTTTCTCTAAATTTTCTGATGAAAAAATTGATATTTTGAAAGAAGTTCGAAAGATTATCCGGATTACATTATTATGCTCTTTGGCTCTTTTCTTTTTCTTCTTGTGGCATTATCTTAATAGATGATTTTGTAAATAGTTATCTTTTTATAGGCATTTTTTAACTCCCTCTTGCATGAATCGCACTTTTCCATTAGAAGGTAGAATTATATCTGGAGAAACTAAATGGCTAGAGAACGATGGACATTGTATCGTGAGGACTGATTTATATGATCGTAAAAATTCAATATTAGTTTATGGTGTGCCTTCAAATGTTAAAAATTGTTTAGAGCAAAATGCTCCTTTTTACATGTATGTTCGTCCTAACTCTGGAAGAAGCCGTTGGGGAGAAGATAAACGAAAGTTTGATTCATATGTGGCTTCTTTTCTTGCTCCTTCTCCCACGAGAGAGTTTGATTTCGCTGCGAGAGATGTTGTTTTATACAGCCCATTTGACTTGAAGCAGGATTCCAATGTTAAAAATGTCACTTTTAATTTACCTGCCAAATCCGAAGTTAGAGATTCTTTCAATCTTAGATTTTCAAGATTATTATCTTTATCTAAATCAGAAAACAATAGTGATTTTGTAGGTATCGAGGTGCTTGTTCCTCCAAATGATAGCTACCTTGAAGCAAATAGTTATTTCTCTAGCAAAAATATCCATGATATTATTTGGTCATTTTTTGAAACTTATTCATCAAAAAATCGTTCGGAACTGATTTTGTTTTCTTCGGATGTTGATCGTGTAGATATTATTGGAGCTATTAGTTGCGCTGAAAGACAACCTATTGAAATTATGAGAGTTCGTCAATCTCCTCCTACAGATAGAGGCGTTATTCCGTCCAAATTATAAACTCTCCTTGCTTTTGTATCTTATGAAATTTGATGCTGTTTTTTTTATTGGTTTGATATTTTTTGTATTTGGAATTGCGGCGATTTCCAATACATTATTTCATATAGATGAAGGACTCGCGCCCATTTTATGGTTTAGCTATATTGGGCTGATTCTTCTTGCTGTTGGTTGTTTTCGTCGAAACGGAGAACTTATCGCCTCACAACTTTGCATTTTAACAATTCCCTATCTTTTTTGGAATGTTGATTTTTTCACTTATTTATTTTCAGGAGCGAGTGTCTGGGGAACGGCAGATTATATTTTTTTAGAAGGCGCTTTAATTGGCAAGATAATTAGCTTACAGCATGTTTTCAATATTCCTCTTTCTCTTTTAGCTTTAAGCTTAATTGGTTTGAAACGCCTTGATTTTTGGAAAATTAGCTTTGCTGAAATGGTAATTTTGTTTTTTGTTTCTCGTTTTTTTACCAGTTATGATCAAAATGTCAATTGTGTTTATCACAACTGTGCCACTTTTGATTTAGGCCTATGGTATCCCTTGCAATGGTTTTTAGTATATGGAATTACGATTTTTATTACTTGGTTTGTTTTGATTAAGATTTTTTATAAAAATAGAAATAATAAAAAGGCATAGTAATGTTTATTAAAGCTAAAATTAAACAAAATTATGGTAACTGAAGTGAAAGGAGGTTCTAATATGGAAACAGAAAAAAATGATGTCTTAACTATAAGTAAGCACGCTTTATGGAAATATTCTACCTTCGTTCTTGTAGGAGTGGTAGTTCTTCTTGTAGCATTCTTTGTCATTCCTGACAAGAGTCCAACAGGTAATGTTATACAACAGCCTGGTCAAGTTTTACCAACAGAGCCTACGGAAAAAATCACAGTTAAGGTGGATGGAGATCCAATAAAAGGAGATAAAAATGCAAAAATAACTTTAGTTGAATTTACAGATTATGAGTGTCCATTCTGTCAAAGAGCGGCACAACAATCAATTCCAGTTTTAAACAAATATGTTGAATCTGGAGATTTGAGAATGATAACTAAAGATTATCCTCTTCCTTTCCATACTCAAGCGCAAAAAGCTGCTGAATCTGCACATTGCGCAAGAGATCAGGGAGGAGATGCAAAATATTATCTTATGCACGATCTTCTTTTCAGTGATGGAGTTGTTGGAGGAATTGAAACTTTCAAGAACTATGCTAAACAAATAGGTTTAGATGTTAGCAAATTCAGCACATGTTTGAGTTCAAACAAATTTGAAGGTGAAATCAAAGCTGATTTAGACTATGGTCAAACAATTGGAGTTCAAGGAACTCCTGCATTCTTCTTGAATGGAAGAATGATAAGTGGAGCATGTCCTCCACAGACCTTTGAATCTGCATATCTTGCTGAAAAAGATGGAGACGACTGGGCAGTCACAAACTGTCAATTTGTCAAACTCTAAATAAAAATAATTTTTTTATTTTTTTATTTGAGTAATTTTGATTTTTTTATTCTTAAAAATATTAAGACTAAAGGAATTATTATACAAATGGATAGAACTATTGGATTGTGGAGAATTATAATCCCTAATAATGAATCTTGAACTTCGTAATTTGAGCCTGATTCAACATTTATTTTTATAAAATAACTTATTATCAATAAAGTTAGTATTGTTATTCCCGTGAAGAATTTTGTTTTACTTGCTAATTCCATATTTCCGTCAAGAAAATAGAGTATTTATTCTTTTTTGATAAATTTACTGTAATTGATGGAGCGTTCTGTCCTTATAACTTTTTCACGTGCAACGTTCAGTATTTTTATTTCAATTGCTTCTTCGTTTTGCCGATATTCCCTATCTGTGTAAAGGACATTGGATGGAGTACAGTCGTCAAAATCTTTTGCGCATATATGAGATTCGTATCGCGATATTAATGCACAGATAGTATCTCCAGCTCTAACGGCTGTTGAACCTTTGAAATTCAGAGTCTTTACAGATATTCGCAAGTCTATAGGTTTTACATTTAATCTTGCATTTACACTATATCCTGCAGCATAACCTCCAGAGCCGCTTCCTGCTCTCCATTCTGACATTGGATAAACTGTATTTTCATAAGATTCCTGAATTACCTCTTCAACTTCAAAAGTTTCTTCGTGAGTTAGTTCATAAAGCGGTTTCGCTCTGGCTTCTAAATCTTTTCGTATTTCTTCTTCTTCTTTTTGTATCCTTGCTAATGCTTTATCAATTTCGCTTTTTGATTGTAGTTTTATTTCACTTGGTAAATTTTTATTTTTTTTCATGATTTATTTATAATTATTATATTTTTATTGAGTAGATTACCAACCCCAGCGATAATTTTGATATCCGTAACCATAACCTCCGTATCTGTGTCTTGAATTGGCGTTTTGAGATTCTAATTGGTATTGTTGTCTTGAACTTTGTTGATATGTTCTAAACGCTTCACTGATTGTTTTATCTATATTGTAAGGATTCTTGAGATTATTTTCAGTATATCCGTTGTATTTTGCTGTTTGTTTGCATTTTCTGAAATTTGATGTCCAATCGTAATAATCACATCCCTTTATTACTTCATTTCTTGGAATTGTTGATGTGTGTTTTATATTGAATCCTCTATTGTTTCCTGCTACATTTTCATTATAAGAAAATGTGTCAGATATGTCTGTGTATGAACTTGATGCTGGGGAGTAAGTATAAGATTGAATGATTGCACTGGTTTGGGAAGAAATGAAAATTGTTAAAAAGATTATTGTTGAAAATAGAGTTATTTTTAGATAACTTTTCATATCTTATAAAGTTCGTTTTAATATTTAAATGTTTTCGTTTTAGAAAAGGTTTATAACCTTTCATTTTTTCTGTTTTTTATGAATAGAGAAACTTTCGTTATTCAAGGACAACCTTGTTATGTTAGATTAATGAGCTGCTCTGATAGCCAAGTTAATTACTTAGTTGGCACTTATAATTCCCCTGAAAGTCCTGTTTCTGTTAAATTAAACGGACAAGACTCTTTTGATTTGAGAATGAAGGCAGTTGAAAAAGGACTTTCTGAAATTTTAGCTGGCGAAACTTATAATTAGTTTCTCATAACTGCTAACTTATATCCAAATATTTTTGATAGAGTTCTATTAAATAGCTCTTTTCTTTTTTCTATTCTATTTTTTGTTGAATTTGATATTTTAAAACCTGCCTTTTTGTAATATTGCACGAGATTTTTTTTGCAAATCAAACCTACTTTTTTGTGTTTTTTTATTGCATATTTTATTAATTTTTTTGCTAAACCTTTGTTTCTAAATTCAGGATATGTATAAACCGTCCCTATTTCTACAGAATCTTTCCATTTTTTTATTGTTAGGAATGAAACTATTTTTCCTCTATTTTTTAGACAATATATTTTTGAATTTAATAGTATAACTAAGGGGTCTAAACTTGGCGTGTTCTTTATAATTGTCCACGCTATTGAAGGATTTAATAAAACTCTTGATTCTTTTATCATTTATTGCTTGAAAACTACTATGTTTGTAAGACCTCTGCGTTTTCTTTCGATAATATTTTTATTTTCTAATTTATCTAAAATTCTGGTAATTTTTGCTTTGCTCATTTGCGTTTTTTCTATTAAATCTGCTTGGAACATTGTTTTTTCTTTCGATAATAAAATTATAATATTTTTTTCTTCTTTTGAAAATTCTTTTGTGTCTATTTCTACTTTTTTGTCTTTTACTTTCTTTATTACAATTATTTTCTCTGGTTTAATTATTGCAAGTATGAGTCCTATTATAGCTATAACTGAAACTAAAAAATATGCTAAATATGCTTGCTGATTTAGAGTTCTTGTCGCAGGACATTCGGTCGCATCTGTATTGTGCAAAAGAGGACAAGTAGTATAAATATAATCCTCTAAAGAAGTTTTGAAAAGAAAAACTATTCCTATTAGTACTATTGAAATTCCAATCATTATTAATCCGATGTGTCTGATTTGCATATTATTCTTCTAAAATAACCCTATTTAAAATGTGTGAAACTAGTTTCAGCTAAATCTTTATAAGTTAGTGGTAGTTGTTAAACTTATGGAATTAAATGTGAAAAGTTTCATAAATGAAATGATTAGAGGAAAGGGAACAGAAGGAAATCTGATAAAAGTAGTTTTTACTTCTCTTATAACTTCATTTATTGTTTTAGGATTATTATATTTTACCAAATTTAAAGATATAGACAACTTTTTTAATAGTTATGGATTTTTCTTATTTTTTGGAATTGTTATCTACGCATTTATCTCAGGAGTAGTATATCAGGTTAGGGCTTTCGGAATCTTTCCATGTATGTCTGGTATGATGATTGGAATGACTCTTGGAATGATTGCAGGATTTATTCCTGGATTTATCATCGCCTCTACTAATGGTATGTTTGTAGGAGTGGTTTTTGGAATGATCTTTGGAATTTCTACAGGAATGGTTGCTGGTTCTCGTTGCTGTGGAGTGATGGGTTTTCTTGAAGGAATTATGGCTGGATTCATGGGAGGACTTATGGGGGCAATGACAGCATTTATGTTACTCAATGATAATTTACGTGCATCAACAGTTATTGTTTCATTTATTTCTATGATTATTTTATTTGCTTTGAATTATATGTTATATATTGAAGGCAAACAACTTGAAAATAAAAGAAATAACGAAGGAATGTTATTTACGATAGGATTTACATTTATTTCTATAGTTATAACGACTTGGTTAATGATTTATGGTCCAAAGTCAGGAGTTTTCGGATGAATAATACAGCTATTCTTTTTGGAGTAATAATTCTTATAGTTGTGGCTGGATTTTTTGTTTTTTCCAATATGAAAAACACAGATGCTGATTTTCAGGATCCTGTGAATCTTGAAGATATTCAAAAAGTTGTTTTGAGTCAAGATGATTTGAATTACAAAGATGTTTATGCAGAAGCAGACAAGCCTATCTCAATTAGTGCAGACTCTTCAGTTAGAGGGTGCTTGAGAGCTGTGGCTTTCAATATAGATGGTAAGAAATATGTCAAATACTTAAAATCAAGTTCAGATACATTAGTATTGCCTGCTCTTAAAAAAGGAACATATCCTTTCTCTTGTTCAATGGGGATGGGTTTCGGAAAACTGGTGATCAATTAATGGAACACAAAACTAATTGGTGGATGGTTGCGACCATAACTTTTTTGGCTTTACTTTTTTTTAATGGATTTGGAATGGGGGGTTTTGGAGGATTTGGGTGTGGAAGTTATAGAAATGATTATGGTGGTATGATGTCGTGGATGTTCGGTAATCCTTTCGGATGGGTTTTAGGCCTTGTTTCGATGATTATCCTCTGGGCATTAGCGATAGTTATATTGATTTACTTCATAAAAATGATTAGTGGGTCGATGAATCAACAGAAATTATCTCACGGAGTAAAAAATGGTAAGAGCAAAAATCATTAATGGGTGTAAGTGCTATCTTTGTGAAGAATGTCATATGAATTACTCTCTTAAGAAACTTGCTTGTGAATGTGAAACGTGGTGCAAGAAACATAAGAGCTGTAATCTTGAAATTATTAAACAATCAATAAAACTTAAAGGAACAAAATGAAAAAAATAAAAATTGATATTTTTAAATTTCCATTTTGTATGGAAGAAACAAAATGAAAAAAATTAAATTAACTATTTCAGGAATGCATTGTGGAAGTTGTGCTGGGAATATTGAACGAAGCATTGGAAAAGTTTCAGGCGTGAAGAGTGTTTCAGTCAGGATGATGGCTAATTCAGGAATTGTTGAAACAGAGGATAATGTTTCTGATGCAGATTTGGAGAAAGCCGTTTCTCGCGCAGGATATAAAGTTTTGAAAGTGGAGAAAGTATGAAAGAACACGAACATAAACACGAAGCGATTGTGACTAAAGTGCAGATGTCTGTTGAAGAAATGGAACTTAATTCTTGGAGAAAAAAGATGCTTTTGAGCTGGATTTTTACAACCCCTATTGCCTTTCTTATGTTGTCCGGAAGATTATCTGGAATTGAAATTTTACCTGAAGAATTTATGATTCCTGTGATTTTGATTTTAGGTTTTCCTGTCGTTTTTATTTTAGGATTTGATACTATAAAAAATGGAATGCGCGGGTTTTTTACATTTTATTTTTCTATGGATTCTCTTATTGCTTTGGGAACAATTATAGCTTATTTGACTGGAATATTCAGTTATTTTGAATTTATTGCTGATTATTCTGGAGTTTCGGCAATGATTATGGTTATATTTACTACCGGAAAATTTATTGAATCCAAAGCTCGCGGACAGGCATCACAAGAAATTAAAAAACTTTTAGAATTAGGTGCCAAAAAAGCTCTTATTTTAAGAGGGAACAAGGAAATTGAAATTGATATTTCTGAAGTTCAAATTGGTGATGTGATGATAGTCAAACCTGGGGAAAAAATTCCCACCGATGGAGTTGTTGTTAAAGGAGAAAGTGCTGTTGATGAATCAATGGTTACAGGTGAAAGTTTACCAGTTGAGAAAAAAGCAAAAAGTCTAGTGATTGGTGCGACGATAAATCAAGATGGAATTTTATATGTTAAAGCCACCAAAATTGGAAAAGATACATTTCTTGCTCATATTGTTCAACTTGTTGAAGAAGCACAAGGAACAAAAGTACCCATTCAAAAATTGGCTGATAAAATTACAGGGGTTTTTGTTCCAATTATATTAATTTTGACTATTTTGACTTTTGCTAATTGGTGGATTTTCACTGGAGAATTGAGCAAAGCTTTAGGCGTTTCAATTGCAGTCTTAGTTATAGCTTGTCCTTGCTCTCTTGGTTTGGCGGTTCCTATTTCTTTAATGGTTGGGAGTGGAATTGGTGCGAAAAACGGAATTTTAATTAGAAAAGGAGAAGCAATTCAAACGATGAAGCAAGTGAAGATAGTTGTTTTTGATAAAACTGGCACAATAACGAAAGGAAAACCAGAAGTTACGAATTTTTATTCTAAAATAGATGAAAAATATGTTTGGGATATTGCAGCATCTGTTGAAAAGTTGAGCGAACATCCACTTTCAAAAGCGATTGTTTCTTATGCTAATTTGAAAAAATATAAGTCTGTGAAAAATTTCAAAATTCTAAGAGGCAGAGGAATTGAAGGTGTTGTTGGAAGTAAAAAAGTTGTTATAGGAAACAGAACTTTGATGAGCGAGAAAAAAATAAAATTAAACAGTTATATAGATAAGATTGAGGAGTTTGAAAATCAGGGCAAGACGACAATGATTGTTTCTGAAAATTCTAAAATCATCGGAGTAATCGCTGTTGCTGATGCGGTTAAAGAAGATTCTCTTGAAGCGTTGAAGAAATTGAACGCTGAAGGATTTAGGACTGTGATGATAACGGGAGATAATGAGAGAACTGCTTCTGCAATCGCAAAACATGTTGGAATTTCTGAAGTCATCGCTAATGTTCTGCCTGGAGACAAAGCGAAGAAAGTTGAGGAATTGCAAAAATCTGGGTTTGTCGCTTTTGTTGGTGATGGAATAAATGATGCTCCTGCTTTGAAACAAGCGAATGTCGCAATTGCTATGGGTTCTGGAACTGACATAGCTATTGAATCTGGTGATTTGGTTTTAGCTAAAAGCTCATTGATAGGAGTTGTGCAGGCGATTAATTTGTCACGTGCGACTTTTAGTAAAATTAAGCAAAATCTGTTCTGGGCATTTGCTTATAATGTCGTAGCTATTCCTTTGGCTGTTGCGGGAGTTTTGCATCCTGTAATCGCTGAATTGGCCATGGCTTTGTCTTCAATTACTGTCGTTACAAATGCGAATTTGCTTAGAAGAAAGAGGATTTAGACTAAGATTCTTAGGTTGATTTATAAGTTAGACACTTGTAAGTAGTAACAAATAGAAAGGTTTAAAAAGTTCGTTTTTTGAAGATTATTATGAAAAACACTGAACTTATGAATGAGCTTGACTCGGGAGAGTATGTTTCAATTTTCGATCGTAAACCTACAAACTTGGAGTGGGTTCTGAACGGAGGTAAGCCAGAAGTAACTCCTGAAAAATTTGGTCAAAATATGAATGTAGAGGATTTAGTCGCGGTTCATCTTACTAAATATTTTCCTGAAAATGAAACAATAAGGCCTCTTAATGCGAGTTGCCCAGATTATCTAAGAACTACGGTTCATTTTGCTATGAATCATCCTGTAAGTAATATTGCTGCTTTGGGTAATTGGGATGACACAAAATATGCTATTATTGCACCTCTTGAAAAATTATGTAATCAAAAGAATAACCAAGCGATTAATTTCAATGTTGTAGACACCTATTTTGCCGGTGAAGTTAAGCTTCCTGCTGAAACAACCATTCTTGTTTCTTCACACGCATACGATGAAGCAATAAAAAAAGAGTTAATTAGTAGGGATTTGCTTATGGCTAATCTCCATTCAACTATTTTTCCATTTGATAAATTATCTATACAAAAAGATAATATCAACTATGTTCTTTTAGGTCCTAACGACAATTTAAGAGAAGAAACATATAATGAAATTGCTCGGCAAGGTTATTTATGTATGCGTGGAGGTTCGTGGAATTGGGATGGAAGCGATGGAGCAAAAATGAAGGACCAACGAAGAATCGCTGACAAAATTAAGGCAGAGACTATTGGGGCACATAGTGGTAATGATATATTTAGTTTAGAAATTAGAGGAGGTAATATCGTTGCAGATAGAGATACTGAAAAAGGTGCTTTAAGCTTGTTGTTGCGACAACCTGACGAATATGGCCAATACGCTGGACGTGAATATAATGCGTTTGAGCGTCTTGAAATATTTAAGAAAAAGTTGCCTACAAATTGTCATTCGGCAATAGATAAATTCATTGTTAGAAATATGGAAATAGCGAAAAATCAATTGTCTCAAGAATCAATTGAAGAACATAATTTAGGTTATCTTTTTAATGGTGACAATGTTGTTGAAAATGCAAATTTAGGATAAGGGTTAGCTAGAAAATTCAACGTCTAAGCAAGTTAGTTACGTCTTGTATTTTCTTTTTAATTTTTCTGGAATTTCTAATGTCAGTCTTCTATCATTATCTACTATTTTTTCTAAAGGCAATCTATATAATGCATGAGCTCTTTCATCAGATATATTCACTAATTGATTTCTTCTATCTAAGTGGCCTCCACTAATTAAGTTTATATCTCTTTCTTTTATTTTTCTATCATTTCTTAATCTTTGATATATTTCTTCTATTTTTTTAAGATTCATTTCTCCATCTATTAACAAATTAAATGGAATCGTTAAATCCTCTTTCTCCAAAGCGTAACCTACAAATGAAGAAACTACAGAGCCTAAAAGGACTTCTTCAGATATTAAATTTAATATTGTTTTATCAGCTATAATAAATCTGTAATCTCTTCCTTTTAATCTTGAACCTCTTTCCCAATGTCTGTTTCTATATTTCGGAAAACTTAGTTTTGAAGTTATAAATCCGTCAGCATCTGATTTTGAGTATGATGCTACAAATATCTCTGGAGACCTGCCGTGATTTGACTCATCAATCGCAATATATTTCCACATATATCTTATAATTAGTAAATATGTTTTTAATGATATTGGTATTAATTGTGCTTTTTGGAAACCAAGAATAATTTATAAATATCTCCTTTCTCTTTCTAAAATGGATAAAAATGGAGGATTTTTTTCTGTTTTGTTTTTGATGATTCTTCTTGTAAGCTTGTGCTATTCAGGATATTATCTTTATCAGTATTGGCCACGCGAACCTGTCACACTTAATAGAATTAGTGTAGATGAACAAACAATTAATATTGAAAACAATATTCCAAGCAAACAATTTTATGAACGAATGAGATATTCTGATAAGATTATAAGTTATTTTATTGCTTCTTCATGTTCATCTAAAAACTCAGAGTCTATAATTAGAGCTATGCGAAATTTAGAAAATTTAACAATTTTAAGTTTCAAAGAAAAAATAGAATCTAAAGCAGAACTGAAAATTTTGTGTTCAAATGTAGCTCCTAAAGCGGGCGAAGAAAATCATTTTGTAGCTGGTGAAGGAGGACCCTCAAAAATTCTTAATTCAACATTATATTCTGTTATTTTAGAAGGAAAGATAGCTTTGTATCGTGAAGAATCTTGCCCAGAATCAAAGGTGGCCACACATGAACTATTACACGCGTTAGGATTTAATCACAATAATAACTCTGGTAGTATAATGTACCCCATACTTAAATGTAATCAACAGATAGATGAAGAAATAATAAATAGTATAAACAAACTTTATGCTGTGAAAAGTTTACCTGACTTAGTAATCTATACCTCAAATGCTACGAAATCTGGAAGATATTTGAATTTCCATATTGAAGTATTGAATCAAGGACTTATTTTTTCTGGTCCTGTTGAAATAGAAATTTATGCAAACGATAAATTTGTTGAAAGGTTTGATATGGGAGCCATTAGCATCGGGTCGAGAAAGCTGTTAGATGTAGAAAATTTAAAGATTCCGAATTACGCAAATAAAATTGATTTTAGAGTAGATGTACAAAATTTAATTGAAGAAATAGATGAGCAAAATAATGAAGTTGTTTTACAGATTAATCCCTAAATATTGAATTGTTATTTTTTGAATTGATTTATCATTTAAAAACAATAAGCATTAAAAACTAAGTTGATTTGATTTTTTTGATGAATTTTGGTAAGAAAAGAGTTGTTGCGTTTTTAATTCTTTTAGCAGTTTTTACTTTGGTTTTTTTTATTTCAAAAGATTCTTCAGATAAAAGAATTACTGGGTATCAAGTTTTAGGGAGTGGTTTGGGAGTTGCCAATACTATGACTCTTAAAAATGATGATTCTGTTGTATTTACGAATTATCCTGTTCAATTTGGAAGAGCATTTGTCAAAGGAGAAATTCCTTCAGGGAATAGACCTCAAGTTCTTATTAACAGCGTTCCTGTAAATACTCAAGCAGACATAAAGAATTATTGGGAAGATGGAAGCGTTAAATTCGCAATTATTTCTTTTGTTTTATCTTCTTTGAATCCGGGGCAACAAACAACTTTAACTTTTCAGCCAATTTCTGAAACGCAATATCAAACTTCAGTAGGGAGTGTTCCTATTTCCTCAATAGATATTTTAAATAATTATGACTTTGATGCTACAATGGAACTAACTGTTCCTGGATTAAACACTCATTCCATTTCTGCGAGAACTATGCTTCAAAATGGGCATGTTCCTAAAACTTGGCTTTCTGGACCAATTGTTACTTCAGCAATTCTTGTAGACCATAGTGCGACAAAAACTTATGATTATGGAGCAGAGCAACAAAAAACCACTCTAACAAAATGCACTTCTTTTTCAAATTCTGGTTGTACCTCATCTAATGTCCTTGAAGTTGCAGATGCTTCTTGGGCGAGTATTGGGATGATTTTGAATCTGAATGATGAACTTGTTTTAGTTCAAGGAATTAATACTGTTGGGCAAGATACGATAACTGTTCAAAGAGATTATGGAGGTCTTCCTCATTTAGATACTATTTCTTCAGGAAATTTTGTTACGAGTAATACTTGGCAAACAACTACTCAAGCAAATCATAAGAGTTTTAGACCAGTTTTCATAGCTGACTTTTGGGGAGCTCCTGTAAATAATGTTAGAATTAGAATGATTGGAGAGAATACAAATACTGAAGCCTTACAAGATTTGAGTTATGGATTAGTTTTGAAAACCGGATTTTCAAATCCAATTGTCCAATATATTGATTCCGATGTTACTCATCATATTGGTGCTATTTGGTCCAAACAATTTTGGATTACTCCTGTTTCTAAAAAACTTTCAAAAGATCATAATAAAAATTATCTTGCCCAAACAGGTTTTATTGATTATTATGATCCTTTGGTTCAATCTTCTTCTTCAACAGTTTCAAATTGGTATAATTGTTATGAAACTGGAACTTCTTGTGGACCTATTTCTTTAAACAATGGAGGAAATGGAATATTTCAAAGAAGTATTAATGTTTATACAGCTATGGGTCCTGGTGGAGGAAGATGGGAACTTGGACCTATACAACAAACAAATGCTCTTTGGATAAATAATCCTGACTGGAGAATGGAACATGTTGCTTTAGCGATGGCTGATTTAGCTGGTGCTTGGCCAGTCCATTTTAGAGAAGGAGATACAAACAAAATTTATAATAGAGATTCTTTGACTGGAGCAGTTTATTCTTCTTCTAATCCTTTTGCTGAGCTGGCTCTTGGAAGACCCATATCTGTAAACTCAAGACCCACTCTCGCGATATCCACACCATTATGGTCAGGCACCACTTCGAATGATAAACTCGATTTAATTTCCAGATTTACTTTTGGAGAAGCCAATAATCCTTTGTCTGGAAGTTCAAGACAAGAATGGGCAGTAAGCATGGGACATTATTATGGTAATTTTCCTTATGAGCCATATTTATTTACTGGAGATTATTATTATTATGAAGATTTGGATTTTTGGACTTCTTATTCGACTATGGGAGACTCTGAATCTCGTGGCCCTACTCCAAATTCTCTTGCTGGACGTGGAATGGCTTTGACGTCTCCATGGGGTTCACGTTATCAATTTAGGCCATTTTATTCAAGAGACGAGATGGCAACTGTTGCTGTGGATGGAAGTCCCGAAAAAGAACATTATACGAATTCGGTTTTAGATGCTCTTATTGCTTGGATGGGGATGCAAAATATTCCTTTATCCCAAGAGCCAAGTATTCCTCAAACTTCTTCCCATACTTGGAATCTTAATATGTGGAATTTCGGAAGACAACAATGGACTAATCCAGGAAATGCTCACGGCAATCCAGATTTGCCTTCTCCATTACACTTTTGGATTTATGGTAGTGGTTGTGTTGGTTACCCTGTGATTACTGGTGTGAATCAACCAGACTTTTGTGAGGCATCTTGGATGATTGCTATTGGAGCAGAAGCTCTTGGTTCCGCACAAAGACTTGGATATCCTGTAAGTTCTTTAATGAGTTTCATTTCTGATTTTTACAAATGGCATTTCACGACACCAGGATTTGATTATCGTTATTTGGGAGCTTATAGACATCCAACGACAGATTCTAATGGTGTTCCATTATTAACACCTCAACAGGTCGCGTCTTATTTTGAGCCGAGTTATCAAGCTGACCCTTGCTTACAATCTAGTATCTTCCTTCCTTCCTTCTGCACTATTAGTAATGGAGAAAATTATCTTTCGTATCATACGAGTGCTTCAGCAAGACTTTATAGTTTTGACCAAACAGCTTACAATTCACTTAGAAATTCTCTTGGTGTTGTGAATGCTTATGTTTCTGGAGTTTATACTCTTGATCCGAGATACGCTGTTGCTCCATCACCTACTCAAACTCCTCCTGCAAATTCGCCACCTTCTGCGCCAACTAATCTTGTGGTAAACTAAATGAAATTAGTTTATTTTATTTTATTTTTAATATTTATTTTTATTAATTTTGCTTATGCTCAATCAAGTGTTGTTTTGAATTGGATAGACACTTCTAATTCTGAAACAGGTTTCGGAATTGAAAGAGCTTTGAATTATGGAAATTTTTCTTATTTAAATGGTGTTTCTGCAAATGTTCAAACTTATATTGATTCAACGGTTCAGAATTCTAATAATTACTCTTATCGTATTTATGCGTGGAATTCTTATGGTAATAGCAATTATTCTAACATATTTACGGTCGCTATCAATTCTCAAGGACAGGGAAATTCTATAGCTTCTTCGGGTTCTGGAGGAGGTTCTTCTGCTGGAGTTTCAGGAAGTTCCAGTAATTCAGGAGGATTAACTGCAGCAGTTATTCCAAATCAAAATAATGAATCTGTTTCTCAAAATTCTGGAGAAAACAGAATAACTGGAAATTCTGTGAATTCTAATAATGAAAAAATAAATAATCCTAAAACTATTGCTGGACGAATAGTGGATGGAGATTTGAATGCTCTAAGAGAACTAAGCCCTTTAGCAGTCTATTCTGTCCTTGGACTTTTGATAGGAATTGTTTTCTTTATCATTGTATGGAAAAATATAATCTAATTAATTATTGTTTTAATTTGACAAAAAGATTATAAATCTTTATTTTAGAGGAATTATATGGCTCTTGAGGATATAGGAGATTATGAATTTTCAACGCCATTTAGCGAAACTAATCCTGATAGTCTTTGTTATAGAAATATGTTAGAGGATATTGATTTTTTGACTGAGATCGTTAAATCGGATCCTGAGAAAGTTTTAAGATTTCATTTAATTTTTGAAACTGAAGATGGTGAGGGAAGCCGAGCTAAGTGCCCACCAGCTTTAGGAAGAATATTTGTCAAAATTTATGGGCAAAGTAAAGATTATGGTCCAACTTGTGAGCGAATAAATAAAACAGTTATAGAATACTATTCAAAGCATACATAAACCTTTAAAAGTCGTTTTTGTTTTCTAATTCAAGCCCCCCATAGCTCAACGGTAGAGCACGCGGCTGTAGCAATCCACAGACATACTCCTTTGAGGAGTTAGGATGAAGTGGTATCGGATTAATTCCGTTAGGAATTAGTAGTTTGTAGAACCCGCGGAACCCAAGTTCAACTCTCGGTGGGGGGATAGAGCAATACTGCTCATTTATAAAATGAAGAAAGATAATCTCAAGAATATATTCATTATTTTATTATTTGTTTTTGTTATAATTTTATTATTTTATAATTTCGGTAATTTATATGAAAGGAGTATGTCTAAACCTACAGACTTAAAAGAATCTGAGGAATTAGTAGGTGACTTAAACAATGAGGGAGTAATTCTTACACAAATTTCACAAATAGAGAAAGATGGCTATAGAGTGAGTTATTATGGATATAACTATTCATCTAATGAAGCAATATTAAAGATAAGCGCGCATGGAGAATTGAAAGAGGAATTATGGATAGGTTTGGAGTCTTTAAGTATCATTTATCCTCATGCTTTAGATTATACAATTGAAATTAAAGATGAACGTTATAAATGTAGTTATAAAGTTAATAGTCTATTTTTTTGGGATAATATTGGAGATAGATTATCCTATAGAAACTTCGAAAAAGAGCCAGGAGCTCCAGAAGGAAGTGTATGGGCTAGTGATGTTGCAAAACAAAGGTATGTTGATGAAGCTTATATTGCAATTAATTACATAATTCAAAATTATATAATTTGTGAATATTAGTTAACCTAAAAATTTCTAAAATAGTAAAATAATATTTTTTGAGAATATGGGATATAAATAACAAGTTTTATAAACATGGTAAGACTAATCTTACTATGGTTCAAATAGACATAACTAAGATGAGCTCTAAAGGTCAGATTGTAATTCCTCTTGAACTTCGAAAGGACTTCAATGAAGGAGATAAGATTCTTGTTATTAGGAATGCTGATCAGATTATTCTGAAGAAGGCAAACAATGTAAATAAACAATTTGCTGAAGATATTGAGTTTGCTAAAAGAACTGAAGAAGCTTACAAAAGAATTGAAGCTGGCAAATATATCTCTGTTGATTCAAAGGATGTTGTTGAAGTAATGTCTAAATGGTAGAAATACGATTTGATGAAAACTTTAACAATATATTCTCTAAAATAAAAGATAGTTCTCTGAAAGTTAAAATTGCTGTTCAAATTAGAAAAATCTCAGAAAATCCTGAAGTTGGTAAACCTATGAGAAATGTTAGAAAAGGAACGAGAGAATTGTATATTGGTTCTTACAGGTTATCTTATGAATATTTTAAGGATAAAAATTTGGTTTATATGTTAGATTTATATCATAAAGATAAACAGTAGATTTAATTATTAATTTTATTTTAAGTCTGATTTATATAGCCTGATTTGGATTTCTCCCTTACATGATACGAATAAGCAATATATCTAAGAGATTTGGACAGGATAACTTGTTTGAAAATGTCAACTTAGTGATACATCCAGGTGATAAAATTGCATTGCTTGGTCAAAATGGAAGTGGTAAATCTACATTTGTTAAATGTATACTCGGAGAAGAAAAACCAGATGATGGAATTATAGAAATTAATCCTGGTGTATCTGTGAGCGTCATGGAACAGGCAAAGGAATTTGATGTTTCAGAGAAAAACTTTAAAGACCATTTACTTGAAAGAAATACTCATTTGAAAGAGAAGATTAAGGAACTTGAAAAGAGATTTGAGAATCCTGAAACATATAGTAATGAAGAAGTGTTCCAAAAACTAATTTATGAACATGAAATATTAATTAGTCAAATTAATCAACCATTTGAAGAAGTAAAATTCAAAGAAATTTTGAATAGATTAAATTTTGAAGAAGAGCAATTTAACACTCCTCTTTACAAACTTAGTGGTGGTCAAAAGATGAAATTACGTATTGCAGAATGTCTTGCAAAACATGCTGATATTTATTTTCTTGATGAACCAACGAATCATCTTGACTTTAAAACAATGAATCAATTAGATGCGGAATTGTCTAAAAAAGAAACGGTTTTTATCATTAGTCACGATAGATATTTACTTAATAAATTTGCGCAGAAAATAATTGAAATTGAAAATAGAAACTTTCAGATATATGGTTCAGGATATCAAAAATATCTGGATGAAAAAGAACATAGACATGAGTTACTAAAGAAACATCATAATGAAGTAGTTAAAAGAAGAGAAGAATTGACTGCTCTTGTTAGACAATTGCGTGTATGGGCTTCAATTGCTGGAAATTCGATGAAACGAGTTCAGGCAGATAGGTTTGAGAATGAATTAAAAAAACTTCCTCAAACAATGGACCCTGAGAAGTTCACTAAAGAATTTAGAATCTCTTTCAATAATGAAACTAGAGCTGGAAGTTTAGTATTTCAGATTTCGGATGTTTCTAAAAAATATCATAACTCTCCTTTGTTCTCTGGAGCTAATTTTGATGTTGAAAGAGGAGAGAAAATAGGTATTGTAGGTGCTAATGGTTCTGGTAAGTCTACATTTCTAAAAATAATTGCTGGAATTGTTGAACCAGATTCTGGGGAAATTAAACAAGGTGCAAATACTACTCGTGGATATTTTGACCAGGAACTTGCAGATTTTGATCAGAATCAGAATGTTATGGATTTCTTTAAGAAAAACTTCGCACACTTAAAAGAAGAGAGATTAATGGCCTTGATAGCGGGAGCTGGAATGCCCGCGCATACTTTCCAACAACCCGTTAAGTCTTTGAGTGGAGGGGAGAAAGCGAGATTAAATATTATTAGACTCATGGTAGAAAATCATAATGTTTTACTCTTAGATGAACCAACTAATAATTTAGACATTAGTCTAATAGAGACTTTGGAATCTGCTTTAGGTAAATTCAAGGGAACAATTTTATTCATTTCACATGACAGATATTTTATCGATAAAATCGCCACTAGATTGTTTATATTAGAAGATGGCAAGATTGTTTCTAAACCTGGAAATTATTCTAATAATTTTGATATAGATATTTCTGATAATTAGAACATATTTTGTTTAAAAATCTCTAATAGGTAAGTCTAGACATAGCAAATATAATAATGGAATTATCTATAATTGATTTATCTTTAGTTTTCAGTCGTTTCGGCGGCGAAATATGTCTTATTTGAAAAGACCTGATCTTTCTGTCCGTTATGTTCAAACGAAACAGATGCTGCCGATAATTCAAAATTACCAATAATGTTTATTTTTGAGTAGATTATATATGTAAATACTCTTTCTTCCCCAGCATTGAGACGTGAAACATCCCATTCCAATCCTCTAGTTGATTCATTGATTCTGTGAGGTTGTATTCCGAATTTATTGAATACTTTAGCGTGACCAGGTATTCTGTCAGTTACTATAAGATTTGAAACATTTTTATGAGCCTTCACTCTTAGAGCTACTTTAAGAGCAAATTCTCCTCCTTTAGTTTTAACGAATGTCACTCTTTTATTTATTGTAACCTTTCCAGTTATAAAAAATTTCACTAAAGCTCCTACAGATAATATAAGAAGAATGATTATGAAGGGGAAGGTGTAATTGGTAGTCACATTTACTGTGTAAGACTCACCTACCCCTAGCTCTTTTTCCCAGGTATAATCTACAAAAATACCTTTTCTTACAGAAGATGTTGGTCTATCTGAATATATTGTAAATAATCTTGTTAAAATGTTTTTTCTTGTAGTGATTATTGCTGTGGCTTTCACATTCCCTTCATTAATTTTTAGGGTTGTCATTTTTTTTACTATGAATCCATTTGTTGATTCAGTAACTGAAAGTCCACTTTCTTCCAAATATCGTAAAGTTGTTGTTTCAGATGTTTTTTTGTCATTTATTATGTAGAGAATCTCAACATCATATTCTCCTGCAGGAATTGGTTTCTGTAGAGTTATTGGCACTTCAAAGGTTTTAGTTTCTTCTTTTCCCAAATCTATTGTTTGAGAGAACTCAAAAAATTTTGATTTGGCTATTATTGTCAAATCGTTTATGTCTATTTTTTCTTTATTTGTTATCTTTAGAGTCGTGCTTTCTGAACCAAATGCGAGATTATCGAGGCTCGCATCTATTATGTCCTTTATATCAAAAAACTTTATTACAATGGAATCTTTAAAGAATCCAGTATTTTTACCCTTTAGTTCATATTCAAAAGTATTAACTCCCTCTTTTTCTTGTAATATGCTTCGATAAGGCTCAGCTGTTATGTCTAGAGTTATTGTCTCTCCCTTTTTTATTGTAAAAAACTCTTTTGGATACATTCGTAGACTTACCAATGAATATATTTGAAATTCATCAGTAAAATCTTCGTTGTTAGTTATTCTCAATTTAAAAGTGGCATTTGCAGTTTCAAGCTCTCTTATTATTATATTGTTTTTTTCCAATTGTTGAACTGTTAAATCTGCTGATGAAACAAATGGAATAAGAAGAATTAATACGGCAAATACTAATATTTTGTTGTTCATTTAATGTGATATAAATAATTTCTATTTAAAGATTGTTGTAGATTATAATGCTCTTTTGCATTTGTATCATTTTCTACCACTTAATTCCAAAAACGCCTTTAATTCGTCTTTATAATCTTGAACGTCTCCTTCAATTTTTTCTTTCATCTGTTCTGTACGATCAGGTATAATATATTTGTTGTATAAACTTTTGAAAAAAGTTGTTGTAGCGGTTTTATTCCATTGATTTGAATAATCATGAATCAGAGTTCCTTTAATTTCTATTTTTATTTCAACAAATTTGTTCATTTTCTTTTTCTTTCCATCTATTTCTACTTCAACATCTTCCATTCCAATAATTCTCCACTTTATATCTAATTCTGATTTGAAATATTCGGTGATTTTTTTGGAAGCTTTCCATATAATTTCTACTTCTTTACTATTCCCCTTTACTTTTTCAGTATATTGATCTTCTGTTACGGAATATTTTTCTTCCTTTAACCAGTCGTGCGCATAACTGTATAAATTTTTGAAATCGCCATATCCTGCATATTTGACTACTTCCTTTATGATTACATCTTTTTCTGCCATCTTTTTACTCTTTAGGATTAATTTAGGTTTCTATATAAATATGTTGGTAAAGAAAGATCTAAAATGAAGAGATATCTATTATTTATAAACTCTGTTTATTCTAATTGTTAAATTGAGGGAAATAGAGAATCTAAAAATGCGTAACACATCTATAAATCACAAACAAATAACTCAAAATCCTACAAGAGAGTTAAGTTTAGTAGGGACTATTCTGTTCTTATTTTTTATAATTGTTGTGTTTATGATAGTATTTTCTGATTGGGACTATGGAGACAGCTATTTACCTACATTGTTCAACATATCTCTCTTTTTGATAGGAGGATATGGAATAATTTACTGGATAGTATATTTTATCGAAAAGAAAAATATCAAAAATAAAAAAGAGATGTAATACTTTCTATTTTTGGAAATTTATATATAAACTTTATTATAACATTCTAGTATGGGCTTCTCTGTATGTTTGCTCCCAAAAAGCTATAGACTCTAATGATTCTGCTTCTTCATTTATTCTTTTGGGCGAACTATCCGTATTTCTACCAGCAATTATTTTCGTGATTTCTGCAAAATTCTTATATTCTTTTAATTCATTTTCTATTTGTTTCCTTAATATAATTTCGTTTGGATGTTTTCTTAAATTAGCTTCTAAATTTCTTAATTCGTCAAGTATAATATTTGCTTGTTTTATTGCCGAATTATAATCTCTACAATTTAAAAAATCTCTCGTTTCACTTTCTAATATTGGAATATCTAAATACATTCTATCCACTATTTCTTCTGAACTATATCTAAAATCCATATTAAACTTTTAAATTTATGTTTTTTAAATCTATTCTTATATGGAGTTTATTGACATAATCCTTAAAAGCAAATATTAAAATGAGAATATATGAGCGAAGGTAAACAACCAGTTTATATTATGCCTGAAAATGTTTCAAGAACTATCGGGAGAGATGCACAGAGAAACAATATTCTTGCTGCCCGCATAGTTGCAGACGTTGTTAAAACCACTCTTGGACCTAAGGGGATGGATAAGATGCTAGTTGATTCGGCTGGAAATATTGTAGTGACTAATGATGGCGTAACAATCTTGGAAGAAATTCAGCTTGAACATCCTGCTGCTAAAATGATTGCCGAAATTGCAAAGACGCAGGAAAGAGAAGTGGGAGATGGAACTACTACTGTTGCTATGCTTGCTGGCAAACTTCTTGAGAACGCTGAAAGACTTTTAGATAAAAAAATTCATCCAACTGTGATAATCAAAGGATACAAATTAGCATCTGATAATGCTAAAAAGATATTGCTAGAAATATCTGTTCCGGTGGACAATAAACATGTTTTGAAACAAATAGCTATGACGGCTATGACTGGTAAAGGAGCTGAAGGTAACCGCGAAAAATTAGCTGAACTAATTGTTGAAGCTTTGGATCAAGTAGGTAACGGAAGAACTGTTGATATGGATTATGTAAAAATAATCAAAGAAAAGGGAAGTTTTATAGAGGACAGTAATCTCGTTCGTGGAATTGTCATAGATAAAGAATTGGCTAATGAGTCTATGCCTAAGAATATGCAGAATGCTTCTATTCTTTTGGTGGATTTTGCTATTGAATTAAAAACTCCTGAAGCAGAGACTAGAATTTCTGTTTCAACACCTGAACAATTGCAAAATTTTATCTCTTCAGAAGAACGTGCTCTAAAGGAGATAACTCAAAAAATTATTTCTTCTGGGGCGAGAGTTGTCTTTTGTCAAAAAGGCATAGATGATTTAGCACAATATTATCTTGCGAAGGTAGGAATAATGGCTTATAGAAGAGTTGCAAAATCAGATATTGAGAAATTATCAAGAGCTACTTCTGCAAGAGTTGTTTCAAGCATACAAGAAATAAGATCTGAGGATTTAGGCTTTGCTGAAATTGTCGAACAAGTCAAGAGAGGAGATGAAGTTATGACTCATGTTAGAGGTTGTAAGAATCCCCGAGCAGTCACAATTGTTTTGAAAGGAAGCACAGATCATGTTTTGGATGAGATTGAGAGAGCAATTAAAGATGGATTGGGAGACGTTTCAGCTGCGATAGGAGACGGAAGGGTTGTTTCTGGAGGAGGGGCTGTTGAAATGGAACTCGCTAGAAGACTTAGAGCATTTGCTAAAACTATTGGAGGCAGAGAGCAATTGGCGGTTGAAGAATTTTCGTCTGCTTTGGAATTTATACCTGAAACTTTAGCTGAAAATGCTGGTCTTGATCCTATAAATATTATGGCCGAATTAAAACAAAAACATGAGTTAGGTAATGTTAAAGATGGAATAAATTTATTTTCAAATAGAATAGAAGATTGTCTTGCCTCGGGAATTGTTGAACCTTTACGGGTTAAACTGCAAGCAGTTTCCTCTGCTTCTGAAGTTGCAATGATGATTTTACGAATAGATGATGTTCTTGTTGCTAACGGCAGTAAAACGAACTTTCAAAGCAAAAACACCTATGAAGGGATGGAGTAATTAAACTCCTAAATGTTTTTTTATGTATCTCTTATTCATCCACCAAAGCAATATTGCTGGAAATATGAAACTCCAATGAGATATAAATGCTAAAATTATGAAGACTATAGCAATTAGAGCTGTTATAATTATTTTAGGATGTGTCTTTCTTTTTTTGACTGATTTGTTTAACTCTTTTTTCATTTAATTTCATAACAAATTATCTTTATATATTAGATGTTTCTCTAAAAATGGTTATTCTGTTTGAATGAGATTTCTGCCATTGTTTTTTGCGTTGTATAATGCTTTGTCTGCTCTTGCCTTCATTCTGTTTATTGTATCATTTTTTTTGTATTCACATAATCCTCCAGATATGGTTAAATTATATACTGAAAGATATTTATCTTCTTGAATTTTTCTTCTTAGACGTTCTGAAACCTTTTTTGCCCTTGATAAATTAGTATTTGGAAACAATACTATAAATTCCTCTCCTCCAAATCTCGAAACTAAATCATATTTCCTAGTATTTTCTCTTAGAACAAATCCCACTCTTTTCAAAATTAAATCTCCTGTTAGATGACCATGATTATCGTTTATTTTTTTAAAATGGTCCAAGTCCATAATCATCAAAGAAAGAGGTTCAATTTCTCTTTTTGCTTTATCGATCTCTCTTTCAGATATTGTTTTAAAAAACTTGTTATTATACACTCCAGTTTTTTCGTCTATTGTTGCTAATTCATATAAAATATCTATATGCTTTTTTAACTGTTCCAAAGTCTTCTCGAAATTTTTCCTTATCTCTGGAGATAAAGATTTTAGTTTTTGATTTATATCCATAAAATAAGCAACATTCTTTATTATTTAAGACTTTTATTTAATAAAAAAGCTGTAAAAATCCCTAAACAGTCTATTAGAAAATCTCCTATAGAGGTGTTTCTTCCGAAAACGAGAGATTGATGTAATTCATCCATTATAGCAAATATTACAGAGAAGATTATGGCTACATAAACAAAATCTTTATTTCTCCCACCTTTTGAAAACGCAATCATGGAAAAAAACGCTAGAGTCATAAATATTCCGAAATGATATAACTGATTTTTATATTCAAAATCAATTTTTGGAATTGAATAATCTGGAATAGAAGATATACAAAAAATCAAAATTATTGTTATTAAGGTGATTATCCAAGCAACCCAATAATTTTTTTTAAATATAGATTTCATTTTATTGATAATATGTGTATATTTATAAGAACATAGTTTTATAAGTCAATAATTACGAGAGCTTATTCTATGAGTCATCTTTTAACTTTAGAAAATATAGCTTATGGTGATAACACTAAAGGTTTCGGATTGTTCAGTACACCTATAAGAAATCCCGGAGGCAAACTATTAGATTATCAGACCCAAGTTATTTTTTTAGAAGAACACTATATGGTCATAGAGGGATCTCGAGTAAAACATATCAGACATGATGAAGAGGAAGCTTTGTCTTTAGCTTATGGTTTGGTGAAAAACAAAATTAAAAGGTACCAACATTCTGGAGACAAATTTGAAGATCTCACTTCTCGTGAAAAATAGTTAAACATTTACTCAAATTTTTTCTTTTCTTGCTAGACTCTTTTCATTGACGCAGAGGATAGTTGCGAACAAATTAAAAGTTAAAAAATGTGAGGATATGGAATCCTCAACACTTGTTAGAGTTTGAGGCTAGCGAATTTCAATTCGCGCAGTGTTCAATTCCAGATGCGAGGGCCGGGAATTGAACCCGGATCACAACGTTGGCAACGTCGTATACTAACCTTTATACTACCCACGCTCTAAAATTAACAACTAAATCGTTTTATAAAGTTTATTGGAAAGCTATTTTTTTGAATATTTCTCTTTTTCTTTGAATAAATAAAACTATTGAAAAATCTATTTTTCGAGACAATAGACACACTTTATAAACCTATTTTATGCTAAATACTAGTCTGAAAGGTCCATTAGGCTAATGGTAGACCGGCTGTCTTACACACAGCATGCGGAAGTTCGATTCTTCCATGGACCATTTAATTTCTTTTACAGAGATTTTTATATTGAAGTATCTTATGAAATACAATGATAAAAGAGATTGATAAAAAGATTACTTCTTGGCTTGGACATCATGGACTTACGGTTTTAAGATTTTCTATCGCTATAGTTTTTATTTGGTTTGGTTTTTTGAAAGTTATAGATTATAGCCCCGCGGCTAATCTTGTGAAACAAACAGTATATTGGATTAATTTTTCTGGTTTTGTCGTGTTCCTGGGATTGTGGGAAATGGCAATTGGTTTTTGTTTTATGTTTAGATCTTTGATAAGAATAGGGATAGCTTTATTATTGCCTCAAATGATTGGCACATTTTTACCTTTAGTTCTTTTACCGAAAATCACATTCCAACAGGACTCGTTTTTGATACCTAGTCTTGAAGGGCAGTATATCATAAAGAATCTTATTATTATCTCTGCTGCGATGGTTATAGGTGCTACTGTGAGAAAACATAATGAAAATATTTAGACATTTTAAATTTCTTAAAATATTTTAGGAAGCCTTAAATATGATTATTCCTAAGTAGCATTATGACTGAAAAGCCAACTAAGGGCCTGCATGAGCAGATTGTTAATTCTTCACAATATGTCCATTCTGAAAAAATTTCTGGAGCTGTCCCTCCAGTTTCTGAAGAGTTACTAAAAAAAGCTGACAAATTAAAAGAAGAACTTGAAGATTTTAAGAAAAAAATTATTAAGAAGTTCCCCTTTGTGAATTTTCTAAGCATATTACCTTCTAATTCTTTTAAATTATTTGAAGAAGATGAAGGAATTTTGTCTGAAGAAATTTCAAAAAAACCTTTACATTTAATGATGCTCGTTCCAGAAGATCAATTTAAAAATATCTCTAAAAAAATAAAACCGGAAATTCTGAAAATAATTGCTGAAACAAAACAGAATGTTTGGGTGCATATCAAGACTGAAGTTGACTTGTGGAATTACGGACTAGATAGTAAATATGAATTTATGGATGCGATTGCTACTAGTTTTCCATTGTATGACAAAGGTTTATTGGGAACTTTGAGACTTGCAAATATTCACAAATCACTCGTTTTAAGAAAATTTGAAAAATATGTTGCTTCGTATATCATTGGAGGAAGTCTTGTTAGAGGGACTGCTGGTAAAGATTCGGATGTAGACACTTTTGTAATTATTGATGATACAGATGTTAAAAGAATGCCTAGGATGCATCTGCTTGAAAAATTAAGAGGAATGATTCACGATTATATTCGAGAAGCGAATGCTCTTGCAGGAGTTAAGAATCCATTAAATGTTCAAGTTTATTTGTTGACGGATTTCTGGGATAATGTCAAAGATGCTAATCCAGTCATGTTTACTTTTATCAGAGATGGTATTCCTATGTATGATCGCGGAACTTTCTTGCCTTGGAAACTATTACTTCAAATGGGTAAAGTCAAACCTTCACCAGAAGCAGTTGATAAATTTATGAAATATGGTGAGCAGAATGAAAGTCTTGTTACGCGAAGAATGATAGATGCTATGGTAGATATTTATTGGGGGGTTGTGACTCCAACACAAGCATTGATGATGTTAACTGGACATGCGCCACCAGCTCCTAAAACCATGGTTGCAGATGTTAAAAAGGTTTTAGTTGAAGAAGAAAAAGTTATGGATTTGTCCGAGTTAAAGTTTTTGGAATATGTGATTAAATTGTATAAAGATCATGAACATGGGAAACTAAAAAATATTCCTGGTAAAGAAGTTGATGAACTGCTTATAGGATCTAAAAAATATGATGAAAAATTGAAAATTATTAGAAAAAAATTAGAAGCTAGATTAATAGTTCATGATGCTGAACGTTCCTATAATGAAATATTGGGACTTCTCAAAAATATATTTGGCAATAAATCAGCAGAAGAATTAGTGAAATTGACTGAAAAAGAATTAATTTCTAAAGGAAAATTACAACCTCGTTTTGCTAAATCTTTGAAAGATATAGTCAATATGAAATCAAAAGTTAAAGGTGGAAAAATCACCCAACTAGAAATGAATGTTTTACGAAGGGATGCTACCGAATTGATAAATGAGTTATTGAATTATGCTCAACGAGTTGATTTAGTTATGACTGAAAAAGGAGTTTTACAGATATTATTTGGTGATAAAAATGGAGAGCTTGTTTTGACAGATACGGGTGTATTTTTTGTTGAAGCTGGTAAAGTTGTAAGGGTAGAGAATAAATTTGAATTATCTAATAAAGAAACTCTTGAAAAAGCAATAAAAGAAACAAAAGATAAAACTCAATTGACTCTTTCTTCGGAAGTGATAGATATATTGAAAAAGGAACTTGGAAAGTTCAAGATTGTATTTTGATTCTGATTAATTTTGATTGATTATTAAATTGAACGCAAATATTTTTAAAGTGGATTGTTTTATACTAATTATGGTTCCAGAAAGAATGGAAAGGCATTTACATTTTTGTGATTTTAGTAAATCTGAATTAAAATTCGTTGATAACCGTTATGATCCTGTAAGAATGTTTGAACGAGAGGAAGAACAATCCACAATAAATGTTAAATTAGATAATTTTTTTCATCAACTTCCCGTAAAAGAACAAACACTTGTCAAATTGAGATATGGAATAGGATATATTCACCCATATAGTGTTACGCAGTGTGCTGACCTTATGCGAATGAGTTTAGAAGAGGTTAGGCGAATGGAATCTCATGCTTTAATTACAATGCAAAACAAAGCAAAACAAATGTTTAATTACGACGCTAGATAAACTTTCAAGCTATTTTTTCTATTGATTAGGTCATATATTCTAAATTTATTAGTTTACCTTCGTTTTATGAGCAGTAGAGCAAATCTTTAAAAGGGCATTTTTTCTATTGATTTTATGAAAGAAATAAAAATTGATATTTTTAATCTTCCATTTTCTTTACTTAGGAGTGGAAAATGAAAGGAATCGTAATTCAATTTAGAAGAAGTAGGCACAGAATTCATGAGAGACATTACTTGTTAGACTTAGGTATGCATTCAAGAGAAGAAGCGAAAAAACTTACAGGTAAACAAGTTTCGTGGAAAAGTTCTGCTGGTAAAATTATTAATGGAAAAATAAGCGATGCACATGGTAATAAAGGTCTTGTTAGAGCTATATTTGAAACAGGTTTGCCCGGTCAAGCAGTAACTACCGAGGTAGAGGTTAAGTAAGGAATTAAACATGGCCATTCGAAAAGCATTATCATATTCTAAAAAAAATAATCGCCCATATACACGAGTGTCAAAAGTCAAATCAAAATCTTACATAAAGGTTGTTCCTCCAAATAAGATAGTCAAGTATAATATTGGAAATCAAAAGGCATTTGAAGAGGGCAAATTTCCATATGTTTTGAGATTGGCAACTGATGAGACTCTTGTAATAAAAGACTTGGCGATTGAGTCTGGAAGACAGGTTTTAACTAAACATCTTGAAACTAATCTCCCTAATAAATTTTATCTATGGGTCAAAATCTATCCACACCATATTTTAAGGAATAATAAAGCAGCAGCCGGAGCAGGAGCTGACAGATTATCTACTGGAATGAAGCAATCGTTTGGAATTGTTGAGGGGAGAGCTGCACAAGTTTTAGCTGGACAGACTTTATTTATGGTCGCTTGTGATTCTGAAATTGCTACACGAATAGTGAGAAATGCTTTCTCTATGACAAAATCAAAATTACCTTGCAAGACCCGCATTACTTTTGAAAAAGTTGAACGAAAAATGCTTTCTACTTGAAAGCATTAAATTTTTATTTCCTCTCAATTTGTATATTTTATGAATACATTTGATAATCAAAAAGATAATTTCTTTTCTTTTTTGAAAAATATTGACGAAACTGATAAAATTGGAATTATAGCTCATGGAACCTGTAATGATGGCTTAATTTCTTCAATTTTTTTGAATGAAATTCTGAAAGATAAATTTCCAAAAATGTTCAAACCATTTTTGGTTTTTAGTGATTATGATTTAGATATTTTTGAAAAAATTTCTAAAGAGTTCAAAATAAATAAAATAAACAAAGTTTTTGTTTTAGATATGTCTATTAACTCTGAAATTGTTGAATCTTTCGAGCAATTTTGTAAAGAATTTGACGTTTGCTATATTGATCATCATCCTTCAGATTTTGAAATTAAATTTCTAAAAAATATTATCAAAACTGAATCTGCTGATTGCACTTCTTTGAATCTTTATAAACTTGGACAACCGTTTTTGAATAAACCCTATTTTAATGAACTTTTATGTGCTGCTTTAGTTTCTGAGTTCTCATATAATAAGTTTAACAATATGAAGATTTTGCAGGAGTTTCACCCTGAAATTACTCTTGAAAATATTAATTATTCTGAACCGTTTAAACTTTCAAATGTTTTAGGTTCTGTGGTGATATACTACAAAAATAACTCCTTTAAATCCTACGAACTTGTTCTTAATAAAAAAATATCAGAGATCGATGAAATACACAAAATTATCTCTCGGGAAGTGGAAAAAAATATTAAAAATTTTGATAAATTAAACTCTAATTTAGATGAATGCGTTTTGTTTTATGAGACTTCATCTATTTTTTCCCTAGACTCTATAATTTCTACTATCTTGTCCGTTAGAAATGATTCTAAAATTATTGTAGTTTATTCAATTTCTAATTCTAATCCTGAACTAATAAATGTTTCCGCAAGATGCCAGATTAAATCTCTTCTTTATTCTATGTCTGATTTATTGAAAGCAGGAATTTATGGGTTTAATAGCTCTACAGCTGGAGGACATTTTCGTGCTTCAGGATGTTCTTTTTTAAAAAAAGACTTGGAAATATTTAAAAAACAAGTCATTTCATATGTAAAATCTCGTGCTAATTGAATAATAATGTAAATGTTTATTAATCTATCCTGCTTGTTTTTTTTATGGATGTGAAGGGGAGATGGATTAGGTGGTTTTCTGAACTTTCAAACAAAGATGTTCCAATAGCTGGAGGAAAAGGAGCATCGCTTGCGGAAATGTATAATTCTAAATTTCCAGTCCCCCCAGGTTTTGTTGTAACTGCACAAGCTTATGATTATTTTATTGAAAAATCTGGTTTAAGAAAAACCATAATGCAAATTCTAAATGAAACTGATGTTGACGATACTAAAAAGCTCGAAGCAAATGTACAAAAAATTCATAATTTGATTGAAGTAGCATCTATTCCAGAGGATATGAAATCCGAAATAACTGAATCTTATGAGATGCTTGATGCAGACAAGAGTAAATTTAATGGAGCAAGTGATGGAGCTTTGGCAATATTAAGAAATTCACATGAAAAACCTTTTGTTGCTGTTCGTTCAAGTGCAACTACAGAAGATCTCGCTAATGCAAGTTTTGCAGGTCAACATGAATCTTATCTTAATATTAAAGGGGATGATTCGCTCCTAATGCATGTGAAAAAATGTTTCGCTTCTCTATTTACAGCAAGAGCTGTTTATTATAGGAAGAAAAAAGGATTTTTTCACGAACAAAGTTATTTGGCTGTGGTAGTTCAAAAAATGATTGATTCTCAAAAGTCTGGAGTTATGTTCTCTAAAAATCCTATTGTGGACGATAATAATCTTGTAATTGAAGCTGTATTTGGTTTGGGAGAAGGAATAGTTTCAGGAATGATTTCACCAGATCATTATGTATTGAATAAAGATTTGGAAATTGTAGAACATAAAATTTCTGACAAAAAAATAGCTTTAACCAGAAGTTCCTCTGGAAAAACTGAACAAATTAATCTTAAACCTGAAATAAGTACTCGTGATGTCTTAACAGGTCACGAACTTAAAGTTCTTGGACAATATGGGCTTCAATTGGAAGAACATTATGGAAAACCCCAGGATATTGAATTCGCAATCGATAATAGTGGAATTTATATTGTTCAATCAAGACCTATAACTACAAAGACTGAACAAAGCACAAAAGAAATTGAGGGAAATGTTTTGCTTTCTGGATTTCAAGCTTCCCCAGGTATAGCTTCGGGGATTGTTAAAATAATACGTTCATTAGATGAACTTTCTAAAATAAACAAAGGAAACATTTTAGTTACTACTATGACAAACCCAGATATGGTTGTTGCAATGTCTAAATCTGCTGCAATTGTAACTGATGAAGGTGGAGCAACTTCTCATGCCGCAATAGTTTCAAGAGAGATGGGAATACCTGCTGTTGTTGGAACAAGAGAAGCGACTCATAAGCTAAAAGAAGGTCAACTTATAACAGTTGATGGTTTTACTGGTCGAATTTTGGAAGGCAAAGCTGTTGAAAAAAAAGTAGAAATAAAACCTATTGTTCCAACTGAAAAAATCAAAGTCAAAGTAATTGTGGATTTACCAGATTACGCTTCTCGTGCTGCTTTATCTGGTGCTAAGGGCGTAGGTTTGGTCAGATTAGAAGCAGTAATAGCCACATCTGGAAAACATCCTGTCTGGTTCGCAAAGAAAAATAAAATTAAAGAATATGTCGAATTATTATATAATGGTTTGAGAAAAATATCTCAACCATTTGAAGAAATATGGGTAAGAACGTCCGATATAAGAAGTGATGAATACAAAAATTTGGAAGGTGCCCCAGATAAAATAGAAATGAATCCTATGATGGGAGATCACGGTATAAGATTTAGTCTGAAAAATCAAGATTTGTTAGAAGCAGAATTTACAGCTATCAAAGAATTGGCAGATGAATATGCGCATAAAACTTTTGGAGTTATGTTTCCACAAGTTATCTCTGTCGAGGAAGTTTATTTAGCAAAAAAAATAGCTCAAAAAGTTCATTTTCCAAAAAATGTTAAAATTGGGGTGATGGTTGAAACACCTGCTGCTGTTCAAATTATAGAAGACATATGTAAAGAAGGAATATCATTTATTAGTTTTGGAACAAACGATTTAACTCAATTTACTCTTGCTCTGGATAGAAATAATGAAGAAGTTCAGAACTTGTATACTGAGTTGCATCCTTCAGTTCTAAATTCAATAGCGTATGTTATCAGAAAATGTAAAAAATATGGAGTTGAAACATCAATATGTGGACAGGCTGGAAGTAAACCAGAGATGGTTAAATTTTTGATAGAACAGGGAATAGACAGTATTTCTGCAAATGCTGATGCGGCGTATATAGTATCTAATTTGATTGCTCAATTTGAAAATGTAAAAAAACAACAACCTCAGATTGTAGTTATTCAAGAAAACAATTTCGTTTCAAAAAATAATGGAAATCATTCAGTTCATAATGTTCCTTCTAAAATAAAAACTCTCTCTGTTCCGACCATACAGGCTTCTGAAAATGAACACGAACACGAGAATTTAATCTATAAACAAATAGAAAACTGGGGTTCTGAAAATGAATACCATCCTGGAAAGGGAAATATAAGTAATATTCCTGTTCTGAATGATGCTATCCCTATCAGTTCTTTGGATTTAGTCCCTAGAAAAAAAGAACCTGAAATTCTTAATTTTGGCGCTCAAGAAATGTCTGAACAATATGATAATAATGAATTGCCTGAAATAGATATAGCCTTTGAACTTCAACAAAAAGTGATATTTGATGTGTTAGTAGTGAATGAAGTTGCTACAAATATGCCTCAACAATTACAACAAAATAATCAATCAAATCAAGAAATTATGTAAATTGTGGATTAGCTTAGAATTTACTATTATAAAGTGATTAAACAATAGAAAGGTTTAAATATGTGAATTTTGCCTTAATTTTTATGGAAACTGATGACATTATAAATCTTGCAAAAAGAGATCGTAAAGGTAGAGAGCTTTCAGATAAACTTACTCAAGATTCTTCTACTAATGCAGTTTATGAACTTGCAGGTATTGAAGGTCGTTTAAATGATCCACGATTGGCTCCATTGCTTACTGCCTCTCCTGATATGACTCCTGCAAGACAAAGAACTCAGATTGAGCAGTCTTTAGGAGAGTATCAAAAAGAAATAATAAATGCCGTTGTTGAAAACATTGATAACGCCGTTAAAGGACTTGCTGATGAGAATATTGCAAAATACTTACTTGCAAGTCCTTTGAAACCGGCTGCTTATGGAGATGTTTCAGATGAATGGGTTAAAAAATATGCATCTGCTCGTGACGCTGATCTCTTCTTAAAAAGCCCTGAAAAAGAAATGCCTAAAAAATTTAATGAGTATATTAAAAATCAAATAGACTCTTTAAAAAGAGAGAAACTAAGTTCTGGATTAATATCTGCATTAGTCTGGGTTTATAACAACCATCCTGAAATTGCACAAAACTTGATTATGGCTGATGCAGAAAAAAACGTAAAATCATTTGTTAAAGAATTAAATGTAGTTGAAGGAAGAAATTATATCACTAGTCGTGCGAATAAACTAGAAGGAAAAAATAAAACTACAGAAGCTTATAGAATAGGCCAGGCATTGGCTCAATAAATAGTTTATACTTAGTTTTTATCTATGGCTTTTCTGGATTCTATTAATTTGTCTATTATATTTACCATAGTTTTCATAAAATTTTCTGCGCGCCCTTGCCAAGCTTCTATATCTACTGCTTTGACTTGTTTTATTTCTCCATGAGCTATTTGTTTATGTAATATGAATATATCGCGATACCATTTAACGTAGTCTGATTTCAAAATTCCAGTCTCCACGAAATTTTCGTGGAGCATCTTTGTAACATGTTCTGGAGATGGAGGCAATTTTCCAAGAGTTATTAATGCTGCTTGAGCAGATTCAACCATACACCAATAAGCTCCTTCTATCGCACCAAGCATAGCTAATTTGCTTCGTGTAAGATGCATAGGTGATCTTTGAAGTGCGGAGTAAACAGCTTCGGGAGTTGCGTGCATTTTTCCTTGCATTAATAATACTTTAAGAGGACTAAAAAAACCAGCTAAATCTATTAAAACCTGACCCTGTCTTAATATATTTAATATGACTGGATCTCCGTGAAGCAAATCCCTCCACCAAGTAGTCAAGCGTATTGTGTTTATGTGAAGATCTCGTCCATAATCTTGTTCAGAAATAACTTTAGCTAATTCTTCACGATACCACGCTGTCAATTCCATATCCCAATTTATCGCTGCGTCGTCTATTACAATCACTATATCTATATCTGAACCAGGTTTTATCTCGTTTGTTGTTTGTGAACCAAATAAAACTGATGCCTTAATTAAATGATCAAATTTTCTGTGAACCTTTGTTGCAAAATCCATAGCTATCTCTTTGTCTGTTCTGAACTGATTTTTTATAGAGCTATTATTATTCAAAATGACCTTAGATTTTTCTTTTGATACGTTGTTTTCTTTCTTTTTTAGTGTTACCATCATTCTCTCCGACGGATTGAGGTTTGTCTATTATTTAAATCTTAACTCTTTAATATATCTTTTGAAGTATTCTAATTGTTATTCAGAGTATTTGACGATTTTTATTCTATTGGTGTTCCTGAAAATGAACTATTCTGTCTTCCAGGTATTTCTCCGCCCAAGTATGCTGGAAGCCCACTGAAACCCCCTCCATAAATTGAATGATGAACTTGAGGATTTATGTCTCCAAGACCTCCTAAATAATTGCCGTAAGAATTTACTGCTTGATTCCAATATGCACTCTGACCTGGTGCACCCATTGAATAAACTGGAGCTGTCAAACCTGAAAGTGATTCTCTGACTGGAGTATATGCCATCCCCATACCTCCTTGTTTGGAAAACCAATCTCCTGTTTCTATAGCTTTTTTTGCTTTCCTAAAATTCTCATTTGAAGCTAAAATTTCATCTATGGGAACATTTCCCATGCCTATTGGAAGTTCTGCGTCTTCAAATCCTAAGTTATCTGCAATATGCATATGTTTGACATAAGGGCCTATTTTTTTTGCCTCAGAAATCACATCTTTTCGGTTGTAGCCCCATTTTTGAATAGAATTTATATGTCCTACGTCCCATGTTGCTCCAATTATCTGTTCTGAAGTTCTTTTTGCTTCTGATTCAGACATGCCTTGTTTAACAGCCTTAACTATAAATTTTTTTCTTGATGCTTCAACGAGCTCGGCAATTTCATTTGCTCTTGTCAAACCAGACATTCCCGCAGGAGGATTTTCTATACTAATTATTCCGGGAGCTCTATCATATTTTTTAGCATTATTATATGCGTGCATGGCAACTTCTGAAAAAGTGTCTGATGATTTATCTACTGCCCATTCTTTTAATGGAGTAAATATTTTAGGAGTTACGTTTTCATTTTGTAGAATATGAGTTCCATCGTTTATTTTATCTTGAAATTCTAAAAGGTTTGTCCCTTCTTTCTCAAATTTCTGAAATATTGGGACTAATTCTTCCCTATACTTTTCAAGCTGTTTTACAACTTCTTTCTTTTTTGGGTCCTCTTTTGCTTTTTCATAGGCTTCATTATAAACTTCTTTTAGTTGATTATAGGACTCTTTTATGAAAAATCCGGCGTCTTTTAAATTTGTAACTCCATTTTGAATTATCGTTGCTGCTTGAGGGTTTGTTTCCTTTATTTTTATTAAATCCTGCTTGTATTTTTCATAATCTTGATTGTATTCTTTATAAGCATCAAATATTCCGTTTTTATATTCGGGAGTTATACCTTTTAATTCATTAGACACCTTTGTCGTTGTTGTCAGAGTTTCTACTAATTCGCGTCTTGCTCTATTGTTATTTATGAAAACTGACTCTATTTGCTGTTGCCATTGTTTTTGATTAAATTCGTCCAATGCTTCTTGAGCACCTTGTTTTTTATTTGTGAGATAATCATATTTCGGAGTAGGTAATGCTCCTATTTGTCCAGTTCTTGTGTTAACTACTGACATTTGGATTACTTCCTCTTTAGGAGAGCCATCTGAATTTCTTCCGATGACTACTCTTCTTTCTACTTCTGGAAGTCCGTTATTTGAATGAAAAGTCATCACTATTCCTTTTTCTTTATCGTCTGAATTCATTTGCTGGGCTAATTCTACTGCTGCCTTCATTTGAGTTTCGGCTTCTTTTCTCTGGTCTTCTGACCAGTTTCCTCTTGAATATCCTGTTGATTCTACGAGTGGACCGTGAAAAGTTAAGTCTACACCAGTCAATTTTCTTAATCTATCTATTTCTTTCCAATGCTGTCTTGGTATAGACGCTAAATGCTTCATTGGGCCTCCTCCCGTAAGACCGAGACCTGATACTTCTATTGTTTGTGCTCCTGTGTTAAGTTTATCTGAAACCTTTTTTAACTGATTAGCTGTTAAAGGATCTGTAGGATAAGCCATATTCTTTACTTCTGGATGATATGCTCCCATAGCTGAAAATCCAGCATATGCTTTTTCAAATGGATATTCTGAACCAGTGTAGAAATTTTCGTAATTTGTCATTTTCCTCCTTTTTACGACGGCAAGTATATATTTAAACTTTTAGAAGTCTGCCTTCTTTCTTTTTTCATTGTCTATTTGTTCTTGAGAAGAGATGTACTCTCTTTCTGCCCCTGTTTCTAGACTTCCAGCATTTCTCCACGATTCTTCTTTTTGAGAGAGATTATTTTCAAATGGACTTCTTTGAGCCATAGTTCTATCTCCTAAGCGACGATTTGAAGAGCCATTTGAGGATTCAGCACTTCCGACAGGAGTATACTCATTATTCTTATAGGGATTTCCTCCTCCTTTATATGAGGGTCTGAAATTTACTTCTTCTTCGTCTTCTTTTGAAATTCTTGAATCTCTTGTAGAAGGAGTTTTAGAAATTTCTGATTGAACAAGAGTTGAAGAAAAATTTCTTTTTCTGCCTGATATAAACTCTGCAAAATGTTCTACCTCTTCCTCTTCTATTTCATCTTCAAGATTTTCTTTCTTTTCTGATTTTATTTCTTTTATTTCTTTACCTATTTTCCTGATTTCTACTATTTTGGGCATATTTTTTAAAACTTCCTATGTTAAAATACCTTTTGTTTATTTACTGAACATCGAAGTGACTTGCGTGAGATGGCATATTATGTGATTTCTTATATACATCAAAAACTATGAAGCATAATTCTCTTGCACCTATAGCTGCCTGCGAACGGGCGACTTTTTCATATTCGTTATCTGGAATAAGCCCCTTTGTGATGTCTTTTGTTTTGAGTGCTTCTTTGCTCTGAGATTTGAATGCCTCAAATAATGGCTTGAATAATGCACTAAAAGGATTTGTATCCTCTGATTTGTATTCTTCTCTTTCTTGATCTATTTCTTCTTCTTTTTTCTCCTCGTCGTCTTTCAAAAGAGAATCTATATCTTTCTCCAATTCTTTTAGACTTTCTTCATTTACACCCTGTATTAATTTCATTACTAGATTTAGGTCATCTTTTTCTAATTCATTTTTTAGAACTTTTAACTCTTCATCATTGAGTGCGTAACTTGTGAATCTTACGTCTGTTTTTCCACCGAATGCCCAATCTCCTCTTTGAGAAACTTTCTGAGGTATACTTCTGAAATCAAGTTCAACAATTAATATTTTTTTGTATTCTCTGGTCTTTATTTCCTTGAAATTATCTGGAAGTAAACCAGAAATAACATCATCTTTAAAATCATAATCTTGTATTGCCAAGAGAACCAATTCAAATACTGTGCTGTTAAATGCAGTTACTAAACGTGCGTCTATGCTTACATCTCCAGAGATATTTTTCTGTAATTTTTGTGCCGCTAAAAGATAGGGTTTTATCCAATGGATATAAAGTTTCAAATTTGCGTGTTGAGATTTAAGATAGTTTTTTTCAAGTCTATATCTCTGTTCTAGGGACTGATGAGACTCCTCTATCCATCTGAAAAATTCTTCTGCTCTTTGAATAAGTATTCGTTTTACTCTTTCATTCAAGTCTAATTTTTTTATGTGCTCTATATCTTCGGTAGCCATAAATGCATCTCTTAGAGTTACAAAGTCCAGCTCTCCAGAAGACAGTGCATTTATACTCCCTCTTCCTTTTCTTATATCTACCATATCAAGCCACACCTGTTTTAAGGCTAATAACTTGTTGAACTTTTCTTGTGGGTCATTTGATTTTTTGTATTCTTTATATGGGGCTAACTTTAATTTGAATTCTTTTAAATCATAAATTAAATTCAATATGGATTTAATCACTGTGTTAACATTGCCTAATGTTCTTCCAACTTCTTGTTGCATTTGCGTCGCCTTGCCCTGCATTTCTGAAAAATGTCCTGAACCTGGAGAGGACTGGAAATTATCTACTAACTTCTCAACTTTTTTATATGGTCCATTAAGAAAGTCAAGAATCCAGAAATAAATTGGTTCTAAACCTTCTGCAGGAGAGTCATATGTTAATGAATGTTGTTCAATTGGAGATTTCAGACCCCACAAACCAAAAGCATCTTGTTTGGCTTCATCGTAGCTGTATAATTCTAATTCTTTAGCTTTTTTAAGTTTGGCTATTTTTGAAGCTTCTGCGTAACCCTTTTCAAAAATGGTTTTTTTTACTTTTTCAACTAATCCATCTTTATTGTCGCAATAAGTTTCTGGACTTATCGTGGCTATTAAATTGTGTATCTTGTCATATGCCATCTTTTTACCTAATTTATACGAGAGAGTTATTTAAAATAGTATCTAAAGACATGTATCACAAAATCATTCGTGTTTGTGGTTTTGGGATTACATCTGATAATCTTGAGAATAATATTAAAGATTTCAGATAGTATTAAATAATTGTTAGTATTTTGTGTTTTATGTCTATCTTTTCAAAGGGAGGAGATGTAATCGACCTTCCTGAAATGCAAAGAAAGGGGTTTGTAAAGTTTCCTGAAAAAGAAGAAGAAGATATTGATGAAATTGATTTTACTTTGAAAAAAGAAAAAAGCACAGAAATTAAAAAAGAAGAAAATTCTTCTGTTTCTGACTTTTTAGGAGATTTTGTTTCTATTGGCGTTTCTAATTCTATTCCTGAAAAGAAAGAAGAATCTAATGAATTAAAAAAGGATGTCAATTCTGATGACTTAAAATGGAGAATTGAAAATACTGAATATAAACTTGAACAGATTTTAGAAAGATTAATTCTTCTTGAGAAAAAATTTTCTTAATGTTTTCTTTTGTTGTTTGTTATGTGGCGCGTATACCTTTCCAATCTATTCATAAAATAAATTGGTTTGAATTCATGATAAATAGAATCTTTCTTTTTTGATTCTCTGAATACTTCATCCATATCCCTCTCTCTTATATCTATAATTTCTTTTTCATCAGGGATTAACTGATATAAACTTCTTATTGGGACAACAAATAAACTCACTGCCCAGAAAAAACTTTCATATTCATGACTATACGAAACATCTAATGTATCTCTAGGATCATAAAAATTTCTTCTGAAATTGTATCCCACTTCCTCTCTTACGCCTCTTCTAAGTGTATTCAAAGAAGTATGATCTTCTGGTTTTGAATGTTCTGAAAGAAAACAGACCCATTTACCTCCAAGAATCCTTTTTTCAGAACTTCTTTTTAATTCTACAATCTTATTTTTCCCAATTATTGGAAACGTCGCACAAACTAAATTTAATCTTCTTTTGCAATCCTGTGCTTTTCCTCGCTTTACAGGTTTTCCCCTTACTGGAGAAACTGACTCATTATACTCATCTTGGTCCATATTGTATCTTTTAAGTAGTAGCTTAAAAATGTTTTCAAGGCATAAAATGTTTTAAATAATACTATTATCTCGATGATATATGAAAGATTTGTCTAAAGAGATTTTAGCCTATGCTTTGCAAAATGCTATTGAACATGGGAAAGCTGATGCGGGAAGAATTCTACCTAAATTATTTCAACATGGACTCGATAAGAAAGAAATTCCTTTAGCCATGAAAGAGATTAATGAAGTTATCAATAGGGTAAATAGTTTAAATGAAAAACAAAAAAATGAGCTTTTTGTTAATGTTGAAAATGTTGTAAAAAAGAGAGAAGAAAAAGAGAATTATGAACTTCCTGAAATACCCGAATCTCCTGTCGGCAAGAAGATGGTTTTACGCATGGCTCCTTTTCCATCAGGTGCGATGCATATAGGAAATACTAAAACCTATTTATTGAATGCTCTTTATGCTGAAAAATATTCGGGAGATTTGCTCCTCGTTATGGACGATACTATTGGAAGTGTTGAAAAACCCTTGATGAAAGAAGCTTATGATTTAATTCCTCAAGCAATTGAATGGCTTGGAGTAGATATTAAGAAAACTTATTATAAATCTGATAGATTGGAGATTTATTATGAATATGCTGAAAAACTTATTGAACTAAATAAAGCATATATTTGTAATTGCAAAGCAGAATTGTTAAGAGAGAATCGTGCTGCGGGAAGAGAATGTTCTTGTAGACAATTCCCGAAGGGAATACAGCACGAAAAATGGAAACAGATTTTTAAACCAGAAGTTAAAGAAGGAGAAGCTGTTTTGAGAATAAAAACAGATATGACTCATCCTAATCCTGCTTTCCGAGATAGAGTTTTATTCAGAATTGCAGATAGAGAACATCCGAGAGTTGGTAAAACCTATAGAGTTTGGCCTACTCTTGAAATGTGTTGGTCTGTAGATGATCATTTACTTGGAATTACACACATCATAAGAGGAAACGATTTGATGATAGAAAGTGATATGGAAAAATACATTTGGGATATCTTCAAATGGAAACATCCAATTTTGATACATACTGGATTAGTTAGGCTTGAAGGTGTTGGAGCTAAACTATCTAAATCAAAAGCACAAAAAGAAGTTAAATCCGGAGAATTTAGTGGGTGGGATGATCCTCGAACTTGGAGCGTTCAATCTTTAGCCCGAAGAGGAATAAGAAAAGAAGCAATACGAGAGTTTGTTAAAAGAATCGGATTGAACAAACAAGATATTATCATCCCTATTGAATCTCTTTACGCTATAAATCGACAAATGATAGATTATGATTCTGAGAGATATTCGTTTGTTGAAAATCCAATCAATTTGAATCTGGACAATATGCCCACAGTTCCAGAAGTATCAGTTCCTGTTCATCCTGAAAAACCTGAAAAAATGAGAAGAATCTCTATCGGAAATAATATTTCTATTTCTGGTAAAGATTATGAAACTCATAAAGGAAAAGAGATTAGGCTGATACATCTGTTTAATGTTAATCTTGGAGACAAAAGTGAAGTTACCTCTGTTGAAAATAAAAAAATTCCCAAAATCCAATGGGTTTCTGAAGGAATTCCTACGCGTATTTTGATGGTAGAGGGAAACTGGATTGATGGTTTGGTAGAACCATCTGCATTAAACATAAAAAAAGATTCAGTAATACAATTTGAGAGATTTGGATTTGTGAGATTTGACGGAATCAATTCAGGAATTCCAGAATTTTGGTTTGCTCATCCTTAATATTTTATGATTTAAATTGGATAATATTTATATAGTCTATCGACATATCTTTTTTGTAAAGGAGGTTTATGATGATGTTAAATAAAAAAGGAGTGAGCGAAGTTGTTGCGAACGTCCTCATAGTTCTTCTCGTAATTGTAGGAGTAGGCGTTATCTGGAGTGTTGTTAAACCAACTATCGATAAAGCTGGTAAAGATATAAACGCTGATTGTTTTACTGCTAAGGTATCTCCTGTCAGTTGCACTAGTCCTGTTCCCGCAGCTACTGCGCTTCAGTGTCCTAGAAATGCAGCTGGTACTGATTGTCAAACTTTGACTGTTACTGGAACTACTGGCTGTGCTTGGAGTGGTGGAATTTGTATTCCAAATCCAGCAATTACTACTATCGGATATACTGTAAAGAGAGATGCCGGAGCTGGTAGTTTTCAAGGATTCAAATTAAGTTTTGAAGATTCTGATGGAGCTACTCAAATCGTTGATAAATTGGGTGTTGTTTCTGAACTTGCTACTGCTTCTGATAGTGTGACTCCAAATCCTAATTTTGTAGTTGCTAAAATGAATGTAGCTGCAATTGTAGGAGGATCTGCTGCAGAAACTAAGACTTGCGAATTTCTTTCAGCACCAATTACTTGCATTTAATTGCGTTTTATTTTTTTTTATTTTTTTATTTGAATTTTTGATTTTCTTAATGTTTATAAGTTAAGAAATTGTTTGTCTTTCATGTTTGGAAAGAAGAATGTTCCTGAAAGAAATGGATTGGCCCCTGTTTTATCTGTCGCATTACTTACTCTTGGAGTTATTATCGCTGTTTCTCTGTTATGGATATTTCTAAGTAAACTGATTAAAACTGATCGCGAGATGATTGGTCCTGACTGTCTGACTACTAATCTAGAAATTGTTAGTTGTCAAACAATGGGCATTTGTAATTATTATGATGGTTCTCAAGGATATAATTCCGATGTCTTAATTAAAAGAGGAGTTGGTGAAGGCAATCTAACAGGGATAAGATTTTCTTTTGAAGATATACTATCTAGAAAATCTGTTTATGATGCGAATCTTACATCTTTAATGCCAGGGTATACTTTGGAAGAATTACAGAGCCTTAGATTTAATCAATATCCTTCTAAAGTTCCAACGCAAGGACCTGAAAATATTTTGAAAGTGTTTCCATTACTTGGGAAAAACTATGAAGTCTGCCCTATTGCGTCTAACCCATTTACTTGCTTGAAAGCTCAAAATGTTCCTTCTATCGGAAGTCTGCCTGGAAGTTCAGATAGTGAAGGGATGTGTTGTCAATGTCCTCGAAATGAAAGTGAATGTTATAATGGCCAAGATGTAAATTATCCTATTCTAAATGGAATTGTTCATTATTATGAAGGAGGTGTTTTGACACCTTATAATTATAAAGTTCCTCCTGGAAACATTAGTGTTTGCTGTGAAAATGTCCCAGTTGCATATTCTGGGAAGACTATACTTGGATTTACTTATCCAACTTGTACGGCTACTGGATCCATTGCTAGCTGTCCAATCTGTCCCCTAGTATGATTTATAATCTTTGAAAAACTTACTCTAAAATGAATAAGCAAGGATTTTCAACTGTTGCCGTTGTTTTAATAATTCTGCTTACAATTGTTGCTGTAGGAGTTTATTTGTCGATTACATTAAAAAATATAAAAAAATCCACTGCGCAAGAAGGAGCAAAGTGCTTAGGATTGGATTTTAAAGTTGTAAAATGTTTTATATTTCCTGCCGGATATCAAATGCCTAATAGCAACTATATAACTCAAACAAATGAAATCTATACAATTGTAGAAAGAGGATATGGTGGGGGAGACATAACAGATTTAAGATTTATAATTAAAGATGATTCTGAAAAAACCCATATGGGAATTCCTATAAATTTCACTATCTCTGGATTTAAACTGCTAACTGATTATAGTAATTTTCCAGAGCATTCAACTAGGGAAACAATATTAACCTCTATTGATTACATTCCTGTTGGCCTTATGGTTTCTCCTGTTGTAGGAGAATCGAAAACAATTTGTGATTCCCTATATCCTTTTGAAGCATGCATTTTAGCTCCTTCAACATAGATTTATTAATGTAATTTATTATTGAATTGTATGCAAAAGAGAGAACTTATTTTTTTGGGAGTTATCTCTGAGTTGGAATAAAATGAGTTGGATAGAAGTTGAAACAAAAATTCCTATTTTTAAAAAAGATATTTCCATAATTAGAAATAAAATAAAAAAAATTTCTAAGTTTGTTAAATTAGAAACTAAGAAAGACGATTATTACACATTAGAATATTTTCATTATCCTGAGAAAAGTATTCGTGTGCGTGACAAGGGAAAAGTGAAAGAAGTGAATTTCAAAAAAAGGTACAACTTTGTTTCAGGAGTCCATGCGAAGAAAGAAGTGCAATTTGAAATATCTGATACCCGAGGATTTTTTGAGCTCATTAAAGATTTTGGTTTTAGAAGATGGCTTCATAAGGAAAAAAACACTGAACTGTACAGAACTAAATCAGGAGTTAATATTGAGCTGAATAAGGTCAAAGGTTTGGGATGGTTTATTGAAATAGAATATTTGAGCAAACCTTCCGAAGTCACTTCTGCTCGTAAAAAAGTAATGGAAGTTCGTTCAGCATTAGGATTTACCGAAAAAGATTCTGAAATAAAGGGATATACGAGGCAACTCTGGGAAAAGAAACACTAAACTTTTTTTAATCTATCACTTTAGATTGTTCTTTTTGTAATTGTGCTTTAAGTTTATCTAATTGTTCTATTTGTTTAGCTATTTCGTCTTTATTGAGTTTCGGCTGATTCGACTGAATCTGTCCATTTCCAGGAATTTTTTTTATGTAATCTAGCATAGAAGATTTTTCCATTTTAAGAACTGTGTGAGACTCGTCATCTACATGAGCTTTTAGAATTTCCATACCTGAAAGAACACAGTTCAGAACCCAAAGTTTCTTTCCATTTATTGTCTGTATTACAGCTACACATTTTTTTACATTTTCAGTTATGTTTCTGTTTTTCATTTCGTCTTCGAGAATTCCTTTTAATGCATCTAAGTCTATCTTTGTTTTCAAATCTAATTTTTCTGGAACTTTTTCTTTTTGCATCATGTCTAACAGACGAACTTCCACTTCACCATCAAGATTGAAAGCGGCGACTTTCTTTTTTGAAGGAACATAATAATCTATTTGATGGATGTTTGTTCCAGTCTCATAATCAAGAACGAAGAATCCCGCAACTATGAACGAATCTGAATGTTCCTCTTTGAATTTCTTATACTTTACAGAACTTTCTAATTTTTGAATGTAGGGTTGTATCTTCATCTTTTTTATGTTTGAATATTGATTGAATGATATATAAAGATTTGTTTTAAATAATAACTCAATAATCCTTTTAAAGATAATTCTTTAATATTTTTAAGGATTGGAGATTTTATTGTTGATTGTGAGAAAGATGCGAGAATTTAAATTACTCCTTAAGATTTAAAACCAAATGAAATATCTTAAAATTTCTATATTGATATTGATTGAGATTGTATTGGTCTTATTACTTAGATATCATGGCATATTGAACGATGGTAATTTATTAGTAAATTCTGCTATTCTTATCTTGTTTAATATTCCAATTTTCATAATCTTGAAAAGAATGAGATTTACTTGTTAAAACAAAGTTTTTATCCTGATAGTTTAATTTGTTGCGATGATAACTAATATTTTGATTAGTGAGTCATTTCTTTTTCTAATAATTTAATTCTTTCTTTAAATCTTCTATGAAACTTTCTTTCTTTATTCCAAATTGGGGTTTTCCTCCACGAGGTCTTACTGCTAATGTTTTATTTTCTTCTTCTTTGTCACCTATTACAATTATGTGATTGATTTTTAGCATTTCTGCATCTCTTATTTTTGACTGAACTGTGTCTGAACGGATGTCTATGTCTATTCTTAGGTTAGGAAATTCTTTTTTCAAATCACTAACGAATTTTTCACAAGTTTTTGCATTTCTATCTGTGAAAGATATTATTCTAACTTGTCGTGGTGAAAGCCATAAAGGTAAATGTCCGTTTGTGTGCTCTAATAACACTCCGATAAAACGTTCTATTGAACCCATAACTGCACAGTGAATTACTATTGGTGTGTGTTCTTTGCTGTCTTCTCCGATATATGAAACTTCAAAACGCTTAGGCATTTGCATGTCTAATTGAATTGTTGCACATTGCCAACTTCTTCCTAAAGAATCTTTTATGTGTATATCTATTTTTGGACCATAAAATGCTCCGTCACCCTTATTAGTTTTGTATTTTATTTTTGATTTGTTTAAAACTTCTTCTAAAGTCTTTTCTGCAAAGTCCCAATCTTTTATGTCTCCCATAAACTTTTCTGGTCTTGTAGACAATTCTAAATGATATTCGAAACCGAAGAGTTCTTTGTAAATGTGATTTACCATACTTAACATAGTAGTTATTTCTTGACCTATTTGATTAGACATACAGAATACGTGAGAATCGTCTTGAGTGAATCTGATTACTCTAAATGCTCCGTTGATTACTCCAGATAATTCTTGACGATGAACTATTCCGAATTCTGCAAGACGCATAGGCATTTCCTTATAAGAATGAGCATTTGTTTTGAAAACCAACATTGCACCTGGACAATTCATTGGTTTTACTCCAAACTGACGAGATTCATAATTTGTCAGAAACATATTTTCTTTGTAATGTTCCCAATGTCCTGAAACTTTGAAAAGTTTTGAGTCAAATATCTGAGGTGTTGAAATTTCTAAATAATTATTTTTCTTTAACAGAGAACGTTTCATTTCTGTAAGTTTGTTGTATATATGAAGTCCAGAATCGTGCCAGAAAATCATTCCTGGAGCGACTTCGTTAAATGAAAATAAATCTAATTTTTGTGCAAGAATTCTGTGGTCGTTGTCTTTTAGTTTTGATGTGTCCAATTTTGTTCTTGAAATTTCTCTTAAAAGTTTTGAAGAGTCGTATTTTTCTTCTGTGACTTTTCCAGGTGTTGGAACTGACTTTTGCGTTTCGCTTCTAAATTCTTTGCTTAATTCTGAAAGAGGATGGCCTTTACATTTGAATTCAAATTCTTTGTAATACCCAAAAGGTGCTCTGATTGTGTGTTTGAATTTCTTTTTTAGTTGAACTTCTGATTCTTGTAAAAGCTCTAAGGCTACTAATGGTTTTGCTAAATTTGAAGATAAATGCGCGTATGGATAAAGGACAATATTTTCGGTCTTAACTTCCCTTGCTGTTTTTTCTACGGCTTCAACTAACTGCTTTATCGTATCCGATGAATCTCCTTGTTCTATTGAAGTCAATACGACTAAACATTCTTTTACTTCGTGTTGTTTCTTTTCTTCATCAGAAATTTCTGGAGCGTCTTTGAATGCTTTTTTGTTTGCTTTGAAACGAATGTAATCGCAATGTAGCGTTAATATTTTCATATTTTCGTTAAGATTAAAGGTTTTATAAATTCTATTGAAATTGAATTATGCGAAGGTTTAAGAAGAGTAATTAAGCTTAAATTTTATGAACGTCTCTGAAGTTAAGAGAGAACTTTATGCTCATATGGGAAATGTCCTATCTGATATGTCTGTTCCACGTCAGCAAACTGTAGAAGCAGCACGTTATGTTGCTTTAAATGAAAGCGGTGGTTTGCACAGACCTCTTCTATTATTTGCAGCTGCTGAAGGTTATTCTGTTCCTATAAAAAGAGCTCTTCCTCTTGGAGCAACGATTGAATTTATTCATTCTGCCAGTTTGATAGATGACGATATTGCGGATAAATCTGATTTGAGAAGAGGAAAGCCCTCATGTCATATCGCTTTTGGCGAAGATATAGCCCGCCTTGCAAATACATTTCTTATTCAGAAAGCATATGGGCAAGTTGCTGAAGGTAATGATTTTTCGCTGAAAAAAAAGATAAATATCATAGCAAGGGCTCACGATGTCGGAGCAAGAATGTGTTTGGGACAAGAAAGAGATATTACTCAAGAAGGTCTTGACAAATATTCAGATGTTGTTAGAATGTATGAAAGAAAGACTGGTGCTCTTATAGGACTATCTTTATCTATTGGTGGAATTCTTGGTGGAGCATCTGAAGAGGAAATTGAAGCACTGAATAGAATTGGAATAAATGCAGGAATGTCATATCAGATAATCGACGACGCTTTGGATAATATTGCGGATGAGAGAGATACTGGAAAACCTAAAAATCAAGATATCAATAAAAAAACTTTACTGAATCTAATTGGTTGGGACAATGTTAAGGCTTTGAAAAAAGAGAGAGATTCCGAAATTGATAATTTGATATATTCTTTGAATGGTGAATTTCCTACATTGGAAACCATGCTCAAAAAACTAACATGTGCACACGATAATCGATTAGTAAATATTTAGAGTTACTACTTGCTTATGACAATATTAGAAAGGTTTAAAAATGAGTTATTTTTACCGCAAATATGAATAATCGCCTAAATAGGTCTGTAAAAATATTAACTCTTGGTGGAATTCTTGGAGCGATAGTTTATCTTCAGTCACCTCATTTAGATAATGAAAACGATAAACTTGTTAAATTTGGAGCGGGAAAAGAAATAGTTCAAGTTGAAAATTCTCAAAGGAAAAAGGCTTTGAAAGAAGGACCTGTTTATTCTATAATTAAAGTTCCAGATAACTTTTGTGCGCGTTATGTTAATTGTGCTGCGGAAGACTTATTCGGGATTAAGTATCCCCCTGCTGACGCATGGAAATTAAGAGATGCGTCCAATGTTGAAGAGATAAAAGTTGATTCTAAAAATACTCTTGAAAATCTTGTTAAAAATGGTTCTCTTAAAGAAGGAATGATTGTAGGATTTTACAATCCAAATAGTAAGTTCAATGATATGGCAAAGAAGAGTGGGGCAGGATACACCCATGTGATGCTGTATCTGGGCAAAGATGAAGAAAATTTATTTTTTGCTGATAAATTTGGTAAACAAACAAGAACTAAAATCTCCCTTGATGAAATAACAAAAAGTGGACTTGATGCACGTGAAGTTATGTATCTAAAAAATTAAATATTGTTTGCGATAAGATTTACACTAGCCTATTTTGATAAATAGTCAGTATAAATCTTGTTTATTATACAGCCAGCCAAGATTTATATATAATGCGAACCTGATTTTGTTATGAAAATAAGTGTGATGATTTTTGTAATTTTGACGACAATTCTTACTTTAGGGTTTGTGAGCGCAGGGATTTTCATTGAACCCTTGAATGAAGTATATAATTACGGAGATTTTCTTAATGCACCCACTAATATCATCTCAACAAGTTCTGCGAGTGGACATTATTCAGTGGATTTGATTTGTGAAAATAATTTGACCATAGCTGTATTCAATCAGTTTATCATGACCCAACCTAATTTTGAAAGACATTTCCAAATTGAAACACAGTTATTAAATTCTCAACTAAAAAATATGTCTCAAAATTGTAATTTAAAAGCCGTTTATAATGGCGAAATTACATATAGCTCTTCATTTAAAATGTCTAGCCAAATAGATGTTGAAAGTTCTTTAGAATATGATGAGCTGAGTCCAGGTAAGTCTGTATCAGTTTCGGGAACAGCTATTAAAGAAAGTCTTGTTCCTTTAAACGGATTTGTTGAAATTTTTATCCATTCATTAAATCTATATAAATCTGGATCGGTGTCTGAAGGAATATTTAATTTAACACTTCTTCTCCCTAAAAATGTAAAATCTGGAAAACATAATATTACCATTTCAGTTCATGATGATGATGGCTCTGGAAAAAAACTTAATTCTGGAGACCAACACCATATTATAAAAATTCTTCAAATTTTGGAAAAATTTGAAATAGTTACAGAGAAAGAAAATATCGAACCAGGAGAAGAATTTATTTTCTTAATTGATGCTCGTGACCAAGCAGGTGATCCAATTCCGGGACAAGTTAATATAGTTATATCTGAACCTAACGGACTTCCATATATTAAGAAGATTATAAAACAAGGAGAACATCAAAAAGTTCCATTTTCTCTAAATAATAGTCCTGGTTATTGGAGCGTTGAAGCGACTGTTGACGGCAAAACTAAAAGAAAGCTATTTTATCTTGCAGAAGTTCCTCAAATACAAACAAGTCTTATAAACAGCACACTTCTCGTCACGAATATAGGTAATGCAGATTATGCTGGGCCCTTAGAAATAACTATCGGATCCCATGTTGAAGTCAAGCAACTTAATTTGAAAATTGGAGAAACTCAGAAATTCACTTTGAGAGCACCAGAAGGAACTTATTCTATCTCTGTGCTTGAAAATGGAGAACAGCAGAATTTAGGAAGCACTTTTCTTACTGGAAGAGCAATTGATGTTGCTGATCCTAAACAGGATTTAGTAGATACTATAAAAGATCCATTTGTTTGGGGATTAGTTCTCGTACTATTTGTAGTGATAGTTATACTTGTTAGAGTTAGATTAGGGATGAAAAATAGATTGCCAAATCCTTCTGTTTCAAATAGTTCTGCTCTTTCAGGATGGGAAGTTAAAAAATCTCATCTTGATGAGACATTTGTTAAAAAAGAAGAAGTTGAAGATTTGAAAACTTCCTCAAAAAATATGCCTGTCCCATCGTTTAAGCCTTCTAATCCTCTAATCTATTCTGATTTCAAAACAATAAGTTCAGCTGTTCAAAAGCCTATTGTTCAAAAACCAAAGGTTGTAACTAATCCTACAGCAAATCCATTTATCGGATCTCACGAAGGAGTTCGTGAAAAAGCTGTTGTCCTCGCGATAAGAGCATCTGGACCGATTAATTCGACTTATACTTCTCAAACTATAAACTCTGCTCTATCTATCGTGCAAGAAACTGGGGCTAAAATATATATTGATGGAGATTACAAAATAGTTCTGTTCTCCCCTAGACTTACTAAATTTGTTGATAATGATGTAACTGCTGTAAATGCTGCTCGAAGAGTAGAATCTCTATTTGCAGAGCATAATAAAATTTATGACGAAAAAATTTCCTTTGGACTGGGAGTAAGTGATGGAGATATAATAAGCGAGATTGAAAAAGGAGTATTTCATTTCACCTCTGCTGGAAATATAATTAGCTTAGGTAAGAAAATTGCACAAACTGCGAATATGAAACTACTTTTATCTGACTCCGTAAGAAAAAAAGTTATTAACACAATAAAAACTGAGCAATTGACAAATACTGGATTTTGGGAAGTTACTCGTGTCGTTGACAGAAATAGTTCCTCTGGGTTTGTGAAAGATTTTGTTCGCAGAAATAAATGATTCTAAACGGTTTTTATCAGAGATAAATAATATATCTTACAACAAACAAATATTTAAATATAAACTACTTTGGACTTGTTAATTAAAATGGCGTCCAAAAACGCAAATAAAATTAGACTAATTCTTTTGAGTTTGTCCGTTCTTGTAATAGTTGTTGCTGGGCTATTTTTGTTTTCGTCTAAAGTTTACGCCCAAAGTGTTAATACTTGTGCGGCTCTTTCTTCTTCGTCAATCCCTGTGAATGCTAAATTTAACATCCCTATTTTAACAAATAATGGTTGGCCATTTGTATGGACTCCAACAAATGGAATTCCTCAGTTAAATAGTATGACTTTAGATCCTATATTTCAACCTCAACTTGATGTTGCATGCAGACAAAACTTAATATCTTTTGTAGGTTCAGCAGATTATGCTGTTGCGGCTACGAATTGCCAGAAACAATGCACGAGAAATAATTCACCAGCATTGCAATGCTCTGGCACACCTACATTATCTTGTAGCGTTCTGAATACTGCTGCGAATGTTATATGTAATGCTCTTCCTACGATAAGTAATGCTGGTTCAAACACAAGACTCTACCAATGTGATGTTCCTGCGTCAATAGTTCTTACTTGCACGTGCTCTGGTGGAGTTGGAGGAAATTAAATGAAAAAATTTATTTTATCGTTGGTGTTTGTTATGTTTTTGTTTGTGTTAATCGGGAGTGAAAAAACACTATCTCAGCAATCTCTTTGTTCAGGAATAAATAGCTATCCTTATTCTGGAACTGGTTCATTTTCTTCAAACAATGCGAATATGCAAACATTAAATAATCAGGCAATGGTTCAATGTGAAACTACTTTGCGAGCGAGTTTGAATTCTGCAAATGCTCAATGTGCGCAATTTTGTCTAGCACAAAGCACTTCTCAAACATTATGTCTTCCAAAACCAACAGTATCAAAAACGACTTGTGCTGTTCCAAATCAGAATTTAGTTTGCAATATGAATTATGCAACTATGACTATAAGTTGTACAATAAGTGACAGCTCAACATTGAAATGCGCTTGCTCGAAAATGGAGGGAAGCAGTTAAATGAAAAAAACAATAATTTTTACATCTATAATTGTTTTAACATTGGCTCTAATATCCATAAGTGCTTTCTCGGTTTGTGCTCAAACTGCGTGCGTATTGAAATCTTACATTAAAACTATTACTTTATCTGGAACAGCCTCTCAAGGAGCGAATAATCAACCTCCTCAAACTATTGCCCAAATTCAACATACGGCGTCAACAGTATTAAATGGTGTTGTAGCAACTCAATATGGAAATGATGTACTTCAATGTGATTTAAAATGTCGAGAAAGAGTAACAAGTATTACTCAGTTTGTTCAATGTGTTCCAAAAATGACATTTGCGACAACTCCTGTAATTTATAATTGTAATCAGGCAGGAACTCAATGTGAAGCTTCAACGAGCTATACTTTTTTATGTGGGTGTAAGGAGAACAATTAAGATGAATAAACTAAATTTAAAAATAATTGCGATGGTCCTTTTAATTTCGTTAGTAATTTTGATTTTGACATCAATAATTACAGAAAAAACATTAGCTCAACAGATACAACAGTGTCCATCAACTAAATCATTCCCAGCAAAGGGTTCTGGAGAAGGAGTATCTCCTATTACTACTCATAATTTATTAACTGGGCCTATTCCAATTCTAATCAATACTCCCGAGATTGCTAAACGGGAAGCTATGACCGAATCAACAACTCAATGTTCATCGAATCTTGCATCAAATATTGCCCAGGCAACTATAGCCTGTGCTACTTATTGTATGTCTGTTCCAGACTGTGTATCTCAAGTATCTGTAAATGGTCCTAATACTTGTAGCCCTAATAATGCAATATGTCAACAGAAAACAGTTTTAGGATCTAGTTTAGGAGCTAAAATCCTTCGATTTATTGAACAATTGATAAACATACCCTACACCACAATAGCAAATTCAAATGTCAATATAGCTTCATGCGTTAACTCAGAATCAAGTTCAATACTATGCGAATGCAACTCCTAAATATGCAAAAAATAAATTTATCTTTGCTTACGATAATCTTATTGGCTAATTTTGTCAGTAGTCAAACAATAAATTGTCCTGACCCAATAAACTTCCCAATTAAAGCCTCTGGCACAGAAGTGCAATTTCAGAGTAGTGGAATTTTAACATTGTGGAATCAGTTAGTTCCTACAGCTATAAGTGTGTCGCAAGTGCTTACTAATGCTGAAAATCTTTGCACAATTGATCTGTATAAAAGAATTGCTAATGCAGGAGAAGAATGTTTCAGATATTGCACTAATGTTCCACAATGTAGCCCCCAAATATCCCCTGTAGGAATAAATGCTTGTTTAGGTAACTCTAATAATGATTGTGGTGTCGAAAACAGAAGAGTTTCTGGATTGGCGTATAACCCACGCAGTGGATTTTATACTCTGCCTATTAGCGTGAATTTCCAAGCATGGGTGTGTACCGTAGAAGTACAAACTTCTCTTGGATGCGAATGTGTCTAAAACTAAAATATTAAAAACCTAAAATAAAACTAAAAAATATGAACTCAAAAAAATATTTGGTAGCCCTTGCGATTGGAGCGGTTTTAAACAGCTCGTGCTCTCGTAAGGAAAGTTGGGCTGATTTGCAGAGAGCTGCTCAAATGCAAGAATTTCAAGATGTGAAAAAATACTCCTCTTTAGATGAATTGATTCAGAAAGATGAAAAAGCGAGAGATTATCAACAAACTGCTATGGAAAAAGTAAAATTATATGCTGGAGAGTTGTTAAAAGATGAGGACAATACTAACTCAAGAACATATTCGGAATTAGAGGAATCAATTGAGACTTGGCATAATTACGCAAAGCAAAGACTTCCAGAACAAAAAGGTGAAATCGCTGAAATAATAAATAATAACAAAACCGAACGCATTAGATTCTACACTGCTGCAATTGTAGATGAAGTAATAGATGAAAAAATCAACAAGTCTTGGAAATCATTTTATGAAAGAGTAAGAGAAACAAAATTAAAACAAATTTATCGCAATTTAGTTATGGAACATCCTGAAAAACTTAACACAACATATGCTGAATTTAAAGAGGTATTTACTAAATCAGCAGATAATTCAAAACCAGAAAACTTAAACGAAACAATTTACTCGGAGACTCAAAAGTATTTGCCAAACCATCTTTGGACGCGTAAATGGTTTGAACACCACATAATGAAACCATTAGTATACGATGGAGAATGGAGTCAAGACAAAAATATCAGAGATAATATTCAAATGCCGTTGTATCGTTCAGGTCTTTTAAAATTGAAAGAAAAATCCTTAGGGGAATTTGCTAAACCAATAAACAAATAATAAGCCTACATTTTAAAAAGTGACGAGTATATGGGCTATTAAGATGAGTTATTTTTTCAAAAGACTATTTTCATTGCGTGAGCGACCAGGAATTAGATTAATTGTGTTTGACTTTGACGGCACTCTTGCCGACACAAGAGAATTACTACTTGGAATAATTAAAAAACATCTTATGAAATTTAACATTTCATTGACGGGTAGTTTGATTAAGGTCTTTGGAAATGCACCTTTGAGAGATTATATTTCTTTGACTGGGATAAGAAACGATTTTGTCAAAAGTGTAGCTAAATCTATAGAAGATGATTTTATATTAGAATATGAACGCATAAAATCTGCTAACAATATTGAAATTTTAAAAAATATAAAATGTGTAAAAATAATTGTATCAAATAACTGCACAGAATTTATTGAAAGAGTTCTTGAAAATTGGAGAATTGATTTTTTTGATGAAGTTTATGGAGCAGATCATTTCACAGACAAAGTCAAGGCTATAAAACACTTAGCAAAAAAGCATAAAATATCTATGGAAGAAATTGTTTATGTTGGAGATAAGGATAAAGATGTTTCTGTTGCTCGAGAATCTGGGTGTTATAGTGTAATCGTTTCTAATAAGATTGCTTGGTCATCAAAAAAAGATGTTGAAAAAATGAAACCTGATTTTTTGATAAACGATTTATCTGGATTGACTAAAGTCATTCAACATATCAATATGTCTGAGATTTCCAGCATCTAAATAATATCCTCTATAACCAATTTCTGATTTGAAAAGAGTCTTTATGCGAGGTATCAATTTAATTATACACATTTTTTTTGCAGTACTTATCAAAAATGCTTTTAAGCAATTTGGAGGAACTCTTCCACAATCTGAAAGAATATTTCGATTTATGAATTGTTCTCCTTCTGATTTTAATATAATTGGAAGATTCGCACTTCTAAATGCTTTCACACAGGACTGCCTATTAAGAAGATTTATTCTTTCAGATTGTAAGTGTATAGTGTCGCTCATTTGGGTATAGAAAAGATTTAGATAGGCAACACTAAATTGTGTTGAACTTAATAGTAATAGCTTGTTTAGAATTCAAATTTACTCGCATCTCTTTACTCATGAGATTCATAAGCTCTTTTTGTTTATAAATTTTTCTGTTTTTTTGAGATATATGATTAAAGGAACTTTTACATTCTTTCTAACTTTGATATTCTGTCGTCTATATTTGGATGTGTTGAAAATAATCCTGAGATTTTCTTTTTGAACGGATCTGAAATAAACAATGGAGCTACTGCCTTTGGAAAATGATGTTTGTCGTTTGGTGCGATATGTTCGTGTTTTATTTTTTTTAAAGCGTCTGCAAGACCCTTGGGATAACGTGTGAATTTTGCTCCTGTTGCGTCAGCCGCAAATTCTCTCTTTCTTGATATAGCTAAAGAAACAAGAGTTGCTAAAAGGGGAGCTAAAATTGCTAAAACTATTCCGATTATAAGAAATATTCCGTTTTTTCTATCGCGGTCGTCAGAATTAGAAAACCATAGACTTCTTAAAAATAGTTCTGAAATTATGGAAATCATACCGATTACTACAGTAGTGAAAGTCATAAAACGAATGTCATAATTAGCAATATGGGACATTTCGTGAGCGATTACTCCTTCTAACTCTTGCTTGCTTAGTTTTGCTAAAGTTCCTTCGGTAACGCAAATTACTGCGTGCTTTGGGTCTCTACCTGATGCGAACGCGTTTATTTGCGAACTCTGCATGACATATGCTCTTGGAACAGGCAACCCTGAAGCTAATGCCATATTCTCCACACTTGCGATAAATTGTCGATGATGTACAGGAGAGGCAGGAACGGCTTTAACCGAGGCAAGAGCAATCTTATCTGCATTGTAATAGCTAATTAAAGTATATCCTAAAGAAAAAATTATTGCGAAAATTAAAAATGTGAAAATAGATGCAGGATTATAAATTTGAGAAACGATATAACCTATTGCTATGAAGATGATTACTATTATCAAAGCCAAAAATAAAGATTTCGTCTTATTTCGCCTTATTTCGTCGTGAAAAGAGATTCTTTCCGCCATGATATGAGATGATTTGTTTATTATATAAATATGTTTAATCCAGATATCCTATTGATTCGTCTATTTCATCCAATATATTCTCTTCTGTATCTGTGACTCTTCCGTTTTCTAACAATTGATCTTTACTTTCAACAGAATCAGTAGGTTTTGAAGAATCATTTGAATATATCGCCCAAATAATTCCTCCGACTATTACTAATCCAATTACTATCCAAATTAATGATTTCATTGTAGAATTCATTGAATTACCTCTTTGAATTTTTGCTTGAATTCTTGCATTTTAGGAACTATTTCTACTCTTGGAGCTCCTTTAATAATCATTTTTTTTATTTCAACTATTGAATTTACTAAATCTGTTGCTTGTTCGTCAGTTATCTTTCCTTCTTTGTGTAAGACCTCAATTCTTTCTTGTAAATTGTATAATTGAGCAACTACATAATTTCTTTTTACTTCTGTTGGTGCTGCTCTGAATGTTCCTCCTTGATTAAGGTTTATTCCAGATTCCTTTAACATACATTTCTTTGCATTAACTGCTCCATTCTCTTTGTAGCAAGGGGCAAGTCTCTTGTATAATTGAGTACATTGTTCCTGTTTTTCACTTCCACGACATGCTTCCTCTATTATTCTACGTCCTTGATTATAAGATTCCCTTTCTGATTCTGACAATTTAAATCGACAAAGTATTCTTTCTCTTATTGAGTTTACATTCTCGCATGCTTCTGCTCTGCTTACTTGTGCTGGAGGATTTACATTTTCTGGATTAGCCGAATTATCTTGTGAATTTGTAGAAACTCCTCCTGATGAAGAACCTGCTGCTAGAACAAAAGATAGAGATAACAATAAAATTACTACTGAAACTATTCTCTTTTTCATTTTCTTATAAAAACTTTGTTTTATTTAAATATATTGATTAAAATAAAATCAAAAATATATCTAAAAAATATTAGAATTTGACTTGGACATTTTTTCTTTCTGCTTCGGTAATCTTAAGAAATTCTTTTGCGCGCTTATTGTAGATTCCTGCAAAAAATGTTCCTGGGAAAGTCGTGCAAGCATTATTATAACTTAATGTTGCGTCGTTGTAAAACTGACGAGAATATGCTATCTTGTCCTCTATGGCAGATAACTCTTGCTGTAAATGTAAGAAAGTCTCATTTGCTCTCAATTGAGGATAATTCTCGGCTATTGCGAATATTGAGCCAAGAGCATTTTGAAGTTGGTTTCCGGCTTTGACTTTGCTCTCTATTGTTTTTGCACCGACTAAAGCTTTTCTGGCGTTTGTCACTTCAGTGATTATTCCCTTCTCGTGTTTCATATATCCCTTTACAGATTCAAGCAAATTTGGAACCAAATCTGAACGTTTTTTTAACTGAACATCAATTTGCGAGAGAGAATTGTCTATTTCGTTACTTAATGTGACTAAACGATTATAATAATAAATGAACATTATCACAACTACTATAATTGCACCCAATAATATGCTCAATATCATATATTGTTTAAAGAATTTCTGTTTATAAATTTATAGTAAAGAACGCTTTGCTCCATTACATCGTTGTACCTTCGTTATTGGTGAATCGCGATAATGTAAGGTTTTTATATTGAATAAGATATTTGAATTTATGGAACAACAAATCAAAACAATTATTACCTTTGCAGTTATGGTTCTTGTTATTTTCGGATTGTATTTGTTTTCAGATTGGTTTTCTAAAACTACAGGTTATGTTCTAGGAGAAGATGAAAAATTAAAATTGGCTCAATGTTTGGGCGATAAGGCAACTTTTTATCAATCAACTACCTGTCCTAAATGTGATGAACAACTTGAAAAATTTGGAAAAGATGCTTCCAGATTTTTGAATATTGTTTCTTGTAATACTGCTGATGAATGCCCTCTGGGAGGAGTTCCAGCTTGGAAAATTGGTTCTCAAACTCATTATGGCGTCAAAAATTTTGATGAACTGACTTCTATTTCTGGATGCGCTATTGAATGATTTTTAGATTAATTTAATTTCTAATTTTTTTAGATTCATTTACATACTCTCCAATAGCTACAGTTATGTTATCTTTTCCACCGCATTGATTGTTTGTAACATCAACTAAAACATCAGTTAATTCTGCTGGGCCTATTCCTTCTGTAAATTTGTCACAGATATATTGATGAGGAATATATTCATGTAAACCATCTGATGCGATCATAAATTTCCATCCTTTTTTTAATTTGACTTCCTCGATTATATTCTCTAATCCTTGTCTCTTCTTGAATCTACCTCTGGGAGTCAATTCGGTTTTTGGCTGAACTTTAAATATATGACTTGTTACTCTCGTATTTCTGTTTGGCTTGCCGTTAACACAATTCAAGATATAATTGGAACTTATTTTTTCTCCTTTAATTATTAAATCTTCATCTTCGTCTGAAATTCTACCATCTAATAATGCTAATTGGGTCCCCGATTCATCTGGAGTCATATATTTCAGTTGCCCTTTTTCATCAAAAACATAAATTCTTACATCTCCTAAGTAATAGGGTCTTAATATTCCATTTTTCAAAGTTACTGCTCCTACTGCTGCTCCTGGTTCAGTTCCAGGAGTTATCTCTGTATGCGTGCGAACATATTCTTTAATGGCATTATCTCCTTCTAAAATTCTTTCACTTAATGAAAAATACTGTTCTTCTCCTAAACCTAATAATCCTTTTTTTGAAGGTCTTACTGTTGCCCTGGTAACTAATTCTGCTGCTTCAGCTCCAGCCTGATGCCCGCCCATACCATCTGTAACTATTATTGCTGGTTCTGGTAAATAAATCCCGAAATTATCTTGGTTTTCTTCTCTTGTTAATCCTATATTTGAGCGAACTGATATGTTATATCCTTGAATTTTTGATAAAGCTGAAGCATTTCTTGCTCCTCTTTTCATATAAACACTTTCTACTCCAGGGAAGTCTTCAACTGAATAATTTTCTGAATCTCTTACTACTAACTCTTTCTGTGTCATAAAAAACCAACATTTTATGGCTTTTTAAACGTATGTATAAATGTATCTTTGTAGTAGTTACATATTAAGTAAAAGAGAAACCGGACAATGGTCACTTCCTTTAATCTTGTTAAGAATTTCTGTTTTCTTGATAGTTTTCTTTAATTCCTTTGATACACAGAAGTAATCTATTCTCCAACCAATATTTTTTTCTCTTGCATTGTGCATATAACTCCACCAAGTATAATGGTCTTTTTCATCTGGATGTTGAAATCTAAAAGTGTCTATGAATCCGTGTTTGATATATTTATCAAAATCTAAGCGTTCTTCTATTGTGAAACCAGCATTTTTTGTGTTGTCTTTTGGATGAGCGATGTCTATTGTTGTGTGGGCTACATTCAAATCTCCACAAAAGATTACGGGTTTTTGATTTTCTAATTTCTTTAACATTTCAAAAAACTGTTTATCCCATTCCTGACGATGTTTTAATCTTGTTAAACCTCTTTGAGAGTTTGGAGTATAAACATTAACTAAATAGAACGTTTCAAATTCTGCTACGATAACTCTGCCTTCTTTGTCATCTAATAATTCCTTTCCTAACTTAACTGATAAAGGGTTTATTTTGCTAAATATTGCCGTTCCAGAATATCCTTTCTTTTCTGCTGGATTCCATATATGGTGAGGATAATTCTCAAATAACTTATCTACTTGCTCTGGATGAGCTTTTATTTCCTGAAAGCAGATTACTTCTGCATTTTCATTTTCTATCTGTTTCATAAACCCATTTCGCATTATGGCTCTTATTCCATTTACATTCCAGGATAGAAGTTTCATCTTTTGAATGAGATATCGTAGTTTAATTATTTTGTTAAAAACAAAGTTCGCTGAATAAGATAAGTGTTAAAAGCGCCATTATACTTATTTATTTTATGAAGAAATTATATTTTGATAACTCTGCTACCACTCCTGTTAGAAAAGAGGTTATTTCAGAGATGAGTAAAGTTATGCTTTTGGATTATGGAAACCCTAGTTCTGCTCACGCTGTTGGAGATATAGCCTCTAATCTGTTATTGAATTCAAGGGTAAAAATTGCTCGTGCAATTGGGGCTAAAGTTCAGGAAATTTACTTTACTTCTGGAACTACAGAATCAAATAATTTAGTTATTCAAGGGCTGGCTAAAGCTAATCCTGAAAAGAAAAAAATTATTATTTCTTCAATAGAACATCCTTCTATTCGTGAGACATGTTTATATTTAGAGAGTATTGGATACAAAATTATTGAAATTCCCGTCTCTAAATCTGGATTTATTGATTTGAATTTTTTAGAGAAAAATATTGATAAAAATACTTTGCTTGTTTCTGTGATACATGCAAATAACATATTTGGAACTATTCAGAATTTGAAGAAAATTGGAGATATTTGTAAAAGCGAAAAAGTGTTTTTTCATACGGATTGTGCACAATCTTTTGGAAAGATGAAAATTCTTGTGCATGATTGGAATATTGATTTGTTATCTGCTTCTGCTCATAAAATTTCTGGTTCAAAGGGTGTTGGTCTTTTGTATGTTCGCGAGGGAGTTAAGTTTTCTCCTTTGTTTTATGGTGGTGGACAGGAAAAAGGATTACGCAGTGGAACAGAAGATGTTGTTGGAATTGCTGGTTTTGCCAAAGCTATAGAGTTGAGTTTGAAAAATGACTGGACTCGCGTTTCTAATATTCGCGACTATTTGATTTCTAAACTTGATGGTCTTGGAGGAAAGATTGTCGGGACTTCTGGTCACGAAAGATTAGCTAATAATATCTTTGTTTCTTTTACTGGAGTTAATGGTGAAGATTTGATGTATAAACTATCTAATAAAGGAATTTATGTTTCTAATGGGAGTGCTTGTGATTCGAAAAAAGAAAAAGAAGATTCTTCTCTTGTGGCTATTGGTTTGAATAAAGAACAGATTAAAAATTCAGTTAGAATCTCCTTGCCTTTTGATGTTTCAAAAAAAGAAGTTGATTATTTTGTAAATGTTTTGAGAAATTTCATTAAGAGATAGATTTAAAAGTAAATTATACTAGTTTTATTTATGAGAAAAACAGTTAGAAGATCAAGAAGAAAAGCAATCTTGAAAAGAAGAAAGAGAAAGTAGTTTAATTTTATTCTGATTTATGGTTGTGTGCTTCTACCAATTCTTCTCTTACATTCTCTATATCTTCCTCATCTATCTTCTTTTTTGAAGTCACTTCTTTCAAAACTTCCTCGTCTGCTACGATATAGGCTATTTTTTTCCCCTCTTTATTTTTCATCAAGATGTGATAACGTCCGTTTGGAAGAATCATATATACTTCTCCAGTCATTCCTTTTTTTATAACTGGATTTTCTTCCTCATAAGCTTCAATGTCTTCTTTGAAAGGGGTGATCATCAATTTTACTTTTTGGTGTCTCTTGAACTTTGTGTTCATATCTTTTCTAATTGAATGGAGTATATAATGTTTTTCTTACAAATGTTTTTATAACTGCTATTTATCAAAAGAATTATGGTAAATAGAGGAAGTGCTTCAAATGGAAATGGGAAAATATATTCACATTCAAGACTATGGCTTTATGAAAGTTGCCCTGAATTTTATAAATTAAGATATATAGACAAAAAAGTCCCTTCTATGCAGACACATATTTCTTTGTTTTTGGGAACTGTTGTTCACGAAGCTCTTGAATGGCTTTACCATCAAGTTAAATATCACTCGATTGAAATTGATGAAGTGATAGAATATTTCACTGAACGCTGGACTAAACAATTTGGAGAAAATATACGGATTGAAAATGGAGATGAAATTGATGCATATAATAAAGGCGTTCGTTTTTTGACCGATTATTATACGAAGAATAAACCATTCAAACAAAATGTTCTTGCTGTTGAGCATAAAGTTCTTTTTTCGATTGATGATGCTGGAGAATATAAAATACAAGGATACATTGACCGATTGGATGTAGCTGAAGATGGAACTTATGAAGTGCATGACTATAAGACTAATCAATCAATGAAAAAAAGAGAAGATTTTGCGAAAGACAGACAACTTGCTTTATATGATATAGGACTTAGAGAACAGTTTGGCAAGGATATCAAAGTTAAACTAATTTGGCATTTTCTAAACTTTAATCAAGATATAGTTTCAGAAAGAACACCTTATGAACTTGAAAAATTAAAACAAGATACTCTTGAGCTGATAAAAAAAATAGAATCTACAACTGACTGGCCTTCTTGTAATGGAAGATATTGTGATTGGTGTAATTACAAGAGTGAAAATGAAATTACTTATGATGATGCTGTTAAGATGTTTGATGATGCTCAAAAAGTAGAGGAAATGAAAAAGATAGCCTCTACAGGTCAGAAGTTTTTGTCTTGAGATTATTTTTATTTATCTAAGAAAGCTTTTTGTTTTGAAAGATTTATTTTAGGTAATTTTTTTCTTGAAGATTTTATTTTATCTTTGTTATCTAATTTGATTTCAGAAAATAGAAAAAAGTATAAAATCTCTAAAATCCCCATAGTATTTATTATTAAAAGTGCGACGAACCATGTTGAACTATTTCTTCTGGCTGCTTTCCATAAAGCAAAACCTTTCCAAATTAAAATCCATATAACTAAAATGGCGACAAACCAAACTGGAAGGTCTGAAAGTCCTTGAATACTTTCTAAAAATGGATTCATCTTTCCAGTTGTAAGAGTTTGTTTAAATATGTTTGTTAAAATTTCAATATCTGAAAAAAAGTATAAATTAAAGTTCAGCTATCTAAACGAACTTTTATTTATAAATCTGTGAAATATATTTTAATTGTGATTGTCTTGCACATAAAAGTTTAAATAGATAATTTTATTTTAGAAACAAGATGCACAATTGATTGTGTTTTTTTCACAGAAAAACACAATATCTTGTAGTATCTGACCAGTTACTAAAAGGTGATAAGACATGCAATGCCCATTTTGTTCACACTTAGAAACAAAGGTGAATGATAAGCGAGATGTTGAATTCATAACACGAAGAAGAAGAGAATGCTTGAAGTGTGAAAAGAGATTCTCTACACATGAACGGGTTGAATGGGGAGGACTTGCCGTTTTGAAAAAGAATGGCGAAAGACAGACATTTGATCGTTCTAAAATTTTAACTGGGATACAAAAAGCGTGTGAAAAAAGACCTGTGAGCGATGAGATGATTGAAAATATGGTAAACAGAATTGAAGACAAGGTGAGAAAAAAAGGAAGTTCTGTCAATAGTTCTTTGATAGGAGAATTTGTTTCTCAAGAACTTAAAAAAACTGATAAAGTCGCTTACATAAGATTTGCTTCTGTTTACAGAGATTTTGCGGATATTTCTGATTTCAAAAATGAGATAAAGGAGTTGATTTCTAAATAATGGATTCGGGAAATAAAAAAGAGCTTAACGAATTTAACTTGAATAGTGAAGTATCTATTGAACCAAAGGGAATAATGGGTTTGAGTGGGCTTAATGGTTCTGGTGTTCTTGGAAATAGTTTAGTCGAGAGATTTTTCACGCCTCATCAGAGAAGTCCGTTTGAGTATGATATGTATGGTAATCCAATAAACTGGGTCTATGAAGATGTTAATGTCACAGATGATAGGGGGAAAGTTGTTTTTACGCAGAAGAATGTTCGCAAACCAGATTTTTGGTCAACCCTTGCTTTGAAAGTCGTTGCAAGTAAATATTTTTGGGGCGACCAGGCAAAAAATGAAAGAGAAGATTCTGTTGAAAAGATAATTGGAAGAGTTTCTCGTTTTATTAGTCGTCAGGCAACTTCTCAAAAATACTTTTCACAACAACAGGCCGATGCTTTGAGAGATGAAGTTGCTTCTATCTGCCTGCATCAACTTGCTGTTTTCAACTCTCCAGTTTGGTTCAATACTGGAATACAGGAATATACTCGGAATGCTGGAGGGGTCTCTACTTATGTTTGGGATTCAGCAACTGACTCTATAAAGAAATCTGAAAAAACTATGGACAGACCACAATGTTCTGCTTGTTTCATCCAGAGTATAGAAGATAATATGGATTCAATTATGGCTGTTCAAGTTTCTGAAGCTAATTTATTCAAAGCTGGAAGTGGAACTGGAACTAACAGATCTACTTTGAGAAGTAGTCGCGAGAAATTGACTGGCGGAGGACGTTCTTCTGGACCATTGAGTTTTATGAAGGGTTATGATGCTTATGCTGGTGCGATAAAATCTGGAGGTAAAACACGACGGGCTGCTAAGATGGAAATTCTAAATGTTGAACACCCCGACGTTATTGATTTTATTGAAGCTAAACAGAAAGAAGAAAAAAAAGCTTGGGCTTTGATTGAACAAGGATATGATGGGGGAATGAATGGTGAGGCTTATGCGACTGTTGCATTCCAGAATTGTAATATGTCCGTTCGTGTAACTGACTCTTTTATGGATGCTGTCAAAAAAGATGGAGAGTGGCAAACTAGAATGGTCAAAAATGGAGCGGTTTGTGAAACTTTCAAAGCAAGAGATATTTTACGTAAAGTTGCAGAAGGAACACATATTTGTGGAGACCCTGGAATGCAATTTGATACTATAATCAATAAATATCACACTTCAAAAGTTTCTGGAAGAATTAATGCTAGTAATCCATGTAGTGAGTATATGTTTTTGGATGATAGCGCTTGTAATTTAGCGTCTATAAATTTGATGAAATTCTTTACACCTGAAGGAAAGTTTGAGACTGAAAGTTTCAAGAAAGTTGTTGACAGATTTATTACTTCTATGGAGCTTTTTGTTGATGGTAGTTCTTATCCGACGGAAAAGATTACTAAAAACTCTCACGATTTTCGTCCTCTTGGTTTAGGCTATGCTAATCTTGGTGCTTTGTTAATGAGTTTTGGATTGCCTTATGATTCTGATGAAGGCCGAGCTGTTGTAGCAGCAATAACTGCTTTGATGTGCGGAGAATCATATAAAGCATCTGCTAAAATTGCTTCTGTTGTCGGACCTTTTCCTCGTTATCACGAAAACAAAGATTCAATGTTACAAGTCATTGAAATGCATCGTAATCATGTGAAAGATATTGATGTAAATAAAATACCTTATGATTTACGTTATATTGTAAATGAAGCATGGGATGCGTGGAGTGATGCTTTTGAACTTGGAAAACAATACGGGTTTAGAAATTCTCAGACTACTGTTTTAGCTCCTACTGGAACAATTGCTTTCATGATGGACTGCGATACAACTGGAATTGAACCTGACATCGCTCTGGTTAAGTATAAAGTTTTGTCTGGTGGGGGGATGTTGAAAATAGTAAATCGTTCAGTTCCTTTGGCTTTGCAACGTCTGGGATATACAACAGATGATACTTCAGATATTGTTGCTTACATTAACGAAAAAGATACAATTGAAGGCGCACCACATTTGAAATCTGAACATTTACCTATATTTGATTGTGCATTCAAAGCCGCAAATGGTAATCGCGCTATTCATTTCAAAGGACACGTTTTGATGATGGCAGTTTGTCAGCCCTACATATCTGGAGCGATTTCAAAGACTGTGAATATGCCCGAACATTCTACTGTTGAAGAAATTATGGACGCTTATATTTTATCTTGGGAAAGTGGTTTGAAAGCTGTTGCTATTTATCGTGAGAACTCTAAACGCTCGCAACCTTTGAACACTAAGAAGACGGAAGGGGAAGTTGTCGCTCGTGAAATTGTTAAGGAAGTTGTTAAAGAAGTTATTGTTAAACAACAAGAACGTCAAGCTTTACCGCAGACTAGAAAATCAATTACTCATAAGTTTGAACTTGGAGACCATAAAGGATATTTGACTGTCGGACTCTACGATAATGGAAAACCTGGAGAAGTTTTTGTTACAATAGCTAAACAGGGTTCAACTATTCGTGGACTGATTGATGCGTGGGCTTTGTCTATGTCTATGAACTTGCAGTATGGCGTTCCTGTCAGTGAATTGTTTGGAATGTTCAGACATCAGAAGTTTGAGCCTGCCGGTTTTGTGAGAAATGATGAAGAACTCGGAAAGTTAGATGAGGCACAGACTCCTATTCGCACGGCTTCTTCAATTGTAGATTATATTGCTCAATTCATGTTGAATAATTTCGGAACTGGTTCTGGTGGCGTTGATGTAGAGATTCCACAACTTGAGTCTTCTCTTTTGAAAGAGGAACAAAAAGGTTTAGATGATTTTGCACATACGACTACTGAAAATGATAATTCTAATTTGGGAGTTGGAGCTTCTTCTGTTAAGAATCAATCTTGGAGTTTTGGAAATGGTTCTCATAATGCTGGAAATCATTCTTCTGTTAAAGATAATGGTTTAAGTGAGGGTTTGGTTTGTGGTTTGTGTGGTGGTCCTGCGAAGAGAATTGGAAATTGTGCGATTCGCTGCACGTCGTGTAATACGACGCAACGTTCTGGATGCGGGGAATAAATTTATAGAAAATCTTTTGTATCAAAAACTCTTATTATTTTCTGTCTTTTGAAATCATTGTCAAGAGACCAGATACCATCTGCATTTATTGCGAGAGCGGTTGCAATAAAAGAAGAATCATTAATATCTATATATTTCATTATTGTTTCTGCTTGTTTCATAAACAGCTTTATTTCCTCTTTTTCTACTATTTTTATCTTTTCAAGAAGAAAGTTCATCAATTTCTTGAACTCATCTAGTGAGTATCCAGATTTTTCAAGCAAGTAATGTTCATATTTTTTAATCTCGTTAATTGAATATTCTGGAAGGAAAAAATTTGCATTTGATAAAATTATTATTGATCTTACAGTAGAATCTCTTAAAAGCCCAGCCATTAAGACATTAGTGTATAGAACAACTTTCATTCATTAATATGTATTTGAATGCCTTTTTTTATCTTTTTATTTACTTCTTTTATGTCTGATGCAGTTAACTTGCTTTTAGATGCTATTTTATCCATAAATTCTAGTTTGTGGACTTGTTCAATAATTGCACGCCTCGCTACTTCGCTCCATCTTAGCTCGCTGTGTTTCTTCATTATCTTGTGGATTTCATCTGGTATTGACAGAGTTATATTT
>SXGT01932019.1_pt1 | contig 108155 bp, 88 predicted proteins | sample 3176221 | NCBI WGS metagenome assembly SXGT01 (sample SAMN11356862, study PRJNA531348) | freshwater metagenome | isolation source: freshwater sample F1-120 | place: China: Fuxian Lake, Yuxi | collected 2017-12-25 | reverse complement strand
TAACGATGAGTTTTATGGAAAAGGTGATTACATCAAAGATTTTGAAATGATGATTTTTGATCGTTGGGGTAATTTAATTTTCTTTGCTGATGATGTTAACAAACATTGGGATGGGATTGCTAACCATGGAAAAGAAATGGCCCAACAAGATGTGTATGTTTATATAGTGAAAATTACCGACCACAAAGACAAAAAGCATAAATATACAGGCACTGTAACTATAGTGAAATAATTTTAACAAATAAATCAGAATTAAAAGTCCCGCCAAATTTAGATTTGGCGGGACTTTTAACATTCAGAGGTGCAACTAATTACCTGATTTTGGCATCTGTATAAGTATAAAAAGACGCTCGAATACTAATTATCTTTATCAAACAGGTTTGCTTTCGGAAAATATTTTTGCTTACTTCGTAAAAATTGAATTTAAAAAAAACAAAAATGAAATCAAACATCTTACACAAGACTCTCTTATTGTTTGTAGGAATCTGCTTCAGCATGATTTTAAAAGCACAAGAAATACAGGGACAAACCTATGCAATAGTAAGCAACGGAACGGTTACAGACATTCAACCATACATAGCTGCGATGAATAATTCAGATATGAAATACCATCGATTGAAAAGCACACGCCACACAATCGAATTCAATACAGGTGTTAAAGTTGAGTTATTTTCAGCATCAGAAATTAATACCAGCGTCCGTTCATTAAATTTATCCGATTATCCGGAATCGTTCGATCCCAAAAGAGACATTCCTGTTTTTTCATTGGGTCCAAATAATTTTATTATGGAAGAACACCATGTAAGTGGTAAGCATTATTAAAAAAATTCTCTCTCTAAACTCTCTCTAAAAAAAATGAAAAAAATAATTCTAATAGTGGTTGCAGTTCTAAGCTTTTTAAGCAAGGATGCATTTGCTCAACCTGCAAATGATAATTGTGCCACGGCTCAAAATATTGGTACGCTACCGGCACCGGCAGCTTGTGTTGGGACTGCTACTCAATTTGGTGCAACATTGAATATTCCAGGCACACTCGTTGGTGCAACCCCTGCTAGTCCGTACGTTTATCAACCGGGTTGTACTGGTGGAGCAATGTCAGTTCCCGCTAATGATGTTTGGTATACTTTTACTGCTTCCGCATACCAAGCTGTAATTACAGTTAATTCTACATTTCCAACAGTAAATATTGCAATGTATTCAGGAACTTGTGGCGCACTAGGCGGTGGAGTTGGTGGGTGTGCTGTTGGAACTGGAAGTACAGCTACTCTTACTGTTGAACAAATGGTTATAGGAACAACATATTATATTCAGGTGAGTGGTGGTACAGGACAAACTGGTACTTTCAATATGATAATTGGAAACAACAGAGACTGTGCAGATTGTATTAATGCAACTACCTTTACAGCTACTCCACTTCCGGTAAACGGAATGTATAATCCTGGACAAGTAGTAACTTTCTGCTATCATGTTAGTCAATACACTCAAGTAAATACAAACTGGTTACATGGCGTACAAGTTACACTGGGAGCAGGATGGACAGCTGGATCAATAGTTGCAACTCCACCTCCACCTTGTCAAGGAACTGGAACTTGGATTTGGTTTCCAGCAGGTATTGGTGTTGTGAATGGAGTTAATTGGGGACCAGGATTTTATTTTGATACTACAGACCCAGGAACAGTTGCTAGTAATAATTTTGGTGATAATTGCTCTGGGGTACAAGGTGCAGGAACATGGAATTTTTGTTTTACTGCAACAGTTGCCCCTGGATGTAGTCCTGGATCAAACTTATCAGTTACTATAAATACAAGTGGTGATGGTGAATCTGGATCTTGGACAAGTGCAGGATGCTTAGACGATCCGGCTTCTGTTTTACCTGCAGTAGGTGCATGTTGTATTCCAACTATGTCATCAACCGCTGCTACTTGTGCAGGTAATGACGGAACTGCAACTGCTACACCAGTTGGAGTTTCTGGGCCATATAACTATACCTGGACAAATTCTGGAGGAACTGTTGTATCAACAACTTCAGGAGTTGCTGGTGCAAATACTGCAACGGGGTTAGCGGCTGGAACTTATACCGTAACTATCATTAATACAGCATTAAGTTGCCAAGTAACAAACACGGTTACTGTTACTGGTGCGGGTGCTATCACTCCTCCTACCGCAGGAAGCAATAGTCCTGTTTGTGTTGGAGGAACTTTAAATTTAACTTCAACTGTTGTTGCTGGAGCTACTTACGCATGGACTGGTCCGAATACATTTTCTTCAGCGATACAAAATCCAAGCATAACGGGTGTAACAGCTGCTGCATCCGGAACATATACAGTTGTTGCAACAGTAGGTGGATGTACTGCTTCTTCTACTGTTGCAGTTGTAATTAATCCAAATCCAACCGTGAACGTTCCGGGACCAATTACTGTTTGTAATGGTGCCAATGTTCCATTAACCGGATTTACAAGCACTCCAGCAGGTGCAACTTATACATGGACAAACTCAAATACATTAATTGGACTAGGTGCATCAGGTACAGGCAGCGTTCCTGCTTTTACAGCTACCAATGCTACAGCAGCTGCAATTAGCGGAACAATAACTGTCACTCCTACTTTAGCAGGATGTGTAGGAACTCCAAATACTTATACTATTACTGTTAATCCTAGTCCTACTGCTATTGTTCCTGCAAGCTTTACAGTTTGTAATGGAGATAATATTCCAGCGAGTGGATACTCAAGTACTCCTGCTGGCGCTACATTTGCTTGGACAAATTCAAACACTGCAATTGGTTTAGCTGCATCGGGCACAGGAAATACACCTGCCTTTACTGCTACCAATGCCGGAGCAACTGCTATTGCAGGAACTATAACTGTTACACCAACTTTGGCAGGATGTGTTGGAACACCGAGCAATTATACTATTACCATCAACCCTTCACCAACTGTAACAGTTCCTGCAAACATTACTGTTTGTAATGGCGGAAACGTTGCTGCATCAGCATATACAAGCACACCAGGAGGTGGAACATTTACATGGACTAACTCAGATCCTTCAATTGGATTAGCTGCGTCAGGAAGTGGAAACACTCCTGCATTTACAGCTACCAACCCTGGAGCAACCGCAGTTACTGCAACAATAACTGTGACACCTACAGTTGCTGGTTGCGTAGGGACTCCGAATACTTATACGATCACAGTAAATCCTACACCTCCTGCTCCAACAGCATTGGGTGCAACTATATGCACAAATACATCAACAACATTAACTGCAACTGCTCCGGGCGGAACATATGAGTGGTTTGATGCTCCAGGCGGAACATTACTTTTTACAGGAGCAAGTTATACCACTCCATTGTTAACTGCAAATACAACATATTATGTTCAAACAACCATTTTAGGTTGTACTGGCCCTTTGGCTCCTGTTACTGTTACAATAGCTCCAGGACTGGTTGTAAATGCTGGTGTAGATGACACAATTTGTTTTGCAGGAAGTACAGTTTTAAATGCAACACCAAATGGTGCTGGCTATACTTATTCATGGTCGCCTGCTGCCGGACTAAGCAGTACAACAGTATTTAATCCAACTGCAAACCCAGGTACTACAACTCTATACACAGTTACAATTACTGATCCGGGTGGATGTACAGGTTCTGATGATGTAACAATTTATTCTGATCCTCAGATAACTGTTGCCATTGCAGGTATTGATGTTACTTGTAATGGTGCTTGTAACGGACAAACAATTTGTATTCCAGGTGGCGGAACACCAGGATATACTTATTTATGGAATTCGGGCTGTGTTGCTGCATCTTGCAGTTCACTTTGTCCGGGTACTTATACTGTAACTGTTACCGATTCTTGGGGTTGTACTGCAACAAATGATACAGCTGTTTTTGAACCAACATTATTAACAGCATCTATTACAGGTTCATCAAATGCTACCTGTAACGGTGTTTGTGATGGAACTGCAACTGCTGCAGGAAATGGCGGAACAGTTGGAGGCGGCTATGCATACTCATGGAATACAGTGCCGGCACAGCTTACAGCTGCAGCAACCGGTTTATGTGTCGGATCTTATACTTGCACAATTACTGATGCTAACGGATGTACCACTACAACTTCTGTTACTATCACTGAACCTACTATAGTTGTTATTGCTCCTATTGTTTCTCCAACAATTTGTTTTGGCGGTACAGTTAATATAGTTGCATCAGCATCAGGTGGTAATGGTGGTCCGTATGCTTATACATGGTCTCCTGCTGCAGGATTAGATTTTACAAATATTCCAAATCCAAATGCATCACCTGTTGGTACAACAGTATATACTGTAAATGCGACAGATATAAATGGATGCGCAGCAGCTCCTGTTAACGTTACAGTAACTGTAAATCCTCCTCTTAGTTTAGTTGTTGCAGGTACAGCTTCAATTTGTCCGGGTGCATCAACTCCTATTTCTGCAACAGGTTCTAATGGAAGTGGTGGACCGTATGTATATTCCTGGACACCGGCAACCGGATTAAGCAATGCTAATATTTCAAATCCAAGTGCTTCGCCCGCAGTAACTACAACTTATGTTGTAACAGTAACGGATGGTTGTTCACCGGCTGTAACCGATTCTGTTGTTGTAACTGTATTACCGCTTCCTGTTGTAATTTTCTCTGGCGATATTTTAGCGGGATGTTCTCCACTATGTGTAACATTTACTGATGCATCAACAGTTGCCGGAAGTACAATTGCTACTTGGAACTGGAGTTTTGGCGATGGAACAAATGATTTAACTCAAAATCCTCCGATACATTGTTATACAAATACCGGAACCACAGACGCAACATTTACTGTTTCATTAACAGTTACTTCTACTTTGGGCGGATGTGTTTCTACTGCTACTTATAATAATTACATAACTGTATATGCTAATCCTGTTGCTGAATTTACAGCTTCACCTAATCCGGCAAATATATTAGAACCTACAGTTAATTTTACAGATCAATCAAGTTCTACTTCTCCAATCTCATCCTGGACTTGGGATTTTGGTGATGGTACAGGTTCTTCTGTAACTAATCCAACACATGATTTTCCAAATATTGCAGCGGGAACTTATAATGTTACTTTAACTGTTGTTGATGGAAATGGTTGTATCGATGATGTAACACATACAATTGTGATTGATCCTGAATTTACCTTCTTCATTCCAAATGCCTTTACTCCAAACGGAGATGGCGTGAACGATTTTTTCCAAGGACAAGGTGTTGGAATTGCAAAATATGAAATTATGATTTTTGATAGATGGGGAAATTTGATTTGGTACACGGATGATATTAATAAACAATGGGATGGAAAAGCAAATCATGGTGATGAAATGGCACAACAAGATGTATATGTTTGGAAAGTTAAATTGACAGACGTGTTCGATAAAAAACACAATTACATTGGAACTGTTACGATAGTTAAGTAAGTGATAAGGTGATTGGGTGATAAGGTAATTAAGTAAAAAAGAGGACTGAAAATAAATTTTCAGTCCTCTTTTTTTATACAAGAAATTCTTCCTTTATAACTTTATCACCCAATCACCTTATCACTCACTTCTTAACATACATCACTTCCTTAACAGCCTTCACTACTCTCTCCACATTTGGAAGAGAAGCTTCAATTAGTGTTGGCGCATATGGCAAGGGAACATCAGCAGTAGTAATTCTTAATACAGGAGCATCCAAATAATCAAATGCATCTTTCTGAACTTTAAAGGCCACCTCTGTAGCAATTGAACCCAATGGCCAAGCTTCTTCCACTATTACCAAACGATTTGTTTTCTTAACCGATTTAATAACTGTTGCGTAATCAATCGGACGAATGGTTCTTAAATCAATTACTTCCACACTTATTCCTTCTTTCTCTAACTCAACAGCAGCAGCTAATGCCTGCTTCATAATTTTTCCGAAAGAAACAATGGTTACATCTTTTCCTTCACGTTTTATGTCAGCAACTCCGATTGGAATTAAATATTCTCCTTCAGGAACTTCTCCTTTATCGCCATACATCTGCTCACTCTCCATAAAAATTACAGGATCATTATCGCGAATGGCTGATTTTAAAAGACCTTTAGCATCATATGGATTAGAAGGAACTATTACTTTTAAACCCGGACAGTTAGCATACCAGTTGTCAAAAGCCTGTGAATGCTGAGAACTCAACATACCAGCTGAAGCTGTTGCTCCTCTGAAAACGATTGGCACAGGAAATTGTCCGCCACTCATACTCATCATTTTTGCTGCTGAATTTATAATCTGATCAATTGCAACCAATGAAAAGTTAAAAGTCATAAATTCAACAATAGGACGGAGTCCGTTTACAGCAGAACCAATGGCAATACCAGTAAACCCAAGCTCCGCAATGGGTGTATCAATTATGCGTTTTTCACCAAACTCTGCCAGCATACCTTTACTTACTTTGTATGCTCCGTTGTATTCAGCAACTTCTTCTCCCATCAAATACACCTTCTCATCTCTGCGCATTTCTTCACTCATTGCCTCACGAAGTGCTTCACGAAATTCTATTACTCTCATTTTGTTTGAATTTTATTGAATGACAAATTTAAGGAAAAATATTACAGATAACGAATTGATGCGAATATTACGATTATGGGGTAAAACTCAATAAAATTTGATTTGTAGAAAAATTACTTTTTGAGTATATGGAATGAAAAGCCAAATTATTTTTTCGGAACTTCATACCTTTTTAATGCTGGATGTGATAAGAGATGTTAGTTGAATGTGATGAGCTTGGTGCTAACGTTTTGCAGCTACCCGAAGGGCGGGACTTTTGCCACAAAACATGATGTGAAAAACTAATGTTTGATTAACCACAAAGCTGTCTTTGGAACACGAAACCCCGCCTTTTGGGTAGGTGCTGTTATAGCCAGTTTTTATTTTCACCAAAGTTTCCACCATTTTTTCGTTTCTAGTTTTTCTTTTCGTGGTTCAACTTTATACTCTTCTAATAATTTTCCATTAAAGTCGAATTTATATCTGTTATAATCCCAATCAGTCGCTAAAATATAATCATCATAAACTGCAAAATCATCAATTCCTTCTGCAGTTGTCCAAATATCTCGTCCCCCTTTTTGCCAAACTATTTTTCCGTCTTTGTCAAGTCGTGTAATATCGAGTTCTCCATGTACAATATAATCTTTGTCAAGAAAGTGAATACCAAAGCAAGTAGCCAAATCAGCAACGGTCTTCCATTCTAAAATCAAATCTGGAATAGTCAACTTGAATACGGTGTTGGAACAACAAATAACTAGTCCGCCATAACTAATCATTGTTGTGTTTCCCGTTATTCCTGTTCCGCCACCTTCTGAGCCTATTAAGCAACTTGATTTTAGATTATCGTCTTCAAATAATTCAATTCCAATCTGAGAAGTCAATATATTCTTGTCACCACTTATAAATGTCTTGCTGTATGTTTTGATATTGTCAGTAGAGTCCAACTTGTAATCAGCTTCATCATAAAACTTGATTACTTGTCTTTCCAATACTAAAACTTCTATCGGTTCTTTCATTTACTGTTGTCTTTCTAAAATTGGCTATAACTTGGTTATATGCGATAAAAACCTTCGCTTATCTACCCAAAAATGGTATGCTTTGAGAAGGTTTGTCTCGTTTATCAAATATAGTCATTTTTACAGATAATCAAAAGGTGAAATAATTTTCTGAATGTTTTTAGTACTTACATGCGTATATATTTCAGTTGTTTTACTACTACTATGTCCAAGTATCTCCTGGATATATCTTAGATCAGTCCCATTTTCCAATAAATGTGTTGCATAGCTATGTCTCAACCAATGCAAACTGACTGGCTTATTTATTTTCGTTTTTTCTAAACTTTGTTTTAATACCAATTGCAAACTTTTTGCATTATAAGGTTCTCCTTTGTTTTGTCCTTCAAACAAATAAACAACCGGTTTACAAGCTGTATGATATACCCTAAGCAAGTCTACTATCTTTCTGCTTAAAGGAGCTATTCTGTCTTTTCTACCTTTCGATTGCTTAATTATTAAAATATTTCTTTTAGAATCTACATGTTCCGGTTTTAAACTCAGTAATTCTCCACAGCGTAAACCACAACTATATATTAATGAAAGCATCGCTTTATGTTTTATATTATTATGAGCATCCAATATGGCCTTTACTTCTTCTTTACTTAAAACATTAGGCAACAATTTTGATCGTTTTGGTCGATGTATTAATTCAGCATTCATATTTGTGTTTTGCATCGTTCTATAAAACAACTTAATTGCATTCACAACTTGATTCTGATAGGATGATGATAATTTATTTGCTAAAATATATTTATTGTTAAATTCTATCACATCATCATTACTAATATCTGCAATAGCTTTAGAATAATAATATTTTAAGAATATTTTTAATGCATCTAAATACGTGCTGATTGTACTTTCACTGTATCTTCGCGAAAGCATCCAATTTTTAAAATTTTCAAGTCTGCTGCTTGTCTCATCCGAAAGTTTAATTTCTGTTAAATCGGGGGCTGCGGTTTTTATTGCAGCCAACTTTCCTTTTAAAATATTAGCATCAATAACAGCTGTATCTGCAAACAACTCTTTTACTTGATGCAAAACATCCATTGAATAAATTGTATACCAAGCTTTATAAGTATTGCTCCATTTTGCTTCCGGCAATTGCTTTGTAAGTGTTATTAATTTATTATCATAAGGGAACTTCAAAAGCAAAACTTGTTTACCCTTATGTTTTACTGTATCTAATACTATTTCAGTCATATATCTTAGTTTATAAAGCGAATGTATCAAAAGCAGATTTGATTCTACCCAATTATTTCATAATGCTATATTCTTTAGCAAAACTCAAAAACAAATTGTTATTTTTACAAAAAAAATCATCCTTGTGGAAAACAATCAATTTGATATTATTATAGTTGGTGGAGGAATTGTTGGATTAGCTTCTGCCTATAAAATCAATTTAAAATATCCCGGCAAAAAAATTCTTGTTCTGGAAAAAGAAAAAGAAGTAGCTGCTCATCAAACGGGTCACAACTCCGGTGTTATTCACTCTGGCTTGTATTATAAACCGGGTTCTTATAAAGCAAAAAATTGTGTGGATGGAAGAAGAGAATTGGTAGCCTTTGCAAAAGAACATAAAATTCCACATGATATTTGCGGAAAGATTGTGGTTGCAACCGATACTTCTGAGCTAGCTCACATGAACAAGGTTTTGAATAATGGATTGGCAAATGGTGTAGAAGGTGTTGAAAAAATTGATGCTAAACGAATAAAAGAAATTGAACCCTACTGTGTTGGAATTGAAGGTTTGTGGGTGCCGTGTACAGGAATTATTGATTATGCAGATGTTTCAAGAAAATACGTTGAATTGATTCATGCAAAATTTCCACAAAGCAAAGTCCTTACCGAACAGGAAGTAAAAGCGTTTGAAAAACACGAAGGATATACTGATGTAATTACACAAAAAGATAAATTCAGAGGAACATATATTATTGCTTGTGCCGGACTGCAAAGCGACAGAGTTGCAAAAAAAGAAGGAGCTAAAATTGATACAGCTATTGTTGGTTTTAGAGGTGATTATTATGATTTGACTGATAAAGGATTAAGCAAAGTAAAAAATTTAATTTACCCCGTTCCCAATCCAAAATATCCATTCCTGGGTGTTCACTTCACACGCATGATCCATGGTGGTACAGAATGCGGACCAAATGCCGTATTTGTATTCAAACGTGAAGGATATGGCAAAACAGATTTTTCATTTAAAGACACCGCTCAGGCTTTTGGCTTTGGTGGCACCTGGAAATTTTTTGCAAAAAATATAAAATTTGGTGTGGACGAATACCGTGGTGCTTTCTCCAAAACATTTTTCTTAAAACGTCTCCGCAAACTAATTCCCACTTTGGAAATGGACGACCTGAAACCTGGTCGCGCAGGAGTCCGCGCAATGGCTTTAGCTCCGGAAGGTGAAATGATTGACGATTTTAAAATTGAAGTGAATGGAAATGCTATTCATGTTTTGAACGCTCCTTCTCCGGCTGCAACATCTTCTCTGGCAATAGGAACAGCAATTGAACAAATGGCTACTGAGCATTTTAGATTAAGCTAAATAAAATTATATAACAGTTTTTGTTTCCCAAAAACAAAAATCATCTTACAATCATACCACAACAAAATAAAAAATCATTTTTCATCATAACAATCATAAAAAATCTGCGTTCCCATTTTGTTAGCCAAGCTTTCGGAGTTCTACCTTCCATCAAAAACTAAAACCTCCCATCATTTGACTACCTCTTTCGAGGGAATAAATATTATATTTACATAAAATCTCTTTCTAATGAAAAAATCAATTACTACTCTTTTTTCTCTTTTCTTATTTGTCATCTGTTTAACAGCACAAAAAGAATACAAATACGAAACGGTTCCAAACGACCCTTTAAACGTTCGTATATATAAATTGGAAAACGGACTAACTGTTTATTTATCGGTTTATAAAAATGCTCCTCGCATCCAAACATACATCGCAACAAGAGCTGGAAGCAAAAACGACCCGAGCGATTGTACCGGATTAGCACATTACTTAGAGCATATGTTATTCAAAGGAACCGATGTTTACGGAACAAAAGATTATGCAAAAGAAAAAGTAGAATTGGATAAAATTGAAGCATTGTATGAAGTATACAGAAAAACAAAAGACGATGCTCAGCGCAAAAAAATCTATCACCAGATTGACAGTATTTCCGGCTACGCTTCCACTTTTTCAATAGCCAACGAATATGATAAAATGTTATCTAATTTGGGAGCAAAAGGAACCAATGCATACACTTGGTTAGAACAAACTGTATATGTGAATGATATTCCATCTAATCAACTGGACAAATGGACCACCATTGAAGCAGAACGTTTCCGCAATCCTGTTTTACGTTTATTTCACACCGAATTAGAAGCTGTTTACGAAGAAAAAAATCGTTCATTGGACAATGATGGAGATAAATCATGGGATGCTTTGTTCGAAGGGTTATTTCCACATAACACTTATGGCTCTCAAACAACTTTAGGAACAATCGACCATTTAAAAAATCCATCTTTAGTAGAAATAAAAAAATATTTTTACACCTACTATGTTCCAAACAATATGGCAATTTGTTTGTCGGGCGATTTAGATTTTGATGCGACCATTAAAATGATTGATGAAAAATTTGGCTCTTGGAAGAGTAAGCCTGTTCCTGTTTACAATCCTTATATCGAAAAACAAATTACTGCTCCTGTTGTTAAAAACATTGTTGGTCCTGATGCAGAAAACATTATGATAGGATATCGCTTTCCTGGAATAGGAAGTAAAGAAGCTGATATGTTAATGCTCACAAGTAAAATATTATCGAACGGAAAAGCAGGATTAATAGATTTGAATTTAAATCAGGAACAAAAAGTGTTGGAAGCTTATGCATTTGATATGCAATTCAAAGATTATTCTTCTCAAGTTATTCAAGCTACTCCAAAAGAAGGACAAACTCTGGAGCAATTGAAAGAGCTATTGTTGGAGCAAATTGAAAAAATCAAAAAAGGTGATTTCCCTGACTGGTTGCTAAGAGCAATAATAACAGACATGAAATTGCAGCAAACAAAAATGTACGAATACAACAGCGCCCGTGCAGATGCAATGGTAAATTCATTTATCAATGGTAAAAACTGGGACGAGACAGTAAACACTATTGACCGTTTATCAAAAATTACCAAACAACAAATTATTGATTTTGTAAAAGCTAATTATTCAAACTACTATGTAGTGGTTTACAAAAAAACCGGTGAAGATAAATCAGTTCAAAAAGTAGAGAAGCCGGCTATTACACCTGTTAGTGTTAACCGCGATGATCAAAGTGCTTTTGTAAAAAAGATTGTTGCAACTCCAATAAAGGATATCGAACCTGTATTTATTGATTACAACACCGACATAAAAAAAGCAAGTTTAAAAAGTGGGATTCCTATTTTGTATACTCCTAATACCGAGAACAAAACATTTGACATGTATTATGTTTTAGATATGGGCTCGAGCCACAATAAAAAAACAGATATCGCAATTAACTATTTAAAATATTTAGGAACTAACGAATTAACTGCCGCACAAGTGCAACAAGAACTTTACAAATTAGGCTGTTCCTTTGATGTATATGTTGGTGAAGATCAAACCTGGGTAAGCTTACGCGGATTAACCGAAAACATTGAGAAAGCAACAAAACTTTTCGAAAACTTATTGGCAAATGCTCAACCTGACGAGGAAGCATTAACAAATCTTGTCTCCGATATTTTAAAAAAACGTGAAGATGCTAAATTGAGCAAAGGAGAAATATTGTGGGGCGCATTAACTGCTTATGGAAAATATGGGAAGAACTCTGCTTACACGAATATTTTATCTTCGGTTGAATTAAAAAATTTAAAATCAGCAGAATTAATTTCTATCATTAAAGATGTGACAGCCTATCAGCATCGCGTTTTATATTATGGGAATAATAGCATTGAAGAACTTACAGCAATGCTCAATAAATTGCACAATACTCCTGCAGCTATTAAGCCAACTCCAATGCCTGTGAAATATCAGGAGCTGGAAGAAAATACAAATGTGTACGCTGTTGACTATGATATGAAACAAGCTGAAGTAATTTTTATATCGAAAGATGAAAAATACAACAAATCAAATGCTGCAGATATCCGCTTATTTAACGAATATTTTGGAGGAAGCATGTCGTCCATAGTTTTTCAGGAAATGCGTGAATCAAAAGCATTGGCATATTCGGTATTTTCAAGCTATAGCACAGCGGGCAAAAAAACAGATTACAATTATGTGTTTTCATATATTGGCACACAAGCAGATAAATTGCCAGAAGCAATGAAAGGTATGATGGGGCTGGTAACCGATATGCCCGAATCAGAAGGTAGTTTTAAGGCATCTAAAGAATCCATCATTCAAAGCATCAGAACAGAAAGAATCACAAAAGCTGGTATTTTATTTAATTATGAAAACGCACAACGCTTAGGATTGGATTATGATATCAGAAGAGACGTATACAAAAATGTTCCCGGAATCACTTTCCAGCAACTCAGAGCATTTGAAGAAATTCATGTAAAAAACAAAAAATATACTATTTTGGTAATAGGCAAAAAAGAAAATTTAGACATTCCAACCCTTGAAAAATACGGGAAAGTTACTTTTCTGAGTTTAGAAGAAGTGTTTGGGTATTAGTTTTAGCTATCAACAAACAATTTCTCGACTCCGCTCGAAATGACGCTGTAGCTAACGCATTCTTCTTTATAAATCGTCATCCCGTGCCACGACACGGGATCTCTCAGTTTGGAGAAGAACTCATCAATATACCTTTAATCATAAATCAAAGAGCCAAGGAATCAATTTTGGGCTCTTTTTTTTGAATCAAAATGTTATATTTGTACCCTCGTAAACAGAACTCTAAACAAAAACATAAACTATACTATTATGAGCAAAATTAAAGTAGCAAATCCGGTTGTAGAATTAGATGGCGATGAAATGACTCGCATCATTTGGAAATTCATTAAAGATAAATTAATCCTTCCATATTTGGATTTGGATATTAAATATTACGACTTAGGTGTTGAACACCGTGATGCAACTAACGATCAAGTTACAATTGATTCGGCTGAGGCAATAAAAAAATACAGCGTAGGTATCAAATGCGCTACAATTACTCCTGATGAAGAAAGAGTAAAAGAATTCAAATTAAAGCAAATGTGGAAATCACCAAATGGAACTATCCGTAACATTTTGGATGGAACTGTTTTCCGTGAACCTATTGTTTGTAAAAACGTTCCTCGTTTAGTTCCAAACTGGACAGCACCAATTTGTATCGGTCGTCACGCATTTGGTGATCAATACCGTGCTACTGATTTCGTTACAAAAGGAAAAGGAAAATTAACTGTGAGCTTTACTCCTGAAGACGGAAGCGCTCCTCAATCGTTTGAAGTGTTTAATTTCAAAGGTGATGGTGTTGCTTTAACAATGTATAATACCGATGAGTCAATCAGAGGATTTGCTTATTCTTGTTTCAATACCGCTTTACAGAAGGGATGGCCTTTATATTTATCTACTAAAAATACCATCTTGAAAAAATATGATGGTCGTTTCAAAGATATTTTCGAAGAGATTTATCAAAAAGATTTCAAAGCAAAATTTGAAGCAAAAAAAATTGTTTATGAACACCGCTTAATTGACGACATGGTTGCATCAGCATTAAAATGGAACGGGAATTTTGTTTGGGCATGTAAAAATTATGACGGAGACGTTCAATCTGATACTGTAGCACAAGGATTTGGTTCATTGGGATTAATGACATCTGTATTAGTTACTCCGGATGGAAAAACAATGGAAGCAGAAGCTGCTCACGGAACTGTAACTCGTCACTACCGCGATCACCAGGCAGGAAAACCAACTTCTACAAATCCAATCGCATCTATTTTTGCATGGACACGTGGATTGGAATTCCGCGGAAAATTAGATAACAACCAAGAGTTGATTAACTTCTGTCACGCACTGGAACAAGTTTGTGTAGAAACAGTTGAATCAGGAAAAATGACAAAAGATTTAGCAGTTTGTATCCATGGAAATAAAGTAAACCATGGCGAACACTACTTATACACTGAAGAATTTTTAACTGCTTTGGATACTAACTTAAAAGCAAAGCTGGGAAAATAATAAACTAAGAACTTAAGACTCCTGCTAATTAAGCGGGAGTTTTTTTTGAAAATAAAAATTAATTTTTAAAGAAATGGGCGTAATAAAAGAATTTAAAGATTTTGCAATCAAAGGCAATGTAATTGATTTGGCTGTTGGTGTTGTTATCGGAGCAGCATTCAGCAAAATTGTAAACTCATTGATTGAAGACGTAATTACTCCGTTAATTTTACAACCTGCTTTAAGAGCAGCTCATTTAACAAATCTCCAGGATTTAAAAATGTTCGGCTCAGTTAAATATGGATTGTTTATTTCTGCAGTGATTAACTTTCTATTAGTTGCCTGGGTTTTATTTTTAATTATAAAAGGTGTGAATGCTGCAAAAAGACGAGAAGCACTTAAAACACCGCCTCCTCCTCCATCCGGACCAAGTCAGGAAGAATTACTTACAGAAATTCGCGACTTATTAAGAGCTCAAAAAAAATAAAATTTCAATGAAAAAAATTGTTCTGCTTTTTTCTATTTTATTTTGTCAGCAACTTTCTGCTCAAGTTGTAGATTCAGTGAAAATAAAAACCGATTCGATACAACCTAAAGTGGATTCGGTAAAAATAAAAACCGATTCTATTCAAAAAAAAATTGATTCACTTGAAATAAAAAAAGATGCTGTTATAAAAGCTGACACATTTAAACTATGGAAAAAAGGCGGATTAATTGGTGCTGATTTTTCACAAGCAAGTTATACCAATTGGGCTGCAGGTGGTATAAACTCTCTTTCCGGAGTAGCTTTGTTTAACCTATTCGCAAATTATAAGTCAGAGAAAACCAGTTGGGATAATAGTCTGGACTTAGCCTATGGAGTTATTAAACTTGGCAAAAGCGATATCAGAAAAAGTGAAGATAAAATAGAATTCAATTCAAAATTCGGACAGCAAGCTTCTAAAAATTGGTACTATGCAGTTTTATTAAATTTCAAAAGTCAGTTTGATGTTGGCTATAATTATCCTGACGATTCTACTATTGTTTCTCATTTTATGGCTCCGGCAACTACTTTAGGTGCATTGGGTTTAGATTACAAATCAAAAGATAAAAGCCTTTCCTTTTTTGTTTCTCCATTAACGGGAAAGATCACTTTTGTAAACGACCAAAGACTAGCAGATGAAGGCGCATTTGGTGTGCAAGCTGCCGAATATGATACGGCCGGTGTGAAAATAAAAAATGGGGAAATTGCACGTTATGAGTTTGGAGGATTTTTAAAAATGACTTTCAAAAAAGATATTTTCAAAAACGTAAATCTTCAAACCAAGTTAGAGCTCTTCACTAACTATTTAAAGAATCCTGAAAATATAGATGTAAACTGGGAAACGATTCTTACGATGAAAATTAATCGTTTTTTATCTTGTACAGTTAACACACAATTAATTTATGATCATGATATTCCCGTTCCGTTTGAGCGCGATGTAAATGGAGTAAAGGTGCCAGACACAGGTCCACGATTACAATTCAAAGAAGTGTTGGCTGTTGGTATTGCTTACAAGTTCTGATAAAAAAAACTGCCACGTTATATCGTAGCAGTTTTTATTTTTTAAAGCATTAATTATTTTACAACCACTTTATGTCGAATTAATTTTTCATTCACTTGTGCATTTATAAAATAAATACCCTTTGATAATTTATTATCATCATTAACTTTCACAACATTTCCGTTTAACTGTCCATTAAATTTATTGGTATAGACAGCTTTGCCATAAATATCGTAGATTGTAAGAAATACATCTGCTCCTACGTCAGGCAAACCATTAATAGTAATGTCAAAACCATTATCACCTGACGGGTTCGGATATACATTCAACAAATAATTTTCTTCCGATAAAATTTCTTCCTGATCGAATAAACGCATATCTGTATCTTCAGGTGCAAGCATTGAAGTGTTAATAGTTATGGTGCAAATTGGACCATAAGCTCCCCAAACACCACCAATTTTCACTCGTACTCTAACATCGTAAGTAACCCCATTTTGTAAACCTATAATCAATGTTTTAGTTAAGTTTGCAGCATTGGACCCTTTTAGCTTTGTATAAGAATATCCAAGACCAGAGTTAACGAATTCCCATTCGTAATCTTGAGCACCTGTAACAGGGACACAATAAAATAGCCCTGATAAATTCATTGCTTGCCCACATTGACTAGCAGCAACTTGAGTAGTAGGAGTAGACGAACCAATTGTGATAGTACACACAGTATTATAGCTTCCCCAAACACTACCAACTTTTGCCCTTACTCTTACATCATACGTTGCACCAAACTGCAACCCTAAAATTGCTGTTCTTAAAATATTAGCAGCATTTGAACCTCTTTGTTTTGTATAAGAATATCCTAAACCAGAATTTGTAAATTCCCATTCAAAATCATTTGCACCTGAAACAGCATTACAATAAAAATACCCTGAAAGATCTGGAACTGTTAATCCGCACTGACTAGCAGCTACCTGTGTATTGGGTATAGATGTACCAATGGTTATTGTACAAACGGTACTATAGCTTCCCCAAACACTAGCAATTTTTGCACGAACACGCACATTATAGGTTGCACCATATTGTAAACCAATAATTGCTGTTTTTAAAATGTTTGCAGCGCTCGATCCTTTTTGTTTTGTATAAGAATATCCTAACCCAGAATTTGTAAACTCCCATTCATAGTCATTGGCACCAGAAACAGGAACACAATTGAAATTCCCAGAAAGATCTGGAACAGTTAACCCACATTGGCTAGCAGCAACTTGTGTATTTGGCACAGCACAATTTTGAGTTACAGATCTTGTATGTGTAGCCGTACAACCATTTGCATCTGTAACTGTAACTGAATAACTTCCACTTGCTAAGCCACTGATATCTTCTGTAGTAGCTGAATTACTCCAACTATATGAAAAAGAAGGTGCTCCTCCTGTTACGATTAAATTGATTGAGCCATCATTATTTGAGCAAGTAGATTGAACCATTGAACTACTTAAACTTGGCGATGCATTTATAGTTGCTGTAACTGCTGTTCGAGCAGAAACGCATGTTGCATCTGTGGCGTCAACATAATAAGTTGTTGTAGAACTTATACTTGGAGTTAAAAAAGTTGTACCTGTTCCTAAGCTAGGTCCACCGGAACTAGCAGCATACCAATTTAAAGTTCCTGCACTTGCTGTTGCTCCTAAAGTTACTGCTCCTGTTCCACATCTGCTTCCGGGTGTTGTTCCTGTAATAGTTGGAGTAGTACAACCTCCTGAAGAAAATGTTACTGAAAAGTCTTCTACTTGTCCATATTCTGGTGCATAACAAGGACCACTAATCGTATTTCCAACAAAATCTGAAATTACTCTTATCCATATAGCCTGACCAGTTACAGGAGATACTGCAGAAGTAAAACTTCCAGTATGAGACGAGCCACCTGTATTATCGGTATAAACATTTTCTCCGGAATCCATAAAATCACCATCATTATTATAGTCGATATATACTTTTACCTTTTCATCATTTACTGTATTATTATCTACAGTAATAGAATAAAGGGTGTTTGGTGCAAGACTAAAATTACTACACCAATTGTCGCGAAACCCACCATCAGCTACAGTACCACTTGAAGAATATCCCGTACTTCCTATAGTTAATCCAAAAACACCCATTCCAAAACTATTACTTAATTCTATTGATTGGGGGGAACATGATTTTGTAACTACCGGAGATGACCCTGTAATTGGCAATAATCCTGGAGATGTTAACAAAGAGCCTCTGGTTCCAGATATAGCCGCACGCATTCTTAATTTTTGATCAGATGAAAAACGTACTTGACAAACATCAGATGAATATGCCATAATGTTCTCTACTATTGTAACAATACTTTCACCAGAACAAGTTGTTCCTGTTGCACCACAGTCCCCGTCATCTCTTTTGTGTGCCTCTGTATCACAGCACAAATCTCCTTGAGTACCACATGTTGTATTCAATGGGCATTGATCAGCTACTCCATCATCATTTGCATCATCACCTTCAAAAGTGTGATACAAATTAAAAGCATGACCTAGTTCATGATTCGTTGTTGCATTGTATCGTGTATACGATTTCAGATTATAACCTAAAGCACCAGTTGGATCATAACCGAAAGAATTATGAAGTATTACTGCACCATCCACGCTAGAAGATGCCTCGGGGAAATACGCATACCCCTGAGTTCCTGAACCTCCTCCATTATTATCAATTTCACTCACAATCCAAATATTATAATACTCTGAATTTGGCCATTTACTAATTGCCTTTATTGTTGTTTCATTTGCTGATGTGATTCCATTGGCATTATAATCGGAAGTTCCAGAAGCATCAATTCTAATAATTCCAGTTGTCGCAGCACAAAATGGATCTCTTTTTGCTAATTCATATTGTACACCAATATCTAAAGGATAAGATCCAATACCGCCATAACAATCATTCAGATTATCAATAGCACTATTTATTTGAGCATCAGAAATATTTGTTCCTACCCCAACAGCTTCACCTTTATGAAGAATGTGAACCACAACCGGAATAGTATATGTACCACCTCCCCGCATTGGATTATTAAGAATCTGTTGAATAACAGCTTCATTTGCCAGCATCCTAGTTTTGTATGCTGGATCCGAAAACATTAGTTGATTGTGAATAATGGCAGATTTACATTGTTCTGCAGTAGAAGGAGGCCTAGTGCTTGCAGAAGATTGAGCAAAACCCGAGAATGCTGCCATCAAACAAAGAGAAACAGCAAAATTTTGTAAGTGTAGTTTCATGAAAATATTGTTTTAGAGTAGACGCTATTCATCTACGAAATTTATATCTCTTTTGTTTCGAATAAAAAAACTTTTTTTGAAGCTGTAATTTAACCTCTGAATAATCCTAATTGGTCTTATATTTGCCATATAAAACACTATGAAAAATACATTTTTTATACTCTTTTCTTTATTCTTCCTGAACACTTTTGCGCAAGAATCTTCAGAATCAAACCGGGGCACTATAAAAGTTCAGAAAAAAGGAAACGTTTATGCAGTGATATTTGATAACGTTAACAACCGCCTTATAGGAAAAGATAATTATGGAAATATTTTAGACTCGGCAGTTGTATCTTTTAATGTTATGTTGACCATTCAGGGAATTGCTTATGAAGAAAAAATTCAAGGAACTACTTTATCTAAATCAATCCAAAACCGCATCAAACGTTTAGACGGAGGAACTACTCTGTTTTTTACAGATATTAAAGTAAAAGAAAAAAACGGGAAAGTAATTGATTGGCCAAAGTTTAATGTTAAACTTGGTCGTTCCTTTGAGACAGAAGAACAGAATTAATCGAAAAAATCTTTGTTGAAATTAACCAAATACAATTTCTCCGAAGCTCGAGAAACAGCAGTATACAACCAACGCATATACTCCGTATTAATCATTTCATCTGTTAAATATCCTTGTTCTACAAACACACATGGCCATTGTCCACCTTGCGCTTTATGACATGTTACCGCATACGCAAATTTTACTTGCAATGAATTAAAAAAACCATCTTCCTTTACTTTTTTCAGTCGCATTCTTCTATCTGCAATATCGCTATAATCGGCTGAGACCGAATTATACAATCGTTTATTATCTTCCTGTGAAAGCGATGGCGACTCAATCATAATCGTATCCAATATAATTCTTGTTTCCAATTCAGGTTCATCCGGATAATCAATCATTCTGATTCTCACGTCTGCAAACTTGAATCCATGCAGCTCCTGAATTTTTCCAATGCTTGTTAATTCTATTATATCACCATTGGCAATAAATCCTGCCTTCGATTCATCGGGCAACCAGAAATAATTATTCTTCACCACCATCATGTAGTCCCCGGTTGATATTTCGTTTTCCTGCCAACGGATTCTTGCTCTGATTTGTTGATTAAAAATATTTGCGCGTTTGTTCGAACGACAAATCACCATTGTATCTTCGGCTCCGTATTTTGAATAGGCGCTATTCAATGCATCTTCTAATTCATCTCCACCCAACCTAACAATATCTTTAAAATTCTCTATTTGAAAATGCGGTTTCGCATCTGATTGAGTTTTTATCTGATTGCGGATAGTAGTTGCATTGGTTAATATTCCAGAATTTTCTGTTTGCCGCACCACCTCTGTTAACTCATGCCAATCAACCTGAAAATAATAGGATGCTTTTAGAAATTCAATATCGAGTGCCGGACTCACATCCAGTCCCACCGGTGGCAATTGAGCCGTGTCACCAATAAAAATTAATTTGCAATTATTACCATTAAAAACATATGAAATTAAATCGTCAAGCAAACTTCCTCCTCCAAAATTTCCGCCATTACTCAATCCTCCTGTATTTGAAATCATAGAAGCTTCATCCACAATAAAAATGGTATTTGTATGCAAATTTTGTTGAAGCGTAAATGCCATTCCACCCTCATTATCCGGTTTACGGTAATATATTTTTTTATGGATGGTAAACGCTTGTTTTCCGGTATAATTAGAAAGCACTTTCGCTGCTCTTCCAGTTGGAGCCAACAAAACCGTTTTTCCTCCTAATGCAGGTAAACTTTGAACCAAAGAACGAACAGTGGTTGTTTTTCCTGTTCCTGCATAACCTTTCAAAACAAATATCTGATCCGAATTGATATTTAAAATAAACTCCGAAAGCTTAGTAAACAGGGTTCTTTGACCACTTGTTACTTCAAATGGAAAACTCTGTAATAATATTTTACTAAACTCTTCTTGTTTCATTTTTTGAATGCAGAATATGTGCGAATTTACATATCTTTGCAGACCAATGACCACAGAAATTAAAAATAAACTAACACAACTTCATTCATTTATTGATGAAGCATTTGATGCAAAAAAAACGGCATCCTATCAATTGCTTCTGCAAATTGGTATAAGTGATATATTGGTAAGCATTCTCGATAAACAAAAAAACAAATACATTGCATTAGAAAAATACACTGTTTCAAATGTTCACAATTTTGATGGCGTTGCTGATTTGATCGACATTCTGATTAACGAATCAAAACTTACAAATCATAAATTCCAATCAGTTACTTGTACAGTCGTAAACAATCTTTCTACACTGGTCCCAAATGCACTTTTTGAGGAAGACAGAAAAAGAATGTACTTAAAGTTTAATGCTTCATTACAAGGAGACGAGCTTGTTATAGTTGATGATATTAAAAGCTTAGATGCTAAAAATGTTTTTGCTACACCTGTCTCTATAAAATCGAAATTGGATTCACACTATAACAATATTAGTTACCACCATTCTTCAAGTACTCTAATTGATACATTGGTTGCGAACAATAAAAATCAAACCGGAAAGAAATTGTTTGTACACGTTCAAAGTACACACTTTGAAACCATATTGGTGGATGGAAAAAACCTAACATTCTATAATACCTTCAACTATCAATCACCGGAAGATTTTATTTATTATTTACTGTTTGTATGCGAGCAATTACAATTAAACCCTGAAAAGATTGAAACAATTTTATTAGGAGAAATTGAAAAGACCTCCACAATGTATACGTTTACTCAAAAGTATATCCGCACGATAAAATTTGGTGAACGAACAGACAGCTCCGATTTCAGCTATCAATTGCAGACATTGCCTAAACATTTCTATTTCACCTTATTTAATAGTTACATCGCCTAATGCGAATAATTGGTGGAACGCATAAAGGAAGAGTAATTCATCCTCCTAAGAATTTACCTGTTCGCCCAACTACCGACTTCGCCAAAGAAAGTATCTTCAATATCTTAAACAATCATTTTGAATTTGATGGCTTAAAAATTCTGGATCTATTTTGCGGAACAGGAAATATCACTTTTGAATTCGCCTCACGTGGATGTGGCGACATAACTAGCATTGATAGCAATTACTCATGCTGTGAATTTGTCAAAAAAACAATTTCCGAATTTAAAATGGATGTTGTTAAAGTAATTAAGTCGGATGCATTTGCTTTTTTAAAAAGATCCACACTTCCATATCACATTATATTTTGTGACCCACCATACGATATGGAAAATTTTCAATTGTTACCAGAATTGGCGTTTGCAAATAATCTCCTAAAACCAAATGGCTGGTTGATAGTAGAACATGGTCCGCACACTGATTTATCAAAGCTGCCACACTTTAAAGAACACCGTAGTTATGGCAACGTAAATTTTGCCATATTTGAGAATACGGTTGAAGAGGCTTAACAATTTCAATTTTATTCGTAAATTCGTATCTATAATCCTATACAATGGAAAAACGCATCGCTATCTTCCCTGGTTCATTTGACCCGATTACAAAAGGTCATGAAAATATTTTACGAAGAGCTTTACCACTCTTTGATGAAATAATTATTTCTATTGGGAAAAACAGCAGCAAACAAAATTATTTTAGTTTGGAGCAGCGTGAAAAGTGGATCAAACAAGTTTTTGCAAACGAACCAAAAGTCCGTATCGAATCATATACCGGGTTAACAATCGATTTCTGTAAAAAAGTAAATGCAAAATTTATTCTTCGTGGCTTAAGGACTTCAGCTGATTTTGAGTTTGAAAAATCTATCGCTCAAAATAATAAAGTAATGGCTCCCGAAATTGAAACTATATTTATTTTACCTATTCCTGAACATTCTGCAATAAATTCAACAATTGTACGTGATATTATCAGAAATGGTGGCGATGCATCTCCATTTGTTCCGAAAGAAATTGATGTAAAAGCGCCCTAATTAGGCACCATATTTGTCATTTCGAGCCAAGCCGAGAAATCTATGTATAAATCCTATAGCATAATATCCATTCTTTTCCTTTCTCTTTTATCACATGCTCAAAATGTGATAATAAAAGGCTCTGCAAAATTATATGAATACAAAGAAATTGGTGTTTGGATTAACAGCGATTATATTTCCAAAACACAAAAACAACTCACCTATTCTGTTATTGATTCTGCAGGAAATTTCACTTTAGAATTTAACAGTAAAGACATTCAATACATCACCTTAAAAGTGGAGAAAAACATTTCTTCCATGTTTATTGAGCCCAAAGGAAATTATGAAGTAATTTTTATGCCTCCGGATTCAACCACCTATCATAACCCAAATTTAGAGCACGATGTAAAATTATCCATCAAGTTAAAAAGCAAAATGGAAATCAATTCGCTTACGATGGATTATGATAAACGCTTTGACGATTTTTTAACTGTTGATTATATAGCTTTTTTAAAAAGAACGCCTCAAGCAAAAATCGACTCTTTTAAAATTGCTATGAAGGAGTTCTATTCAACCGTTAACAATCCTTATTTCAAAAATTACATAACATACACTATTGCTTCTATCGAACAAAAAACAAAAGTGAGTGAGAAAAAACTGTATACAGAATACCTTGCTTTAAAACCTGTATTATACCACAATCCTGAGTACATGTTGTTTTTCAATGATTTTTTCAAACAAAAAATTCAGGATTTCTCAATGTCGAAACAAGGAACACCTATGGCTTTTCAGATAAACGACAGAGGAAGTTTCTCAGGAACAATGGATGTATTAAAACGGGACGAATTTCTGCAAAACGATACTCTGCGTGAACTTGTTTTAATAAAAGGGCTTTACGAATCGTATTATGATAACTCTTTTAAAAAATCTGGTGTAGTTGCAATTTTACAACAAATAGTACAGGAATCTAAAATTGAAGAACATAAAAAAATTGCACAAACTATTTTAAATTCCTTTTCAAAATTACAGAAAGGAAGCCAAGCCCCGTTTTTTGAATTACCCGACAAAACAGGACTGACACACAGTTTAGATGAGTTGCGCACTAACAAATATGTTTATCTGATGTTTTATGATGCCAACTGTTCTTCATGTCAGCAACAAATGAAAATCATTCCCTCATTGATTAAAAAGTATGGAGATAGAATTTCATTTGTAAGCATATCAACAGATAAAACAAATGCCGATTTAAAAAACTTTCAAAATAAAAATCCAAAATACTCTTGGTTGTTTTTATACGATAACTCATTAGGAAAATTGAAAACGGATTATGAAATAAAATCAATCCCAACATATTTTTTAATTGATCCCGATGGCAGATTTATTCAGGTTTCTGCTGAAAGTCCGGATGAAGACATTGACCGTGCTTTTTATGATATTACAAAAACAAAACCGAAAGTACACGGTATTGGCGATAAGAAAAACCACTAAAAAAACTAATGAATATTCTTGAGAACTTCCTTTATTGATTCATAAGTATTGTCAAGCACTTGCTGCAAATCATTTTTTGATAACCACTTCACTTGTGTTATTCCTTCCTCTAATTGTGGGACAAGTTGGGACTCATCTTCACAAAACATTTCAAACCAATAAGTACGTTTTAAAATTGCTTTTTCTTCAACATGATACGTATGGTAGGTAGACTCTAACTCTTTTGTGATTTTTAATTTACTTACTCCGCACTCCTCTTCTACTTCTCTTATTGCTGCTGTTTTTATCCCTTCCCCTTTTTCTATTTTCCCTTTTGGTAAATCCCATTTCCCATTTCTAAAAATAAAAAGATATTCACCTTTTTTGTTTTTCACCAACCCACCAGCTGCCTCAATAACTTTAAATGCCAAAGAAAAACTGGACAACAATAATTTTTCGTTTTCATGATAATAATATACTTCAATGAAATGGTTTTTAGTAACCAATTCATCATACATCATCTTTAGTTCATCCAGCGAATGAATCCTAACCAAAACGGTATCTTTCTTCTGCTGGTAATCCATGAGATTACTGGTAAGACATATCGTTTTGTTTAAAGAGAATACTTTTACCATTGTTAATTTTGTTAATTAAAAAACAAATTACAATCGCAAATTTAGTTATTTTTGACGCATGATAAAGAATGATGAGTCTGCATTAAAGGTTGCAGAATTTTTATTACAAGTAAAAGCGGTTAAACTCCAACCAAACAAACCTTATACTTGGGCTTCGGGATGGAAATCTCCAATATATTGTGATAACAGAGTTACACTATCTTTTCCTCAAGTACGGACCTATATCCGTCAACAATTTGTGGATGCAATTATGGAAAAATTTGGAAAACCAGATGTAATTGCAGGAGTTGCTTCAGGGGGAATTGCACAAGGAGCATTGGTTGCTCAAGAGATGGGATTGCCATTTGTGTACGTTCGCTCCGAAGCAAAAAAACACGGACTAACAAACATGATTGAAGGAATTATTGAAAAAGGACAATCCGTTGTTGTAATTGAAGATTTAATTTCAACTGGTGGAAGCAGTTTAAAAGCTGTAGAAGCATTACGTGAAGCAGGGTGTAAAGTAAAAGGAATGGCTGCAATTTTTACTTACGGATTTAAAACAGCAAACGATAATTTCAAAAAAGCGAAATGTGAATTAATTACATTAAGTAATTATGATACAATGATAGCTCAAGCTTTACAATCAAGCTACATCAATGAAAAAGATTTATTGTCGCTAAAAACATGGAGAGAAAATCCTGCTGAGTGGGGAGTTGCTCCAACGGAGAAGAAGAAAAAGTAGACAATAGACAGTCAACAATAGACAATTAAAAAAAAGACAAATTATTTCAAATATAGCTTTGTCACTTCGAGCGGAGTCGAGAAGCGTAATTCGTAGTTGGTATGACTAAAATAGAAAGTGAAAAAGTAGAAATTTCTAATTCAGCTGAAAATATATTTAACTATTTAAGTGACTTCAATAATTTCAAAACCTTAATGCCTTCTCAGGTAACTAATTGGACATCCACTTCAGACGAATGTTCTTTTACTATCAATGGAATGGCAACTATTGGGATGAAAATTATTGAGAAAACTCCCGTTTCTAAAATTACAATTACTTCACACGGTAAAGTTCCTTTTGAATTTAAATTGTTTGTTTTGTTGACAGAAAAAGATGCCGGTAATTGTGTCGGACAACTGACTTTTGAATCGGATATGAATCCTATGATAAAAATGATGGTAGAAAAACCTTTGGGAAATTTCTTCAATATGTTGGCTCAAAAAATGAAGGACATTAAGTAATCTAATCTCTTTACTAACTGAAATTATAATTAGGAAAAATTCCCACTTTGAAAAAGGGGGTTAGGGGGATTTGAAAAATCATCATTAGGACAAAAAAGAAATCTCCTTCAAATCAAACTCTCTTTCATCAGCATTTCTCATTTCAACTTGAAGTTTTCCTGTTTTGGAAACACCTTTTACTTTCCCCTCAAAACTAACTTCTCCTGATAGATAATTTGCCCATTCATTAAGTTTATACAATCGCTCCGAATAGGCATCATCAATACTTCCTAACTTGTTTGATTTTAAATGAAGATACCTGGCTTCAAAAAATTCACACAATCTCTCCAAAACCTTTACCAGCTCAAACTCCTTATTAACAATCATAGCAAGAGATGTAGCATTTTTAGTAGTAAATTTTAATTGATTCACATTTATTCCAATTCCAACTACAGAGCTCTGAATAGTGCTTTCTTTTAACGTATTTTCAATTAATATACCGGCAATTTTCTGATCATTTACGTAAATATCATTTGGCCATTTTATGCTGATTTTCCTAGTATTGGTTGAATCTTCAAGCAATTCTGCCATTAAGTCAGCAACCGCTAAAGAAGCAATTTTTGTAAGTAAAAACTGCTGTCCAACAAGCAAAAATTTGGGGTACAAAACCATGCTCAAAGCCACATTTTTATTGGGTTCGCTCTCCCATGAATTTCCTCTTTGTCCACGCCCTTTTAATTGCTCAAAACTGTATATAACACTGCCTTCAACCAGCTCAATTTGGCGTAACATTTCACTGGCATAACTGTTGGTAGAATCAACCGACTCAACATGAATGCTATTTTGCCCTACAAATAATGTTTTCATTAGAGTTTTGCGAAAGATTTGATTATTTTTGTGGATAATCACAAGGCAAAGAAAGTAATAAAATAGACATATCCTTAAATGGCGAAAAAGAAAGTGGCACCTGTTAAAAAAACAGCTGCAAAGAAGACATCAGTGAAAACGAAAAAAGCAGTTTCTAAAACCGCTAAAGCACCGGCAAAAAAAGTTGCTCCTAAAAAAGCACCAATTACAAGAGTTGTTACTAAAACAGTTGTTAAAAAAGTTGTTGCAACTAAAAAAGCTGCCACTGTTAAGAAAGTAGTTTCAAAACCAACAAAGTCAATCACGAAACCAGTTGCTAAATCTGAACCTAAAAAAATTAAAGGTCCATCTGAAATTTTAACAGATGCTATTGTTGAAGGAATTTTAGAAGTGAAAGGAAGAAATATTTCTGTATTGAATTTAAAAGACATTCATAATCGCGTTTGCGATTATTTTATTATTTGCCAGGCAGATTCAAACACACAAGTAAATGCTATTGCCAACTCTGTTGAAGAAATGGTAAAAAAATTAACCGGTGAACGTCCTTACCGTAAAGAAGGATTTGAAAATTCAGAATGGATACTAGTCGATTACGTTACAGTTGTGGTTCATATTTTTCAAACAGAAGTACGTAATTTTTATAATTTAGAGTCGTTATGGGCTGATGCCGATGTAACGGAAATTGCATTTGATAAATAAAATTTTAGAAAGAGAATAAATGAGCGAGCAAGAAAAACCTACGGATAATAATTCTTCTGATAAGAGTAAGTTTCCGAAAAAACCAAGTATGCCTAAAAATCCATTTAACTTTTATTGGATTTATGGAATTATAGCTGTTGCTATTATAGCAATGAATATGTTCTTCAACACTTCTTCATTAGAGGAAAAGAGCACCAATGAATTTGTTGAAACAATGCTGAAACAGCATCATGTTACAAAAATTGTAATTATTCCATCGGATAATACAGCTGAAATTACAATCGGCAAAGAATATTTGAAACTTCCACAATATGCATCCGATAAACTTGAAAAGAAAAAAGACGGACCGCATTACAAAGTAAAAATTGCCAGTGTAGACAAGTTCGAAGAAAGAATAAAAGAAGCACAAAAAGATTTTGCACCCAATCAGAGGATTGATGCTGTTAGCGAAAACCGTACCTCATGGACAGATACTTTAGGATGGCTGATTCCAATTGTTTTAATGATTGTCATTTGGATTATTATCATGCGCAGAATGGGTGGCGGAGCCGGAGGCGGACAAATTTTCAATATCGGAAAATCGAAAGCACAATTGTTTGATAAAAACACAAATGTGAATATTACTTTTAATGATGTTGCAGGTTTAGAAGGAGCAAAAGTTGAGATCAAAGAAATAGTAGACTTTCTAAAAAATCCGAAAAAATATACTGCACTTGGTGCAAAAATTCCGAAAGGCGCTTTATTAGTAGGACCTCCGGGAACAGGTAAAACCTTGTTGGCAAAAGCTGTTGCAGGTGAAGCTAAAGTTCCGTTCTTCTCATTATCGGGTTCTGATTTCGTTGAAATGTTTGTAGGTGTTGGAGCATCCCGTGTTCGGGATTTATTCCGTCAGGCAAAAGAAAAAGCACCTTGTATTATTTTCATTGATGAGATTGATGCTATTGGTCGTTCACGCGGAAAAAATCCAGCACAAGGCGGAAATGATGAGCGTGAAAACACCCTGAACCAATTATTAACTGAGATGGATGGTTTTGGTACAAACAGCGGTGTAATCATTTTAGCTGCAACCAACCGGGCAGATATTTTAGACAGAGCCTTGATGCGTGCTGGTCGTTTCGACCGACAAATTTATGTTGACATGCCTGATTTGAATGAGCGTAAAGATATTTTCAAAGTGCATTTAAAACCATTAAAATTAGATGCTTCCGTTAATGTTGATTTTCTTGCAAAACAAACTCCTGGTTTTTCCGGTGCTGATATTGCAAACATTTGTAACGAAGCGGCATTAATAGCTGCCCGTCATGATAAAGCGGTAATTGAAAAACAAGATTTCTTGGATGCTGTTGATAGAATTATTGGTGGATTAGAAAAGAAAAATAAAATTATTTCTGTTCATGAGAAAAAAGTAATTGCTTACCATGAGGCTGGACATGCTGCAACAAGTTGGTTATTGGAACATGCTCATCCATTGATTAAAGTAACCATTGTTCCTCGCGGTCGTTCACTAGGTGCTGCTTGGTATTTACCCGAAGAACGACAAATTACTACCACAGAACAATTATTGGATGAAATGTGTGCAACATTGGGAGGAAGAGCTGCAGAAGAAATTATTTTCGGAAAAATTTCTACCGGTGCTTTAAGTGATTTAGAAAAAGTTACTAAACAAGCACACGCAATGATTACCATTTATGGTTTGAATGATAAAATTGGAAATATCAGTTATTACGATTCAACCGGAGCTAATGAATATGGATTTACAAAACCTTTCAGCGAACGTACTGCACAGATTATTGACGAAGAAGTAAGTAAATTAATTGAAACAGCTTATGACCGAGCGAAAGATATCTTGAATAAAAACAAACACTTGCTTACACAATTAGCAGAAAAGTTGTTGGACAAAGAAGTTATTTTCAAAGAAGATTTAGAAATTATTTTTGGTAAACGCCCTTTTGATAAAGAAGAAATTCCTTTGATAAAAGCAGATTCAAATGTTTCTCCAACGGCCGATATAAAACTCGAAACAAAAGTGGAGGAGAAAAAAGAAGAACCAAAAGCTGAAGAGAAAAAGCCCGAGGAGAAAAAAGACAATGAGCCTGAAAAACCATTGAACACTTTATTTTAGGTTTACATTTAACAAATTAAAAAAGGGAATGTCGAAAGACGTTCCCTTTTATTAAAATATAGCAAACACAATTTCGCAATTTCGTTTTTATTCGTTATCCGTACCATAAATGCGCGACAGCACTACTTCAAAAGAAAAAATATTAAAAAAAATCCGAAAGGCTTTGATTCATAAATCTACTCAGGAGATTGGTGATGTTGATAATGAATCGGAAATATTTACTGCATCTGAAGAATCACTTGAAATGCAATTCGCTCAAAATTTTACCGCCCTTAATGGAAAATTTATTTTTTGCGAAAACGAAGCTGAATTCCTAGAAAATTTTGATTGGATTGTGAAAGACAATGAATGGAAACATTTATTTTGCTTGGAACCAAAAATAAAAGACCTGCTAAAAAAAGCTAAAATAAAATTCTCCGATAAAGAAGAAGATTTTTTAGCAACTGATATTGGAATTACTTTTTGCGAATGTTTAATTGCAAGAACAGGAAGTGTAATGATTACTTCTAAACAAGCCTCCGGAAGAAGATTACCCGTATATGCTAATTTTCACATTGTGGTTGCATACACCTCTCAGCTGGTTGGAAACATAAAAGATGGGTTGAAACTGATCCGTGAAAAATATAGCGACAAATTGCCTTCTATGATTTCTACAATTACAGGTCCGAGTAAAACTGCTGACATTGAAAAAACATTGGTACAAGGTGCTCACGGACCAAAAGAGCTATTTGTATTTTTGATTGATGATGTGCATGTAGAGTAAACAATAATGCGACTAAAATGAACAACTTTTTAAAACGTACACTTACCGCAGGTGCATTTGTTGCAGTTCTTTTAGGATGCACTTATTACAATCAACTCTCCTTCTCTGTTTTATTTTTTATCATTACCGTTTTAGGACTTTGGGAATTTTATACGCTTTCCGAAAAAGGAGAAAATCTGCCTCAAAAAATAATCGGAACAATTACCGGAGCCTGTATTTTTGCAACAACATCTTTGGTTTGTATGGGGTATGATTATCATTTATTGATCATCAACATTCCAATTGTATTTTTCATTTTCATTTCTGAATTATATACAAAAGCAGCAAATCCATTCAGAAATATTGCATTTACCATTTTAGGAATCGTTTATGTTGCTGTTCCGTTTTCTTTATTGAACTACTTAGTTACTTATACAGGAAAATATAATTACGAACTATTATTTGGGTTTTTCTTTATTTTGTGGAGTAACGATTCGGGAGCATATTTAGCCGGTTCAGCATTTGGGAAAAGAAAACTATTCCCAAGAGTTTCTCCGGGAAAATCATGGGAAGGAAGTATCGGAGGAGCTATTGCCAGCTATATTGTAGTATTTATTATCTCAAAATGGTATACCGATTTCAGTATTATAGATTGGATGGTTATAGCGGCAATTTTAATAGTTGCTGGCACTTTAGGCGACTTGGTTGAATCATTATATAAAAGAAGCAAGAATGTGAAGGATTCGGGGACATTATTACCCGGACATGGTGGTATTTTGGACCGATTTGACAGCTTATTAATGGCTACCCCGTTCGTTTTCACATACTTATACCTATCCCAGTATTTTAATCATTTATAGTCGTAAAATGACAAAAAAGGGCAAAAAAATCCTTTTAAACGAAGTAAATACGAGATTTAGCGATTACATTTTCCATAGTTTATAATTTTACTTAAATTCGCAGACTTTAATGCGTTCCTACTCTCTAAAGATTAATAGGAACCGAACATAAAAATTTATGACAACTAAGACAACAGTAGAAAGTCACGACAGTATGTTTGATGCAGTTCTTGCCCGACTAGACGTGGCTGCAAAAATTTATGGTTTATCAGATGAAGTTACCTCAGTATTAAGAAATCCACAGAAACAAGTAAAAGTAAGTCTTCCGGTAATGATGGACGATGGAAAATTACAGGTTTTTGAAGGATATAGAACAGTTCACTCTACTGTATTAGGACCATCAAAAGGTGGAATCCGTTATGCAATGGATGTTTGTGATGATGAAGTAAAAGCCCTTTCTGCTTGGATGACATTTAAATGTGCTGTTGCTAACCTTCCTTATGGTGGTGGAAAAGGTGGAATAAAATGCGATCCCCGCAAAATGAGTGTTGGAGAATTAGAAAGATTAACAAAAGCTTATACAGTTGCAATGGCTGATGTTTTTGGACCAACAAAAGATATTCCAGCTCCTGATATGGGAACAAGCGGAAGAGAAATGGCTTGGTTAGTTGAAGCATACAACAAAGTTCACCGTGGAAATTTCCCTGGGGTTACAACTGGTAAACCGGTTGGCTTAGGCGGTTCATTAGGTCGTGATGCAGCTACAGGTCGTGGCGTTATGGTTGCAACTATGGCTGCTTTGAAAAAAATGAACTTGGATGCTAAAAAAGTTACTTGTGCTGTTCAAGGTTTTGGAAATGTAGGTTCACACGCTGCACGTTTCTTGTATGAACAAGGAATTAAAATTTGTGCAATAGGCGACCATACAGCAACACTTTGGAACGAAAAAGGAATTGATATTAAAGCAGCATTGGATTATGCTAAAGCAAATGGAAATGTATTAAAAGGATTTACAGGTGGTGTAGAAATAAAACCAGCTGAACTTTTAACAGCAAATGTGGATGTTTTAGTTCCTGCAGCATTACAAAATGTTATCACCGAAGAAATTGCTCACAGTATTAAAGCAAAATTAATTGTTGAGGGAGCTAACGGACCAACAACAGCTGAAGCAGACCACGTGTTGAATGAAAAAGGAATTATTGTGGTTCCGGATATTTTAGCGAATGGTGGCGGAGTAACAGTTTCTTATTTCGAGTGGGTACAAAATAACCAAGGATATTACTGGTCAGAAGATGAAGTAAATGCAAAACACGATGCATCAATGACACTTGCTTTCGAAAGCGTTTGGAATAACGGACAACAATATAAAACCACTATGCGTATTGGTGCATACATTACAGCTTTGAAAAAAGTAGAATATGGCATTAAAGCTAGAGGACACTACTAGGTGACTAAGTGACTAGGTAAAAAGTAATATGGTTTTAAGACAACGCCTTCCATCCGGAGGGCGTTTTTTATTCACGAATGTTTTTTGTACATTAGTAAGTAGCAAAATATTAAACCAATGTCAAATACAATTTCTCTCTCCATTTTTATAATCAGCACATTTTTTTTGATTTGTTGCAACAATCCCGAATCAAAATCACCTGATGAAAAACAAACCGCAGACAGTATTACAGTTCCGATAGATCCAACAAAAACATCCGAAACATCCATCAAATCAGAAATTACTTGTCCGAAATGTGGCCATAAAAAAATGGAAGAAATGCCTACCGATGTTTGTTTACTTAAATACACTTGTGAGAAATGCAATGCTGAATTACATCCTAAAGAAGGCGACTGCTGTGTTTTTTGCACTTACGGAACTCACAAATGCCCTTCCATACAAGAAGGTTCTTAAAGCAATAAAATAGTCTTATATTTATTGTTATGAATAGCTACTCACTTATTAAGTCAGAACAACTAAAAAACATTCTTCTTAGTTGTCTGCTTTTATTTTCAATTATCACTTCTGCTCAAAAAAATAATTTAAGGACTAAAATTATTGATTCATTATTACAAGAGGTTAAAAAAAGCAAGGCAGATACTAATCAAATAAGGCTTTATAATAAACTATCCGAAAACTACCGGCAATCGGATAAAGACAAAGCAATGTATTATGCATTACAAGCATTAGACGCTTCAAACAAATTAGACTGGCAAAAGGGATATTTTGGTGCTCTCAATAATCAAGCTCTCACTTTGTATTATTATGGAGAAAGAAAAAAAGCACTTGATATTTTTCTTCCAGGCTTAGAGGAAGCTAGTAAAACAAATAACATTAATGCACAATCTTTTTTTTCTTCGGGCGCTGCCAATTGTTATTACAAAATGGGAGACAAAGAAAATGCTTTGAAATATCATGCAATTAGCCAAAAATGTTCTGAGCAATTAAAAGATAAAAAATCAATTGCAACAGGCTTAATGAATATGGGTTTGGTTTATGGAGAAATCGGAGACTATAAAAAAGAATTAGATTGCTATCAAAGGGCTTTGCTCATACAGGAAGAGTTAAAAGATTATAGTAATGCAGGAAACACTTTAGAGAATTTGGGAATATTTTTTATTTATAGAGGAGATTCATTAAATGCATTTAAAAATCTTAAAAAAGCACTTGAAATCAGAATAAAATTAGGAGATAAAAATGCTCAGGCCACAACAATGAATAATATTGCAGGAGCTTATTCCATGTTTGGCAACAATGAAACATGTTTGGTTTTTTTAATGAAAGCGTTAGAGGTACATGAACAACTCGGAGATATTGCAGGTATTGCTTCAGTTACAAATAACATTTGTGATGTTTATGCACAGATGCAAAACTATACGAAAGCAATAGAGTTTTCTAATCGTTCAAAAGAGGCTCATATTAAATCAAACGATTCCTCAGGTGTAGCCATCAATTACAAAAATCTCGCGGTTATTTATTCTCAAATGGGAAAATTGAATGAAGCAGAAAATACCGCAAGAATTTCATTTGATTTATGTAAAAAGTACGGATCAAAAGACATGATCATTGAAAGCTATACATTATTGGCTGAGATATTATTCAAAAAAGGAGATACCAGGAATGCCTATTTGCTCCATAAGCAATATAGCGACATGAAAGATTCCATAATGACAGAAACAAACAGCAAACAGATTAATGAAATGAATGCCAAGTATGAATCTGAAAAGAAAGATAAAGACTTGCTTTTAAAAGATAACGAAATTAAGATTCAGGAAGCAGACGCAAAACAGAAGTCCTACCAACGTAATGGTTTTATTGCCGGCTTTCTTGTGTTGTTTATTCTGGTATTTTACATTTTTAGAATTTACAAACTTAAAAGAGATGCACATTCTGTTATTTCAAAACAAAAAGAAAAAGTAGAAAGAGCAAAAGAAATGATTGAAGAAAAACAAAAAGAAATCTTGGATAGTATTTATTATGCCAAACGGATACAGCAATCATTACTGCCAACAACAAAATACATCGACAAAACAATAAAACGATTACATAAAAAATAGTCCAGCACAACATGCATTTCACCCTCCGCCCTTTTACTATAAATGATTTAGAGAGTTTTGTTAAATACGCAAACAATCCAAAAATTGCTAACAACCTGACTGACAAATTTCCTCATCCATATACTATCGAACATGGAAAGATGTTCATTGAAAAGGCTACGAAAAATAACCCAACAAATATTTTTGCAATTGACATAAATGGAGAAGCGTGTGGAGGCATTGGAATCCATCCTCAAGACGATGTACAACGAAAAAATGCAGAATTAGGTTATTGGCTGGCAGAGCCGTTTTGGGGAAATGGAATTATTTCAAAAGCAATTCCTCAAATAGTTGAATACGGTTTCAAAAATTTCGACATCACACGCATTTATGCCCGCCCTTATGGAACCAATGCAGCATCACAAAGAGTTTTGGAAAAAGCAGGATTTAAATTGGAAGGAAAATTCGAAAAAACACTTTTCAAGAACGGAGAATTTTTAGACGAATGGATTTATGCAGTTAGAAAAAAATGAGAGTTTTAAAAAACATAAGTTCCTTCTCCTCTGTTCTGCCTATTCAGCGCTACTCTATCGTTCGCCCTTATTTAAAAGGGAATTCAGGTTTTAAACCCGTTTTACTCACCTTTGATGATGGTCCCAACCACATAGACAACATCACATTAGATTTACTTTCTGTTTTAAAAGTACACAATGTAAAAGCTGCTTTTTGTTTGATAGGAAAAAATGTAAAGCAACATCCTGGAATTGTAAAACAAATATTTTTAGATGGGCACGTCATAGGAAATCATGGTCATGCAGGCGATCCATTTATTTTTAAGCGGATGAAAACCATTTCAGAGGATATTGATGCTTGTAACAATGCCATTTATGAAGCAACGGAAAGCAACACCCATCAAGTTGAATATTTTCGTCCAGGATACGGAGCTTATTTTAAAAAGCATATTACTTTTTGGGAATCAAAAAATATGCAATTACTTCCTGTCACCGATTTCTTTTTCGATCATAAAGTAAATCCTAAGGGGATGGTAAAATTTGTGAGCCACTTTACTAAAAAAGTTAAAAAGAATAATGGAGGAGTATACGTTTTACATGATGGAAGAAACGAATATCAAAAAATAAATTCTAAAATGAATGTTGCTCGTTCCAAAAACAAAATATCCGATTATGACCGGAGATGGATTCCTAATGCTGTCGATAAAATAATAACTGAATTAAAAACAGACTTTATCTTTCCTCGATTAGATGATGGATTGCCTAATAAATTCCATCCTGATTTTAAATCATTCTTATTTTCTGAATTAACAAAATAAAAAAGCCAACACTTTCGTGATGGCTTTTCATATATTATCATTTCGGTCTGAGTCGAAGAGCTAGTTCTTATACAACAAATAATGTTTTACAACAGTAGTTGCTCCTTCTTTAGCAGCAATAATCTCTACCTTTTCATCAATAGGTTTAAATCCTTTTACTTCAATTTTTACCTGATATGTTTTCCCTGCTAAAAGTGTTAAGAAATACTCACCACTGCCTTCACTTGAAGTAGTGCTTCCAACTTTCGCTCCCGTTTCATCATACACAATCAACTCTGCTTCCATTCCCGCTCCTGCAGTTGCATCAAAAATATCTCCTTTTAAAATTGCCATTACCGGTCCGCCTTCCACTTTTTTCTTCATATCTTTTTCAAGAACCGGATAGTTTGTTAAATCAACTTTGTAAACATCTCTTCCTCCTAAGCCGCCCTTTCTGTTACTTGCGAAATATCCTGTTTGAGCATCGATAGATAAACTAAAACAAAAATCATTGTAAATAGTATTGATAGGAAATCCTAAATTCACAGGAGTTGTCCATTTCCCATTTTCCAAAGTTGTTTTAAACATATCATATCCACCCATTGAATTATGTCCTTTTGAAGTAAAGAACAATGTTTTACCATCAGGAGCTAAAAATATTCCGGCATCATCTTCCACTGTATTCACAACATCTCCAAGATTCACAGGTTTTTCCCACTCAGTACGTGTTTTGCGTTTCACCATCCAGATGTCAGCATTTCCTAATCCACCTTGACGCTCACTCACAAAATAAATTGTTTTTCCGTCCGGTGAACTGCAAGCTCCTAATTCAGCATAAGTAGTGTTGATTGGTTTACCCATAGATTTTGGCGCTCCCCATTTTCCGGAAGAACTCAAACGGGAAACATAAATATCTCCACCTCTTGATTCTGCTTCTATATCGTTTTTGAAAAGAAAAATTTGTTTTCCATCAGGAGAAATACTGGTAGCTGCATCTTGTCCTTCCGTATTCAATGAACCCGGAATCAATTCAGCATCGCTCCACATTTTTTTAAGTGTGTCCCAACGTGAAATATAAATATCTTCAAAATACATTCCATCATCAGGATTTACTGCACTTGATTTTCCGGGACGCTGTGAAGTAAAGATCATTGTTTTTCCATCTGCACTTACCATTGGCGCTTTGTCTTCAAATTCGGAGTTAATTACATCGCCCATATTTTCCACTTTCACATCAATTGGAGCAGCCATTAATTCTTTTGCTGTATTCACCTGTAAAATATATCTGTCAACATCACTTTCAGTAATTTTTTTTGCACTTCCTATATTCGCTTTAAATGCATTAAATTCAGCTAAAGCCTCGTCTTTCATATCTTCCAACTGATAAATCTTTCCTAATAAAAGTGAATTATAAACATTTGCTTTAGGGTCAATACTTTTTGCTTTTTCAGCATTTTCGCGGGCCTCTTTCATTTGCTTTAATTCATAATGACATTCAGCTATGTGGAAAATAACATTCGCGTCAGTCGGTTTATTCGCCAACACATCTTTATAAATATCTAAAGCTCCTTTATAATCCATTGCATAAAACTTCTGTTCAGCAAGAACCATTTTGGCAACATCACCACCTTTATCTAAAATATTCTGTTTATTTTCTTTGTTTTCTGTTGTTTTTTCCTGGGCAGAAATAGCTCCGAAAATGAACACAGAAAACACCAACAAATACATGACCTTTTTCATATGAAAATTTTTGATTTGAATTGTAAATATAAAAAATTATTGCTCAAGATTTGCCTGATAAGACAAAAATAGTTCCAAACCTTCTTTTTTGGCTGAATCGTAGTCGTAGTCGATGTTTTGATTGAGGTAAGTATCGACATTTGTTGCGTACTTATTGCTTTTTTGAAGCTCAATTATCAATTCGGAGCGATTATTCAAGCCTCTTTTCAATGCAGCATTAAATTCAGTAATGAAAGTCTCGGGCAATTGTTTGTTGGAAACCCAGCAGGCAAAAACAAATGGCAAGCTGGTAAATTTTTGCCATTCCTCTGCTAAATCGTAACTGAATTTATACTTATTCTCTAAACCAAAAGTTCGGTCTCCGATAATTACTGCAGCAGTTGTTTCTTTAATTTCGGTTTCAAAATTTTCATTTGCTGCTATCCATTTTGGTGAAACTTTCCAAAATTTTTGTGCCAACACTTTTACTAAAGAAACAGATGTGCGGGATTGGTAATCCAATAAAACTTCAGTGATTTTTTCCAAAGGAACTTCACTATACAACATTACCGAAGCAACTTTCCCAACTGCACCTATACAATAATTACTGATAATATATTTTTCTTTCAATTTTGGAATCACTGCCACAGGAATCAACCCAATATCCACTTTTCCATCCAATAATTTTTGAGCGCAAACGGATGGAATGTCCAATTGCAAATCTATTTTATCAACTATTTCTGATTGACTAAGTCCAGCAATAAAAGGTTTGGAATTCAAATAAGAAACTACAGATATTTTTATTTTTTGCATAATTTATTTTCGGGAGTCAACATCCATAACAGCTATACAAGCAGCCACCGGAGCAATTACAGCAGCTATTATCGCTCCAATGAATGGAATTGCAAATATTAATGAAAAAATAAAACCATTGCCTATTGCCAAACCTTTGTGTTTACGAACATAAGAAGTACTTTGAGAAATTCCCATTTTTCTTCTTTCACTTACATAATCAATCATGGAAAATCCATAAAAATAATAGGAAACAATGATCAGGAACAATGCATAAGCCCAACCAATAACAGGAATCCACATGATGAAAAAGCCAAGGAAAATAAAACTAAACTCTATACACATATTACGCAATGCAATAACAACACCTCGTCCAATGTCTTTTATAAATTGACCAAAATGAAAAGGGTAAATCTTTCCTGTTATTATTTCTTCTGTTCTCTCTGAAATCAAAGCCATGATTGGCGACATCAAAATGAGCAAAATGTATTTACTAAAAGTAGAGAAAACAAAAAAGAATAAAATCTTCAACCCAACTGCCAACAACACATTCAGAGCAGTACCTAAAAAACTAAAAAAACCATCATCCGAATCCACATTAACATAGGACATCACCCATTCTTTTATCCAATCTGCCAAAGCATGCAACAATTGCATTCCTCCAAAAGTTAACAGACAACCAATTGCAATGGTGTATATAAAATACATCCACAACCCTTTTTCAAAAAAAAAGGAAATAGCTTTTCCATAGCTTTTAATTGCGAGCCCGAATTGACCGAAAAAGGATGGTTGTTTTTCCATGTTGTAAAATTAGGAAATAATATCGTCCCTACGGGACTTTAAAAACTTCGTGTCATTGTTTTCTACCGATATTTAATCCCTACGGGATTATATCGCAAAAATTTTTCGTCCCATTGGCACTTTTAAAATCGTATTAACCTTTCTTTTTTACCGATATCTCATCCCTACGGGATTATACCGCAAGATTTTTCGTCCCATTGGCACTTTTAAAATCGTACTAACCTTTCTTTTTTACCGATATTTAATCCCTACGGGATTATATCGCAAAATTTTTCGTCCCGTAGGGACTAAATATCGGTAGTAATATTTACCCTCCCAAATACAAAGTCCCGTAGGGACGAAATAACGACAGCACAATCTGAAATTTGAAATCTGAAATTCGAAAATGTTCAATTAAAAATCTACTTTTGTAGTGTGAACAAACCACTCTTATTAGTTATACTTCTATTTTCTTTAATCTCTGTAAAGGCGCAAACCTATACACAAACCATTCGTGGAAAAGTGATTGATGCTGATTCCAAATCTATTTTATTTGGTGCAAATGTTATATTATTAAACAGCGACACCTTAATAGGTTCTACAACCGATGTAGATGGGAAATTTAGGTTGGATAAAATTCCGGTTGGAAGAAGGGCTTTAAAAGTGACGTCAATTGGTTATGAAGAAACTTTTATAAACAACATCATTGTCACATCCGGGAAAGAGGTGGTTTTAACAATTGAGTTAAGAGAAAAAGTATACACTTCCGAAGCAATAGAAATTGTTGCAGAAAAAGATAAAACAAAAGCGAACAACGATTTAGTAACCGTTTCATCCAGAAATTTTTTAGCGGAAGAAACCGGAAGATATGCAGGAAGCAGAGGAGATCCAAGTAAAATGGTGGCCAACTATGCAGGTGTTTCTTCTGGAAATGATGCACGCAACGACATTATTGTAAGGGGAAATTCTCCACTAGGAGTATTATGGAGAATGGAAGGAATTGATATTCCAAACCCTAATCATTTTTCGGCACAAGGCGCTACGGGCGGACCAATCAGCATGCTTAACAATAACATTTTAGGCAACTCAGATTTTTTAACCGGAGCTTTTCCTGCTGAGTATGGAAACAAAACTGCTGCAGTTTTTGATATTAAATTGAGAAACGGAAACAACGAACAAAATGAATATACCGGTTCATTAGGAATAAACGGAATTGAGTTGGGTGCTGAAGGGCCAATCTCCAAAAAGAATGGAAGCTCTTATTTGATTAATTATCGTTATTCCACATTGGAAGTGTTTAACAAACTGGGAATTCGGTTTGGCGTTTCTGCCAGTCCTGAATACCAGGATATTTCTTATAAAGTAAATGTCCCAACTAAAAAAGCAGGAATATTTACACTTTGGGGGATTGGAGGAAAAAGTAAATTGACTTTATTGGACAGCGACAGAAAATCAACGGACTGGTCGTACATCACTGGCGGACAGGATTTGGTTTTCGGAACAAGCATGGGCGCAACAGGCGTTTCACATTTGTATTTTTTCAATACTAAAACATCCGGAAAATTATCTTTATCGGTTTCGGGAACTGATTTGGATGCTTTTGTTGACACCATTTCTCCTGTTGATCAATCTTCTTTTTTAGATAGAAAAAACAAATCTACCGAAGCAAATTTTATTGCCAACTATACAGTTTCAAAAAAAATTAATGCAAAACATTTAATTAAAATTGGAGCAACTTACCAAACCATTTATTTTGATGCAGAATCGTTTTCCTATTCCAATCAATATGCAAAATACATTTACGATTTAAATGTAAAAAGCTCAACAGCCAATTTAGTGCAAGGCTTTGCGCACTGGCAATTCAGGCCAACAGACAAAATCACCATCAACAGCGGAGTACATTATCAGAATTTTTTATTGAATAACACTTCTGCAATTGAGCCGCGTTTAGGATTACGTTTTCAAGTAAGTAAAAAGCAGACTATTAGTTTAGGATACGGAATGCACAGCCAGATGCAACCTACCATTTATTATTTTTACGAAACATACCTTCCTGCAACCGACAGTTATTTTATAAGCAATCGTAATTTGGATTTATCTAAAAGTCAACACGCGATTTTATCTTACGATTTTAATTTTGCACAAGATTATCGTTTAAAGTTGGAAGGGTATTATCAATATGTTTACAATGTCCCAGTTCAAAAAAATTATCAGTCTTCATTCTCAATGATTAATGTCGGCAATGCTTTAGAAGGGATTCCATTGGTGGATAGTTTAGAGAACAAAGGAGATGGAGAAAATATCGGTGTAGAATTTACTTTCGAAAAATTTTTCAATAAACATTTTTATTATCTCGCTACAATTTCTGTTTATGAATCAAAATACAAAGGCAGCAATGGTGTTGAACATCACACCAGTTATGATGGCGGCTATGTATTAAATGCTTTGGCTGGTTATGAATTCACATTAGGAAAAAATAAAAACAAAGCATTTTCTATCGATTTAAAATTTACACAAGCAGGCGGAAACAGATATACTCCAATTGATATAGAAAAATCAAAAATATATGGTGATGCGGTTTATATTGACGAAGAAGCATTTTCAAAACAATTAAAAGATTATTCCCGATTCGATATTAAAGTTTCTTATAAAACCAATCGTAAAAAAACTTCTCAAAGTATTTTTTTAGTGGTCGAAAATATTTTTGACACAAAAAACATTTTAAGAGAATCCTACGATCCTGTTCTCCAAAAAATTCAACAAGAATATCAGTTGGGCTTATTTCCATATTTTGGGTATAAAATTGAGTTTTAACAAGACCTCCAAATTTTTACGAAACATTCCTCCAAAAACTAACTGTCTCCCGATAGCTATCGGGACCGTGCCGCAACACGGGATCTACTGATTAGAAAGAGAATAGCCATTAACTAGGAGATGCCGTTTCTCGACTCCGCTCGAAATGACATACAAGAGCATTCTGCTGTCAGTTCGAGCGGAGTCGAGAACAAAGCTATTAAACGACAAATACCATTTATCCCCAAAAAACCACCGATTATCTGTAAGAAATTGCTTTCTGGAAAATTACCCCCTTTTTAATGCAATAAATTATTACATTTACACACCTTAAAAAAGAGGTATTATTTAATAAATTGCTACAAAATATGAGTACCCCAACTTTAACTATTAAAAGATTATTTTTTGCGTTTTTTATCCTTTTTTCAATAGGCGCTTTTGCTCAAGTTGGAACTATCCGTGGATTTGTTTATTTGAAAGATTCAGGTGAACCGGTTTTGTTTACCAACGTTATTTTAAAAGGAACAACTATTGGAAATGCTACTGATGTAAATGGATACTTCTCTATCACTCAAATTCCTGCGGGAAACTATACAATTATGATAGCTTCTTCTATGGGCTATGATAGTTTGATGGAAAATGTAACTGTAAAAGCCGGAGAAATTCTAACCAAAAAATTATACATCACTAAGTCGGATGTAAAATTGAAAGTAATTGAAATTTCCGCAGAACAAGAAGCAAAACAAACCGAAACACAAGTATCCGTTAATAAAATTGACCCAATCACTATCAAAAAACTCCCTTCAGTTGGAGGTGAGCCTGATTTAGCGCAATACTTACAGGTATTACCTGGTGTAATTTTTACGGGTGACCAGGGTGGACAATTATACATCAGAGGTGGTTCGCCTATACAAAACAAAGTTTTATTAGATGGTATGATTGTATACAATCCCTTCCACTCTATTGGTCTGTTTTCTGTGTTTGATGCCGATATTATCCGTAACGCGGATGTATATAGTGGTGGATTTGGAGCTGAATATGGTGGCAGAATTTCTTCCATTATGGATATTACAACACGAGATGGAAACAAACGCAGAGTAGCAGGTAAAATAGCTGTTAGTCCGTTTGGAGCAAAAGTTTTAGCTGAAGGTCCATTGATTAAACAAACAGAGGATTCAAAAGCAACAGCTTCCTTTATTCTTTCAGCAAAAACATCTTATTTACCAACTACTTCAAAATTGTTTTATAGTTATGTAGATACGGCTGGACTACCTTTCAGCTTTAACGATTATTATGGAAAAGTATCTTTCAATGCTAACAACGGTAGTAAATTAAACCTTTTCGGATTTAATTTTAATGATAAAGTAAGTTACAAATCGGTTCAGGATATGAGCTGGGATTCTTATGGTGGTGGCGGTAATTTTTTATTGGTTCCACAAAATTCTCCGATTTTAATTACAGGTAACTTTGCTTATTCACAATATAAAATCAAGTTAAAGCCACAAAGCGATTCACTTAAAACAAGCGCCATCAAAGGTTTCAACATGGGTGTTGGTTTTACTTACTTTATGGGTAAAAATGAGATTAATTATGGTTTGGAAGTATTGGGTTTCAGAACGGATTTCGATTTCTACAACCCTTCTAATCGTCACATTTCACAAGCTGAGAGCACAACTGAAATTGGCGGATATGTAAAATATAAATTCGTTTCCAAAAAGAAAAAATTATTATTGGAGCCTAGCTTCAGAGCAATGTATTATGCTTCTTTGGCAAACTTTTCTCCTGAACCACGTATAGGTTTAAAATGGAACATTATTCCACGTTTACGTTTCAAATTCGCTGCCGGCATGTATTCACAAAACCTAATTGCTGCCAGCTCAGAAAGAGATGTTGTGAATTTATTTTATGGCTTCCTTTCCGGTCCCGACAACTTACCTGAAGAATATACTGCTGAAAACGGAGAAATAAAAGACGTGAAACATAAATTACAAAAAGCAAATCACTATGTAGCAGGATTTGAATTTGATATAGCACGACACTGGGATTTGAACATTGAGGCTTACCGTAAAGACTTCAAGCAATTAACCAATTTGAATTCAAACAAAATGTTTGATGACAATGAAAGTACAACTTCAGTTCCTGATGTATTAAAAAAGGATTTTATTATTGAAACAGGAAAAGCACAAGGTATAGATGTGGTTTTAAAATACGATTATAAACGTGTTTATTTATGGGTGGTTTACTCTTTAGGTTTTGTAAACCGTTGGGACGGACTTGAAACATATCGTCCACATTTCGACAGAAGACACAATGCAAACATTGTTGGTTCATACATATTCGGTAAAAACAGAAATTGGGAGTTTGATGTTCGTTGGAATTTAGGTTCTGGCTTCCCTTTCAAACCTACTGGTGGTTTTTATGAAGACCAAAATTTTACTCAAGGAATCAATACTGATTATGTTAGCAGCCAAGGAGACTTGAATTACTTCTTTGATGAAGGACAAGTAAAAGAATTGCCCTGGTACCACCGCTTGGATATTAACATAAAACGCACATTCCTTTTCTTTGAAAACACAAAACTTGAAGCATCTGTAGGTGCTACAAATGTTTACAGCCGTAAAAACGTATTTTATTTCGACAGAGTGCGTTATAAACGTGTGGATCAGTTGCCATTCTTGCCTTCTGTGTCTTTGGTGATGACGTTTTAGTCGAGCCCTTATTTTACGAAAAAGCTCCTTAGTACTTAACTCTAAGGAGCTTTTTTGTTTGCATATAACCTTTCTTCATATCGAAATCATAATTGCAAAGCGTCATTGCGAGTCCCGCTTTTTTGCGGAATGTGGCAATCTCTTCGTCAATGATGGCTAATCTTTCCTTCATGAGAGATTGCCACATCCCGTCCCGATGCTCGGGTCGTGACTCGCAATGACGTCCTAATAATTGCTATCTCTTCGATTTAGTAAAGACTTTTTTCAACAAATTATCAATACACCCTCCATCCAGCAGTTTTTTTTCGTACTTTTGTATGACCTACAAATTTCCTCTGGTCAGGGATTACCTGAAACCGATTTAGCACATGTCTGCATCAACTAAATACATATTTGTTACCGGAGGAGTAACTTCATCATTAGGAAAAGGAATTTTAGCTGCTTCTTTAGCTAAATTATTACAAGCCCGCGGATATACTGTTACCATTCAAAAACTTGACCCTTACATTAACGTTGACCCTGGAACATTAAATCCTTACGAACATGGCGAATGTTTTGTAACCGATGATGGCGCTGAAACTGATTTGGATTTAGGTCATTACGAACGTTTTTTAAATGTTCCTACTTCTCAAGCTAATAACGTAACAACAGGTCGCATTTACCAATCTGTTATTGAGAAAGAAAGACGCGGTGATTATTTAGGAAAAACCGTTCAGGTAATTCCTCATATTACCGATGAAATAAAAAACCGCGTAAAGCTTTTAGGAAAAACCGGAAATTATCAATTTGTTATTACAGAGATTGGTGGAACTGTTGGTGATATCGAATCACTTCCTTATGTGGAAGCTGTTCGTCAGTTAAAATGGGAATTAGGTAAAGATGCAATGGTAATACATTTGACATTGATTCCTTATTTATCTACAACAGGCGAATTAAAGACAAAACCTACACAGCATTCAGTAAAATTATTATTGGAGTACGGAGTTCAACCCGATGTTTTAGTTTGCAGAACTGAGCATGCTTTAAACAGAGAACTTAGAAATAAAATTGCTTTGTTCTGTAACGTAGCACCAAATGCAGTTATAGAAGCTCGTGATGCCAGCACCATTTATGAAGTTCCTTTGTTGATGGAAGAAGAGCAATTGGATATTGTAGTTTTAAATCATTTGAGTTTACCTGTTTCAGAAAATACTGATTTAGCTAAATGGAAAGATTTTCTTCATAGATACAAACATCCAAAACATCAAGTTAGAATTGGATTGGTTGGAAAATATGTAGAATTAAAAGATTCATACAAATCTATTTCTGAATCCTTTATCCATTCAGGTGCTGCCAACGATTGTAAAGTTTCCATTGAATGGATTCACTCCGAAAGTGTAACAGATGAAAATGTTGCAGAAAAATTTGCCGGATTGGGCGGAATATTAGTTGCTCCCGGATTTGGTCAGCGTGGAATTGAAGGAAAAATTACAGCCATAAAATATGCCCGCGAAAACAATATTCCATTTTTTGGAATCTGTTTAGGAATGCAATGTGCCGTTATTGAATTTGCAAGAAATGTTTTAGGATTTAAAGATGCGAATTCAACAGAAATGAATCCGGGAACAACAAATCCTGTGATTGATTTATTGGAAGCGCAAAAGAAAATAACCAACAAAGGCGGAACAATGCGTTTGGGCGCTTACCCTTGTAATATTGTGGAAGACACAAAGGCCTGGGAAATATATAAATACAAAGAAATCACAGAACGTCATCGTCACCGTTACGAATTCAACAACGAATATTTACAGGATTTTGAAAAAGCAGGAATGATGGCATCCGGAATAAATCCGGAAGGTGGTTTGGTTGAAATTGTTGAGATAAAAGATCATCCTTGGTTTGTAGGCGTACAATTCCATCCCGAATATAAAAGTACTGTAGCCAATCCGCATCCTTTGTTTGTACATTTTGTAAAAGCTGCTATTGAAATAAAGAAATTAGTTCACTAAAGAGGACGTCATTGCGAGTCACGCTTTTTAGCGTGATGTGGCAATCTCATTTACCAACAGAATTGAAATCATTAATCATGAAAAAAATATTACTCCTTTCTATCGCCATTCTTTCATTTACTGTTAATAGTAAAGCACAATTAATGACTTGTTCTGATTTTTGTGTGCTAAACATCAACAACGTTGACACGATTAATAACACTTTAGATGTTACAATCTACAATGGTGACAGTGTTTTTGTAAACTACCCAATTGTTGTTGTAACAGATGCAGCTGGCGATACCATTGCAAATATTAATAGTCTGTTTTATTTTTTCGGTCATTTAGCCGGTGATACTTTAGTTCACACCATTCCAACAACTGCTGACAGTATTCCAACAGGATTTACAGGAACCGTTTATTATGACGACCCTATGGATTCTATTGCTCCTTGTGTTTACAGCTATCCTATGACTTGCACAGTTGGAATAAATGAAATTGCTTCAAACGTTTCATTCAACATTTATCCAAACCCTGCAAGCACAACAATTAATTTGGATTTAAGAGAATTAAATAATACTGGAACTATTATTAAGTTGTATGATGTTACAGGAAAAATTGTAAAAACAATTTCAACGACTGAACAAACTTTATCAATAGACAGAGGTAACTTACGGAGCGGGATTTATTTCGTTCAAGTAATGTTTGGAGATAGAGTTTTGACTAAGAAGATTGTGTTGGAGTAACTACTTCACCGTCCTATCAATCCAACTTTTGATAACAACACTTTTAGGGGTTAGTGCTGCTCCTTTATCGAATACATCTTCGTTGAATTGTGTTTTTTCTCCTGTTTTATTATAGCCTTTCACAATTAAATAAAAACTGCATTGTTTTAAATCGTGGCTACTGCAAAAGATAGAGTTGGTGGTAGAACTTGCCGGGAAATATTTTGTGTTCGCTTCTAAATCACTTCCGGTGAACTGACCTTCTTTTTCCAATACCATTAACTTAATAGAAGTTTTTGTTCCTTCTTTTTTCAGAAAACTTTTACTCTTTGGTTCAAATATTCTATCGGCAGCAATAATATCTGTTGTATCTCCAAAGCGATGAAATTCCAACTTAATCATATCGTAACCTTTCATTTGCTCCGTAATTGGCATTATCACACTCATATCACTTATTTTTCTGCAATTCACAAACATTCCATCGGTGACTTCAGTTTTATAATTGTCGATATAAACCAGAATTTTATTTTCTGTGGTTTGAAAAGAGCATAACAGCAGAAAAAGTGAGACGTATAGGAAAAATGATTTTGCTTTCATTTTAGCAATGAGGGTTTATTGTTTTATGATTTTAACAGTTCCTGTATTTGCATTTCCAAAACTTAAAAAATAAAATCCTTGAGGTAATTGCTCAATGGAAATTGATGATTGGTTTTCTGATAATTTTCCGGAAAGAATAGTTCTTCCTAACTCATCAGTTATAAAATAAATTTCTTCTTTGAGCTGAATATTGCTTTTCAAATTTATCATATCCTTACTTGGATTCGGGTAGACAGAAAACACTGCTTTATTCTCCTCAAAAATACCTGCAGGAGTCTGAGTAATTCCATGATAACCATGCAAAACAGTATTACTTGGAACATTCAAATTTGTATAAAGCACTTTTGCATAACCACTATCAGCAACCAAATCAGTATAAAAATAAAAAACAAATTCCTGACTATCGGATGGAGCTAAAGATAAATTAACAGAACTTACAGAGGAAGGATAACAAATATCTGTACAAATAGCAGTTTCCCAACTTGCGGGGATATCTACAAATTGCTTCGAAATATTTAATTCGACACTATCTGTAGAGGATAAATTATGTATTGTAGTGTGAATCGACATAAAAGCACCGGGAGTATCGTAAACCATACTATCGGTGGTAGTATAAACAACATCAAATGTTCCTTGAGAGAATGCAAGTGTTGGAATGAAGAAAAGATTGAGAAATATTTTTTTCATTATTTGGTGCTTGTTTATAGCGTCATTGAAAGATCCTGATAAAGCCTCTTACGGAAACTTCACCCCATCACACTCTGTACAATATACTTCCGGAATGGTAGCATTGTATTTTGTATTGATTGCCTTAATAAATTCATTTGCAATCAACGCATAACCTTTTTGATTGGGATGATAGCCATCCAAACTCAAAAATCCCCCACTTACAAAAGTCATATTCATATCAACACCGTTCCATTTTATTCCTGAATACACACTGCTCATATACGAATGCATATCAACCAATGCTAAATTATATTGATTTGCTTTTTGTGCTATCACTGCATTGTATGAACTTATTGCCTGATCTATTTCGTAAACTTCAGAACTATCCAATACATAACGATCGTTCAAGGTTTCGAAAAACAAACCATATTTATAACATTTCATCGAATCGATTGGAACAGAAAGCGTGATGTATTCACCTGCATGTATCTGACGAACACCACCAACTGAAGTTGAATCGTTTATCACAAATCCATTTCGTCCTAAAGCAAAAATTAAATGCGGCAATCCTGATGTAGTATAAATATCCATCAGCGAATCAACTTGTGTTTGACGCACCAATACTGCGTTGTCCCAAGCTACTAAAGTATAATAAGGATAATTTCTAAAATCAGGAATATTTGCAATAACACCTTTTGCCCCGTTAGCCGTTAATCCACCCAGAATGGTATCTAAAGAATTTGCAAAACTTGTTGCTGATGGAATTCCCGCTCCGGTTCCACCTCTGCTCGCAAAATTGTAAATGTCTTCCATTCCAAGCCAAGCAGTAATAAAACTTGCATTTTGCTGACGGGCATCTTCATATAAAGTGGATGTTCCGGGGTTGCTTGCAATACGTGCATAATAAGGGTTTAAATTTCCCGGATTAGAACTGTATCCAAAAGAGGGATTCATATAATCAGAAAGATTTGCAAATGGAACAGCTAAATTCTGAACACTGTTTCCTGCCATATCCGTTAAATAAGGAGTAGCAGATGAAACAGCAATTGTATTTTTTATTGGAGATAAAGAAGTAATTCCCTGACAGTTTGTTTTATTTCCTAAATGACTTGGAGTAACAAACCAGCTTTCCCAAATTTTACTATTTACTCCTAAACCATTATTATCAGGCATTAACGCTTGCCCAAACATTGGTCCGCCCACCAATTTAAATTGTTCTGCTAATAAAGCGGGAATAGATAAGCGTTGACCTTTTTCATACAAAGCTCCATCCTGATATCCGGCTAAATAATTCCCACCAACAGCAATCATCTTTGAAAAATCAGCATCGCCAGCACTTGGCTCAGGCATTTCCAATTCTGGAGTACATCCTAAAAGTGATAAGGCAAGTGATAGGGTGATAAAGTGATAAGGTGATATAGTAGTAATATGTTTCATTCTTTTTAATAATATTTTTTCTGCGAAAATCTGCGAAACCTGCCTACCGCAGGCAGGTCTGCGAGCAACCTATATAGCCAACGACAAATTAACGGCTTCCACACTTTTAATTTCAGGTACAGCTCTTTTGATGGATTCTTCAATTCCGGCTTTCATGGTCATCATGCTCATAGAACAAGATTTACAAGCACCTTGTAATTCTACTTTCACAACAAAATCATCTGTAATTTCCACCAATGACACATTACCACCATCCGCCTGTAAATACGGACGAATCTGATCTAATGCATCTTCTACTTTTTTTGATAAATCTGACATACTCCAACGAATTATGCCCTTCGACTACGCTCAGGGTGACGTTTATAAAAACACTATTTCTCTATTAACAATTTTCCTTCAGATAACTTTTCCCCCATCACTCTATCACTTTATCACATTATCACCACCTAGTTACTCGTTACCAACTCTCTCTGACTATTCACAATCGAGACTTGCTGTGCCACATTGCTTGCCATTTCCATAAATGCCAATGCTTGTGGTGTACTCTCTTGTAATACTGCCGGACGACCAGCATCGCCCGCTTCACAAATACTCTGCACCAGTGGAATTTCTCCTAACAAAGGCACTCCCAACTTATCAGCAAGTGTTTTTGCTCCGTCTTTACCAAAGATATAATATTTATTGTTCGGAAGTTCAGCTGGAGTGAAATAGGCCATATTTTCTACAATGCCCAATACAGGCACATTGATAGAAGCCATTTGGAACATACCTACACCTTTTTGTGCATCTGCCAAAGCAACATTTTGTGGCGTACTTACAATCACTACTCCATTCAATGGAATTGCTCCTACCAATGATAGATGAATGTCACCCGTTCCAGGAGGTAAATCAATAATCATATAATCCAACTCGCCCCACTCTGCATCTGCAAACATTTGTGTTAGTGCTTTTGCAGCCATTGGTCCGCGCCAAACAATTGCTTGAGATGTATCAGCAAAAAATCCAATCGACAATAATTTTACTCCGTAACTTTCAACGGGAATAATTTTATTTTTTCCGTCAATCGATTTAATCAAAGGACGTTCGTGAACTACATCAAACATAATAGTTTGTGACGGTCCGTAAATATCTGCATCAACTAATCCAACCTTTGCTCCTTGTTTTGCTAATGCTACAGCCAAGTTAGAAGCAACAGTAGATTTCCCTACTCCGCCTTTTCCGGATGCTACAGCAATAATATTTTTTACTTGAGGTAATAAAGGGCCAGTATTTACTTTTCCGGAAGTAACATTGGAAGTCATGTTTACTTTCACAACAGCTTCTTTATCTACAAAGTGTAAAACTGCATTTACGCAAGCCTTATGAATCATTTCTTTCATCGGACATGCAGGAGTAGTAAGTACAACTGTGAAATTCACATTTTTGCCCTCCACCACTAAATCTTTAATCATACCCAAAGTCACCAAATCTTTCTTCAAATCCGGATCTTCTACATTTTTTAAGGCTTCTAAAACCTGTCCCGCTGTTATACTCATTCTGTTATTTTATTAAAATTTTGCATGGTAAATATACGAAAAAAACTCAATCTCAGTGCTTCACAGAAGCTGAAAAATCAAGTAAATCAAGTTTAATTAGCCCCCATTTTTTATCCAGCAAGCAAACTGGGTCAAAGTCATTATCACACTCGCTGAAATCTGTAAATTTGGCAATAAGCTCTGCCCTATTATGTGTGTATTCGTGTTTTTCTTGATGAAGACTCAGCATTTGTTTAAAAGAATAAGTATCCAACAAAGCGTGTATATCCCAAAAATCTTTTTTTCTTCCTCCTCTTGAAATTACATCCATTTTCATTGAAATAATTTCTTCAATTGTTGCTAGTCTTATTTCATCTACCAATAATATATCACGCGAAAATGAATCAACATAAAACAAATCAAGCTTTACACAATCTACTGAATCATTTCCAACGTAGTATGATTTTCCAAACCCTACAACATCATAGTTATTCGTGTCTACATACAAATATTTTTTTCTCAAATAATTATCAATTTCATCAAAATCAATTGAGCCATATTCCGCATCTGTAAACAAATCTATATCCACAGAAAAACGATGTCCTAGTTGTAAACTGAGTGAAGTGCCTCCCACTAATCTAAAAGAGTTAAAAATTTCTGCTGTCATTAATTCTAGCAAAATTTTCTTCAGTAAGGGCGTAACCGTATTGTAATGCAATTTATTTTCCATTTGATTTTAAAGCTTCTTTAATTGACTCTTTTCCATAAAAACGAAGTATTTCATTCTTCTCAATTTCATTTCCTCTTTCATAAACACGCTTAATTACAGCCATTTTTTGTCTTTCCCAATCAATGTTTTCCATTCGGGTATCCCAAAACAAAACCGGACGTAACTTTTTTAAGTTCGGCTTTTTCTGATTCAACTTCTTCTTCTCTTCTGCAATATCATAATATACTTGAAGCATCATAAAATAACCTTCCTCAATATCTAACTCCTTTTCTATTTTTAAAGACAAAACAGTATTCATTTTTCTTTTGCCTTTAGTAATAGAAACTACCGTTTGGGGAAACTCATTTACCAATAATGCAAACGGCCCTTTACGAATGTTTCGTTTTTTTAATTCGCGCTCCAGCACAAAGCCAGGGTGAACTCCTTTTATCATTTCTAGTGATTTCATATTACAAATATAAACAATTTTGTTTACATAATTATGTTTATAATAAAATTTATTTTATGTAGATCTGAACCATCTTTTATAGTCATTTAGGTTAAAAACCAAAACCCTAAAAACCATGAAACAAAAGTACGACAGCTCTGTGGTATTCCTTTATGCCACAGGAAACGAAGGTCTTCTTCCAAGAGAATTCCGGCAACAAATCCCTTACACCACTATTTCTACCTGGCGAAAAACAGACTACAGCTCCTATTTAGGAAATGAATTTCGCTATTTTTTTGATGAAGCTTTTGAAGCGGCTGATGTGAAATTCAAATACCGACAGCTGAAAAGAACTATGCTGAGCTTTGCCAAAGCCTGGGTGATTTTATCAAATGTGATAAAACCTGTGCTAAGCAAAACTAAAAACAACAAAGTGCTTCAACGAAAAGTATTGAATGCTGTTGGCTATATGGAAAAGTATTTGGGTAGAGAAAAAACATTGAAAATGCTTGGCATTTCGCAAACGCAATTTCAACAATGGATAATTGAAGACCGTTATAGTTGCTTTGATTCCTATACCGCATTGTGTGTAAAACGACACCCTAACCAATTGGAAACAAAAGAAATTGGTAAAATAAAAAAGATGCTTAGCGACCCCGGATTTGACCATTGGCCAATTGTTTCCATTGCTTCTTTGGCATTACGAAAGAAAAAAATAATTGCCAGCTTATTCAGTTGGTATAAATATGCCAGAATTTTTGGCATAACTAAAAAACCCTTTCAAAAAGACAGAAAAAGAATAGGTTTGGTTGCTAATGCTCCAAATGAATATTTACATGTTGACTTAACAGAATTTCATGTGGCAGGTAAAAAAGTTTACATAGCATTTGTGATGGATAATTTTTCGAGAATGATTTTAGGTTGGCATGTAATGGAAAACAAAACTTTTGAAGTAGTAAAAGTGGCATTAAAAAAAGCCATTGATATTATAATTACTCATCCAAACCACAACCATAGCTATTTAGTTACTGATGGTGGAAAAGAGAACCACAACAAAGAGATTGAAAATTTTATTTCTAGATTAACAAAACACAAAGTAACTAAGATAAGGGCATTAAGAGACATTACATTTTCTAATTCCCCGGTTGAAGCTATTCATAGAACTATGAAAGGCCGTTATCTGAGAAAAAAAATATTTGATTCTATTCCTGAGCTAATAAAATATTTAGAGTGGGCAGTGAGCGATTACAATGACATACGACCACATTACAAACATGCGCCAAAAACACCAAGAGAAGTTTATTTTAATTTAAAACTTGGTTTTAATGAAAATAACAGAAGAAAAAAAGCAGTGAAAGACAGAGTAAAAAATAATAAATGTGCAAAATGCATACAATGCAATGGGCGGTTTAAAAATAAAGCTTGTTCTACTAAAGGAAAGTGTTAGTTTTTTACTATGTTTGTTAAACCTACGGTACACCGAAGGTTTTCTTTCAGAAAAACAGGAAAGGAGAAAGGGGAATTGACAAACAGAAATGTAGGGGTCCTGGGTTCGAATCCCAGCGGGATCAGGTGTAGGAGTTGGATCAGCTGTATCTGTTATGAATTCTGAAACATTTGTTTTCGCATCAAATTTTGATGACTTAGGAGAATTAGAAGATACATTTAATGCAGCAAAAAAGTACGCTGAGAAAATTGGCGGTAAAGTACAAACTGTAACCTCACTTCAAAAGGATAAGAAGACTATAGATATTGCATTTAATGTAATTAAGGCTGATGAAAAAGGAAACAAATCTACCAAAGCAATTTTTAAAGCTAAGACTAATATAAAAGTTGATACTGATAAAAATACAATTTCTACTAGCGGAGTAAAATAAGATGATGAAAATTAAAAATGTTTGGATCGTTTTGTTAATTGCTATTTTTGGATGTGACACGGCGGAGAAAGAGGGATTCGAACCCTCGGACCCAGTTTTGTTCTATTTGATATTTCTTCATTTCCTGTTTTTCTGAAAGAAAACCTACGATACACCGTAGTATTAGTAAAGATAATGATTTTCTTGTATCGTAGGTTTTGCTCTCCCTGCAGGCTGGCTCCTACCTAAAAATGTCCACTGGACATTTTCTTAACGGGGCGACCCTGATACACCGTAGGTATAAGTAAATATAATAAATTTATTATTGTTTCGGACGTGAAAGTGTATCAGCAAGATACTTCCTGGTATCCACAACCCACATAGAAATCACTTCTTTTTGTTCGGCAGATAATTCAGCATCACCATGAATCCACAAATAAGAAGGCAATGGCATTTCATCTGCATCTACCATTTCTTTTATTTCTTCTAATTTGTGAAGCTTTCGTTTTAAAGAGTACGTTTCAAATTCAGAAAAATTTAATTCGTCTTTCCCTTCATCTACATGGTGCGCCATCCACCAACCAAAAGGCTGAATATTGGTATACCAAGGGTAAACGGTATAATTGGAATGACAATCAAAGCATGAAGTTTGCAAAATTTGTCCAACTTCATTGGAGACAAATATGGTATTTTCTGTTTCACGTTTCCCGAGATTTCGTTCAGGACGGAAGAATTGGATCAGTATGAATATTACTAAAAGTAAGTAGAGAAATTTTTTCTTTTTTGACATACGAACTATGGAGCTGTTACTGGTTCATCCTTCTTAATTAAATCAAATCTCACACGATAAGCCAAGCCAACACTTAAAATAGGATAGTTTTTGATTGGTGTATAAATTGGATTAGCATAATAAGGTTCCTTTTTATCATTTGTTCCGTTTTTATGTTGCCATGGGCTTCTTCCAATAGAATAGCCAACTTCAGCAAACAATAACACTTTCGGGACAACAAAATAATCTACAAATACTTTCACTTGTGATTCATCGTATCGAACATAATCATAATTATGGGTTTGTGATAAACGAAATGAACGCGTAAAGAATTTCACATTTAACCCGGTGTATAATTTATTTTTAGCAAGATTGAATTCTACTTTATAATTGGTAGGCAAAATTCCGTATAAATTAATGCGGTCGTTTACTTTCCAGTCTACGCCCACCAATGGTACAAACAAATTTCCAAAAGCTTCACGGTTATAATAGAGTCCGGCTTTTATTTTTACTTTTTCGTTTGGAACAAAATGTTCTAAGAAAATTCCTCCGTATTGATAATCGTTAGCATCAATAGCATCTCTGAAATCGGAAGCAATTTTAGGAATGACCAATAACACAGTTTCCCATTTTTTATTTTTGGAAACCAGTTTCATTCCAATTGGCATTGAGATACTAGATAAGGAATAGGAATAAGATGAATCAGGACTAATAGTAGAACTCAAATGTTCTGAATTCAACCGTAATAAAAATGTGTTTCCGTTTTTAAAATTCTTTGGCAAAAACAAATTCAGAAAATAATCATCTGTTTTGTTTTTCCATTGAGTACTATCGGCATAGTTTGAAGAAAAGGTTTGGTAGTTGAAGTTAAGGATGTCGGCAAAGGGCTGTGCTACAACCTTAACTGAGAGTACAATGAATAGAATTATGAATTTGAATTTCATTGGACAAATATAAGTATTCTGTGGAACACACAAAAGATTGCTTTACTTTCTAACAGGGAGATCCCGTGTCGTGGCACGGGATGACAGATACGAAGATAACACTACTGCATCTTCACAGCATCTTTACTCGGCTTAGATTTATGGAATTTAATTCCAATCATCAGCTCGTGAGTACCTGTGCTGTGTTTTTTGATGTTGGTCATTGTAAAATCGTAGGAATATGCGAAGGTGATATTTTCTTGCATTGTATAACCAACCATAGCAGAAACTGCATCTAAATAACGGAATGCTCCACCAATCCATATTTTATCTTGGTAGATAGCTCTTAATCCTAAATCAAATTGGAATGGTGCAGGCTTAACATATTTAAGACAAGTAGATGGTTCAATTTTAAAATCATCGTTGATGTTGAATTGATATCCTGCAGTTACATAATAATGTGTTGCCAACTTACTCAAGGATGTTGTTGAGTTGTCGAAGAATTTTATTTTTTGCTGAATGATTTGAGGAACACTTGCACCGAAATACCATTTTTTATCAATAGAATAAACATAAACCCCCGCTCCGAAATCAGGCATAATCACCGATTGCACACCATTGCTAATCATCATATCAGCAGGATCGCGCAAGGTAATTTTTGAACCATCTACTTTAAATTGAAGTAAACCTGCAGATAATCCTAATGACACTTTTATTTTTTCTGAAACTTTTAAATGATAAGCATATGACATATACAATCCAGTTCTACGAGTTGGTCCAACAATATCAGTAAATAACAAACCACCCAATCCCATTTTTAAATTTTTGGTTGGTCCGTTCACGCTTAAAATATACGTACGAGGCGCATCAGTAATTCCAATCCACTGATAACGATTGTTGGAAACACCTTCAAAATAATTATCGCTTCCTCCAATTGCAGGATTCATAGCATAATCGTTAATCATGTAATTACTGTAATGCGGTAATTGCTGTGCATTTAGTTTTACAAAACCAAGCACCAAAATAAATATGAGGATTTTATTTTTCATTTTATCTCATTATAGTTATTGGTCCTGTGTAAGCATCAGGATACAATTCATCTTTTAAATCAATCACATAATAATACGTTCCAACCGGTAGCTCTTTTCCTTTAAATGTTCCTTTCCAGGTTTCTTTGTATCCAACTGATTGGAATAATAATTCACCCCAACGGTTATACACCTCAACTTCACAATTAGGGAATAATTCTATTCCATCAATAATCCATTCATCGTTTGCACCATCTCCGTTTGGAGAAATACCATTAGGGAAAATAATGGTAGGACGAACTTCTACCTGAACCGAATCAACCGCAGTACAACCTTGTGCAGAAGTTACTGTAACTGTATAAGTAGTAGTACTTGTTGGATTAGCAGTTGGGTTTGATGCAGAATAATTATCTAATGCGCCCGGATTTGGTGTCCATGAAATTGTTGCACCAGCTGTAGTTGTAGTAGGACTTCCACCAATAGGCGTTGTCATTCCAAGCACAATTGTAACATCAGTTCCAGCATTTGCATTCGGCAATGGATTTGCGGTGACATCAATTGTATCGTTATCACTACAACCTGTTCCATTATCTACAACAACATAATAACTGTTTGTTCCAGCAGGAGGATTAAATGTTAATGTTATAGAAGAACCTAAAAGTGTTCCTGCCATATCAAACCATTGGTAAGTTGTTCCATTCACACTTGCAGAAGCATCTAATGTAATTGAACCAGACTGACAGAATGAAGTATCATTTCCTGCAGCAGCAATTACAGTTTGTGCAGGCAATAAAATAATTGTATCAGCAATTGTACAAGAATTAGAATCCGTAACTGTGATCGTATAAGTTCCACTTAAGATTCCAACCAGATCTTCTGTTACTGCAGTTGAACCGCCACTCCACTGATAAGCATAAGGAAGAGTTCCACCTCCAACTGTTACGTCAATTGAACCATCGGCAATTGTATTGCAACTTGGAGAAACAGAAACATTACTAATAGTTAATGAAGTTGGATTTACTAACGTTACTGTTTGATTTGCAGCACAACCATTCGCATCCGTTACTGTAACAATATATGTATTTGCATCCAATCCGGTTGCAGTTGCAGTTGTTTGTCCAAGTGCAGGAGCCGGTGTCCATGAATAAGTGTAAGACAATGTTCCACCTGAAGGAATTATTGTTATTTGTCCGTTTGCATTTCCATTACACAATGGATCTTGAGCATTTGCAACACTAAATCCAATTGAATCAGGTTCTGAAACGGTTGATGAAGCAATTGTAACACATCCTGCATTATCTGTTACCTGAACAAAATATGTTCCCGCACAAAGTGCAGTTGCAACCGGTGTAGTTTGTAATCCTACATCGTTCCATAAATACGAGAATGGAGACAATCCAGTAACATAAGCACTATCACTTCCATTACAAGAACCATTACAAGTTACATCTGTTGGGAATGTTGTAACAGTTGGTCCGGTTTGGCTGTTCAATGAAATCATCACATTTTGAACGCAGCCTGCAGCATCAGTAATATCAACCGAATAAACACCGGCACATAAATTAATTAATGACGAAGTTATTGCACCAGTATTCCATAAATAAGTATAGCCTGCTGTTCCACCACTTGGTGCAAGAGTAATACTTCCATCACATAAACCACAAGTTGTTGCAACTATTACTTGATTTGCTAAAATCGGAGCAGGTTCAGTAATAATTACCGAATCCATTAATGAACAACCATTCGCATCAGTGATTTGTACAAAATAAGTTCCTGCACATAAAGATGCTAATGATGAAGTTGTTGCACCACTCGCAATCCACAAGAATGTATATGGTGCAGTTCCGCCAACCGGTGTAACAGAAGTTACACTTCCATTGCACAATCCGTTACAAGTAATATTTGTAGAAACAATTGTTGCACTTGTTGGTCCGGTTGGATTACTTACAGGAATAGAAACATTGGTAACACAACCATTTGCATCAGTAATATCTACCGTATACAATCCTGCACATAAGCTATCAGCAGTTGCAGTTGTTTCTCCATTGCTCCACAAATAAGTGTAACCCGCTGTACCACCTGTAGGAGTCAGAACTGCAGAACCATCACACAATCCACATGTTGCGTCAGTAATAACTGCATTTGCAGAAACGGCTGGAGTTGCAGTAATAGTAGTACTTAAAGAAAGTATACATCCAAGCGCATCTGTAATATCAACAGTATAATTTCCTGCACACAATGCTGTTGCTGTATCATTTGTTTGTCCAGATGGATCGTTCCACTGAATAGTATATGGACCAGTACCTGAAGAAATAGTAACATAAGCCATTCCGCTACAAGCAGAAGAACAAGAAATATTTGTTGCGTTGATTGTCGCTAATAAAGGTGTTGACTGTCCGACTACAAACGAATCCACTTGCACACATAAATTTGCATCAGTAATTGTTAGGGTATAAGTTCCTGCACATAAACTTGAAACACTATCAGTACCTTGTCCTACAATTACTCCCGGAGCCCAGAAATATGAATATGGTCCGGTTCCACCGGTTGGAGCAACTTCAATTCCTCCAGTACAAATATTACTGCAAAGTGCCAATGTTATAATTTCGTTTGGAACAATTGGAGCCGGTTCATTTATAATTATTGTTTCGAAATAAATACATCCCACAGCATCTGTTATCTGAACAAAGTATGTAGAATCACAAAGATTAAAAGCTGAATCATTAGCTGTTGCGGCAGGGTCGTTCCACAAGAAAGCATAAGGAGCCGTTCCACCGTTTACTGTATCAATAGAACCCGAGCCATCACAAACACTAGGACAAGAAGCATCGTTAGCTGTAAAAATTGTACTTGTTGGACCACTTGAATTGCTCATTGGAATTGTGAAAATTGAATCACAACCATTAGCATCTGTTACTAATACATCATACAATCCTGCGCATACATTGGAAACGCTATTTGTTCCGTTTCCTGTAAATGGCAATGGAGGAGGAACTCCACCTATTGTCCAAACATAAGTATATGGAGCAAGTCCGGTAGTTGGTGTAATAGTAATTGTTCCATCACATACTCCACAAGCTGCAGGAGTACTACCTATTATTACATCAATTCCAACAGGATTAGAAAGAGTTACAGATTGAGTATCGGCACAACCATTCTGATCGTTTACAATAACAGTATAAACATTCGGACATAAATTAATTACAGTTTGAGTTGCAAATGGACCAGGAGTCCATGAGTATGTATAAAGTGGACCTGTTCCGCCAATTGGATTAGAAGTTACACTTCCATCACAATCGCCAACACAAGTAGGTGAAGTTGCTGAAGGGTTTGCATTTAGTACAGCAGGATCAGTTAATGTCACACTTTGTGAGTTAGAACAGAAACCATCATCCACAATGACTGTATAAACTCCGGCACATAATCCAACTGCTGTTGCAGTGGTTTGTGCTAATGGATCATCCCACAAATAAGTATAAACTCCTGAACCACCTGTAGGTGTTGCTGTTGCAGTTCCATCACAAGAAGCATTACATAAAGGATCAACACCAACTGCATTCGGAACAATTGGTGCAGGTTCAGTAATTACAACCGGAGGCGGATTCGAAACACAATTATTTGAATCAGTAACTGTAACGTTATAACTTCCAGGACATAATCCCGTTAAACTATCATTTGTACCAGCACCAAAAGTCCATGAATAAGAATATGGCATAGTTCCTCCGCTAGGAGTAACTATTGCAATTCCATCACAAGCTCCAAAGCAAGTAACATTAGTTTGAGATGTAACGGTAGTTAATGCTGTAGGTTCTGTAATAGTTACAGTATCTGCAGCCGTACATCCGTTTCCATCAGTAACAGTAACATCATAAGTACCTGGACATAATCCAACAACTGTTGGTAAAATATAAACAGGACCTAATGGAGGATCAGGCAACCAAGCATAAGTATATGTTCCTGCACCTGTTCCACCAACAACGTTAGCAGTTGCTGTTCCATCACATGCACTATTACATAAAACATTTGTAGAAGAAAGTGTCACAACCAATGCAGGTGGAGAAACTATTGTTATTGTTAAGATTGAATCACATCCGTTTGCATCCGTTACTGTAAAAGTATATGGTCCGGCACACAACCCACTAATAGAAGATGTTGTAGCGCCAGTGCTCCACAAGAATGTATAACCGGGAGTTCCGCCAGAAGGGAATAAACTAATACTTCCATCACATGCACCTCCGCAACTTTCATTTACAACAACTTCATTAGGAGAAATCAAAGCAGGATTAGTAACTGTGTCTTGATCAAAAGTGATACAACCTGCAGCATCAGTAACTTGTACAGTATAAGTAATCGTTCCACACAAAGCAGTAATTGCTGCTGTTCCGTCTCCCGTTGGTGCACCAGGTGTCCAATCATAAATATATCCACCCGCACCACCGGCAGCTAAAACACTTGCAGTTCCATCACAATCTCCAAAACATGTGACATCGGTATGCGACATAGTTGTAGTTGGTCCTGCAATGTTGCTTAATAAATAATTAAATGTATATGTACATCCTCCTGATGTAATATCTACTGAATATGGTCCAGGAAGTAAACCAGTAATTGTTGGAGTACCATCACCTGTTGGAGCACCAGGACTCCAGTTATAAGTATATGCTCCTGTTCCACCTGTAGGTGCAACAGTTATAGAACCATCGGCAAATGTACAATTGGCATCCGTAATTGTAACGTTATCTACCACAATAGGTGGTTCAGTTATAACAACTGTATCTAAAGCAGTACAACCGCTAGAATCAGTTGCTGTTAAAGTATACGAACCGGCACACAATCCTGTAGCTGTAGCTGTAGTTTGTCCATCGCTCCACAAATAAGTTATTGTACCTGTTCCTCCTGCACCTGTTGCTGTTGCTGTGCCATCACAAGCACCAGCACAAGTAGCATTTGCACTTACAGTAGAAACAGTTAAAAGTGGAGGATTAGTAAATGTTATTGAATCAATATTAAAACACCCTGCAGCATCCGTTACGTTAACAGTATATGTTCCTGCACCAAGTCCACTTGCTGTTGCAGTTAATGAAACAATTCCAACTCCACCACCGCAAATCGGACCTGTCCAGATAAATGAATATGGTAAAGTTCCACCTGCTGCATTTGCAGTTACAATTCCATCACAAGCACCAAAACAAGAAAGTGTAGTATTGGAAGTTGTAATTGTAATTGTAATTGTTTGAAGAATTGTAACTGTATTTGTAGCAACACAACCATTTGTATCAGTAACTGTTACTGTATATGTTGTGTTAGGACAAAGTCCTACTGCAGTTTGAGTAGTTTGGCCATCGCTCCACAAATAAGTATAACCAGGAGTTCCACCTGCAGGAGTAACAGTTGCGGTACCATTACAAATATTACAACTGGATGTAGAACCCGTTATAGGTGCTGTTAATACCAATGGCTGAGTAATCGTCACGGGCATTGTTGAAGTACATGAATTAGAATCTGTAACTGTTAAGTTATAAGTTCCAGCGCATAATGCTGTAATTGTTCCAGTACCATCACCTGTTGGAGTTCCCGGTGTCCAATCATAGGTATAAGTTCCTCCTGCACCACCAGTAGGAGCAGAAGATGCAGATCCATCGCAAGGAATAACTCCTGCACAACTAATATTTGATACTACAAAAGGATTTGCAAAAACCTGTGTTGGTTCAGTAATAGTAACTGTATCTGATAAAGTACATCCATTTAAGTCGGTAACAGTAACAGTATAACTTCCCGCACACTGAGCAGAAATTGAAGAAGTTGTTTGTCCCCCCGGAGCCCATAAATATGAATAACCCGGAGTTCCGCCTCCGGCAATGGCTGCAGCTACTCCATCACACAATCCAAAACAACTAACATTTGTAACTGCTGTTGCTAATGTAAGAGCAGTCGGTTGCAATATAGTTGTTGAAGCTGTTGCAGGGCAACCGTTTCCATCAATTACATCAATTGTGTAAGTTCCAGCACAAAGAGAACTTATAGTTAATGTTCCATCCCCAATAGGAGCTCCTGGTGTCCAGTCAATTGTATATAATGGAGTTCCACCTGTTATAGTTGCTGTAGCTGTTGCATCACAATCTCCAAAGCATGCTAAAGTTGTAGAGACAACAGAAACACTTAATGCATTGGGCTGAATAATAACAACAGTTGCAGAATTTGTACAACCATTTGCATCGGTTACAGTAACAGTATATGAACCCGGACATAATCCAGAAATGCCTGGAGTAACTGCACCCGTACTCCAAAGATAAGTATATCCAGGAGTTCCACCTGTTGGTGTTGAAGTTGCTGTTCCATCACATGCTCCGTTACAGGTAACATTGGTAAATGTAGCTGCAGCATCTAATACAGGTGGCTCAGTAATGGTAACGCTTTGGCTACTTGTACAAAGATTAAAATCGGTAACTAAAACAGTATATATTCCAGGACATAAAGATGTAATAGTTGGAGTTCCATCACCCAAAGGAGCACCAGGTGACCAATCATAAGTATATGGAAGGGTTCCACCCGAAGGAGTTGCTGTTGCGGTTCCATCACAATCACCATTACAAAGTACATCTGTCCCAACCGGATTTGCAACTAAAAGTGCAGGTTCAGTAATTACTACAACTCCTGTATCAGTACAAATTCCTGTATTATCAACAACTGTAACAGTGTATGTTCCTGGGCATAAATTTGTAATAGTTGCAGTTCCATCACCTGTAGGAGTTCCCGGTGTCCAATCAAAAGTATTTCCTCCGTTTCCACCAACTACAACAACAGTAGCTGTTCCATTACATAATCCAAAACAAGTCACATTTGTACCCGAAGCAGTAGCTACCAAAACTGCCGGTTCTGTAATTGTAACCGAATCGGTAATAATACAACCATTTGCATCGGTGACATCTACCGTGTAAGTTCCTGCACATAAACCACTAATTGTATTTGACAATGCACCGGTTAAAGTTGAAGAACCATTTGACCAAACATAATTGTATGGAGGCGTTCCACCAGTAATTGTTGCCGTTGCAGTTCCATCACACATACCACCACAAGTAGCATTTACCTGTGACATAGTAAGCGTTAAAACCGGAGGTTCTACAATAGTTGCCACAAAAGTTGCGGAACATGCATTAGTATCAGTTACTGTACAAGTATAGCTGCCTGGACAAAGATTTGTAATACTGGCTGTTCCATCTCCTGTCGGGGCACCTGGTGTCCAATCATAAGTATATGGAGGAGAACCACCTGCTGCCACTACAGACGCTGTTCCATCGCAAAAACCAAAACAGGTAACATCTGTTGAGCTACCGGGAGAAACCAACACTGCCGGTTCTGTAACTACTAAAGTTGTACTACCTGTACAGCCATTCGCATCCGTAACATCAACTGTATAAGTCCCAGCGCACAATACTGAAACAGTATCATTTGTATACGCACCAGGCGTCCAAACATAAGAATAAGGGAAGGTTCCCCCTGTTGCATCTACTGCTGCAACACCGTCACACACTCCATTACAAGTAGCTGGAGTGGTAAATAATTCATAATCAAATAAAACACTTGGTTCTGTTACGTTGATATTACAAAAACAAAACGATCCGCAGCCATCCGTAACTCTAACAGTGTAATTACCTGCACAAAGATTAAAAATACTATCTGTAAAATCACCACTTGGTGTTAGTGCACCCTGCCAATCAAAAGAATAAGGACCACCGCAACCTCCAGCAGCAGATACTACCCATGCAGAACCATCACACAATCCGTTACATGTAATATTAATTGCTGCCATTGTGATTGTAATATTAGCAACGCAAGGTGTACCTGATGGAACACAAAATGTTACCAAAACCCCAACATCATTGTATAATAAACCACCACTTCTGAATGTAGAATTATCTACAATGTCTTTTAATAATATACTGGATGTTCCTGGAGTTAAGCTAAGATTTGCTGGAGAACTACAATCCCAAAGTTTGTTTACTATTATCTGAGAACTGCCTAAATTTAGAGTTCTGGTTTTCGAAGAATTTCCAATGAAATTACCACAATTAATAGCTTTATCATTTGTAGAAAGTGAACCCTGAAGCAATTTAATCGATACATTTTCTTCGGTTGTAATATTATCAGTCAACGACCAAGAGCCTGTTCCATCAAAAATCAAATCTCCTATGATTCTGTTCCCTGCTGTTTTTAGAGTGTTCCCATTTTGCTGAGAAGAAAAAATTGTTTGTCCTTTAAATCCATTATTTAAAAGAGGAGACAATATATAAGAGCCATTAACCTGAAGAGTTCTGGAAGCAGCAGCCGAAAATATGGCTTTGTCATCTATTAAACTCCAGTCGATATTGCGACAAACAGCATTAGCAATAACTTTTACAGTTTGTTTATCTGCAGTAAAAGAGTTTTGATCAAAATAAACATCATCATTAGATGTAGGAATAACATTTGCGGAAGTCCCGCCACTAGTTAGTGACCAATGTTTAGCATCATTCCAATTACCAGTACCGCCTATCCAATAAAGATTGGTAGCGTATGTTGAAGTAACCAGTAATAAAACAAGAGATAGGAGTATATTTCTTTTCAAATTCTTCATAATCAATTTCCTTACAAATATGCTACAAATACTTTAAATATAAAAATACTAAAAAACTCTTATACACAAGTCTTTGTTAATTAACCAAAAGACGCCTTTAAATTCAAATTAGTTGCTTTTGAGCGGTAAATAGCGACTAAAAAGAGGTAAAATAAAATTTATTAAAATGTAACCTTTTGTGGAGAAGGTCGTCCCACGTAAAAACCAATGAAATGAAGCATATCTCATTATTTATACTTTTAATGCTATCTATTGATTCGGGCTGTTTGGCTCAAACAATTAGCGGAAAAATTATAGATGCCAATGATAAACACGAATTGCCTTATATCAATGTAGGAATTGTAGGAAAAGGAATTGGAACAGTATCTGACATGGATGGGAAATTCACTATTCAATTACCCGATTCTGTTAGTTCTCAGACAATAAAATTTTCGTGCATTGGATATAAAAGTCAAAGTTATATTGTTAAAGATTTGATAAAAATACTGAACAAGAACTCCAATCTCATTCTTTTAGAACCCAACACTTTTACATTATCTCAAGTAGTTGTAAAACCAAAAATATTAAAAACCAAAGTGCTCGGAAATAAGAACAATAATAAAAGTGCAATGGCCGGATTTAAGTCCAACGACTTAGGTTCGGAGATGGGAACAATTATGAAGCTCAAAAAAGCTCCAACGTATATTGAAAATGTAAATTTCAATATTGCAAAAAATGAAATCGAGAATTTAAAATTTCGTGTCAATATCTATTCAATGAAAAACGGAAAACCAGATTCCATTCTTTTAAAAGAACCCATATACGTTAATACATCCATAAAATCAGGAACATTATCAGTAGATATGAAAAAGTATAATATATGGGTAGATACCGATTATTTAGTTTCATTAGAATGGATTGAAGATTACGGGCCTAACAAACTATATTTTTGTGTTGGTCTTATGGACAGCAATAGTATGTGGAGAAAAACGAGTCAGGATACCTGGCAAAAAGCTACCCCGGTGGGTATTGGCTTTAATTCAACCGTTACTTACGAAAAATAATTTCACTGCTGTAACTTATAGAGCACCTGATCGTCCTATTCAAAAACAAACATAAAGCGCTGATAAATTTTACAAAATTATAAATAGAAAAACCAAAAATCATGAACACTATAAAGACAAAAATTTTAGGATTAACACTAATAACAGGTTTATCCTTTTTAACGGCAACAGCTCAACAAACAAGAACGGTTGGAGATTTTACCGGAATAGAAGCCGGTGATGCTTTTGATATAAAAATCACTCAAAGCGATGTAAACTCAGTAAAAATAAATGCTCCTGAAAATGTTTTGGAACAAATTAAAACAGATGTAAAAGATGGCGTCTTGGTTATCTCTACTGCAGGAAACATAAAAGGAGATGATGATATCACAATAGCCATTTCTATTAAATCGCTGTCAAGTATTGAAGTCTCAGGAGCATCTGATATAAAAAGTGAGAACCAATTAATTTGCGATAAATTAAGTATTCTGACAAACGGAGCTGGTGATATTCATTTGGATTTAAAAGCTAACGATATAAAAGCAGATATAAGTGGTGCTGGAGATGTGACTTTAAAAGGAAGCACCCAAACATTGGATGCAACTGTATCAGGAGCAGGAGATTTAAAAGCTTCTAATTTGGAAGCTATGAAAATTACTGCAAAAGTTTCAGGAGCAGGTGATGCAAAAGTAAATGTTAGTCAAAGCTTAACTGCTGACGTTTCAGGAGCCGGATCGGTTATCTATAAAGGGAACCCGGTTGACAGAAATGTAAATATTTCCGGAGCAGGTTCGGTTCGCGAAAGCAAAGATGGAACAGGTTCAGAAACTGCAAGCGATACAACTAAAATCAGATTGGGTGGAAAAAACTATGTGATTATTGGTGATGATGAGGATGAAGATAAATATGACAAATACTCCGGAAAAGATTCTGCCCGCAATCACAACGATAAATTTAAACACTGGAACGGAATTGAATTTGGTGTAAACGGCTTAATGGATTACAAAAACAGCATCGACCTCGGACCAAGCGCAAGTTTTTTAGAATTAGACTATGCAAAGTCTAGCCAATTTGGATTAAATCTTTACGAAAAAGATTTTCACATCGTGAAGAACTATATGAACTTAGTTACTGGATTTGGTTTTGATTTTAACACCTACGCCTTTCAAAATAACATTACTTTAAATGGCGACACTACTTATTTATCAGCAACAATCGACTCAACAATTGATTACAAAAAAAATATTTTAAACGTTACTTACATAAAAGTTCCACTGATGTTGGAATTCAATACAAGCAAAAATCCTCGTAAAAATTTACACATTGGAGTTGGGGCAGAAATTGCTTACAGAATTCACTCTGTTACAAAACAAAAATACGAAGCAGATGACAAGCGCATTAAAATCAAACAAAAAGATGATTTCAACTTGGAACCATTCCGCTACAGTGCTGTTGCAAGAATAGGATTTAATGATGTAACCATCTTTGCAAATTACGGATTGAACAGATTATTCAAAAAAGACAAAGGACCACAAGTTTATCCGTTCACGGTGGGAGTTACGTTTGCGATGTAAGAAGAAAGATCCCGACTTTTGTCGGGATAAATTAAACTACAGCTTTCATTTCATGAAACCCTATTTTAATTAAGTTTAGTTTAGATTGAAAAGCACCTCGTTCAGATTGAGCGGGGTGTTTTTTTATACTGCTACATTCAACTGAAACAACAATGGCTTACTCGGAGAAGCATCGTTTTCAAAACTTGCAATTTGAATATTCAACAAATACGTTCCATCATAAACGGTGTTCGGAACATAAATCATTTCGGTAATTGTACGATGCAATTGTGTATTGTGAGGATATTGCCAGAATGCATGATGTGCCAATAATTTTCCATCATCCACCTCTTTATCAACCGATGGCAAATCAATCATCAAATGATCAATTCCCAATGCATCAATGTATTTTGCTGCTTCTTCTAATAAATAAGGAGGATTAGTATTTGAATATTGTTTATTGATTTTTGAAATGTGATTATCAAGCGTACGAATTATAATTGCTTCTGGTCTTTTTTCTCCTAAACAACTTTCAATGTGCTTTTTTGTAATGACTTTATCTCCATTTTCTAATTCGTCTGGAAGAATCGTAATAACCTCAGCCATGAAAAAGAATTTCTTTAAAGTTTGATTAATCGTATAATCTTCTTTGCTGATATGTCCAACACATTCGGTATGCGTTCCGTTTCCATGCGGATTAAACATAATGTTTCTGAAATTTACCGAGCCACCTTGCTTCACATCCCCAATCCAATCTCCCATCCTAACCGGTTCTATGCTAACAGGATTTGAATACCAGGCATTCACATTTTCTTTTCCTGTTCTTAGTGGAATAGAAATATCGATTGGTTTAGCCAAATCAACATTGTATGATTTTCCTTTATGAGTAATTTTTGAAATCATGATTTATAAGTTTTATCCTCTCCCTACCCTCTCCTAAGAGGGACAAAAAAAAGGTCACTAGCAATTTTATCTGCAATTAATTTTCCTTTATCCGATAAATATAATTTATTTTCTTCAGCTAATACACTCTCTGATTTAATATATTCCCCAACCTCTTTCAAACAATAATCCAAATATTCTTTTCCGAAATGTTGCTCAACATACTTCAAATCTATACCCCAGATGGTTCTTAAGGATGTCATCACATATTCGTTGTAGCGTTGCGCTTCAGATAAAATTTCTTTTTCAAAATTTGGCACTCCCTTTTCAATCGATTGAATATACAATACATTATTTGAAACATTCCATTGACGGCTTGAACCATTAAAGGAATGTGCAGAAGGACCTAATCCTAAATAAATTTCTTTTTTCCAATAATTACTGTTGTGTTTTGAAAAAGCTCCATTCCTACAAAAATTAGAAATTTCATATTGAACAAAATCATTTTGATGCATGGCTTCCAACATTATTTCAAATTGCTCTGAACTTTGTTGCTCATCTACATTTTTCACTAAGCCTTTTTTCACTTGATTGGCCAATACTGTTTTAGGTTCAACTGTTAAGCAATAAGCAGAAATATGATTTACATTCAAAGCAAAAGCAATTTGTAAATTATTTCTCCAACGATGATCTGTAAGTCCGGGAATCCCATAAATCAAATCAATGGTAATATTATCAAAACCATTTTCCTGAGCAAGTTTTACTGCTTTAATACTTTCTTCTGCAGAATGTGCCCTATTCATCAACTTTAAATCTTCATCATAAAAACTTTGAATTCCAATGCTCAAACGGTTGACCGATGTATCTTTCAAATCTTTAATTTTCTCTGTCGTTAAATCATCCGGATTGGCTTCCAATGTAATTTCGGCATCCTCTTCAATTTGAAAATTATTTTTCAGACAATCAAAAATTTCATTTAACTCATTTTTAGAAAGTAAAGAAGGCGTTCCTCCTCCAAAATAAACAGTAGAAATTTTTTCTGATTTCAGATATGCTTTCTGAAGAACAATTTCTTTTTTCAATGCTATTAAAAAGGCATCTTTATTTTGAAGAGATGTGGAAAAGTGAAAATCGCAGTAATGGCAAGCTTGTTTACAAAAAGGAATATGAATGTAGATGCCGGCCATTATTTATTTAGCACAATTCTAAAAGTAGTTCCCTTATCAATTTCAGAACTCTTTACAAATATTTTTCCTGCATGGTAATTTTCGATAATACGTTTTGTTAATGACAAACCTAAACCCCAACCACGTTGTTTGGTTGTATAGCCTGGCTCAAAAACCGTTTTGTATTTCGATTTAGGAATTCCTTTTCCAGTATCGGCAATATCAATGTAAACAAATTGTGTTTGGTCGGAAAGTGAAATAACAATTGACCCGTTTCCATCCATTGCATCAACTGCATTCCGAATTAAATTTTCGATTACCCATTCAAATAAAGGAACATTCAATTGACCGAAAACTTCTTTTTGATTGTTTGTCTCAATGGTGAAAATAACATTTTTTGAAGTTCTCAACTTCATATAATTCACTGCTACATCAAGCACTTTCACTAAGTCGACTGAATCCAATTTGGGAACAGAACCAATTTTAGAAAAACGTTCTGTAATTGTTTCCAATCGTTTAACATCTTTTTCTATTTCTGCAGCTGTTTCTGGATCCAAACCTTTTGATCGTAAATATTCTAACCAAGCAATTAACGATGACAATGGAGTTCCTAGCTGATGAGCCGTTTCTTTTGCCATTCCCACCCAAACTTGATTTTGCTCTACTCTTCTTGCTGTGCTGAATAATAAATAAGCTACCAATAAAAATAATCCAATGATAGTAAACATCACATAAGGGTAATATTTTAATTGAGTAAGCAAAGTCGACTCCTGATAGAAAATATAACTTTTATTTCCATTACCAATTTCCACTTCAATGGGTGGGTTTTGTGCCGACATAATCGATAATGTTTGCTTTAAATATCCGGGGTCAGAAATTTTAACAGAATCAACATTACCGGAAGCGATTACATTTAAGCGGGTTGAGTCGGTATAAATTACCGGCACAGATGCTGAGTTAACGGCTACTTCAGAAATAAAAGATTTTATTAGATCGTCCAAATTATTTTTCAACTCAGAAAATAATTTTGAATCCTGGTAGTATAAATAATTTTTTTGTCCTTTATAGATTGTAATCTCAATTGGTTCTTGCTTAGCACGCATTGCTTGCATTTGCAACTTCAGATATGTTTTGTCATTTTCTTTTTCTGGATCTAAATTTCGGGAGGTAATAACAGTTCCATGATCGTCAGTTAAAATAACGGGGACAGTTGTATTATCAGAAACCACTTTTAAAACGAAACCGTAATCACTTAAATCTTGAGAAAGCTGACGAGTTGCTTCAGCCCACAACTCTACCTTTTTACGTTCATCAATTTTAATTTTATTAAAAAGTTCGTTGGTGTATTTTACTAAGTCGGCTTTCTTTTTAATTGCATCCGCCCATAGCTTTACCTTCACTCTTTCTTCCTGAGCAATTTTATTGACCAACGTATTTGTATACCATAAGGACACACCAATAATAAGAATGGCTGCTACAAACAACCACAATTTCCATTGCTGCTTTTTTGAATAAATGCTCACGAATTGCCCTTTTTAATTTGGAGTACGAAATTAGTGTTTTTTAGGAGAAACACTGTTACAGATAGCAATTTACTCTAAAAATCCTCTTCTTCAGGTTTTTTAAGCTTTTTCAGCTCCTTTTTCTCCTCTTTTTTGTCAGATTCATCCCATTTTATGATGAATTTGGTATCGTCTTTAGGAGTTTTATTATTCAATGTTGTGTCTTTCTTAAACAAACCAAATTCCTCCTTTAAAATTGTTTTAAGCGTTTGTTTCTCTACTTTCAAATCTTGTTGCACATTTTTTATAGCACTTTTCGAATCGTATTTTATGGTTGGATTCTCAACCGTTCCTGTCATTAATAAAAAAATATTAGTTCTTCCTAAACCATCATCTGCTATTTCTCCAAATTCATCATTTTCCTTTTTTGCTTTCTTAGCTTTTTTAGATAACAATTCGTTTAGTGATAATTTTACTCTGTAATTAATTTCATTTTTGAAAGTGTGTGTACCCGATGCTGTTATATTTATAGCATTTGATTTTACTTCCATTTTAGGAATGGTGATTACCTGATTTTTTATTTCGATTTGATTTTTTAATGTTGCAAATTTTACGTTCTCCAAATCTTTTAATTCTATAAATCGCGATAAACTTTTCATTGCTTCTACATTGTTCATTTCTCCATTCTCAACTGTCATTTCCACACCTGCGTATAATTTGTCAAGATCCATCTTTAAATCCGGACTCAAAATTGATGCGAATTGAATTTTAGCGGTTGCTACTCCTTTTAAATTTTTATCCGTTACTGCTGTCTGACCAAAATTTTCGAATCCTTCAAACATTTTTGTAATGTTTATTCTATTCACATCCGAAAAACAGGTAATTAACAATTTAGTACTGTCGGTCCCATCAATCAAACCACTGGTAGTAATGCTTCCACTCATTGTGTTTAACACAATTGGGTCAACCACCATTTTTTTATCTTTTATTTTGATAACACCATGAATATTTGTTGCATCAAATTTCCTGAACACCAAATGTTGAATTTCACTGTTCAAATTCACATCAATAAATTCAGAAAACCTCAGCTTATATTTTCCCGGTTTACTTTCCTCCGATTTGTTTGAAAGCAATTCATTCAAATCTATATTTTCAGAATTCAGTGTTGCTTCTACCATAATGCTTTCATTTTCTTTCATCACAAACCCTACAATATTTCTAAAAAATCCTTTCAGCTCAAAATCACTTTTTGCTATGTTGCCTGTAAAAGAATTCACAGCTAAATCGTTGTTGTCAAATTTGAAATCTCCATTAATTCCAGAAAAATTGAGCGTATAATTTTTCAACTTCAGATTCATGTCAGTAATTTTCAAATCACCGGTAGTAGTAATGTTTTCATAATTTCCCGAGCTTACACTTTTTTCATCGCCACTAAATGAAGCATCAATGTTTACTTTTCCATTGACCGATTCAATAGTATCAATTTTTATAAATTTTTGAACGTTTGCTAAATCCAAATTTGCTTTTATTTTTCCTGAGAAGGCTGGACTTGCTAAATTTTTTAAAGTCAATTCTCCGGCTAATGTGCCTTCATCAATTGTTGCAGAAAAAGGAATAAGTGTAAGCAAAGACGGTTCGTTTGCATTTTTGTTTCCGTTAAAATAGTGTCCTTTTAAATTTACATTGTGCAATTTTATATTGTCTTTCACTTGAGTGATATCAGCGTTCTTAATTCCAAAATCAGCAGTAATCTGAGGATTTTCCTTTGCTGAAAAAACACCTTTAATAATTGCATCAAAATAAAATTCCCCATCACTTTCATACTCATTCATTGCACCTTTATATTTATTAGGAATCAATGATAAAACCGACTGAATGTCCATTTCTTTTCCTTTTACACCCAGATTTACAATTGCTTCTTTATTGCTGTTTAAAACGCTTCCCACAACTTCAAATAACAAATCTTCAATTTTAATTTTTCCGTTTTTTATTTTATAAGACGGGTAGGTATTATCAACATTCAAAGAAACTTCCAAATGAACATTTTTCTTACGTAAAAAATTAGTGCTGTCAATTTTTATCACATTCACAAACAAGTTACTTGTCGTTTGTAAATCATATTTTTCATCTGAAAAATTACCTCCCAAATTGCAATCCTCAATCAAGAAATCAATGTTTTGTTTTGCTTTGAAATTTTTGAATGAGACATTTATCTTTTTCAAAATAATTTCCTCCAAAGAAAATGCAAATGAAGTGTTTGCAGAATCAGTTGACTCTTTCCAAAAATGGTAATTATCATTTCCATACTTGTCAATGCGCACCTTCAAATCAACATTTTCAATTTCCATTTTTTTGATACGGTAGTTTTGTTTAAAAACGTCCATAATATTAAATTGGAAGGAAATCGTACCGGCAGAAAACAATGTGTCTTTCTTTCTGGGCTCTTGTACTTCTCGATTGAAAGCTTCTAATGCTTTTACATTTTTGAAATCAACCGATGCGTATGGAAAATTTTTAATGACTGTAAAATCAATGTCTTTTCCATCCACAATTATTTCGGTATTTAATTGTTTGTTGAGTTCACCAATCACATATTCTTTCACCTCATCCTGATAGAAATAACCAATCACAAAACCGGTTCCGGTTAGAAGAACAAAAAGCAGAATAAAAAAAATAGTAAGACGCTTGAGAAAACGAAAAAAACGATTTGGTTTTTTCGGAGTTTGTCCGGAAATATTAAGTTGATTTTCGGTATCCATTGAACGCATCAATTGCAATTACAAAGTTTACAATAAAAGCCTGTAATACTATGTAAAGCAAAAAGATGTTATCAATAACGGAAAGTGAATAAGTTTAGTATTATTTAACCTCGCCAGAACTAATCATTTTGAGCATTCCTACTTCTGCATCCGTAAGAAATCTCCAGCGACCGCGAGCCATATCTTTTTTGGTTAAAGAACCAAACATTACCCTGTCGAGCTTACGAACATTGTAGCCCATGTGTTCAAATATTCTTCTTACAATTCTGTTTTTACCTGAATGTATCTCCACTCCTACTTGAGTTTTATCAATTCCATTGGCAACATAGGAAATTTCATCCACTTTAATCGGACCATCTTCCAACTCCAAGCCTTCTGTTATTTTATCCATATCCGCACGTTTCAAAGGTTTATCTAACTCCACATGATATATTTTACGTACACCGTATTTCGGATGCGTTAACTTTTTGGTTAAATCGCCATCATTGGTAAACATCAGTAAACCGGTTGTTGCTCTATCTAAACGGCCAACCGGATAAATACGTTCCTTACAAGCTCCGGCAATTAATTCCAATACTGTTCTTCTTTTTTGAGGATCGTCAGCAGTAGTGATATAGTCTTTGGGTTTGTTTAAAATAAGATATACCAAGCGTTCTTTTTTAAGCGTTTGTCCGCCATACTTAATAATATCAGTAGGCTTAACACGATATCCCATTTCGGTTATGGTTTTACCATTTACCTGAACAACACCTGAAGAAATTAAATCATCCGCCTCTCTTCTCGAACAAATTCCTGCATTAGCGATGTATTTATTGAGTCGCATACTTCCATCATCTTCTTCACGGGATTTTTTTGAAGGAGTATCTTTTTTCGTCCATGTTTTTTTAACATAGGGTTTCTTCTCGTATCCTCTGCCCTTAAATCCTTTACCCTGTGATTTATTGTATTCTGTTTTGGGCTTTCCATATTCAAAATCTTTTTCATCTAAATCATATGGATTAGCAGATGAAGATTTTTTTATCTGATTCGAATCCTTTGAGAATGGTCGTTTTGAAAAGGGCTTAGAATTTCTTTCCTCTTTCTTCTTATCAAAAAATGATTCTTTTTTATCAGCATATTTTTTAGGAAAAGATGTCTCCTCTGATGATTTTCTTTTTTTATAATCATCAGAGCGACTATCATTATTTCGTTTAGAAGAACCAAAATCAGAAGGGCGTGATTCATCACGGTAACGTTCAAAAGCCGGCTTACTATCACGCTTGTCTTTTTTATCTTTTGCAGGAAACGACTTTGATTCACTGTCAGAATACTTAGACTTTGGAAAATCAGACTTTTGATCTTCATTCCCTCTGTTTTTTGTTCCAAATGAACGTTTCCCCTTAAAATCTTTGCCTGTTTTGCGTTTGAATTCCTTAGCCATATTCGTATTTTTTTGCAAAGATAAGTAAAATAATAGGTTTTACCTTAGAAAGGGCATTATTAAAGGAGAAGAAGCAAATTACAACAATGGGTAAAAGGCATCTTCAATGTGTTTAACCGAATTATTGTCGTTTAAAACAACCGATATAATATCAAATCTAACTTCCAAATCGAGCTGCTTTCGTTCAATATAGGCATTCGCTGTTTTTATCAGGTTCTTTTGCTTTTGCTTGGTTACAAAGCTTTCCGGCTCACCAAAATAATTACTTTTACGTGTTTTAACTTCTGCGATTACCAGCGTTTTCGCTGTTTCTGCAATAATATCGGCTTCAAAGTTCATGAAACGCCAATTGGTTTCTAAAATTTTATACCCTTTCTTTTCAAGGAATTCGGCCGCCATTTCCTCTCCTTTTTTACCTGTAATGTTGTGTTCCGCCATATTCTTATATTTTATTTAACCGTTAAATTCAGCAAATATGCGAAATCTCGCTGCCAAATCACATGTTTATAATTTTTGGTACAACTTTTGAAATAGACCCAGTGCTCTTAAAAAAAATTACTATTTTAGCACACAAGTGCGATACTTTAAACTAAAACAAAAATGAAAATGAAAAAATCAATTTTAAAACTAATCACAGCAGTTGTAGTAATGATAGCATTCTCTTTAACTACCGTTGCACAATCTTTTGAAGGCGTTATCGAATTCAAAAAATCTACTACTATTGATACAACTAGCTATGTTTATACTGTGAAAGACAACATGGTTCGCATTGATGAGATCGGATCAAAATCACGCAAAGTAGAAGGTTCATTTTTGGTTGATTTAGAAGCTAAAACAATGAAATTTTTGAATCACGACAGAAAATTGTATGGTGATCAAAATACGCCTGCTGCTCCTGTAATTAAAGGAACTTGCAGTGTTAAAAAAGGACAGAATGTTAAAAATTTACAGGGATATAAATGTGTTGAATACATTGTTACTAACAATGAAGAAAACACACAGATTACTTATTTCATTGCAGATGGTAAGTTTTCATTCTTTGAAAAATTATTGCGTCAGTTGAATCGTAAAGAAAAATCTGCTATTTACTTCTTACAGATTGCAGACTTAAAAAATATGTTTCCAATGCTTTCTTATCAAACTGATTTGGCTGGAAAAGAAAACAGCCGCCTGGAAGTAACAAAAATTACTAAAAAAGAGGTTGACCCAACAGTATTTGATATCCCAAAAGGATACAATAAATTCGAAAAATAGGCCTGCATTTAAGCTTAAAGCCTCGGTTACTCTTCATAATCGGGGCTTTTTTATTGCCTGACCTCTCTGTTCCTTATGCTAAAAGCCCAAGTTCGCCCAACACTTGGATGGCAATTCATTTTAAAGTAAAAAACACTCTCATTCGTCCTTTTAAATAAGACAGAATTCTGCTTGGTTATACCCCCTTGAGCACTAAATTATTGTTATATTTGCGCCCTATAAAAAATCAAGATTTACTTTAAATTAGAATGGATAAAAAATCGATTACCGGCTTATTACTGATTGGAGCGATATTAATTGGCTGGATGGTGCTTAGTCAACCTTCTGCTGAAGAATTAGCTAAGAGAAGAGAACAATTTGTAAGCGACTCTATTGCTCAATATAAGACTGATGAGAAAATTAAGAGTGAAACCATTACTAAAGTTGAAAAACCTGCTGTAGTTGCCGGTATTCCTGTAGCTTTATTAAGAGATTCAACAGGAAAAGTAAACGATTCCTTACAAACACTTCTAAAAAAACAGGTATATGGTGGCTTTGTTGATGCTACTAATGGAGATACAAAGACCATACTTTTAGAAAATGAATTAATGAAGGTTTCCATCTCTCCAAAAGGTGGTAGAATTACTTCTGTTGAATTAAAAAAATACAAAACTTTTGACCAAAAGCCGCTCATATTATTTGATGCCGACTCTTCCACACAAAACTTGACGATAAAAGCATTTGGGAAAGAATTTGCAACCGACTCTTTATTTTTTACTCCCGAAGGTACTAGCTTCAACATTAAAGGAGCAGAAAGCAAAAGCATCTCTATGCGTTTGTATGCCGGTGATAAAGCAAAATACATTGAATACATTTATTCCTTAACAGGAAATGAATACATGATGGGCTTCCGGATTAATACCGTTGGAATGCAAAACATCATTTCTACAAATGGAAGTATAACTATGAATTGGGGTATGAAAACTCCTACCCAGGAGCATAATATCAGAAATCAACAAATGGCTTCCACCATTTATTTTAAATATCCTACTGAAAATGTAGACAGAATTAGTGAATCGACTTACGAGAAACTTCCTATGGAATTTCCTGTTAAATGGATTGGGTTTAAGCAACAATTTTTCACTTCAGTAATTATTGCCGACAATACATTTAACAAAGAAACATCCATTGAAACTGTTTCTCAAACGTCATCTAAATATGTAAAAGAGTACCGTGCTGCTATTTCAATTCCATATACCAATCCTACTGAATCAATTGGAATGAGAATGTATTTTGGCCCCAACCATTTTGCAACTTTAAAAAAGTATGATTTGGAATTAGAAAAGCAAATCAATTTGGGATGGAAAATTTTTGGTTGGCTGAACAGATTTTTAACAATTCCAATTTTTAATTTCTTAGATAGTTTTGATTTGAATTATGGTATCATCATTTTAATCTTAACCATCATTTTAAAGTTATTGTTGTTGCCAATTGCATACAAAACCATTTTATCATCCGCAAAAATGCGAGTGCTAAAACCGGAGATTGATGAGCTGAATGAAAAACATAAAAATGATGATCCAATTAAAAAACAACAAGCTACAATGGCATTGTACAAATCAGCAGGAGTTAATCCAATGGCTGGTTGTATTCCAGTATTGTTACAAATGCCGATTTTAATTGCCTTGTTCAATTTCTTCCCTGCATCTATTGAATTGCGTCAACAAAGTTTCCTTTGGGCACACGATTTATCAACCTACGATTCTGTTTGGAACTTTGGGAACATTCCTGTTATCCATTCTATTTACGGTGATCACATGAGTTTGTTTGCTTTATTAATGACTGCTTCTACCTTATTGTATACTTGGAGCAACAGTCAGTTAATGGGAACCAGCAATCAAATGCCAGGCATGAAATGGATGATGTACTTGATGCCAATCATGTTCTTAGGATTCATGAATAGTTATTCTGCCGGATTGAGCTGGTACTATTTCTTAGCTAACATGATTACATTCGGACAAACATGGGTGATTCAAAAATTTGTAATTGACCACGATGCATTACACGCTAAACTTCAGGAAAACAAAAAGAAACCTGTTAAACAATCAAAGTTCCAGCAGAAATTGGAAGAAATGACAAAACAACGTCAGGAAATTGGTAAAAAGAAATAATGAAATTTCACAAGGAAGGAATACCATCTTTAATAATTACGCTGTTAGTAGCAGGACTAATCAACTTTCTGACTTATTATTTTTGTTCCTCTTACGCAATAATAATTTGGTTAGGATATGCATTATCGGCTTTCTTACTCATTACAATCCTGCAATTTTTCAGAAACCCAAATCGGACCATTACAATAAATGAAAACAATATTGTAGCTCCTGCAGATGGGAAAGTAGTAGTTATTGAAGAAGTGATGGAAACGGAATATTTTAACGACAAACGTTTGCAGATTTCTATATTTATGTCACCCATCAACGTCCACATCAACCGTTATCCGATAAGTGGAATTGTTAAGTATTCAAAATATCATCCTGGTTTATTTTTAGTTGCATGGCATCCTAAGTCATCAACAGATAATGAAAGAACAACTATAGTAATAAAGCATAAGAATGGACAGGAAGTGTTGTTCCGACAAATTGCAGGAGCTATGGCCAGAAGGATTGTAAATTATTCCAAGGAAAATGATACTGCTACTCAATGCAGTGAATTCGGCTTCATTAAATTTGGCTCAAGAGTAGATTTACTATTGCCTTTATCGGTTAAAGTAAAGGTGAGTTTGGAGCAAAAAGTGACTGGCCCGGAAACTGTGATTGCTACTTTTGAGTAGGAATTTCCCCCAATTAACACCATTTAACATTTTCAATTGTTAAAATTCAGCTGATATCAAATATTTTAATTAATTTTAGGTTATATAATAATCGAAACAACCATTAAAACCATAAACCACATGAAAAAATTATTTTTATTAATTGCATTCACAGGAATTGTTGGTGCAGCATCTGCTACATCTTTATTAACTTCTACAACTGCAACAGTTGTTACAGTAAACGGAGATGATAAAAAAGGAGATGACAAAAAGAAAAAAGAAGAAAAAGCTTGTTGCAAAAAAGATGCAGCTGGAAAACATACAACTGATGCAAGCGGAAAAGCTTGTTCTGGTGAAGCTACAAAAGCTTGTTCAGGATCAGGAGAGAAAAAATCTTGCTGCAAATCAAAAGGAACTGCAACTGCAGCTACTACAGCAACAACAACTGAGACAACAAAAACAGATAAGTAATATTTGTTAAATCATAAAAAATCCTCTTCGATTATTTCGGAGAGGATTTTTTGTTTTATAGAATTCCTATCAATTCTTTCAAGCCTTTTACTTCGTGTGTCAAGTCTTCGGAGTGTTCTTTTTCCAGAGGATTAAAATAAACTTGATGCATTCCTACATTTTTTGCTCCCAACACATCCGCCTCTAAACTATCTCCTATCATTATGCTGGTTTCTACATTTGCATTAGTATGTCTTAATGAAAAGTGAAACATTCGTTCGTCAGGTTTTTTAAATCCTGAACGTTCGGAAGTAATTACATGGTCAAAATAATGATCAATTTTGGAATTTCTTAATTTAAGATGCTGCGTTTCTTCAAAACCATTTGTAATAATATGAAGGGAATATTTTTCTTTCAGATATTCAAGTACTTCAAGAGCATGAGGAAACAAGTTTGTTTTATACGGAGCACTTTTTACATAATCGTTGCCAATTGAAGTGGCTAATTCAAAATCATCAATATTAAATTTTTTTAATGCCTGATGAAATCTATCATATCGAAGTGTTTCTTTTGAAATGATATTTTTTCGATAATCTTCCCATAATTTTTCATTAATGGCAAAATACTCGAGTAAAAAATGTTCGAAGGAAGGAATGCCTTTATCAAATAGTTGGTGTTTGGAAGAAATTTCAAAAAGAGCTTCTTTAGAATTTGTTTCAAAATCCCAAAGCGTATGATCCAAATCAAAGAAAATAGTATCGTATTGCATCAAAAAGTGGTTTGTATAAAAATGCTCCTGCAACAGCCCAAAATACAATTGAAACACATAACGCTCCAATTATTTTTTTCTTGTCATCAAAGTAACGTACAGCCAAAAAGCAACCTAAAGGAACTGGAATTAAAAATGGAACAATAAAAGAAAAACCCCAAAGCCCAAATCTTCTTTTTACTCCGATAATAATTCTGTTAGTACGAGTAAATTTTTTCTTTGGAGGAAGGTTCGGGTTATTTAATTTTTTTAGTGCTGCTCTTTTTTTAAAAAATGCAATTAATCCATCACTAGCGTATACAAAAATGGTAACACCTGTACAACCTCCAGCCGAAGTAACAATAATACTTTCAAGATGAGAAAAATTATATCCTAAAGCCAAAGGCACTCCGCCAAAAAAAAATTTAATTGTACTAAATAAAAAAACAGAAAGTATTTCCCACCACGCATCCATATCCTCTTATCTATTAAATTTTTTGTCCAAATGCAAGATCTCCAGCATCACCTAATCCAGGAACAATATAAGATTGTGCTGTTAATTCTTCATCAATAACGCCAACCCACAAAGTGACATTTTGTGGCAAATGTTTTTTAGCATATTCAACACCTTCTGTACTGGAAATAACAGAAACAATATGTGTATGTGCTGGAATTCCTCTTCTCATTAAAGCTTGAAAAGTTAAAACCATGGATGAACCGGAAGCCAACATGGGGTCACAAAGAATCAATGTTTTACCGGTTAAATCAGGAGAAGCCATGTATTCAACCTGAATATCAAAACTTCCATCTTTGTGGTGCTTACGATAAGCTGATATAAACGAGTTTTCTGCTTTGTCAAAATAGTTTAATAATCCTTGATGTAAAGGTAATCCTGCTCGCAAAATTGTTGCAATAACCGGTTGTTGAGCTGGAATTGAAACACTGGCAATTCCCAAAGGAGTTGTTACATCAACTAATGAATAATTTAAAGTTTTGCTTATCTCATAAGCCATAATTTCGCCCATTCGCTCTAAATTTCTTCGGAAACGCATACTATCCTTCTGAATAACCTCATCACGTATTTCGGAAATATATTGATTAAAAATCGAATTAGTTGCACCTAAAACATGTACCATATGCTTACTTTTTTAATGATTTAACCCATTTTATCAGTTTGGGCAAATTGTTTTTCTTCACTTGCAAATATACGCAATCTTTTGCTCCGAAATTTTTGTAAAAACGAGCCACATTCTCAACAGAAGAACCACCAAAATCAAGCTGATACTTCTTTCCTGAATTATTCTGAATAAAATAATCAAATAGCAGATGCATTGCTCCTTTTGCCTTACCATCATCCGTCACACCACTTTTCAGAAATGTAAAACGGTTGTTGCTAAACATAAAAAATGCCGCAGCACATAATTTATCGCCATCGTAAATGGCAATCGATTGTCCTTTTTTCAAATCATTGCAGGTATTCATTAATTTAATGAGTGTTTTATAATCATCCGCACCAAAAACTTCCAACTCATCTCCTTTTGTAGATTTAAAAAGTTGAACTATTTTTTCAGGAGCAATATCCGGTCGAATTTTCAATCCTGCTTTTACTGCTTTTTTAATGTTTCTTTTGGCATTGTCTGAATACTCTTTATAAAGAACATCATGCTTTGGGCCTAAATCCAATAACTGAAATTTTTTTTCCTTTGATTCAAACCCTTTTAGAGTAGTTATTCCTTCCTGAAAACAAAATTCGATGTATTTAAATTTTTCCGGAATCGCCTGCATAAATTCAGTTAGAACTTTTGAAGAAATTTTTGAAGATGAAAACACGCCAAAATAACGTGTAAAAAAAGGTTGATATAAATAATGAATCTTGTATTTGGTTTTTGAAACAATTGGAAAAACTGCTTCATAATCATTCAAAATCAGTGCCGACCAGTTTTTGCAAACAACATCTAAATACCAGGAATAAACAAAAACAGAAGGATTAGAACTATTGTTAACACAATCATCCCATTTCTTTTTATTGATGTTTTTATTTTCTACAAACTTAATCATACTACGAACCGAACATTTTTGTAAACGTGGTAAAATTATTTTTCTCTTTATTGTTTTGCACAAACTCTTCTATCTTTTGAATAGAATAACGTGAAAGTGCTTTTGGGTGTCCGATTATCACCATATGCTCACGTTTCTTTTTTTGCAAAATACCCAAAGCAGTTTGCAAAAGATGTGAATTGTAACCATCAACAGAAACAGGATTATTTGTAAATTTTGTCAGCAACTTCTTTCTGTATCCTGGCGCTGCCATTGCTCTTCCATCACCTAATGGTTTATGCAAGTATGGATTTCTTCTTCCTAGTAAAAACAATGTCCAAAAAAACAATGGTGAATTTTTAATTGGACTTATTGGAAGTTCAGTAAAAAATCCATTTTTATTTTCAACCACTACATCATCTTCAAACTTGTAAATATCTTTATCAGGAGCATTTCTAAAATCATAAGCATACTGCTCAGTAGAGAAATAGCCATCTCTAAAAACACTGGAATCAAGAGTAATGTTATTATAAAGAAAAGCTTTTTTGAGTTTACTAAATGGTTGCAAACACCAGCCTCCTGCTCTATAAGCAAACACAGTTTTATTTGTAATATCTGTAAGTACTTTTTTATACCGCTTAACAATATCCGCTATGTCATTCACATTAAAATCTGTCAATTTGTATCTTTTCACATCAATGATCCATCGATTACCATCATAATAACTATCTTCCCAATGCGGATGAATGTGTAATTGAATATCGTGTCCGGTATCTGATAAATATTTTACTTGCTCAGTGATGGCTTTGTAATCGTTTTCCAAGACCGGAAATTTTTTTCTGAATTCATCCAACTTTAAAATAAACCCGCAGTCAACAAAAAAACAGAATCTCACATTATGTTTTTCTGCTATCCGGATAAGCTCAGAAGTAGGATAAATAATGCATTTCTCAACTGTACCATGGTTTTCACCAAAGTAAATTTCATAGTCGAGTGTCAGGTATATATTCATTTTTAGTTAATTGGGTTAATTAGGTTAATTAGGTTAATTGAGGCTTTGCCTAAATTTCCTAATAACTTAATCAACTTTTTCTCCTAAGGGAGTGTACATCGTAACTCCTCTTTTCTTATAATTCTTAATCATCACTTCCAACATCTTATTCGCATCTATCAACATTGATTTTGCTTCGCCAATCATTCCATTTATCAATACTCCTTCATTTTCAAACATTGGCTTTAAAGCATCGCAATTTCTTTTGGCAGAATAATCGGGATTGTGAACTTTTGTTTTCATCATGGATTCTTTTCCATCAGCATCAATCATTTTTACTTCAAACACTTTAGAATCGTAAATCGGAAATTTAAAATCAACTGCATCCTCAAGTGTATGAAGATTCGTACAAGCTCCGTTTAAAGTTGTGCCTAACATTAATATTTTCCCATTCTTACTACATAACTTTCTGAAAGGCGAATGTTCATTGTAAGGAGTCAACTGTCCGAAGTGTGAATTTGTATAATAGTCGGCCAAAGGTCCAATTGCACAAACAGCATCTGTTGGATGAAAACTTCTTTTGCATCCTTCCAACTTTCTAAAATATTCTGTAATACTTCCCATTTGCGAGGGTGTATTTTTTATATCAAATAAAGGATGTTCTTCTAAATGTGTTTTATTTCTTCCTATTGCAGGAAAACTCGGGAAAAGCAAAGTTCCATCATTACCAACAACTTCCCACAATGCATCCACAATTGTTTTCGGACCGCCTTCCACAAAACCAATTTTACTAAGACTGCTATGAACTAAAACTGAATCATTTTTTTTGATTCCGATTTTTATGAAATCATCAATTAGTTTTTGTTTTGCAATTCCACCTTTTTGCTTCTGATGCTCCAATTCTTTTCTCCGCTGATTTTTTTTCAACTGTTTTGCCCATTCAAGAACAAATTTGGGAGCATATTTTAAAGCAATTTTTTTAAGCATTATTTAGTTGCTGCGTATTGAACCATTTTTTCGTAAACAGCTTTCCAGCCTGTCCATATTTTTTTATCATTCAAAGTATCGTTATGCCAAAGGCTCATAAAAACTCCATCCACCTTTTTTACTTCATCAATCAATGGTTTAATTTTATTCATAGCATCTTCCGGATTCACTTTCATACTGTACTTTAATGTACCTTCCATCATTGCAAACGGATGAATCTTTAGTTTTGTTTCCAGCTCCATATCCAAATCATAAAAGTTGAATGCAGTGCATATGCTAGCCCTAAATCCTACTTGAGAAGCAAATCCCATCGTATAATCATCCGTAATGTCCAAATCGATAAGATTACGATATGTTTCAGGAAGTCGTAACTTTAAAAAATGTTGTCGGCTTTGTGTAATTTCCCTATGCAAAACTTTTGATAGGCGCTCCACCTCTTTTTTCAATTGAGTTTTACTTTTATTGGAACCGTAAGAAGGATGAATTCCAATTTGTGCATAATCGCCCAACATTTTTATAAGCGATTGAAATTGCTTGCTTTCAATTGGCAAATTTTTATCGTTGACACCATAATCGCCCAAAAGAAAAAAGTAGATCGCTTTGAGTTTATATTTTTTAATAATCTCTAATTGAAATTCATATGTATCGTAAGGATCTTTATCAAAACCAAGCAAAGCACGAGTACGTTCTGAAATTTCATTGAAATCAAATTTTGACAAGGATTTCAAATATCCGCCAACACTTCTGGTAAAGCCTTTTTCACGATAAGCATAAGCATTATCAATATCAATTGTAGAAACAAATTGGTAGTTCTGTACCGGAAACACCAATTGAGGATACTTATTTAAGAGCAAGTCTTTAATCCATAATGCCCAGGTATTCACCAGAGGTTTTTGCAAAAACCCATTGGTAAATGCCAGACTATCTTTTGCATCAAAGCGGTCGTGTTCATCACGTATATGTGGCAAGTATTCTTCGTAACGACTTACCAAATAAAAACTTGCAGCAAAAACATCAAAAGGGAGAGCTGATGACTTTCCAGTAGCAAAAAAGACTTTACTTTCATTCAAATCAAATACAGAAATATTTTGTTCATTTATTCCAGTTTCAAATAATAAATTCCTGGAAGCAAAAAAAAGCTCATCTGATATAGGATTAATAGTATAGCTCAGTTTAGCACCCTGGCGAACCTTAAACTCATCCAAATCTTCTGTCAGAGTAAAATCAATACCAAGTGTGTCTTTAAATATTAAATTAAAGACATACTTATTCCGATGAGTAATTTTATGAGTATAAATCAGGAGCATCTTCTAATGAATATTCTTTAGTATTTCTTCACAAATAAATTCTGCGGCATTTCCATCGCCAAACAAAACAGGAAATTTAAATCTTTTAGTCTTTTTAAATTTCTCGAATGCCTTTATGATTTCAACCTCGTTAGCATCTGCAACTATTGCTGAGCCAGAATTAACCAACTCAATCCATTCCGTTTCAGATCTCAAAATAATACAAGGTTTTTTGAAGAAGAACGCTTCTTTCTGAACACCTCCTGAATCTGTCATCACTAAAAATGCATTTTTTTCCAGGGCAATCATTTCTAAAAAAGAAACAGGAGAAACAATTTTTATAAGATCATTTGTTTTTACAGTACTGTATAATTCCGAAGAAAGATTTTTGGATAAAAGCTTGGCTGTTCTAGGATGAAGAGGTAGAATAATTTTAATTTTATTTTCGAGAGAAATCTTATTAATTGCCCGAAACAAAGCATTTAAACGATTGGGCTCATCGGTATTGTTATTGCGATGAATGGTTACCAGTAAATAATTACCAATCTCTAAATGATTATCTTTTAAAATCGTGCTTTTTTGTTCTGCTAATGAAGAAAAAAATAAAGTATTATCAAACATCACATCACCGCAATGATAAATTTTGGGATTATCAAAAGAATATGGCGGAACCGTTTTCTTATTGAATCCTTCCTTCACTAAATTATCAAATCCGGCTTTTGTAGGCGAAAACAGCAATGTTGAAACAGAATCACAGATAATTCGGTTAATTTCTTCGGGCATAGATTTATTAAAAGAACGTAATCCAGCTTCGATATGAACTATGGGAACTTGGATTTTAGAAGCCGCAACTGCTCCAGCCAATGTTGAATTAGTATCACCGTATAAAATTATACAATTAGGTTTTTCTTTCAAAAGTATCTCTTCTATTCCTTCTATCATCAAGGCCGTTTGTTTCCCATGAGAACCGGAACCTGCATTTAAATTATAATTTGGATGAGGAATATCTAACTCGTCAAAAAATATTTGCGACATATTATCATCGTAATGCTGACCGGTATGTACAATTATTTCTCTGACTTTATCAGAAAATTTATTTTTAATAACTCTGCTAAGTGCTGCAGCTTTTATGATTTGAGGTCGAGCACCAATTATTGTTAACAGTTTAATCATTTTAAAGTCAATTTTATTAATCCCAACCCGATGCAAGTACATCACATAAATGCATCATCTTCATATTTTTTCCATTCTTTTTAGCGTAGCCATCAACATGCATCAAACAAGAAACATCAGTTGAAATCATATATTCCGCTCCTGTTTCCAATGCATTTGTTAATTTCTGCTCCCCCATTCCAACTGCAATTGGTTCAAACTTAACTGAAAAACTTCCTCCAAATCCGCAACAGGTCTCAGAATCTTTCATTTCTCTTAACTCTAATCCTCGTACTTTTTCAAGTAAAACTCTTGGTTCGCGTTTTATTCCGTATTCTCGCAAAGCAGCACAGGAATCATGATAAGTTGCCACACCTTTTAATGTTGCACCTAAATCAGTAATCTTTAAAACGTTTACCATAAAATCGGAAAACTCAAAAATATTTTTTTGAATTTGTTTGTATTCATTATGCAAAACCGAATTGTGAAACATTTCAGGATAATAATTTTTTATCATCCCAACACAAGATGCAGAAGGACAAACAATATACCTGTCATTTTGAAACTCCTGAATAAATTTTTCACCTACTTCTTTACAATCGTCCCAGTAACCTGCGTTAAATGCTGGTTGTCCACAACATGTTTGTTCGGGATTATAATTAACACCGCAACCTACTTTTTCTAATATCTTCACCATATTAAATCCGGTATCCGGATAAATCTGGTCAATAAAACAAGGAATAAAAATATCTACAATCATACTGTTATAAATAACTAATCAAAACGAATTTACTAACCTGCCTACCGCAGGCAGGTCTGTGTTTTCAATCTCCACTCGGAGCATCATATTTTTTTCATTCTAAACAATAATAAAAAGCCAATCACAAAAAACGAAACAAGGGCAACAATCGGAGTACGCATTGTTGAACTGCATTCATTGATTATTCCAAAAGTGGCCATTCCGAAAACTATACTTAATTTTTCACAAACATCATAAAAACTAAAATAAGAGGTATTGTCTTCAGATTCAGGAAGCATTTTAGAATAGGTTGAACGTGACAATGATTGAATTCCTCCCATTACCAAACCTACAAATGCTGCCACAACATAAAAATGTACAGGAGTATACACAAACAAAAAGGTAACTAAACATATTGTTGACCAAAGCAATGTCGCCATTTTAAGAGTAAATAAGTTTCCTGCTTTACGGGAAATGAAAGAAAACAAAAAGGAACCAGCCATGGCAACAAACTGGATAATTAATATTGTAGTAATCAATTGTCCAGATTCCATTTTAATTTCATCAGCACCAAAATGATTTGCAACTAACATTACGGTTTGCACTCCCATACTGTAAATAAAAAACGCAGGCAAAAAACGTGTCAATTGTTTATTATGCTTTAATTCATTCCAAACTTTTTTTAATTCTCTAAAGCCTTGAGTAAGATAATGACCTTCAGAACTTCTTTGTTTAACATTTTTGACTTTGGGTAAATGATAAAATGTGATTTGAGAAAACCCTAACCACCACAAACCAACCATGATAAAAGAGATACGAGTAGCGAAACCTTTATCGGGAGTAACACCATCTGCCTGAAACCAACCAAACCACTCAGGATGTAATACCATGATTAAATTTACAATCAAAAGAAACGAGCTACCAATGTAGCCCATTGCAAAACCTTTCGCACTAACTTTATCCTGCATTTCTTTAGGTGCAATTTCAGGAAGATATGAATTATAGAAAACGAGACTTCCAGCATATCCAACACATGCAAAAACAGCCAGTGAGATTCCTAAATACAAACTATAAGGATTTTCTTTATTAAAAAAATACATGAGCGAACAAGATATTGCTCCCATATAACAGAAAAATTGCATAAATTTTTTCTTATTCCCACCATAATCGGCAATACCGGATAATAATGGCGATAGAAATGCAACAATTAAAAATGCAAAAGCGATTGCAAAATCGTAGAGCGTAGTGTTTTTGAATTCAAAACCAAAAAAGGAAACAATATTTGAAGTAATATTTCCCGCATCATCTTTAGTGACCGTTTGAGCCATGTAATAAATCGGAAAAATAGTTGCAGTAATAACTAAGTTATACACCGAGTTTGCCAGGTCATAAGTTACCCAAGCATTGATAATTTTTTTATTCCCTTTTACGATTTCTGTCATTTGGGTATGTTTTTAAATTATTCTTTTAATACTGTAACTTCCACTCTTCTGTTTTTTGCTTTGTATTCTTCTGAATCATTAGGAGCAACCGGTTGAGATGAACCCAAGCCTTTAAATATCATTTGATTTGTTACTCCGTGCGACTTTAAATAATCATAAACAGCTTTCGCCCGTTCTTTAGAAAGTTGTTTTTCTGCCACCTCATCACCAAATTTATCCATATGTCCGTTAAGCTGAATAGACGTTGAAGGATGTTCAATTAACATCTTTGCCAACTCATCCAACGATTTATCTGATTCGCTCAATAATTTTGCTGTTCCCTTTTCGAAAAATAAATTTTTTATTTCAAATGTTTTTCCGGCATGAAATGCATGAGGCAACCAATTAACAACACCACCGGCACTATCATATTTAGGGGTTTCGTCTTCAGGATTTTTTTTGCAAAGTGAAAGATCATCAATATAATAATAGGCTTCCTGAAAGGCGAATAAACTCCATTTGTTTTTTTTCACAAAGTCGTCCTTCATTTTGGTTCTGAAATTCCCAATGATCATATACTTTTCATTTCCACTAGCAGTATAATCTCCTTGAATCAATATCCAATTTAAAGTTCCGGAAATTCCTTTGTTGTATGTTGTATCAACTAATCCTTCTTCATTAAACTCCATCCCAATCTTGAATTCTGATTCAGAAAAAAATGCTCCAAGTTGTTTAACAGTTACTGTTACATTTTCAGCCTCTAATATTCGTATGTACATTTTAAATTCATACACTTCTCCTTTTTCCAATGTCTCCAGCAATTTCACATGCATGTATTCTTTATAATCGGCTTGAAACCTCAAACCTGCATAACTCGTTCCTGTTCGAGCGCCTTTGAATTGAGAAATGTCTCTTTTGTCGGGCTTCATGTAATAATCTACTGTTCCAACACCTTTCCATGGAATAGCAGCTTTTATATCGGTTCCTTTGCTTTTACGTTCTTCGAAACTTGGATTTGGAATTACATTCTTCGCTTTTTTAGCTTGAGAAAAAACAGAAACTGAAAACAACAAAACAGTCAAAAACAAAATTGTTTTTAAAAAAATGGAGTAGCTATTTTTTGTTTTTTTATACATTCAAATTAAAATCGGTATTCTTTAATTGTATCTACAAAACATTTCACTTTATCTTTCTCTAAATCGGGATACAAACCATGACCCAAGTTTGCAATGTGCCTGTGCGGACCAAAAGCTTTTAACATTTTTTGTGCCTCCGATTTTATGGTTGGGTAATCAGCATATAACAAACAAGGATCCATGTTGCCTTGTAATGTTTTGCTTTCACCGATTAGTAAACGAGATTCAGTAATGTTCATTGTCCAGTCCAGACCAATTGTATCGCAGCTCAGTTGCCCCATTTGTTTGCGTGCAAAATGTGCATCTTTTGCAAAAACAGTAAAAGGCACATCTTTAATGGCATCACATATCTGGGCAATGTATTTCAATGCAAATTCGTTGTATTGTTCGGGTGATAAAACTCCTGCCCAACTATCAAATAACTGCAACATATCAGCTCCAGCATTAACCTGTGCTTTCAAATAGTTGATAGTGCTGTCTGTAATTTTTTGCAATAATACATGTGCAGTTTCGGGCTGAGTATATAAGAATTTCTTGGCTTTTGAAAATGTTTTACTTCCGCTTCCTTCAATCATATATGCAAAAATTGTCCATGGAGCACCAGCAAAACCAATCAATGGAACTCTTCCGTTTAATTCTTTCTTTGTGAGTTTTATTGCGTCCAAAACATAATGTAAGTCTTCTCCCTGAGCCACCCGAACTTGAGCTACATCAGCTGCAGATTGTATTGTTTTTTCAAACCAAGGACCTTTTGCCTCAATCATTTGGTATGGAAGCCCCATTGCTTCAGGAATAACAAGAATATCTGAAAAGATAATAGCGGCATCCACTCCTAAAATGTCTATCGGTTGAATGGTAACTTCACAGGCAAATTCAGGTGTTTCCACGAGTTCTTTAAAACCACCCATTTTAGCTCTTACTTCTCTGTATTCGGGCAATACTCTTCCTGCTTGACGCATCAACCAAACGGGAGTTCTTTCCACTTTTTCTCCTCTAGCCGCGCGTAATATTAAATCGTTTTTAATTGTCATAAAGTTTAGTCAATAGAAAACCTGTCTGCCGACAGGCAGGTCCAGGATGATTTTTTTGATTTTTATTCATCCCGATGCTTAATCCGTTCCAAGGGAACCACTTTGTGGTAAAATTAGCAAAATCTATTGATTTTATTAAGGGTTTAAAAACAATTTTTAGGTTCAATTTCTTGAAAAAATGCTACATTTATGAGTCAAAATTCATATGTCAGCACAGAAAAACGAAATAATTGCAAAAGCCTGGTTTGAGGCCTTTAACAACCATGATTTGGAAAAATTATTATCCTTGTATCATGACGAGGCAAAGCATTATAGCCCTAAATTAAAAATCCGAAAGCCTGAAACAAATGGACTTGTTAAGGGAAAAGGTGCGCTTAGAGCATGGTGGAAAGATGCATTTGAACGATTGCCTTCTTTACATTATCAAGTTACAAATCTAACGGCTAATGAAAACAGGATTTTTATGGAATATATCCGAAAAGTGGAAGATGAGGAAGATATGCTGGTGGCTGAACTGTTGGAAATTGAAAACGGATTGATTATTTCTTCAAAAGTGTATCACGGGTAAATCAACATTTTAATCCCGTTCCCAACCTTGCTTCAAAAAACATATTTCTTAGCGAAGGAGGAAATTCCATATTAAAAAACGATTTCATAAATTGAATTTCTAATTTTTTAGAAAATTTTTCAGTACATTTTTTGCTGTTGATCAGTTTATAAAAAGTCATTTTCCCGGTTGAATCAATATTCAAAATAACTTCTAAATAAATATTTTCACACTCACTGCAATTCATTTTCAATTTATTTTCTTTCAATATTTTGTGGTATTCATTTTTCATCCAGTCATCATAAATTTTATTCCAATCTTTCCAAGAATCACCTTTTAATTCATAGGATTTAAGGATATGAGAGGTTGCCGAAACACTATCCATAGGCACTTCCTGAGAAAAAACAGAAACAGAAAAAAACAATATGATAATTGAAAGAATATTTTTTTTCATTTATTCGGTAATTACAATTTGATTATTAAATTCAATTTTAAATCCCTTTCTGATTTTATTTCTTTTACGTAATTCTACTTCTCCGTTTACTTTTACAAACCCCTTATCAATCATCTCATTTGCTTCTGCCCCACTCGAGCACCAGGCAATTGCTTTTAATAACTGATTTAGTTGTATGTATTCTTCTGTAAGTTGAAATTTTTCCATGATTCAACAAAGTTATAACATTAGCTTTATCTTTACACTATGAATACCGATGAACAATTCGAAAAACTAAGAGCTCAACTTGCTAAGGAGAAAGACTGGCCTACCATTTATATGTTTAAATTTATTGTGCTGGCTGATAACAGAAAGATTGCATTAATAGAATCAAAGTTTTCAGACGAAGCCACTATTACTCAAAAAGAATCCGCAAACGGAAAATACATCAGTATAACTGTAAAAGAAGTAATGTTAGATGCCAACTCCATTATCGAAAAATACAAAGAAATGGAAGGGATTGAAGGATTGATTACACTTTAAAATTTAACAATCTCTTTTAAATTCTTCTTGATTTTTTCGGCAATCTCATCTGTAGGCAAATCATTGTCTTCGTGACCAAAAGGATCTTCAATTTCTTCTGCAATTAGTTCTAATCCCGCAAAAGCATAGAATACAAAAAGTACCATAGGAATAGTTACCCACTTAAAATCATCCACCAAACCAATTGGCAATGTAATCATATAAAGTAAAATAACACGTTTAATAAAGGTGCTGTAGGAGTAAGGAATCGGTGTAGCTTTGATGCGCTCACAAGCTCCGGCAATATTAGTAAACGAACGCAATTCTTCGTTCAACACAATTAATTTTTCTTCACTTATTATTTTTTGTTTTTGCAAAATTTCCACCTCATTAAATAGTTGCTGAGCAATTCTATTAGGAATATGATTACATCCACTCAACTCATTTAACCTCAAATTCGGGTGATCTTCTAATTGTTCCGAGATAAATCCTCCACGCAAATGTTCTTTCAAAGCAAAAGCATAATTACTTATTAAAATTCTAAAATTATTTTTCAAGTCTGTGTTTTCTGCAGGAATAAATGCATTTAATTTCAACATTAAATTTCTGCTATTATTAATCAAATCTCCCCACAATTTTCTACCTTCCCACCAACGATCATAAGCAGTATTTGTTCTGAATACAAGCAACAAGGAAAGAACAAAACCTAAAAGTGAATGTAACACAGTTGTACTTCTGAGTTTTATTACTTGCATTTCTACATCTAAATAGCATAATATAAAAGTATACGCAGTTAATACAAGCATTGCAGGGAAAAGCATTCGGAAGGAATCCGATCTATGAAAATGGAAAATTAATTTTGACCAGTCTTTGGGGTTGTATGCTTTCATAGTTTATTCTTTGTATTAAAAAAATGCGTTACGAAAAATCGCAACGCATTTTGTCTTGAATCTTGTGTCTTATATCTTGATTCTCTTTTTATGCTTTCACATTTGCACGAATAATATTCAATGCTCCTCCAGCTTTAAACCATTCTATCTGTTGAGCGTTATAGGTATGATTTGCTTTAATCTCATCTTTACTTCCGTCAGCGTGATTAAACACCAACGTTAATGGAACATTCGGAGCAAATGAAGTTAAACCGATAATATCAACCGAATCGTCTTCATTGATTTTTTCGTAATCAGATTTATCAGCAAATGTTAATCCTAACATTCCTTGCTTTTTCAAATTTGTTTCGTGAATACGGGCAAATGATTTTACTAAAACGGCACGAACACCTAAGTGACGAGGTTCCATAGCTGCGTGTTCACGAGAAGAACCTTCTCCGTAATTTTCATCTCCTACTACAATCGAACCAATGTTCTGAGCTTTATATGCACGTTGAACTTTCGGAACAGAATCGTAAGTATTTGTCAATTGATTTTTTACATTGTCGGTTTTATCATTGAATGCATTTACTGCACCAATCAACATGTTGTTTGAAATATTATCTAAATGTCCGCGGAACTTCAACCATGGACCAGCCATAGAGATATGATCTGTAGTACATTTTCCTTTTGCTTTAATCAACAATTTTAATCCTTTCAAATCAACACCTTCCCAAGCAGCAAATGGATCTAATAATTGTAAACGGCTAGAAGTTGGAGAAACAACTACTGAAACTTTACTTCCATCAGCAGCTGGAGCTTGATAACCTGCATCTTCTACTGCAAAACCTTTTGGAGGTAATTCATCACCACTTGGTGCATCCAATTTTACTTTCTCCCCTTTTTCGTTTGTTAAAAAATCGGTTAAAGGATTAAAAGTTAAATCACCTGCAATCGCCATTGCTGTTACAATTTCAGGAGATGCAACAAATGCATAGGTATTTGGATTTCCATCTGCACGTTTTGCAAAGTTTCTATTGAACGAATGAATGATGGTATTTTTTTCTTGTTTCTCAGCACCCATTCTGTCCCACATTCCGATACACGGACCGCAAGCATTTGTAAATACTTTCGCACCAATTTGATCAAACACTTCTAAGAAACCATCACGTTTAATGGTGAAACGAATTTGTTCTGACCCCGGATTAATTAAATATTCGGATTTTGCTTTTAAGTTTTTTGAAGAAACTTGTTTTGCCAAACTAACAGCACGGGAAATATCTTCGTAAGATGAGTTTGTACATGAACCAAGTAAACCTACAGAAATTTTTAAAGGCCAACCGTTTTTAATAGCCTCGTCTTTTAATTTAGAAATAGGAGTTGCTAAATCCGGAGTAAATGGTCCGTTTACGTGTGGCTCCAAAGTACTCAAATCAATTTCGATTACTTGATCAAAATATTTTTCCGGATTTGCATACACTTCAGCATCTGCAGTTAAATGTTCTTTTACTTTATTTGCAAGTTCTGCAACATCTGCTCTTCCGGTCGCTTTTAAATAACGTTCCATAGAAGCATCATAACCAAATGTAGAAGTGGTTGCACCAATTTCTGCACCCATATTACAAATAGTTCCTTTGCCTGTACAGCTCATTGAAATTGCACCTTCACCGAAATATTCAACAACAGCATCAGTTCCACCTTTTACAGTTAAGATTCCCGCTACTTTTAAAATCACATCTTTGGGTGCAGTCCAACCATTTAATTTTCCAGTTAATTTAACACCAATTAATTTTGGCATTTTTAATTCCCAGGCCAATCCTGCCATTACATCACAAGCATCAGCACCACCAACACCAATCGCAATCATTCCTAATCCGCCTGCGTTAACAGTATGCGAATCAGTTCCAATCATCATTCCACCGGGGAATGCATAATTTTCTAAAACCACTTGGTGAATAATTCCTGCACCTGGTTTCCAAAAACCAATTCCATATTTATTTGAAACCGAACCCAAGAAATCAAATACTTCTTTGCTTTCTTTTGTTGCAAAAGCCAAATCTGTGGCAGCACCTTCTTTAGCAGTAATCAAGTGATCACAATGAACAGTAGAAGGAACAGCTACTTTCGGGCGGCCTGATTGCATGAATTGCAAAAGCGCCATTTGTGCTGTAGCATCTTGCATTGCCACTCTATCCGGAGCAAAATCAACATACGATTTTCCTCTTTGAAAATTTTCGGGTTTTTGTTCTTGATGTAAGTGAGAGTAAAGAATTTTTTCGGTGAGAGTAAGCGGGCGACCAATTAACTTGCGTGCTGCTTCAATTTGAGAAGGCAACTTTTCGTAAAGCGACCTAATCATATCAATGTCAAAAGCCATAATTTTTGTTGTTGTTTTAGTTTAGTATATTATTTATTCTGTTTTTTTAACGGGAGGAGTTGCTCCATTAGCAGCCAGAAAACTTATAATTGAAATCAATCCTTTATCTTCTGCAATTTTCATAGGTGTATCATCAAAATCATTTTTTGCATTTACATCAGCACCTAATTTCACTAACATCGTTACCATATCTAATTTTCCTGCTCTTACAGCACAATGTAAGGGCGTATTTCCGCCATCATCTTTGTCTGTAATTTTACATCCTTTACTTAAAAAAAGATCTGTCAATAATTTATCAGGTGCCGGTTTATCTTTTGCAGGTTTTACAGATGATGCATATTTAATTGCTAAGTGCAGAGGATAAATATTTTCAGGCTTTAAGAAGCTTGCACCTTTGCTCATTAAGTAAGTTACCATTTCTGGTTGAGAATTTTCGATTGCTATTTGAAGAGGAGAAGTAACAAGAGCACCATCTTCATTGGTTGCTAAACCCGGATTTTTTTTGATGGCCGTTTCAGCCATATTTACATTTCCTGTTTTTATGTAATCTAAAAATTTTGAATCGTCAAAAAATGAAATTTCTACAATTGTTTTTTCTCCGGCTTTTCCAATAACTGTATTTCTATAATTTGCTTTTTTGTCTAAAGATTGAGCTTCAATAGTATTGTCCCCAACTTTTAAAACAACATCTAAAGGAGTATATGCTTTTAAGCTTATTAATTTTGCTGCACCATTTAATTTAACCGTACAATCCATGTCGGCTGCCAAAGTTCCTTTTGCAGAAGCTTTTGCAGGAGCAGCAGCTCCGGCTTTTCCCCCAGCAGGTTTTTTTGCTTGAGCAAAAACTGTTGAACTAGCAAAAACAAACATAAGTACGATAAGACTCAAAAATTGATATTTTTTCGACATTGCGGAATGATTTTTAAAAGGACGACATAAAGATACATTATTGTAGCAATTTGGAGGCCATTTTATAGCAGAAAATTATCAAAATAATAAACTCTGGTGCTAAAACCACTTCTATTCAATTAGTTTACTAATTTTGTTGTTCATTATTCAACAATGGCTTCAGTTTTAAGAGAAAATATCAAAATATCGCTAAGAGCAATCCGAAGCCAATTATTGCGCACTATTCTTACAATTGTTATTATTTCTTTTGGCATTATGTCGTTGGTTGGGACACTTACTTCAATTGATGCTTTAAAATCGTCTATCAACAGTAATTTCACAAACATGGGTGCCAATACATTTACTATACGGAACCGGGAAATGACCGTTAGAATTGGCAGAAATGGGAAAAGACCGAAAAAATTCAGAAACATCACTTATCAAGAGGCGATTGATTTTAGTAAAGCTTATAATTTTCCTGCAAAACCGTCTGTTTCAACATTTGCTTCAGGCGCTTCAACATTAAAATTTGAATCAAAAAAAACCAATCCGAATATCCGGATATTTGGTGGTGACGAAAACTACATGGCGACTTCGGGTTATGAATTGGACAAAGGAAGAAATTTTTCGGCCAACGAAATTTTATATGGAAGTCATGTTGTAATTCTGGGCAAAGAAGTAATTGATGCTTTGTTTACTAAAAAGCAAGACCCAATAGATAAAATAATTACAATCGGAAGTGGGAAATACCGAATAATCGGAACACTCAAATCAAAAGGAAATAGTGTTGGCTTTGGTGGCGACAAAGTTGGAATTTTGCCATTGAGTAATGTGCGTCAGTATTTTTCTATCCCTAATATGACTTTCACAATAAACATTATGTGTAACAGTTCACAATTGATGAGTGCAGCTATTGGAGAAGCAACGGGAACTTTCAGAGTTATAAGGAAATTAAGTGCAGGAGAAGAAGATAATTTCGAAATTACCAAGAGTGACAATCTTGCAAATTTATTAATTGACAATATGCAAAAAGTTACGATGGGTGCAACAATAATTGGATTCATAACACTTTTGGGTGCAGCAATTGGTTTGATGAATATTATGTTGGTATCTGTTTCGGAACGAACTAGAGAAATTGGAATCAGAAAAGCAGTTGGTGCCACAAAAAAAGTTATCCGTAGTCAGTTTCTTGTAGAAGCTCTTGTAATATGTCAACTAGGAGGATTTTTCGGAACATTACTTGGAATTCTTTTAGGAAATCTTATCGCACTTCAGTTCGATATAAGTTTTATTATTCCTTGGGATTGGATATTGATGAGCATTGGACTTTGCTTAGCAGTTGGTACCATTGCTGGAATTTATCCTGCGATAAAGGCTTCGAAGTTGGATCCTATTGAGGCCTTGAGGTTTGAGTAATAAGTAGACAAATAAAGGAAGTAGACAATAGACAATTTAAAAAGTAGACAAAATGAATAAACAACTTCTTATTTACTTCATGATTCTTCGTAGTTTCATTTCTGTTGCACAAGATTATTCTATTGACACTTCAGAGTATCCAAATTTTAGAAATAAAATAAAAGATCAGAACTTCTTTATTAAATTGGATCCGAAGAACAAGGAAGCAATACTGAGACGCTCCCTTTATAAACAGGAAATTCGTGATTTCAAAGGATCAATTGAAGACCTCAATATTGCACTCGACCTCGATCCGTCTGACTATCAAGCATACAATAGCAGAGGCGTTGCAAAACAGGGAAACAATGACCACAAGGGTGCAATAGAAGATTACACCAAATCCTTAACAATGAAACCCGATTTTATGGACGCATGGTATGGAAGAGCCGGAGCATATTATGTACTCGACAATTTCACCCAATGCATTCTAGATTTAGACAAAACAATTGAGCTGAGCCCTGACTTCAACTTTGCGTATAGTGGTAGAGGCGATGCAAAAAAAGAAATGAAAAATTTTTTAGGTGCAATTGAAGATTACACAAAAGCAATTGCGATAAATCCAGGTTTTATAAATTCATACCAAGGGAGAGCGAAATGCTATGGAGAACTTGGAAATAACAACGCTGCAATTAAAGACTATACTAAAATTATTGAACTAGCACCCCATAATAGTGAAGACTATGAAAAAGCCTTATTATTCCGTGGATTTTGCAAAAACAAGATTGAGAATTACAAAGAAGCAATATCTGATTTTAATGAAGTTTTAAAATTAAACCCTAAAAATGCAAAAGCTTATAATAATAGGGGAAGTGCAAAATATTTAATAGGAGAACATCAGGCTGCATTGGAAGATATGAATATTGCTGTTACACTTGATCCTACATATCCACAAGCATACAACAAAAGAGGTGAAGTAAAAATTGTATTGGAAGACTTTAAAGGCGGCTTAGAAGACTTAAACAAAGCAGTTACATTGGATTCTACAAATGCATCTGCTTATACAAACAGAGCAGCTGCTAAAGCCGGTTTGAAAGATTTAAAAGGTGCCCTTGTAGATTTGAATAAATCAATTGAATTAGACCCCAACGAATTTCAATCTTATTTTAATAGGGCAGAAGTTTATAAAGCCATGGGAGAGACTGAAAAAGCAAACGCAGATTATAAAATATCAGAAACAATCAAGAAAACCAGTGGAAAGAAAAAGTAGACAAAGAAAAAATATTTGACAATAGACAATTAAAAAAGTAGACAAATTAATTTTTTATTTTTATTTTTTTATTTGTCTACTGTAGACTGTCTACTGGTTACTCTTTATTCTTACTATCTATAACAATCGTAACAGGTCCATCATTCAACAAACTCACTTTCATATCTGCACCAAACTCACCCGTTTGAATGCTTTTTCCTAAGTCTGTTTGAAACTGCGCAATCATTTTTTCATACAGCGGAATGGCAATTTCAGGTTTTGCTGCTTTAATGTAAGAAGGGCGATTTCCTTTTTTGGTAGATGCGTGCAATGTAAATTGAGAAACCAAAATAATATCTCCACCTGCATCTTTCACAGAAACATTCATAACTCCTTCAGCATCATTAAATATTCTGAGATTAACAATTTTTGAACTCAGCCACTCAATATCTTCTTGCGTATCTGCCTCTTCAATACCAAGTAAAACAAGCAAACCCACACCGATAGAACTTCTTACTTTTCCTTTGATGGTGACGGATGCTTGATTTACTCTTTGTACTACTACTCTCATTATAGAAAAATTAACCGCAAAGATCGCGGAGATTTCGCAGAGAAACGCAGAGCGCTCAGCGGCCCTCCCTTTTTCTCATTTTTTCTCTGCGGTAAAAATCATTCATATGAAACGTCCAATTCCTCCCCATTCATAATTCCCAAATAACTCGTATACCTCGACAAAGCAATTTCACCTTTCTCAATAGCTGAAATCACCGCACATTTTGGTTCATTCACATGCATACAATTATTGAATTTGCATTGATTTTTTATAGCGTGCATTTCCGGAAAGTAATCACCAATCTCTTCTTTTTCCATATCTACCAAACCTAATTCTTTTATTCCTGGAGTATCAATAATAAATCCTCCATAACTTAAGGGATGCATCTCCGCGAAAGTAGTTGTATGCTTTCCTTTATTGTGTGCGTCAGAAATTTCTCCAACTTTTAAATCTAAACTGGAATCCATTGCATTTACTAAAGTGGATTTCCCAACTCCTGAATGACCTGAAATTAAAGTTGTTTTACCCTTTGTTAGATTTCTCATTGCATCAATATCCGTTTTTTCGGTAGCAGATACTTTGAAACATTTATAACCTATCTTTTCATAAATAGCAATAAAATCATTCAATTCCTTCATTGCCTTTTCATCTTTTAAAAACAAATCGACTTTATTAAAAATGATCTTTGTCGGGATATGATATGCTTCAGCTGTAAGCAAAAATCTATCAATAAAACCTGCTGAAGTGCGAGGAAATGCCAAAGTAACAACCAACAAAGCCTGGTCAACATTGGCTGCAAGAATATGTGATTGTTTAGAAAGATTAATGGATTTACGAATAATATAATTTTTTCGGTCAGCAATTGAATGAATTACTCCTCTTCCATCTGCTTCCAATTCAAAATCAACATTGTCGCCAACAGCAATAGGATTAGTAGTTTTAATGTCTTTTATCCTAAATACTCCTTTTATTCTACACTCAACTGTTCCGCTCTCTGAAAGAACAGTATACCAACTTCCTGTAGACTTAATTACAACACCTTGCATTTTTTGCCTTTTAACACTTTTTGAACACCAAATTTATCAAAAAGAATTAGCTTTGTAGATACAAATAACCAATCTTTACGAACATACTGACTTCAACGAATTACGAAAAACTAAAGAAATTATTTGTATTTCGTACATTCGTATAGATTCGTAACCTGTCTGCCGATAGACAGGTTCGTTGGGGTAGAAAATCATGAATTGTAACTAATATGTCGATAAAAGTAAATAACATAACAAAAACTTACGGTGCACAGAATGCTCTGAACGATCTTTCGTTTGAAGTAAATACCGGTGAAATAGTTGGATTTCTTGGTCCTAACGGAGCCGGAAAATCTACTATGATGAAAATTTTAACTTGTTTTATTCCTCAAACTTCGGGTACTGCATCCGTGTGCGGATTTGATGTTGCAGAACAAAGTCTTGACGTTAGAAAAAATGTTGGCTACCTGCCCGAGCATAATCCTTTGTATTTAGAAATGTATGTAAAGGAATATTTAGAATTTATTTCCGGATTACATAAACTCAATAATGTAAAAGAACGCATTTCCGAAATGATTGAGATGACTGGATTACAAGTAGAGCAAAAAAAGAAAATAGGAGCACTTTCAAAAGGATACAGACAAAGAGTTGGATTAGCTCAAGCCTTAATTCATGACCCTAAGGTTTTGATTTTAGATGAACCAACTACCGGCTTAGACCCAAATCAATTGGAGGAAATCCGTAATCTTATCATTAAAGTAGGAAAAGAAAAAACGGTTATGCTTTCAACTCATATAATGCAAGAAGTTGAAGCTGTGTGCGACAGAGTTATAATTGTAAATAATGGACAAATTGTTGCAAACGATACAACTGCAGTTCTTCAAAATACTCAAACAAAAAACAAACAATTAATTACTGTTGAATTCGATAAAGAAACAACCAGAAATTCTTTAAAAAATATTCATGGTGTGTTTGATGCAAAAAATATAAAAGGTAATATCTGGCAAATAGAAGCTCATGGCGACAAAGACATCCGTACTGACATTTTCCAATATGCAGTACAAAATGGATTGGCTGTTTTAACACTTCACAAAGAAGAACAAAAATTGGAAGATGTTTTCAAACACCTAACAAAATAATTCAAAAATAATTTCATACTTATACTTTACATTTCAATGAGAAAAATATTTCTATTTATTAGCGCACTTACAACAATTTTTTATTCGTGTAACAACACAAGCGAAAATCAAAACACCAAAGATGAATTTATAGACCCAATAACTTCTCACATCGATTCTTCTATTTCGCCCGGAGAAAACTTTTTCCTTTATGCAAATAATGGCTGGTTCAAAAAACACCCTATCCCATCTTCAGAAAAAAGCAATGGTATATTTCAAACTATTCAAGATACTATTAACGAATCCATAAAAAAAATATGTGAATCGGCTGCCGCAGATAGTAAATCAGAAAAAGGTAGTAACAAGCAAAAAATTGGAGATTTGTATTTTAGCGGAATGGATACAATAAGTATCGAAAAAGCAGGAATAACAGGCCTAAAAGAAGAGTTTACTAAAATTGATAACATTAAAAATACATCCGAATTATTAGGAGTGGTTGCTGAGCTGAATAAAATAAATGCTCGCAGCATGTTTAGTTTTTATGTTATTCGAGATGACAAAAAAAGTTCTCAGTATGTTGTTTCCCTAGGACAAGCAAGTTTAGGGCTTCCAGAACGTGATTATTATTTCAATACCGATTCAAGGACTATAAACATCAGAAATGAATATGTAAAGCATGTTCACAAAATGTTTGATTTGATTGGAACAGAAAAAGGCACTTCTGAAAAAAGCGCAACTTCTGTTATGACAATTGAAACAATGTTAGCTAAGGCGTCCAGAAAGATGGAAGACTTGAGAGACCCTTATAAGAACTATAATAAAATGTCGGTTGCTTCAATAAATAAAATAACACCATCTATCAACTGGAATGAAACACTTTCAAAACTTGGATTGAAAAATGTTGATTCTGTTGTTGTTGGTCAGCCTGAATTTTTCTCACAACTGGAAACAACTTTAAAAAAAGTACAATTAGCTGAATGGAAGGTTTATTTAAAATGGACTTTATTAAATAGTTATGCAAAAGATTTGAATAAAGAAATTGAGAATCAAAATTTTTACTTCTACTCCACTGTTTTAGATGGAATAAAAGAACAAAAGCCAAGATGGAAAACAATTGTAGAAACAACAAATGAATCCTTAGGAGAATTAATCGGGCAAGTTTATGTTACAGATTATTTACCAAAAGGAACTAAAGAAAAACTATTAGAAATAGGAAACAACATACGTGATATTTATGCTGAACACATCAAAAAATTAGATTGGATGAGCGATGCCACCAAACAAAAAGCGATGAGCAAGCTGAATAAAATTGTAATGAAAGTAGGTTATCCCGACAAATGGAAAGATATGTCGAGCTTGGAAATTAGTCGTGACAACTATCTTCAAAATATGATGTATATTGAAAAATGGGAATACAATTTTATGATAAACAAATATGGAAAACCTGTTGACTTAACCGAATGGGAAATGTATCCACAAACATATAATGCTTATTATAATCCCGCTAGTAACGAAATTGTTGTACCAGCTTGTAATATAATTGTACCAGGATTTGAAGGTCGTATGCCAGATGATGCTGTATTATATGGAATTATTGGAGGTTCAACTTTCGGCCATGAAATAACTCATGGTTTTGATGACCAGGGAAGTTTATATGATGAAAATGGAAACTTATCAGATTGGTGGACAATTATAGACAGATCCAGATTTGTTGCAAGAACAAAATTAATAGTTGAGCAGTTTAACAATTATGTTGTTTTAGATAGTATGCATGTAAGAGGTGAAAACACACAAGGGGAAAACATTGCAGATTTAGGTGGTGTAATTATGGGATATGAAGCATTCAAAAAAACCAAACAAGGCCAGTCAAAGGAGTTGTATAATGGCTACACATCCGACCAGCGTTATTTCCTTGCGTATGCATATGCCTGGATGGTAAACAGAACGGATGCTTCTTTGGCAAAACAAATAATGAGTGATGTGCATTCACCGGCTGAGTTCCGCATCAACGGTCCGCTTTCAGATGTAGATGAGTTCTATACGGCATTCAATATTAAGCAAGGAGATAAGATGTACCGGGATAAGAAAATCAGGGTAAAAATCTGGTAAACTTAATGTAGATTTCAAAAATAAAATTACGAAGCATATCCCCCTCTCCGAGGGGGCAGGGGGAGAATACGGAGAACATGCCAGCAAGTAAATCAAATAAATATTCATACAACAAAGCTCTAAGACCAAGAGCTTCTAATCTGAGAAACACAATGACCAAAGCAGAAGTCTGTCTTTGGAAATATGCTCTAAAATCGAGGACAATGAAAGGCTACACTTTCAATCGACAACGCCAGGTCTTAAATTACATTGCAGATTTTATGTGTAAGCAACTTCTGTTGATTATTGAAGTAGATGGGATATCACATTACAATGAAGATGCTTATCATAAAGATGTAAAGCGTCAACAAATTCTTGAGAATAATGGGTTTAAAGTTATTCGGTTTCTGGATCATGAAGTATTAAAAGATATTCAGAATGTGATTAGATGTTTAGAAATAACTATTGAAGAACGAGAAACAGAGTTAGAAATAACAGAACCTCCTGTTCGTTCTAAACGAAAAACCTATTCACTCAAACGAACTTTAGAGAAATAACTATACTGTTCTTCCTTTTATAGCAATAGCCTCCCCCTGCCCCCTCGGAGAGGGGGATAGCCCTCTAAAAAAGAACGCTATAAGTACAATAATTTTTCTTTCTCAATTACTTAATAAATTGTACTTTAGCACTCGTTAAAAAAACTAAACTAATCTATAAATAAACAATAGCATAAATGGGATATTTATTTACATCCGAATCAGTTTCGGAAGGACATCCGGATAAAGTAGCAGATCAAATTTCTGATGCATTAATTGATAATTTTTTGGCTTTCGATGCTCAATCAAAAGTTGCTTGTGAAACGCTTGTTACTACAGGTCAAGTTATTCTTGCCGGAGAAGTAAAATCAAAAGCGTATTTAGATGTTCAGGAAATTGCGCGGGAAGTAATTCGTAAAATTGGTTATACAAAAAGTGAATACATGTTTGAGGCAAATTCATGCGGCATATTATCAGCTATCCATGAACAATCTGCAGATATTAACCAAGGAGTAGACAGAAAGAAAAAAGAAGAACAAGGAGCAGGTGACCAAGGAATGATGTTTGGTTATGCTACTAACGAGACAGCTAACTACATGCCTCTTGCTTTAGATTTAGCTCACGGAATTTTATTGGAATTAGCCGCATTGAGAAGAGAGAATAAAGAAATAAAATATCTTCGCCCAGATGCAAAATCTCAAGTAACTTTAGAATACAACGACAACAATGTTCCTGTTCGAATTGATGCAATTGTTGTTTCTACACAACACGATGATTTTGATGCAGAAGCTAAAATGCTTGCAAAAATCAAGAAAGATATTATCGACATTTTAATTCCAAGAGTAAAAAAGAAATATCCTAAATACGCACACTTATTTAACAATAAAATCAACTATCATATCAATCCAACCGGAAAATTTGTAATTGGTGGTCCACACGGAGATACTGGTTTAACTGGCCGTAAAATCATTGTTGACACTTACGGTGGAAAAGGTGCTCATGGTGGTGGTGCATTTTCAGGGAAAGACCCATCTAAAGTAGATCGTTCTGCTGCATATGCTACACGTCATATTGCTAAAAATTTAGTTGCTGCAGGAGTTTGCACCGAAGTTTTGGTTCAGGTTTCATACGCAATTGGAGTTGCTCAACCAATGGGTATTTTTATTGATACTTATGGCACTTCAAAAGTAAAAATGACAGATGGACAAATTGCAAAAGTGGTTGAAAGTGTTTTTGATATGCGCCCTTACTTCATTGAACAACGTTTTAAATTACGTACTCCAATGTACAGCGAAACTGCTGCATACGGACACATGG